>Ga0302321_100006700_pt1 | contig 10140 bp, 8 predicted proteins | sample Fen_T0_1_FD_202505 | JGI IMG/M metagenome (GOLD analysis project Ga0302321, IMG submission 202505) | Peat permafrost microbial communities from Stordalen Mire near Abisko, Sweden - Fen_T0_1 | ecosystem: Environmental > Terrestrial > Soil > Wetlands > Permafrost | place: Sweden: Abisko... | reverse complement strand
GATGAACACCTGTCCGCTCGCAACGGCACGCGCCATCCGCAGTTGCCGGCCGCCATGCTGCGTCCATACGCCTGCCACCAGTCCGAAGTCCGTGGCGTTGGCCAAGCGGATCGCATCGGCCTCATCGGCGAAAGGCATCGCGGCCAACACCGGGCCGAACACTTCATCACAGGCGAGCGGGTTGTCGGCAGGAACGTCGCGCAACAGCGTGGGCGCCGCGTAAAATCCTCCGGACGGCGCGTCGGCGACGATCGTGCCTTGTGCGACGACGGTGATGCCATCGGTCGCCGCGTCCGCCAGAAATGACCGCACGCGCTGCAACTGCGAACCGCGGATGAGCGGTCCGCAATCGAGGTCGGCCAGCGCCGGTCCGGTCTTCAGTGCGGCGAACCTCTGGCCCAGCCTCTCGAGCACTTCTTCATAGCGCGAACGCTCGACCAGCAGGCGGCTGCCGGCCGAGCAGGTCTGCCCGGCATTCTGCACAATCGCGTTGACCAGCGCAGGTAACGCAGCGTCGAGATCGGCGTCGGCGAACACGATCTGCGGCGACTTCCCCCCCAGTTCCAGCGTGACCGGGCAATGGCGCTTGGCTCCGGTCGCCGCGACCCAGGCGCCAGTCGCAGGAGAGCCCGTGAAGGAAACGTGCTGAATGCCCGGATGTTCGACGAGCGCGGCGCCGGCCTCGTTGCCCAAGCCCGTGACGATGTTCAACGCGCCTGCGGGCAAGCCGATTCCGGCCGCAAGTTCGGCCACGCGCAGCACCGACAGGCACGCGTCCTCGGCGGGCTTGACCACGCACGCATTGCCAGCCGCCAGCGATCCGCCCGCGGAACGCCCGAAAATCTGCAGCGGATAATTCCAGGGAATGATGTGGCCGGTAACTCCGTGCGGCTCGCGCCAAGTCAGCACTGTGAAGCCTTCGGGATAGGGAATCGTTTCGCCGTGCAGCTTGTCGCACGCGCCTCCGTAGAATTCGAAATAGCGCGCGCACGCGGCAACGTCGGCTCGCGCCTGGCCGAGGGGCTTGCCGCAATCGCGTGCCTCCGTCAGCGCGAGTTCCTCCGCGTGCTCGAGAATCGCCCGCGACAGCATGCCCAGAAGCCGCCCGCGCTCGGCGGGTGACAGCTTGCCCCAGGCGCCCAAGTGGGCTGCCTGCGCCGCGCGCACGGCAGCGTCGATGTCGGCGGCGTTGCCGCGCGCGATGGCCGCAAACGGCGCGCCATCGGAGGGATCTATCATCGGCAGCTCCGCGCGTCCCTGTGGCGCGCACCAGCGGTTGCCGATGAAATGCTGCGACGGCGTCGTGATGGCCGGCCATTCGGGTCGAGGTGCGTTCATTTCAGCTCATTTCTTCGGAATGAATTTCCAGGCCAGCGTGTTTTCATCCGTGCGCGGCACATAGCTGATGCCGTCGCGCGTCGCCCAGAGATTTACCTGAAAATGCAGCGGCACAACTCCCGTGTCGCCGATCGCGAGCTCGGTGGCGCGCTGCAGATACGCTTCGCGCTTTACGTCGTCCACCGTCTGCAACGCGTCCTCGGTGAGAGCGTCCACCTTGGTGTTCGAATAGCGCCCGCGATTCGCGGTACCAAAACCCTTGTCCTTGTTGTAGGTCATCAGCAACGCCTTGAGGGAGGAAGAGGCTTCGCCGGTGCCCGTGCTCCAACCCAGCAGCATGAAGCTGAACTTGAGGTCGGTCGCCTGCGCGAAGTAGGTCGCGGAAGGCATGGCGACCACCTTGGTGTCGATGCCGATCCGGGACAGCATCTGCGCGACGGTCTGCGCGATCTTCGCGTCGTTGACATAGCGATTGTTCGGCGCATGAATGGTCAGACCGAAGCCGTCGGGATAGCCTGCGTCGGCAAGGAGTCTTTTCGCGGCCGCCGCATCGAATGGTTCGACCTTCAGGTTCTTGGTCGACCCGAACAGGAATTCGGGCACCAGCTGCCCGGACATCACGGCCTCTCCTTCCATCACTTTCTCGACGATGGCGGGGCGATTCAACGCCTTTGAAATCGCCAGGCGCACGCGCGGATCCTTCAGGGGATTCCGGTCCAGCGGCTTGCCGGCCTTGTCGGTCACGAACGGCGAGACGTCGCGGTTGCTGTCCATGTGGAGGTAGATCAGGCGGTCGGCCACCGTCTTGTAGGTATTGATGCGCTTGTCGCGCCGCAGATTCGCGACATCCGCCGGCGGCACGCCTTCGATCACCTGTACATCGCCCGAAAGTAATGCGGCAACGCGTGGCGCATCCTGGGGCAGCAACCGCAGCGTGACCTTCTCCCAGGGGGTCTTGCCGCCCCACCATGCGTCGTTGCGCGCGAGTTCGATCCGATCGCCCTTCGCGTAGCGCACCAGCTTGTAGGGACCGGTGCCGATGGCGGCCTTTCCGGAATTGAAGTCCTCCGTCGACGCCTTGGCGGCGGCCTTGGAGACGATGGCTATCTGCGTCATGTCCGACGGCATCAGCGGATAGGGCGTCGCCGTCCTGAAGCGGATCGTGTACGGGTCGACGACGACGATTTCCTTGATCTGCTTGCTGTAGGCGGTGAAGGGTGACGGACTGTTCGGCACCGTCGGCACCCGTTCGATCGACGCGACGACATCCGCCGCGGTGAAGTCGCTGCCTTCGTGGAACTTGACTCCGCGGCGCAGCTTGAATTCCCAGGTCAGCGGGTCGATCGTCTTCCACTCGGTGGCCAGCGAGGGCTCGGGCTGCGACTTCTCGTTGCGCTGGACAAGAAAGCCGAAAATATGCGCAGCGACGTTGTTGTTGGGCGTGACGTTGTGATAGTGCGGATCGAGCGCCGTCACGTCGGTCGCAAGGCCGATCGTGAGATCCGTCGCCAGCGCGCGCACAGCCAACAGGAGCGCAAAGGCGCCAAACCCCAGATAGCGGAAACAACGCATCTTCAATCTCTCCAGGAATGCGCCACGCCATACGCGACGGACGTCTGCGCGTGTTGCACGGCCGGTTGCCGCGCACCAACGCCGGATTCGACAGTTTAAAGCGTTTCCCTTTGTAACAGGCCCGGCCGGGCAGGGAGGAGCGGTCAACCCTGCGTCGGTCCACCGCGTTTTCGGTTGCAGGACGCCCCGCACATGGACCACGTCGGCGGGGGCGCCGTACATCGAGGAGAAGACTCCATGAATAACCGCATCATTGCCGCCGTTGCGTTCTGCACCACGCTGCTTGCCGCCAGCTCACCCTTCGTTCCGACCGCGCAGGCCGGCAACGTCGCCTGGGGCGTCTCGGTCGGCGGCCCGGGCTTCAGTGTTTCCGCGGGCCAGCCGGGCTACTACGGCGGACGGAGCTTCTATGGTGCACCGTATTACCACGTTGCGCGTCCCTTTTATCGTCCGGCTTATCGCGTACCCTTCGTCGCGCCGCCGGTGGCTTACTCGTATTACGTGTCCGCGCCAATCGTGTATGCCCCGCGCCCCGTCTTCCATTCGCAGCGGCCTGTCATCTACGGCGGCGCAGGTTACTGAACTTCGGAGCCGGAACCACGATAACGGATGCGGTAGATGGCACCCGCATGGTCGTCGGACACCAGCAACGAACCGTCGGTTGCGACCAGCACATCGGCCGGGCGCCCCCATGCGCTTTGAATCTGACTGTCGAGCCAGCCTTCCGCGAACGGTTCGTAGGACAGCGCATTTCCGGCGGCGTCGATGCGAACCAGCGTGATGCGATAGCCGATCTTCCGGCTGCGGTTCCAGGAGCCGTGCTCCGCGATGAACACCTGATTCCGGTACGCTGCAGGAAACTGCTTGCCGGTATAGAAGCGCATCCCCAGGGCGGCCACATGGGGTCCCAACGCTTGCGCGGGAGGCACGAATTCGCTGCAAGCGCGTTGGCGGCCGAATTCCGGATCGGGAATCGTTCCGCCGTGGCAATACGGAAAACCGAAATTCTGCCCTGATCGGCTCGCGTGATTGAGCTCGTCGGGCGGAATGTCGTCGCCCAGTTGGTCGCGGCCGTTATCGGTGAACCACAGGTCCCCGGTAACCGGATGCCAGGCAAAGCCCACCGAGTTGCGGACCCCGCGCGCGACGATCTCCCGCCCGCCGCCGTCCGGATTCATGCGCGTGATGATTCCGTAGCGTTCGGGGTCGGGTTCGCAAACGTTGCACGGCGCGCCGACGGGAACATAGAGCTTGCCGTCCGGCCCGAATGCGATGAACTTCCGGCCGTGGTGTCCGTCGGTGGGAAACGCATCGTTCACGACGATCGGCTGAGGCGGCTGGTCGAGCCGCCGTTCGATCCCGTCGAAGCGCAGAATGCGGCTGACGGCCGACACGTACAGCGCACCATCGCGGAAGGCAACCCCAGCGGGCTCGCGCAATCCCGATGCGATGATGCGCACGGTTGCGCCACTGTCGGTCAACGTCAACGCGTAAATTTTTCCGGCTCCCGTCGAGCCGACGAACAGCGTGCCGCGCTCGCCCCAGGTCATGCCGCGCGCATCGGGAACGCGCGCCACCGTCTCGATGACGAAACCCGGCGGAAGCCTGATCCGTTCGAGCGGCAAGTCCGGCTGGCTCGCCGCGCGCGGCGTCGCGCATGCCAACGCAACCAGCACCGCCACTGCGCCTGATTTCAGTCCGTTGCCCACGATGTCGATCCAAAGCCCCGCGTTGAATTCGGGATTGTCGCGCATTCCCGCCGCGTCGTCGCGCGGCGGAGGCAGCATTGCCAGCTGTCCGGGCGATTTTGGGACGGGCCGGTTGCGGTGCTATTCTCTTCCTTTGCGTCGCAGGAGTTCGGCCATGAATGCTCCCGCCACACTGGTGCAGGTCCGACCCGATGACGGTCAGCTGCGCGCGGACACTCTCACGCCGCTCGAGTTGATCAAGAAGCTCGTGAGCTTCGACACGACGAGCCGCGAATCGAACCTGGCGTTGATCGAGTGGGTCCGCACGTACCTGGGCAACCACGGGATTGCCTCGACGCTGACCTTCGATGACGACGGCCGCAAGGCCAACCTCTTCGCGACCATTCCCGCGCAGGACGGCAACGCGACTACCGGCGGGATCGTCCTGTCCGGCCACACCGACGTCGTTCCGGTCGACGGCCAGCCTTGGGATACCGATCCGTTCGAAGTAGTGCAGCAGGGCAATCGCCTGTATGGACGCGGCGTGACCGACATGAAGAGTTTCCTGGCGGTCGGCCTGTCATTCGTTCCGGAATTCGTGCGCCGGGGCTTGCGCAAGCCCGTCCACTTCGCGCTGTCCTACGACGAGGAAGTCGGCTGCATCGGCGTGCGGCGAATGATCTCCGATGTCGTGGCCAAGGGACTCTTGCCTCTCGGCTGCATTGTCGGGGAACCCACGGGCATGCAACTGGTCGTCGCGCACAAGGGCAAAAAGGCCTGGCGCTGCCGAGTTCGCGGTTACGAGGCCCATTCGTCGCTTACGCCGAGCGGAGTCAACGCGGTGCAGATCGCTTGCGAGATCGTTGCCTGGATTGCGCGCCGCGCGCGCGAATTCCGTGACGCGGGCCGCAAGGACGACGCCTACGATGTCCCGTTCACGACGGTGCATGTCGGGACCATTCACGGCGGCACCGCGCTCAACATCGTGCCGCGCGACTGTGCGTTCGATTTCGAGATTCGGCACCTGCCGTTCGACGATCCCGATGCGTTCCTGACCGAAGTGAAGACCTATGCCGAATCCTTCCTGCCGGCAATGCATGCGGTGGCGTCCGGGACCCATATCGAGTTCGACGTCCTGTCCACTATGCCGGGGTTCGACACACACGAGGGCAGCGAAATCACCGCACTTGGCTGCGCGTGCAATGGAACGAACGGGTTCGGCAAGGTTTCGTTCGGCACGGAGGCATCGCTGTTCCACAATGCCAACCTGCCCACGGTCATCTGCGGCCCCGGGCACATCGCGCAGGCGCATCAGCCGAACGAATGGGTGGCCCTCGACCAGATCGCGCGATGCGAGACCTTCATGCGTCGACTGACGGATCAGGTTTGCGCCAACTGACCAACGTGGACGCGCGCAGCCCCCTGCCTCCTATCGAGGTCGACTTTCCGGACATCGAACGCTGGCAGGCCGGCAATACCGGCATTGCCTTTGTCTGGACTTTCCCGTCCGAACGACCCGGACCGCATGTCACCATCCAGGCGCTGACACACGGCAACGAGGTATGTGGCGCGATTTCCAACGACTGGCTCCTACGCGAAGCCTTCCGACCGACGCGCGGCACGTTGACGCTTACGTTTGCCAACGTGGCAGCGTATCGAACCTTCAATGCCGCGGATCCGTACACGTCGCGCTGCGTCGATGAGGACTTCAACCGGCTCTGGACTGCCGAAATTCTCGACGGCACGCGGCAGACGACCGATCTCGCCAGGGCGCGGGAACTGCGGCCGGTGTACGACGCCACGGAATACCTGCTGGACTTGCACTCGATGACCGATCCGTGCCTGCCGCTCGCGCTCGCAGGTCAGCAGCAAAAAGGCCTCGAACTCGCCTTCGCGATCGGCGTACCGGAACACGTCATCATCGACGCCGGTCACAAGGCCGGGCGCAGGCTGCGCGACTACGCGGCATTCGACGATCCCGGCAGCCCGCGCAACGCGTTGCTGCTGGAATGCGGCCAGCACTGGGAACGATCCGCGCCCGATGTCGCGCGGCAAGCGTCACTGCGTTTCCTGCGCCACTTCGGCATGGCCGATACCGCCTTTCTGGATGCACATCTCGATACCTCGCCGCTGCCAAGGCAAAGGGCGGTGGAGATCACTCATGTCGTGACCATTGCCACCGACGCGTTCCGGTTCGCACGTCCGGTGGAGGGGCTCGACGTCTTTGCGAAAGCCGACACGCTGCTGGCGCATGACGGCGACGTCGAAGTGCGCACGCCCTACGCGAACAGCGTGCTGGTGATGCCCACGCGCCGCCCGAAAAAGGGTGAGACCGCGGTGCGCATCGGGCGATATGTCAACTGACCGATGTCTCCCCAGCCACCGATTCCGCTTTCCAACCCAGAAGAGACTTCGTCCATGACGCGCCATGCCGCTGCCGTATTGATGCTTTGGCTTTGCTCAGCGCCGGCAGTCGCAGCCGACCTGTCGCCCCAGGCCAGGCGCGGCGAATATGTAGTGATGACTCACGGCTGCCATGACTGCCATACGCCCCTGCGAATGGGTGCCAACGGTCCCGAGCCAGATATGTCGAGGATGCTGTCCGGCCATCCGGAGAAAATCGTCCTGCCGCCGCCGCCGCCGCTCACCGACGCGTGGAACAACGTAGGCTCGGCGACAAACACCGCATTCGCCGGACCCTGGGGGATTAGCTATTCGATCAATTTGACACCCGACCCCGTAACGGGCATCGGCAAATGGCGCGAGCAGGAATTCGTCCAGGCGATCAAGACCGGAAAGCACCTTGGCGTGGGGCGACCAATCCAGCCGCCCATGCCCTGGGAGTGGTTTCGCCACCTGACCGATGCCGACCTCAAGGCCGCGTATGCGTACCTGAAGACCATCCCGCCGGTCCGCAATCGCCCTCCAGACTGGGTTCCACCGGCGGTGAAGTAACGGGAGGAGTCCGCGCGCCCCGCCGGGTCATTTGCCGGCACCGGCCACGGCCGCGCGCGCCGCGCTGACGAGCTCCGCGCCGACCGCGTTGGTCCATGCCGCGATTGCGGGCTGCGCGGCCTCGCGCAACACGGCACGTTGCGTTGCCGAGAGACGGACAATCGTCACGCCCTCCTTCGTCAACTGCGCAAGCGCCGCTTCCTCCCGCGCCAATGCGTTGGCTTCGCGCGCCGCCTGTTCCGCGGCGCTGCGCACCAGCATGCGGCGATCCTCGGGCCAGGTATCCCAGGCCGCCTTGTGCACCGCGAACACCATGACGTCCGTGAACGCGCCCCAGCGCGTGACGAATTTCTGGCCGGAAGCATAGGCACGCGTCGCGACCAGTGTAGTGGGCATCGTATCCTGGCCATCGAGTGTGCCCGCGACAAGCGCCGACTGCGCCTGCGCGAAACTCAGCGACTGCGTCGAGGCGCCTAGCGCAAGGTAGACATCAATGACCGAACGCAGTGGCATGACACGCACGCGCAGCCCCTTGCAGGCGGCAGGCGATTCGATGGGCGCCTTGGTCGTCGCGAGCACATGTTCACCGAGCGGCGCGATTGCAATGCCGACCACGCCTGAAGCGTCCAACAACGCGAACAGGCGCTCGCGCAGCGCGCTGTCCGCCGCGAGTGCTTCCTGTTCGCGCAGTCCGTCAGCCAGCCAGGGCACCGAGTAGACCGCGAGCGGCGCGAATTGCCCCGACCACGCCAGCGCCGAACCGACCGCGAGATCGGCGAGACCCTCCTTCAGCGCACCAAATTCGCGCCCGGGATCGCGCAGCGCCAGCGTGGCACCCGCATATTGCCTGACCTCGTACGCGCTTCCAGCCTTTTCGTTCACCAGTTGCGCCCACCTCTCGCCGGCACGCCCAAGCGGAAATGACGGCGCCAGTGCCGTCGAGAGCCGCAACTCCAGTGGCTTGGCGTTGTTGTCCTGCGCCTGCGATGGGAGCGCCACGGCATACGCAACAAGAAGCGCCAGAATGAAAATCACGTGGCGCAGGTGAAGTGCTGACCGGGATGGATTGGACATTCAGAACAAGTCTACGCAGCGCCTGCGGCACGGGTCAAACAAGAGCACGTATCGGAAATCAGTGTGGGCAATACGGCGAGTCCGGCCAGCCGATCGATCAAAGATCGGCGCAATACACGGGATCCTGGGTGCCTCGTCGATAGATTGCAAATACGAATCATTCGTATTATGCTTCGTGTTACTTTCCGAAGACGCGCTGAGTTTCTGCCGCCATGTCCTCATCCCTGCGACCGTCACTCATCGCCGTTCTGATTGCGCTGCTTGCCGCCTGCGGTGGCGGCGGAAGCGGCAACGATTCGCCGGACGCCAAACTCAGCGCCGCGGCGGCGCTGGGTGAACAGATCTTCAACGACGCGACCCTTTCCGCGTCCGGCCAGATGTTGTGCGCGACCTGCCACGTCGCTGCCACCGCACACACCACCGGCAATCCCGACCTCGTTGTTCCGGCGGGGGGTGCCATGCTCGCCACACCCGGTTTTCGCAACGCCCCTTCGCTTCGGTACCTCAATCTCAACCCGGCGTTCTTTTTCGACAAGGACGGCGCGCCGACCGGCGGCTTCAATCGCGACGGGCGCGCGAACTCGCTCATGGAACAGGTTCAACGTCCTTTCCTGGGGGCACACGAAATGGCGAACGAATCGCCGGCGGCGGTCATCGAAAAGCTCAAATCCGCGCCCTACGCCGAAGAATTCCGACGCCTTTTTGGCGCGGGGATCCTTGACACGCCCGACGCCGCATTCGATCGGGTGCGCTTCGCGCTCGCCCAATACCAGACCGAAGACGCCGATTTTCATCGCTTCGACAGGAAGTACGACTTCTTTCTCGCGGGACGCGCGACGCTCACCGGCCGCGAGGTGCAGGGTCTCGCGCTGTTCAACAACCCGGACAAGAGCAACTGCGCCGCCTGCCACCCGAGCGGTCGCGGTGCCAATGGCGCGTCGCCGCTCTTCACCGACTTCACCTGCGACAACATCGGCGTGCCGCGCAACCCGGCCATTCCCGCCAACGCTGACGGCGCGTACTTCGACCTCGGCCTGTGCGGCCCGTTCCGGACCGACCTTGCGCAGCGCTCGGAACTCTGCGGCGCATTCAAGGTGCCTACGCTGCGCAACGTGGCGCTCAGCGCGCCCTATTTTCACAATGGACGATTCAGGACGCTGAAGGAAGTTGTCGGATTCTACGTCCGTCGCGACACCAACCCCGACGAGTGGTATCCGCTCAATGCCGACGGCAGCGTCAACAAGTACGACGATCTGCCGCCGCAATACCACCGCAACGTCAATGCGACCGAAGCGCCGTACAACCGCAGGCAGGGGGAGGTGCCCGCGCTGACTCCCGACGAGATCGACCTCGTCGTCGAGTTCCTGAACACGCTCACCGACGGCTTCCCGCCCTGACCGGAGATTCCGCCATGCGCACCGCAGCCGCCCTCCTCCTGGCACTTGTTGCCGCAACCTGCACGATGCCAGTCCGTGCCGACGAAGCCGCGCTCGCCGCGCGTGTGGATAAACTT
>Ga0302321_100006699_pt1 | contig 10142 bp, 12 predicted proteins | sample Fen_T0_1_FD_202505 | JGI IMG/M metagenome (GOLD analysis project Ga0302321, IMG submission 202505) | Peat permafrost microbial communities from Stordalen Mire near Abisko, Sweden - Fen_T0_1 | ecosystem: Environmental > Terrestrial > Soil > Wetlands > Permafrost | place: Sweden: Abisko... | reverse complement strand
ATACGCGACGCACGGCCAGACACGGCTCCGGGGCACGCCGGGGCCCCGACCGGCCGTGTGTCACACTGACCGGGAACGACGCACACGTGCGCGCTCCGGGGTCGGTGAAATTCCGAACCGGCGGTCACAGCCCGCGACCCGGTCGAAGCCATCGACCGGTTGACCCGGTGGAACTCCGGGGCCGACGGTCAGAGTCCGGATGGGAGGCAGCGCGCCGTACTGCGGCGTCGCGGCCTTCGCGCCCGGCGTCGTCGTACGTCGCACCCCCCGGTGAGTGCTCGGAACCGAGCAAGGAGCACCGGTGGACCCGCAACCGAGCGCAACCGACATCGAGTCGGCGATGCTGCGCGCGCTGGGCCTGGCGGTGACCCCCGGAGTCCCACGCGGTCCCAACCCGCGCGTCGGGGCCGTGCTGCTCGGCCCACGTGGGGACGTCGTCGGCGAGGGTTTCCACCGTGGTGCCGGCACTGCGCACGCCGAGGTCGTGGCGTTGGCCGCGGCCGGGGAGGCTGCCCGCGGCGCGACCGCGGTGGTCACGCTCGAACCGTGCAACCACACCGGACGCACTGGACCATGCAGCGAGGCACTCGTGTCGGCCGGCGTCTCCCGCGTGGTGTTCGCCCAGTCCGACGACAGTCCGGTCGCCGTCGGGGGAGCGCGGCGGCTGCTCGAGGCAGGAGTGGAGGTCGTCGGCGGGGTCCTCGCCGATGCGGCTCGGGCGATCAACCCGGAGTGGACCTTCGCCGTGGCGCACGGCCGCCCATTCGTCACCTGGAAGGTGGCGACCACCCTCGACGGTCGGGCTGCCGCGGCCGACGGCTCGAGCCGCTGGATCACGGGGCCGCTCGCGCGCGAGGACGTTCACGCCCTTCGCGCCCGCGTCGACGCCGTGGTGTTCGGCACCGGCACGGCCCTGGCCGACGACCCGCACCTGAGCGTCCGGAACGCGGCCGGCGACGTGACGGGTCCCCAGCCGTTGCGCGTGGTGCTGGGTCGGCGACCGATTCCCGATTCGGCCCACGTGCTTGACGACGCGGCCTCCACGTGGTTGAGCGCCGAGCCGGATCCCGACGAGGTGCTGCGCCAGTTGTTCGCGCGCGGCTGCCACCACGTCCTGCTCGAGGGTGGCCCCACGTTGGGCGCTGCGTTCGTGGCCGCCGACTGCGTCGACGAGGTCGCCGCCTACGTGGCACCGATGCTGCTCGGTGCTGGTGTCCCGATGATCGGCGACCTCGGCATCACGACGCTCACCGAGGCCCGACGCTTCACCGTCTGCGACGTCGTCCGGTTCGGTGACGACGTGCGGATCACACTCACTCGACCCACGGAGGACTGAGTGTTCACTGGCATCGTCGAAGAACTCGGAACCGTCGTCGCGGTCGAGTCGCTGAGCGACGCCGCTCGCCTGACCGTTCGGGGACCAGTGGTCACCGCGGATGCGCACCACGGCGACTCGATCGCGGTCAACGGCGTGTGCCTCACGGTGGTCACCCTCGCGGACCAGACGTTCACCGCCGACGTCATGAACGAGACCTTGAGCCGCTCCAGCCTCGGCTCCCTGCGACCCGGTTCGCCGGTGAACCTGGAGCGTCCGGTGACGCTGTCGGCGCGGCTCGGTGGCCATCTCGTACAGGGGCACGTCGACGGAGTGGCGCAGATCGTCGCGCGCGAACCGGGCGAGCACTGGGAGGTCGTTCGGATCGAGCTTCCGGACCCCCTGGCCCGCTACGTGGTCGAGAAGGGGTCGATCACCGTCGACGGGGTGTCGCTGACCGTCGCCGCGCTCGACGTCGCGACGTTCGACGTGAGCCTCATCCCCACCACGCTGGACCTGACCACCCTCGGTCGCAAGCGGCCGGGCGACGTGGTGAACCTCGAGGTCGACGTCGTCGCCAAGTACGTCGAACGCCTGCTCGCCGCTTCCGGAGAGGACCGACCATGACCGATCGGCAGGTACGTCTGGATTCGATCGAGAATGCTCTCGACGAGCTCCGCAACGGGCGCGCAATCGTCGTCGTCGACGACGAGGACCGGGAGAACGAAGGCGACCTGATCTTCGCGGCCAGCAAGGCCACTCCCGAGCTCGTCGGCTTCATGATCCGACACACGTCGGGGGTCATCTGCGTGGCGATGCAGGGCGCCGACCTCGACCGGCTGAAGCTGCCACCCATGACCGCCGTCAACGAAGACCGCAAGGGAACCGCGTACGCCGTCAGCGTCGACGCGCGCGACGGCACCACCACCGGCATCTCCGCTGCTGACCGGTCGCGCACCATCCGCGTCCTGGTCGACTCCGCGACCGAGCCGTACGAGCTCACCCGCCCCGGTCACGTGTTCCCGTTGCGGGCGGTGCAGGGCGGCGTGCTGCGTCGTCCGGGTCACACCGAGGCCGGTCCCGATCTCGCCCGACTCGCCGGCCTGACCGCCGCGGCCGCGATCTGTGAGGTCGTCCACGACGACGGCTCCATGATGCGGGCGCCCTCGTTGCGTGAGTTCGCCGACGAGCACGGGCTGCTCATGATCTCGATCGCCGACCTGATTGCCTACCGCCGTCGCACCGAGAGCCAGGTGCTCCAGGTGGCGACGACCCGGTTGCCCACCGACCATGGTGAGTTCCAGGCGTTCGGGTACCGCGACACCGTGACCGGAACCGAGCACGTCGCCCTGGTCCGCGGGGAGATCGGCGAGGGCGAGGACGTGCTGGTGCGCGTGCACTCCGAATGCCTGACCGGCGACGTCCTCGGCTCGACCCGTTGCGACTGCGGTCCGCAGCTGCGGGCGGCCTTGGCGCGGGTGTCCGCAGAGGGTCGGGGAATCGTGCTGTACGTGCGAGGCCACGAGGGCCGGGGCATCGGACTGATGCACAAGCTGCAGGCGTACCAGCTGCAGGACGCCGGCCACGACACCGTCGACGCCAACCTCGAGCTGGGCCTGCCGGCCGACGCGCGCGACTACGGCACCGGTGCACAGATCCTCGCCGACCTCGGCGTGCGCTCCATGCGGCTGCTGACCAACAACCCGGCGAAACGCGCCGGACTGGAGGGCTACGGGCTGCGCATCGTCGGTCGCGAGCCGCTCCCGGCGCACGTGACCGACGACAACCTCACCTACCTGCGCACCAAGCGCGACCGGATGGGGCACGACCTGCCCCACCTGGAGCCGACCGACGACGGGACCGGGGTCAGCCGATGAGCGCGGGGAGTGCGGCATGAGCGGAAGTGGTTCGCCCGACCTCGACCTGTCGACGTTGCCTGGTGTCGACGACCTTCACGTCGCCGTCGTTGCCGCACAGTGGCACACCCGGGTGATGGACGGCCTGCTGGCCGGGGCCATGCGCACCCTGGCCGAAGCCGGAGTGGCCGAAGCGGCACTGGTCCGCGTGCCGGGCACGTTCGAGCTGCCGGTCGCGGCACGGGCGCTCGCTGGAGCCGGCTACCAGGCCGTCGTCGCACTGGGCGTGGTGATCCGCGGCGGAACTCCGCACTTCGAGTACGTCTGCCAGGCGGCGGCGCTGGGCCTGACCCAGGTGAGTGTCGACACCGGAGTCCCGATCGGCTTCGGCGTCCTCACGTGTGACGACGAGCAGCAGGCGCTGGACCGGTGCGGCCTGCCCGGATCGAGCGAGGACAAGGGTGCCGAGGCTGCGCAGGCCGCGGTCGCGACCGCGGCGCTGTTGCGCGAGATCGGCTCCGTACGCTGAGGTCATGAAGACCTTCGAGGAGCTGTTCGCCGAGGTTCAGGAGCGGGCGATGTACCGGCCCGACGACTCCGGAACCGTGCGCCTGCTCGATGCCGGCGTCCACGCGATCGGCAAGAAGGTCGTGGAAGAGGCGGCCGAGGTGTGGATGGCTGCCGAGCACGAGGGCCAGGAGCGCACGGCCGAGGAGATCGCGCAGCTGGTGTACCACGTCCAGGTCCTGATGGTGGCTTCCGGCCTGTCGCTGCACGACGTCTACGAACGGCTCTGACATGACGCTCACCGGTCCCGCCATGCTGCGCGTTGCCGTCCCGAACAAGGGGTCGTTGTCGGAGCCGGCGTCGCAGATGCTGCGCGAGGCGGGGTACCGCCAGCGCAGTGACTCCCGCGAGCTGGTCCTGCAGGACCCGGACAACGCCACCGAGTTCTTCTTCCTGCGTCCTCGCGACATCGCGACCTACGTCGGTGACGGTCAGCTGGACGTGGGCATCACCGGACGTGACCTGCTCCTCGACAGCGCGGCAGCGGCCACCGAGATCTTGACGCTGGGGTTCGGCGGATCCACGTTCCGGTTCGCCGTGCGACCCGGCGCCGCAGACGACGAGCGAGGAATCGAGGGGCTGCGGATCGCGACCTCCTACCCCGGCCTGGTGCGCGCCCATCTGGAGCAGCTCGGGGTCTCCGCGACGGTCGTCCGCCTCGATGGTGCGGTCGAGACCGCGGTGCGGCTCGGAGTGGCCGACGTGATCGCCGACGTCGTCTCCACCGGCACCACACTGCGGCAGGCCGGCCTCACGGTGATCGGCGAGCCGATCCTGCACAGCGAGGCGGTCCTCATCCAAGGCGACCACACCGGCCCCAGCCCGGCGGTCGACCAGCTGGTCCGCCGGCTGAACGGCGTGATCGTGGCCCGGGGCTACGTGATCTTCGACTACGACGTGGCCACGGCGCTGCTCGAGCCGGCCTGCGAGCTGACGCCAGGGATCGAGTCGCCCACGGTCTCGCCGTTGCGCGAAGAGGGTTGGGTCGCGGTCCGGGCCCTCGTCCCGCGCCCGGACACGAACCGGGTGATGGATGAGCTCTACGAGCTGGGCGCCCGGGGGATCCTGGTCACCGACATCCACGCCTGCCGGTTGTGACCGACGGACCGGGCCGCTTCCTCGGCCGCACGATCCCCGACCCGGGATTCGCCGGTGACGCGGGCGGGGCCGACGACCAGCTCGTCGCCGCGCTGCGGCGGTACGCCGAGCAGCCGGGCCGGGGTGGTGAGGTGCTGGCGGCCCTGGCGAGGACCCGGCTGCTGGTCCCGGTGGTCGCCGTCCTGGAGGCCGTCGAGACCGGTGACGACGGCCTGCGCCAGGAGAAGCAGTCGGCCATGGCCACCGTCACCGTGACCGGCCCCGACGGGCGGCGCGCGCTGCTCGCGTTCACGTCGACGTCCGCGCTGGCCCAGTGGCGGGCCGACGCTCGACCGGTGGCCGTCACCGGGCCCGTGGCGGCCCAGGCGGCGTTGTCCGAGCAGGCCGACTCGTTGCTCGTCGACCCGGCCGGACCCGCCGCCTTCGCGGTCGGTGGCGCCGAGCTGCGGGCCCTCGCCCTCGGGGGCGGCCCGCCGGCCGACGACCCACGCGTCGAACGGGCCCTGCGCGCCTGCGTCGCGGCCGAGCCGGACGTCGTCGACGTGTCGCTCGGGGCCGACCCGGAGTCCACGACCGTGCAGTTGAGCGTGACCCCCGGATTGGGGCCGGACCAGCTCGCGGGCCTGCTCCGCCGGGTCAGCCAGGCCCTGGCCGACGACCTGGTGCTGCGGACGAGCCTCAGCAGCCGCGTCCGTCTCTCGGTGCTCCCCGCCGACCCGTCTGCGCCGGAACGCGCCACCTGACCGGGGGCGGCCGCCGTCGGTGCGACACGCCGGAAACCCTCGTCGGCTGCGCGACGGGCACCCAACCGCCAGGATGTCGGTGACCTCGGCAGCCGAACGACCACGTCGTCGAGGCGGCAACGGGTCGATGTCCACGCCCATCAGATCGTCGGAGGACCTCATGAGACTGTCGTCGCGGCTGGGTGCGGAGTTCCTGGGCACCTTCTTGCTGGTGTTCGGCGGAACCGGTGCCGCCGTGCTGGCGGCGAAGTACGTCGACCCCGTCAGCTCGGAGGCGACCGGGCTGGGCATCGGCTTCTTGGGGGTCGCGCTCGCCTTCGGCCTCACCGTGCTCGCCGGCGCCTACGCGCTGGGCCACATCTCCGGCGGTCACTTCAACCCGGCGATCTCGATCGGCCTGGCCGCCGCCAAGAAGTTCGCCTGGAAGGACGTCCTGCCGTACGTGGGCGTGCAGGTGCTCGCGGCGATCGTGGCGTCGGCGACGTTGTGGTTGGTCGCGATCAACCGCAAGGGCATGACCAAGCAGCTGTTGGTCGACAGCGGCTTCGCCGCGAACGGCTACGGCGACCACTCACCGGGCCGCTTCACCCTCGTCGCGTGCCTGGTCATCGAGGTCGTCCTCACGGCCGTGTTCCTCCTTGTCATCGCCGGCGTCACCGACCCCCGCGCGTCCAAGGGCTTCGCGGCGCTGGCGATCGGGCTGACCCTGACCCTGATCCACCTGATCAGCATCCCGGTGACCAACACGTCGGTGAACCCCGCCCGCTCGACCGGGCCCGCCCTGGCCCTCGCCGTCGGCGGGGACGGTTGGGCCCTGGGTCAGCTCTGGCTCTTCTGGCTGGCCCCGATCCTCGGGGGAGTCCTGGGCGCTCTCGTCTACACGCTGGTCAGTCGCGACGACGAGGCCGTGGCCACCACCGCCGCGTAGGCCACCGTCGGGACCGGCCACCCGCTTCGGTTCGTGGCGGCCGGGCCGTCGCTGCTACCCTCGGGGGGCGACTGGCCGTCCCTTCCGGGGGGCGGTCCTCAAGCGGAGGCCCTTCCTCCCACCCGCATCGTCCGCCTCAGGGCGTCGGGTCTGGTCCGTGCGACGCTCTCGGGCGTCGCGGTGGCATCCCTTCGGGGGCGTCACCGCCACCTGCTCCGGCGGGTCGGTATGGGCAGGTCTGGGCTTCCGCCGGTCAGGCGGGAGCCCATCTCTTGTCCTGAGGTCGGCCACGGACGACCAAGGAGCGCCCATCAGCACCGAGCCCCGCATCAACGACCGGATCCGCGTCCCCGAGGTGCGGCTGGTCGGACCGAACGGCGAGCAGGTCGGCATCGTCCGGATCGAGGACGCGCTGCGCCTGGCCCAAGAAGCCGATCTCGACCTGGTCGAGGTCGCCCCCACGGCCCGCCCGCCGGTCGCCAAGCTCATGGACTTCGGCAAGTTCAAGTACGAGTCCGCCCTGAAGGCCCGTGAGGCGCGCAAGAACCAGGCGCACACGGTGATCAAGGAGATGAAGCTGCGGCCCAAGATCGACCAGCACGACTACGAGACCAAGAAGGGTCACGTCGTGCGGTTCCTCAAGGCCGGGGACAAGGTCAAGATCACGATCATGTTCCGGGGCCGCGAGCAGTCCCGTCCCGAGCTCGGCTTCCGGTTGCTGCAGAAGCTGGCGCAGGACGTCTCCGAGCTCGGGTTCGTGGAGTCCTCGCCGAAGCAGGACGGCCGCAACATGATCATGGTGCTGGGGCCGACCCGGAAGAAGGCCGACGTCATGGCCGAGCAGCGCGCCGAGCGGGAGGCCCGCAAGGACCGCAGTGACGAGGCGTACGCCGCGAGCCAGGACGCGGCCGCGGCCGACGAGGCCGAAGTCGCGCCCGCCGAGTCGCCCGACACCGCGGCGCCGGACACCGAGGCGCCGGACACCGAGTCGCCCGACATCGAGTCGCCCGAGGCCGAGTCGCCCGAGGCCCCCTGAGGCCCGTTCCACCCAAAGACCATCCGGCTCCGGCCGGCCAGGATCACCCCGGCGGACCCGTCGGACGAACGAGGAGGCACACGGCGCCATGCCGAAGATGAAGACGCACAGTGGTGCGAAGAAGCGGTTTCGCGTGACCGGGAGCGGCCGGCTGATGCGCGAGCAGGCGAACCGTCGCCACATGTTCGAGGGCAAGTCGAGCAGGCGCACCCGCAGGCTCGCCGCCGACGTCCCGGTCAGCGCGGCCGACGCTCCCAAGATCAACAAGTTGCTCGGCCGCTGACGCCCAGCCACCCGTGGCCCGCCCCGACCGGCTCGGCCGTCCCACCACTTCGAGGAGACACATCCCATGGCACGCGTGAAGCGCGCAATCAACGCGAAGAAGAAGCGTCGCGTCACTTTGGAACGCGCCAGCGGCTACCGCGGGCAGCGTTCGCGGCTGTACCGCAAGGCGAAGGAGCAGGTCACCCACTCGCTCGGCTACTCCTACCGGGACCGACGCAAGCGCAAGGGCGATTTCCGTCAGCTGTGGATCACCCGGATCAATGCCGGTGCCCGCGCGCACGGGCTCACCTACAACCGGTTCGTCCAGGGCTTGAAGCTCGCCGGCGTCGAGGTGGACCGTCGCGTGCTGTCCGAGCTCGCGATCAACGACCCCACCGCGTTCGCCGCACTGGTCGAGGTGGCCCGGTCGGCGCTGCCGGCCGATCGCAACGCGCCCGCTGCCTAACCACGGTCGTCAGGTGACCGGACTCACCGGTTCGGAGATCACGAACTCGGCGTCGCCGCGGATCAAGGCGGCCCGCCGGCTGGGGAAACGCGCGTTCCGCGCCCGCGATCGCCGGTTCCTCGCCGAAGGGCCGCAAGCGGTTCGGGAGGCGTTGTCCCCGGCTGTCGCCGGCTCGACCGTCGCCCGGGTCGGCGTCCACGAGGTCTTCGTCACCGCAGAGGCTGCCGCACGTCATCCGGACCTCGTCGCCGCAGCGCGCGCCGTCGACTGCCCGGTGCAGTGTGTGTCCGGTGACGTCATGGCTGCGCTCACCCAGACCGTCACGCCACAAGGTGTCGTCGCCGTCTGCGATCTGCTCGACGTGCCGCTGTCCGACGTGCTCACGCCGTCGCCCACGTTGGTGGCCCTGCTCGGCTTCGTACGCGATCCGGGCAACGCCGGAACGGTCGTGCGCGTGGCCGATGCAGCCGGGGCCGACGCCGTGGTCTTCTCCGACGCATCGGTCGACCCGTACAACGGGAAGGTGGTTCGGTCGTCGGCCGGCAGCCTGTTCCACCTGCCGATCGTCGTGGACGTGACGCTTCCCGACGCGGTCACGGCGCTGCGGGCGTCCGGACTGCAGATCCTGGCGGCGGACGGTTCCGGCTCCACCGATCTCGACGAGGCCGGCCGCGCGGGTGTGCTGGCCCGCCCCACCGCATGGTTGTTCGGCAACGAGGCGTGGGGACTGCCGGACGACGTGCTCGCGCTGGCCGACCACGTGGTGCGCATTCCCCTCTACGGCCGGGCCGAGAGCCTCAACCTGGCAACGGCGGCGGCGCTGTGCCTCTACGCCAGCGCGCGATCGCAGCGCAGTTAGTTCGCTCGCCGTGAAGCGTCACGGGCCGCGTACCGGACTTCGCAGTACTTGGCCGCGCGGTCCGATGAAGTCCAGCGCACCGTTGGCTCCGGCGTTCGTGTGGGCCGCCTCGATCCGCCATCCGACTTCATGCACGGCGCGATGGTGATGTCGACACAAGAGGACACCGTTGACGAGGTCGGTCGATCCGCCGTTCGACCACGAGACCAGATGGTGAGCGTCGGTGTAGCCGGAGGGTCGCCCGCATCCAGGGAATCGGCAGCCCTCGTCGCGAATCGCCAACGCGCGGCGCTGATGGGGGGTGAACAGTCGTAGCGCCCGCCCGACGTCGAGCGGCAGCGAGTCCGGGCCGAGAAGGACGCGGCGGACGACGGCATCGCAGGCCAGCCGCCCGACCGCGACGCTCGTGAGCAGCGCGTCGCCGCCGGGGGAGCCGCGTACCACGCCGGGCGCCGCACCCGGCGCGCCGACCAAGGCGTCGAACGGCACGACCACCTCGAGTGTCGGGGGCGCACCGGAGAGCACCGGGAGGTCACCGGTCGCGGCCGCCGCTCGTACGACGTCGATCAGCCCGTCGGCCCGGCGCTGCGCGGTGGACCGCTCGTCGTCGGGGTCGCTTGGGACCAGGAACGCTGCTAACGCCGCGGCCAGCACCACCGTCGACTCGGCGTCCAGAAGTCCGTCGACCGCGGTCATGCCGTCGAGCAAAGGGGACAGGTGCAGGTAACGCCGGTCGAACTGCGTCTGCGCATCGACGAGGGCGCCGTCGGGGTCGACCGCGTACCGCATCGCTCGACCGGCGACCCGCAGCCGCCCGGCGTCGACCCGGCCGGCAAGGTCGACCAGCAGGTCGACGGCGGCGACTTCGGTCTCCAGCGGCAAGGAGCGGACCGCCCGCTCGATCGCGCGGACCTGGTCGAACGTGAGGCTCCCCGTGGTGAGCGCGGTCACCGGCTCGGCCAGTGCTCCCGACGCCCGACGAGCGATCCGGACGCGTTGCGCTGCGTCGC
>Ga0302321_100006698_pt1 | contig 10142 bp, 7 predicted proteins | sample Fen_T0_1_FD_202505 | JGI IMG/M metagenome (GOLD analysis project Ga0302321, IMG submission 202505) | Peat permafrost microbial communities from Stordalen Mire near Abisko, Sweden - Fen_T0_1 | ecosystem: Environmental > Terrestrial > Soil > Wetlands > Permafrost | place: Sweden: Abisko... | reverse complement strand
GACGATCCGATCGTCCACCCGGGCATGACCGGCATGTCCCACAGCCACGACTTCTTCGGTAACCGCGGCACCGATGCCTCATCGACCGCGGCGACGCTGGCCGGCGGGGCCACCTCGTGCACCAAGCAGTCCGACGCGGCGGCGTACTGGGCGCCGACGCTGTCCGACCACGGCCAGCCGGTCACGCCACTCGGCCTGGTCGCCTACTACCGGCCGGCGCCGGGGGTGGACCCGACCACGATCGAGCCCTTTCCGGCCGGCCTCATGATGATCGCCGGCGACTCCATGGCCGAGGGGCCCCAGCCCGTCGAGATCGCATCCTGGACCTGCGGCACCTCGTCGGACCTGCAGGTCGCGCCCCCGACCTGCCCGCCCGAGGCGCCCCTGCGGGCCCGGCTCACCTTCCCCGACTGCTGGGACGGCGTGCACCTCGACAGCGACGACCACCACACCCACGTGACCTTCAGCAACGACGGCACCTGCCCGGCCGGGTTCCCGGTGACGATGCCGCAGCTCACCGTCACCGTGCGCTACCCGATCAGCGGCGCCGGCCACGACCTCACCTTGGCCTCGGGGCCGACGTTCACCATCCACAGCGACTTCTTCAACACGTGGGATCAGTCGGAGCTCACCAAGCTGGTGGACCTGTGCCTGCACCGCGGCGTGGTCTGCAACGTGGCCTCCAACCGGGCCGAGGACGAGCCTCAACTGGCGAGCTGAGGCTCGGCGCCCGGCGCTCGGCTACTTGGCGCTCGGCTACTTGATCACGGTGCCGGCCGTCGGGCAGCCCAGGTGTCCTTCGTCCACCGCCTGATCGAGCCCGGTTCCACCCGGCGATTCGGGGTCGGTGGAGGGTCCCCGCCGCGATGGATCCACCACCGAGCGGACGCCGGGTCGGCCTTCGTAGAACCCGCGGATCCGGTCGATCGCCGCGGCACCACCTCGTATGTCGAGGCGGAAGCTCGACGGCAGGATCGACGGCGCGACGTTCTGGACCAGCTCGGCCTGGTCGGCGAACAGGCACGCGAAGTCCTGGTACGCGTCGTTCTGGTCGGCGTACAGGATGGCGGTCACGTGATCGTCGGCCAAGAGCTCATCACGAACCGCCTGCACCGCGACCGCCTGGGCGTCCGGGTTCAGGTAGATCACCAGGTCGCCACGCTGCTGGGGCGGAAGGGTCGCTCCGGGCTGGGTCGCCAGCCCCGCCTCGCCGCCACCCGAGTGAGCCAGCACGCCGACGCCGACCGCCAGCACCAGGAGCGTCACGACGACGATCGCCCCACGGCGGACCGTGGCGCGACGCGACGCCCGTCGCTCGATGTCGGCGATGGGGGTCCGGGCGATCGGTGGGTCGGCGACGAGTTGGTCGCCGAGACGTCGAAGTTCATCCATGTCTGCCTCCGGTCGGGGTTTCGTCGATGCGCTCGGGATCGTCAGCGAGGGCGAGGCCCAACGAGCGGCGGGCGTCGATCAGGGTCGACGACACGGTGCTGCGACTGATGCCCATGACCGTGGCGATCTGCGCCTCGGTGAGATCGGCCACGAACCTCAGCACCACGGCCAGGCGCTGGCGTTCGGGAAGGGCGGCCACCAGCAGCCACGCCTCCCCCGCCGGAGCGGGTACGTCGACCGGCGGTGATCGATGGCTGAGCAGTCGCTGCTCGATCGATCGGCGCCGCTGCCGGCGACGAACCACGTTGATGGCGACCCGGTAGGTCCAGCCCGCCGGGGACGCCATGGCCTGCACCCGCGGCCACGACGTCAGCGCTCGGGTGAACGCCTCATCGGTCGCGTCGCGCGCCCAATCCGCGTTGCCCGTGGCCAGCAGCAACGACGTCACCAGTCGTGCGTGCTCCGCCTCGTAGAACTCCTCGAAGCCGGGGTGTTCCACCGTTCGCCTCTCGCTCATGCCTTCTCAAGTCACGAGCCCTCCAGTTTGCCGGGTGCCCGCGACCCTTCAGGCTGACGGTTGCCCGGCCACGCCCCAGCCGCCGCCGCCGGGTGTCAGCACGCGAACCACGTCGCCGGCGACCAGCGCGATCGTCACCTTGTCGGGCAGGCGCTCGGCTCTCGCCTCGTCGCCGCCCCGCAGGAGCCAGTTCTCGCCGACCGCTCCGGGGCCGCCGCCGTCGATGCCCCAGGGCTGCGACGTCCGCCGCTCGGTGATGAGCGAGAGCACCGCCGGTTCGAGCACCTCGATGTCACGCTCGATCCCCTCGCCTCCGACGTGCCGACCGGTACCACCGCTCCCCTCGCGCAGGCGCAGCCGCCGGACCCGCAACGGGAAGGACCGCTCCAGCGCCTCTATCGGGGTGTTGCGGGTGTTGGTCATGTGGGTGTGCACGCCACTCATGCCGGCACCGGTGGGTCGCCCACCCTGTCCGCCGGCCATGGTCTCGTAGTAGACCCAGCGGTCGTTGCCGATGAGCAGGTTGTTCATCGTCCCCTGCGACGCGCCGCCGAGCCGGCCGGGCAGTGCCGCCGAGAGCGCACCGAAGCACACATCGGCCACCCGCTGGCTGACCTCGACGTTGCCGGCGCCCACCGCCGCGGGAGCGAGGGCGTTGACGATCGTGCCGGCAGGGGCGATCACCCGCAGCGGGCGAAGCGTGCCCCCGTTGGCCGGCAGGGTCGGATCGATGGCGGCGCGCAGGGCGAAGGCGACCGAGCTCACGGTGACGGCCTCGACCGCGTTCACGTTGCCCGCCCGCTGGGGGTCGGTGCCGGTGAAGTCGAACGTGATCCCGTCGCCGGCGATGGTCATCTCCAGCACGATGGTGCTCGGCACCTGCTGCTCGACGGCCGGGCCGAAGCTGTCGATCACGTCGGCGAACCGCCACGTCCCGTCCGGCAGGTCGTGCAGTGCGCTCGCCATGCGCCGTTCGCCGTAGTCGAGCGCCTCGTGCAGCGGCTGGTCGGCCAGCCGGGCCAACCGGGCGACACCGATGGCGTTGGCGCCGACCTGGGCGTCGAGGTCGCCCGATCGCTCGTCGGGGGTCCGCGAGTTGGCCAGGATCAGGTCCCGGACCTCGGTGGTGAGCCGGGTCGGGGGGATCCGCAGGCCCTCGGCGAAGATCTCGATGGCGTCGGCCGGCAACGAACCAGGTGCGGACCCTCCCACGTCGGCGTGGTGCGCCCGCGTCGCCGCCCATCCGACGAGTCGGTCGCCTACGAAGCACGGGGCCACGACCGTGATGTCGTTGAGGTGGGTGCCCCCGGCAAACGGGTCGTTGAGGATGATCTGCTCGCCGGCAGCGATGTCGCCCGCGAACCGCCGGATGGCCTCGATCACCGACGCGGGCATCGACCCGAGGTGCACGGGGATGTTCTCGGCCTGGGCCAGCACCTCGCCGTCCACGGTGAACACGGCGGCCGAGCAGTCGGCCCGCTCCTTGATGTTCGGGCTGAACGCGGCCCGGCGGAGCACCGCCGACATCTCCTCGGCCACACCCGTCAGGCGCGACAGCAGGATCTGCAGCGAGGCCGGATCGAGGCTCACGACGCGACCACCCTCGTGAGCACGAGCGCGCCGGCCCGACCAGGATCGGCCCGCCAGCCGGCCGGTACCCAGATCGTGCAGTCAGGCTCGGCGATCACCGCCGGGCCGACCGCGGCCGAGCGCGGCACCGGGGGCAGGTCGTCGATGGCCACGGGCGAGGCCACCCGGGCCTCGGCCCGCACCGCGATGACCTCGACGGGCGAATCCGCACGGACGTAGCCGTTGCGACGCTCGTGCTCCCGGTGGAAGCCGTCGATGCCGGACACGGTGAGCTCGTGGCTCTGCCCGAGGTACCGGCAGTCGAACGAGCGCACCACTTCGGTGTCCGCGCCGTCGACGTCCGACACCTGGCGGGCGGCACGGATGCCGAGCTCGGCGCTGCGCCGGAAGGCGTCGTCGTGATCGAGCGGATCAGGACAGGACTCGACCAGGTCGACCTGGCGGGGCGCGGCGAGGATGCCCACCGCCGACAGCACCCCGGCCCGAGCAGGGACGATCACCGCAGGCATGCCCAGCGCATCGGCCAGCGCGCATGCGTGCAAGGGCCCCGCGCCACCGAAGGCCACCAGCGCCAGCGCACGCGGATCGACCCCCCGCTCGATCGACACCGCCCGCAACGCCTGCTCCATCGAGGCGTCGACCACGGCCAGCACGCCCTCGGCGGACACGCCGGCGGCATCGAGCGCAGCCTGGGCCGCGTCCACGTCGAGCACGCCGAGCCCTGGGAAGGCCACGTCGGTGGCGATGCGCCCGGCCACCAGATCGGCATCGGTGACGGTCGGCTCGGTGCCGCCCTTGCCGTAGCAGGCCGGACCCGGCACGGCTCCGGCGCTGCGGGGGCCCACCACCAGCGCTCCCCCGGCGTCGACGCTGGCGATCGATCCGCCCCCGGCCCCGATCGTGTGCACGTCCAGCGAGGCGGCCCGCACCGGCAGACCACCGACCTCCCGCTGGGCCGCCGGTGCCGGCCGACCGTCGAGCACGAGGCACACATCGGTGCTCGTACCGCCCATGTCGAACGTGATGGCGTCGGGCCAGCCGTTGGCCACCGCCGCGTGCGAACCGGCCAGCACCCCTCCGGCCGGGCCGCTGAGCAGCAGCGAGACCGGCCGCTCGGCCGCTTCGGCCACCGGCACCAGGCCACCGGCCGAGGTCATCACCAGCACCTCCTCGGCCAGGTGCTCGATGCCGCGCAGGTACGTGCGGCAGACGGGCCGGAGGTACGCGTTGATCACCGTGGTGACGGTCCGTTCGTACTCACGGAACTCGGGCGCCACCTCGTGCGAGGTCGTCACATCGAAGCCCCGCTCGACCATCGCGGCCGCCACCACCTGCTCGTGCGCCGGCTCGAGGTCGGCGTGCAGCAGCGACACGGCCACCGCCTCGACCTCGGGTGCGATCTCGACGATCGACTCCGGTCGCACCGGCTCGAGCTCGGCGCCCGTGGCATCGAGCCGGCCGGCGACCTCGTAGCGATGGCGCCGATCGACCAGCGGGGTGGGCCGATCGACCGACTGGTCGTAGAGCGAGGGCCGATCCTGGCGGGCGATCTCGAGCAGGTCACGGAACCCCTCGTTCACCACCAGCGCCACCGTCGCGCCGCGACGCTCGAGCAGCGCGTTGGTGCCGACCGTGGTGCCGTGGGCGAGCACCCCGGGCTTGCCGTCGACGAGCGCGGCCACCCCCTGGGTGATGGCCCGACCGGGATCATCCGGCGTGCTCGGCACCTTCACGATGCGACCGTCGGCCGCCACCAGGTCGGTGAAGGTCCCCCCGGTGTCCGACCCGATGCGGGAGCCGACCCTCGGGCTCACCCCGTCGCCCTCACACCAGCTCACCGGGGTCGATCACCCAGACATCGTCGCCCAGCCGGTCCTCGAGCGACCGGAACAGGCGGCCGAGCCCGGCGTCCTTGCCGTCCCACACCAGGAGCGCCTCGTCGATGTTGCGCACGAGCCACGCGTCCCGGCGGGCCAGGGCCCCGCCGGCCTGCTGCTTGGAGTCGGGCACCCGCTTCTGCAGCAGAACGACGTCGCGGGCCGAGTCGACGAGGGCGCGGAACCGGGCCCGGCTGGCATCAGGCCACACCGAATCGGGATCGGGGTAGGGCAGCACCGCCACCAGCGGCACGTCCAGCTCGACTGCCACCTCGGCGCCCATCATCTCGGCGCCGAGCCGCAGCCCGCTCACGACGACGAGGTCGGCGTACATCTGGGCCTTGGCCGCCACGACCTCGGCCAGCCGACCCCGCACCGCGTCGGTCACCGGGTTGTCGTCATAGCCCCCGAGCTCGGTCGGTCGGTGCCCCAGCACCACCAGCGCGTGGCCCTCGATCGCCGGAGCCGTGACCACCGGTTCGGGGGTGGCCGCCCGGGCCGACCACGACACGTCGTCGGCCGGGCCGAGGTCGCTGGGCTCACCCTCCCCGGTGCGACTGCGCTGGCTCGTCGCCGCCTCGACCGCGAGCCGGTCGACCAGGTCGTTCATGCGGTCGCCGCTGTGGCCCTTCACCCAGCGGAAGTCGACGTCGCCGCGGTCGCGCACGAGGGTGATGAACGGCTCCCACAGGTCACGATTGGCCACGGGCTTCTTCTGGCTGTTCAACCAGCCCCGCTTGAGCCACCCCTCCCACCAGCGATCGCGGAAGCAGTTGACGACGTAGGTCGAGTCGCTCACCACGTCGAGAGGGCCATCGAGGGTGAGCACCGCGTCGAACGCGGCGGCGATCTCCATGCGCTGGTTGGTCGAGTGGGCCTCGCACCCGCTCGCGTAGCGGCCGCCCGGGACGGCCCAGGCCCAGCCTCCCGGCCCGGGGTTCCCGCTGCAGGCCCCGTCGGTGTACACGACCGTGGTCACGCCGCATCCTCGCACGCTCCGACGGGCACCTGAGCAGTGGCCGTCATCGGGCGTTCACGCTCGTCATCGGAGCTACCCACCGGTAACCAGCCCCGGTCCGGCATCATGGCTCGAAACGATCTCCTGCACGCCTGCTTCCAAGAAGGTTCCCCCCATGACCATCGACGGCTACGTCCACCAGTTGCCCGACACCGATCCACTGGAGACCGAGGAGTGGCTCGACTCGCTCGATTCGGTCATCGATTCCCGTGGCAAGGTCCGCGCCCGGTTCCTGGTGTCGAAGCTCACCGAGCGGGCCCGCGAGCGTCAGGTGGGCACGCCGGCCGAGGTCTCCACGCCCTACGTCAACACCATCCCGACCGATGAGCAGGGGTGGTTCCCCGGCGACATCGACATCGAGCGTCGCATCCGGGCCTTCATCCGCTGGAACGCGGCGGTCATGGTGGTCAACGCCAACACCCGGGCCGACGGCATCGGCGGACACCTCTCCACGTTCGCCTCGTCGGCGGCGCTCTACGAGGTCGGGTTCAACCACTTCTTCCGGGGCAAGGCTGACGGCGTGCCCGGCGATCAGGTCTACATCCAGGGCCACGCCGTGCCCGGCGTGTACGCCCGGGCGTTCCTCGAGGGCCGGCTCGACGAGAGCCACCTCGACAACTTCCGCCGCGAGATCGGCGGCGGCGGCCTCAGCAGCTACCCGCACCCGTGGCTCATGCCCGACTTCTGGGAGTTCCCCACGGTGTCGATGGGCCTCGGCCCGCTCAACTCCATCTACCAGGCCCGGTTCAACAAGTACCTGCAGCATCGCCACCTCGACGACACCAGCCGGTCGCGCGTGTGGTGCTTCCTCGGCGATGGCGAGACCGACGAGCCCGAGTCGCTCGGTTCCATCTCCCTCGCCGCCCGCGAGGGCCTCGACAACCTCACGTGGGTCATCAACTGCAACCTCCAGCGACTCGACGGTCCCGTCCGCGGCAACGGCAAGATCATCCAGGAGCTCGAGGCCATCTTCCGAGGCGCCGGGTGGAACGTCATCAAGGTGATCTGGGGCTCGGGCTGGGACGACCTGCTGGCCCGTGACGTCGATGGTGTGCTGCTGCACAAGATGAACACCACCGTCGATGGCGAGTTCCAGCGCTACACCGTCGAGTCGGGCGCCTACATCCGTGAGCACTTCTTCGGCCCTGACCCGCGGCTGCGCAAGCTGGTCGAGCACCTCACCGACGACGACCTGCGCTGGCTCCCCCGGGGCGGCCACGACTACCGCAAGCTGTACGCCGCCTACCAGGCCGCGACGGACAACCTCGGCAGCGGGCGCCCCACGGCCATCTTGTGCAAGACCGTGAAGGGCTGGACGCTCGGCACGGACGTGGAGGGCCGCAACGCCACCCACCAGATCAAGAAGATGACCGGCGACCAGCTCAAGGTGCTGCGCCTGCGGCTGCGCCTCGACGACGTGATCCCCGAGTCGCTGCTCGACGCCGACGACCCGCCCTACTACCGGCCGCCGGTCGACTCGCTCGAGTACCGCTACCTCATGGACCGCCGCCGGGCCCTCGACGGTCCGCTGCCGACCCGCAGCACCGCGATCCGCCGCGACCTGGTCATGCCGCCCGACGAACCGTTCACCGAGTTCGACGCCGGCTCGGGCAGTCAGGCCGTGTCGACGACCATGGCGTTCACCCGCCTGCTGCGCAACCTGGCCCGCACCGAGGGCTTCGGGCCGCGCATGGTGCCGATCATTCCCGACGAGGCCCGCACGTTCGGCATGGACGCGCTGTTCCGGGAGTTCGGCATCTACGCCGCTCACGGCCAGCAGTACGAGTCCGTCGACGCCAAGCTGCTGCTCTCCTACACCGAGAGCCAGGACGGCCAGCTCCTCGAGGAGGGCATCACCGAAGCCGGATCGATGTCGAGCTTCACGGCCGCCGGCACGTCCTATGCCACCCACGGCGTGCCCATGGTGCCGTTCTTCATCTTCTATTCGATGTTCGGGTTCCAGCGCGTCGGCGACCTCATCTGGGCCGCCTCCGACGCCCAGGCCAAGGGCTTCCTGCTCGGGGCCACCGCCGGGCGCACCACGCTGATGGGCGAGGGCCTGCAGCACCAGGACGGCCACAGCCTCGTGCTGGCCTCCACCGTGCCCACCTGCCAGGCCTATGACCCCGCCTTCGCCTACGAGACCGCGGCCATCGTGCGCCACGGCCTGCACCGCATGTACGGCCGCACCGACGCCGAGGGGCGAACCGGAGCCGGCGACTCGGTCTTCTACTACCTCACCCTCTACAACGAGAACTACCCGATGCCGGTGCGGCCCGACCACGTGTCCGAGGACGACATCGTCGGGGGTCTCTACCGCTGGGCCGACGCCCCCGAGGGGCTCGAGCCCAAGGTCACCATCGTGTTCTCGGGGTCGGCCCACCTGGCCGCCCAGGCGGCACGCGACACGCTGGCCGCCGAGCACGGCATCGGCGCCGAGCTGTGGTCGGCCACGTCCTACAAGCGGCTGCGGGAGGACGCGCTGTCCACCGAGCGCTGGAACCGCCTGCACCCCACCGAGCCGGCCCGACCGCAGCCGGTCACCGAGCTGCTCGCCCGCTCGTCGGGACCGATCGTCGCCGTCACCGACTTCATGAAGGCGGTCCCGGATCAGATCGCCCGCTTCGTGCCGGCCGGCCGGCCGTTCGTCCCGCTCGGCACCGACGGCTTCGGCCGCAGCGACACCCGCGAGGCGCTCCGCCGGTTCTTCGAGACCGACGCCGCCAGCGTCGAGGTCGCGGCCCTGTCGGCCCTGGCGCAGGTCGGCGAGATCGAGCCCGAGATCGTGGCCAAGGCCATCCGCCATCACGGCCTCGACGCCGACGCTCCCGACCCCCGCACCCGCTGACAACCGCGGAACCTGTCACCCAGGACGACCAAACACCGACAGGCTGGGTGACAGGAAGCGCGCATTTCGGCGGGGAGTAGCGTGTCGGCATGGCCACCGCGACCAAGAAGATGCCGATCACGGGAGACCCAGAGTCGGATCAGCTGCTGATGGACGAGCCGCTGGCCCTGCTCATCGGCATGCTGCTCGACCAGCAGGTGCCGATGGAGTGGGCGTTCCGAGGGCCCGCCACGCTCAAGCGACGCTTCGGCGGCGAGCTCGACGCCCACCAGATCGCGGCCATGAGCGAGGACGAGGTCGTCGCCGTCTTCTGCGAGAAGCCGGCGGTGCACCGCTTCCCGGCCGCCATGGGGCGTCGGGCCCACGGCATGTGCGAGATCATCGCCGAGAAGTACGACGGCGACGCCGGGGCCATCTGGCGCAACGTGCGATCGGCCGACGAGGTCTACCGTCGCCTACGCGAGCTTCCGGGCTACGGCGAGGAGAAGACGAAGATCTTCATGGCGATCCTGGCCAAGCGCCTCGGTCGCAGGCCCACCGGGTGGGAGGAGGTCGCCGCGCCGTTCTCGGACAAGACGCCTCGCTCGGTGGCCGACGTCAGCTCGGCGGCGACGCTGGCCAAGGTGCGTGAGTTCAAGAAGGCCAAGAAGGCGGCCGGCAAGAGCAAGGCCGACTGACCGCCTGACGCCCCTCCCGACGAACTTGTCCGAGTTGGCCACCGCAAAGGTGGTCAAGTCGGACAACAACGGACGGGCGGCCGGCTGGCTGGCCGGCTGGCTGGATGATCGGTCAGCTTCGGGCGGCGCTGGCCACGTTGCGCTGACGGTCGAGCCACCCGAGCATCACCGCGACGGCCCGTGGATCGTGGCGCAGCTGGTGGCCGGCACCGTCGATGACCCG
>Ga0302321_100006697_pt1 | contig 10143 bp, 11 predicted proteins | sample Fen_T0_1_FD_202505 | JGI IMG/M metagenome (GOLD analysis project Ga0302321, IMG submission 202505) | Peat permafrost microbial communities from Stordalen Mire near Abisko, Sweden - Fen_T0_1 | ecosystem: Environmental > Terrestrial > Soil > Wetlands > Permafrost | place: Sweden: Abisko... | reverse complement strand
GCGCATCGGCGCGCGACTTCGAAACGAGGAACGGCTCGACCAAGCGTTCAATTCCTGATTCATCCCTCGCCATTTTCGAGAGAAAAGTACATGTCCTCCACCAAGCTCGACCCCTTGTTTTCTCCCACCCAAGTGGGCTCGCTGTCGGCAAGAAACCGCATGGTGATGGCGCCGATGACCCGCAGTCGCGCCGGCGAAGGCGATGCTGCGACACCCACCGTTGCCGAGTACTACCGGCAGCGCGCAAGCGCCGGTCTCATCATCTCGGAAGGCTCACAGATTTCGGCGCAGGCAAAGGGTTATCCGCGAACGCCCGGCATCTTCACGGACGCCCAGATTGCCGGCTGGAAACTCGTGACCGATGCGGTGCATGCAGAGGGTGGGCACATCTTCCTGCAGCTATGGCACGTCGGTCGACTTTCACACTCCCTGGTGCAGCCTGATGGCGAGTTGCCAGTGGCGCCGTCCGCGATCAAGGCCGAGGGCGAGCTCTACACCCCCGCGGGACTCAAGCCCTATGAAACGCCGAGAGCACTGAGGCTCGACGAGATTCCGGGCGTGGTGGATGACTTTCGCCGGGGCGCCGAATATGCGAAGCGGGCCGGCTTCGACGGGGTCGAAATTCATGGGGCCAACGGCTACCTCGTCGACCAGTTCCTGCGCGACGGCAGCAATACACGTACCGACGCTTACGGTGGCTCCCTGGACAACCGGGTCCGCTTCCTCAAGGAGGTGGTCGAAGCCGTGATTCCGGTGTTCGGGGCCGACCGCGTCGGCGTTCGCTTGTCGCCGAACTTCAACATCTTCTCGATCAGCGACAGCAATCCGCAGGCGATCTTCGACCATGCGGCAGCGATGCTCGGCCGCTATGGACTGGCCTACCTGCACGTCGTGCAAATCGGCGAAGGGCCGTTCGATTTCGTGTCGCTCAAGCGGCGTTTTGGCGGAACCTACATCGCCAACGGGGGATACAACGCCGAGCGCGCGACCGCGGCTCTTCGTTCGGGCACGGCCGATTTGGTGGCCTTCGGCACTCCGTTCCTGGCCAACCCTGATCTGGTCGAGCGGTTCAGAAGGGGCGAGGCGTTGAACGAGGCGGACAAGTCGACCTTCTACCAAGGCGAGGAGCGCGGCTATACCGACTACCCGGTGCACACCCCATCCGCATGAGGACTCGGCAGCCGATTCCCAAAGTTGCGCAGACTTGAAGAAGCGCGTCCTTGTCGCGGTCCGCTGAAGATCCCGGGCCTGCGTCAGTCTGTGTCGGCCTGTGCCATCTCGGCCCGCAGCGCGCGCGGGGACCTACCGAAGTGGCTTTGCACCGCGTGCGAGAAAGCACTGGGTTCGGAGTAGCCCAGACGCTCCGCCAATGTTGACAACGGCACTCGGCGGTCCGAAAGGAGTTGCACGGCCTCGCCCATGCGTGCGGCATCCACCAGACGGCGGAAGTTGGTGTCGCATTGCGCCAAGCGCCTCTGCAGCGTGCGGGTGCTCAGGTCCAGCGAGCGCGCCACGGTCTCGCAGCGGGCCAGTCCGTAGCCCTCGCTCGCCACGGCCGCCAGCACGTGGTCGACCAAGGCATCCGAGCGTCCCTGCGCCTGCAACTGGGCGTCGGCGCGTCCGAGCAGCAGCCGCAGCAAGCTCGAGTCGGCGGCATGCCAGCGCGCCTCCAGCGAAGCATCGTCGAATTGCACGAAGATCTCTTCAGTGCCCAGTGTCACCGGGCACTCAAGACAAGCCTCGTAGGCCATCCTCTGCGACGGGTTCGTTCCGGGCAAGGAAACGACTGAAGGGCGCTGCCCATCGGGCACGCACCGGTAGAGGAGCGTCAGAAAGCCCGCGAACAGCGAGTCCACCTGGGCCGGGTGCATCGGCACCGGACACGGCGTGATCCGGTAGACCATGCGGGTGCCGCCGGGCACGCTGACCAGACGGAAGCGGCCCGAGTTGCTGATGAGCTGCTGGTAGCGCACGCAACAAGACAGGGCGTCCCGCAGCGTGGCACTGTGCGTGATCACCAGCGCCAGCACGTTCATGGCCTGCAAGGGCAGGCCGGCGCCGACCCGCAGACCCAGCAGCGGATCGTCGCTCAGGCTCGCAGCACGTTGCCACAGCCGCCGCACCAGCACAAGCTGCAGTTGGCGCGTGGGTGCGGCCTGGGCGCCGGCACCGTTCAGCAGGCTCGGGCCTAGCTCGGCGAGGTCGATGCCCAGCCGCTCGAACTGCGCACCGACGCCCATCAGCCACGTGGCGATCACGGTCTGCGGCTTCGTCATCGCGTGGGCCTCTCTGCGTGGCGCGTCGAATCAAGTTTGTGGCACATGGCCGCATGGTCAGGTGGGCAGCGCGTTTCCACAATCCGCGGAAAACCATGAGCCCCCGCATCAGCGAGCCCGCAGCTCGTCGATGCATCCACCGCCCCCTGGAGACAAACCATGATCCGAGTCACCGTGAGCTACCCGAACGTCGAGGGCAAGCGCTTCGACCATGCCTACTACCAGGCGCAGCATCGGCAACTGCTGATGGACCGCCTGGCGCAGCACGGCCTTCAACGGGTGGAGATGGACAAGGCCCTCGCCGACGGTTCCGGAGGCGTCCCTCCGGTCGTGGCCGCAGCGCACCTGATCTTCACGGACCTGGCCAGCTTCCAGCAAGGCATGAAAGCGCATGGCAGGGAGATCATGGGCGACCTCGCCAACTACACGGACATCACCCCCGCCATCCTGATCAGCGAGATGGCGCCATGAACCATCCGACGCTGTCGCAAAAGCCGGCCCGGCGGTTCTGGGGCTGGGGCTATCTGCGCGACGGCCTCACCGAGGGTGAACGCAAGGGCGTGCAGGCCCTGCTTTCCGGCCTCGGCCCGATCGGCCCAGCCTTGCCCGAGCCGCAGCTGGGCGACTACGCCTTGCGGGCACCGCGTGGCGCCGTGCCTGAAACGCTCTCTGCGCTCATGTCCTCGTCGCCTTACGACCGCATCACACATTGTTATGGCAAGGGATTCGGCGACGTGGCGCGCATGTGGATGCGGCACGTGCCGAATGCTCCCGACTGGGTGGCGTTCCCGCGCACCGAAGCGGACATCGCCGACGTGCTCGACTGGGCCAGCCGCCACGATGTCGCCGTCGTGCCGTTCGGCGGGGGCACCAGCGTGGTCGGCGGCGTGGAGGCTGCTGTCGGCAGCAGTTACGCCGCCACTGTGTCGCTCGATCTCGAGCATTTGAACCAGGTGTTGGAGGTCGACACGACGAGCCGTGCGGCACTGATCCAGGCCGGCATCCTCGGCCCCGACCTCGAGGCGGCGCTGCGACCGCATGGCCTGACGCTGCGGCACTTCCCGCAGAGCTTCGAGTTCAGCACGCTGGGCGGCTGGATCGCGACGCGCGCCGGCGGCCACTACGCCACGCAAGCCACGCACATCGACGACTTCGTCGAGAGCACGCGCATGGTCACCCCCGCCGGCGTGGTCGAGACGAGGCGCCTGCCAGCCTCGGGCGCCGGCCCCGCGCCCGACCGGCTGATCATCGGCTCCGAAGGCACGATGGGCGTGATCACGCAGGCCTGGATGCGGCTGCAGAGCCGGCCCATCTTTCGGGCCTCCGCCTCCGTCGCGTTCGACGACATGCAGAAGGCCGTGCGTTTCGTGCGAGCGCTGTCGCAATCCGGGCTGCAACCGAGCAACTGCCGGCTGCTCGATGCGCGCGAGGTCGCGTTCGCGGGCGTCGGCGATCGACGAAGCCCGACGTTGGTCCTCGGCTTCGAGTCGGCCGACCACCCGCTGCAGGCCTGGATGGCCCGCGCGCTCGAACTCGTTGCCGACCATGGCGGTCGCTGGGACGAGGAGGCGGTGGCGCTGTCGATGCGGCCGCCCGGCGACGAGCCGTCGGCGCACCGCAGCGGCGCCGCCGGCGACTGGCGCAACGCCTTCTTGCGCATGCCGTACTGGCGCGACGAGACCACGCGGCTGGGCGCCATCTTCGACACCTTCGAGAGTGCGGTCACGTGGGACCGTTTCGGGGCCTTCTACGACGGGGTGCGGCACGACGTGCAGGCGGCCATCGAGCACATCACCGGCCACGTCAACGACGTGTCGTGCCGTTTCACGCACGTCTACCCCGACGGGCCGGCGCCGTACTTCACGTTCATGGCGCGCGGCAGCAGTTCGGGCGACATCGCGAGCGCGTTGGCGCGGTGGCGCGACATCAAGCTCGCGTGCAACGACGCGGTGGTGCGCCACGGCGGCACCAGCACCCACCACCACGCGGTGGGGCGTGATCACCGCAGCGCCTACGAGACCGAGGTGCCGGCCCTGATGCGCGCCGCCTTTTCCGGTGCGAAGGCCGCGCTGGACCCGCGCGGCGTAATGAACCCCGGCGTGCTGTTCGATCCGGTGGGGCGCGCAGTAGGGCATCGAGGTGTGCTGGAAGCGGCGGCACGCGAGCACTGAGCGTCGCGAACTGCGAATGACGAACCGCGAACTGCGCGGCCCGCCCAATTCAACCGGAGACAAAGAATGAAGTGCCTTTCCTTGGAACGGCGAGCGCGATTCCGGCGCATTGCCCAGTTCGTGAAGCTGGAGCTGCAGTGATGTCGGACCCGACGACAACGACGCGCGGCGTGGCGACGCTGGCCGACATCGAGGCCATGGAACGCAGCGCGCCGCTGGAGGCGCGGCTGCCGGCCGATGCGGTGTGGCAGATGCTCGAGTCCGCCAGCGAACGGCATGCGGGCCGACCCGCCCTGAGCTTCCTGCCAACGGGCGACCCGGACGAAGCGGTGCAAACGTGGACGCATGCGCAGTTGCTCATGCACTGCAGGTGCCTGGCGAACTGGCTGCATGCGCAAGGCGTGCAGGGCGAGGTAGGCGTCGGGGTGCTGTTGCCCAACCTGCCGCAGACCTATTTCGCGCTGTTCGGCAGCCAGGCGGTGGCCGTGGCGTGTCCGATCAGCCCGACGATGGGGCCGGGCGGGATCGCTGGCATCCTCTCGGCGGGGCAGTGCGAGGTGCTGGTGACGGAGGGGCCGGCGCGCAACCCGGCGCTGTGGCAGCGGGCCTGCGCGGCAGTGGCCCAGGCTCATGGCGGCGTGCGCCACGTGCTGGCGCTGGGCGGCGGCGGCCCGGGCATGCCTGCCAGCGTCGGGGTGCATGACTTCGACCTTGCGTGCGCTGCCCATGCCGGCGATCGGCTCGACTTCACGCCCACGAACGATCCGCACGCACCGACCGCTCGCTTCCACACCGGCGGCACCACCGGCGCGCCGAAGCTGGCGACCCAGACGCAGCGCAACCAGGTCTACCTCGCGTGGTGCATGGGCGAGCTGGTCGACTTCGGCCCGCGCGACGTCGTGCTGATCGGCCTGCCGCTGTTCCATGTGCATGCGGTGATCCCGTTGAGCATGGGGCCGCTGATCCAGGGCGGGCACCTCGTCATCCTCGGGCCGCAGGGCTTCCGCCATCCCGCGGTCATGCAGGGCTTCTGGCGCATCGTCGAGCGCTTCGGCGCGACCTGCTTCAGCGCTGTGCCGACGGTGCATGCCGGCCTGCTGCAGGTGAGCACGGTTGGCGCGCGGCTGGACAGCCTGCGGGTGGCCTTCAGTGGCTCCGCACCGCTGGCCCGGCAAGTGGCGCAGGACGTGCAGGAACGCACCGGGCTCGTCATCCTCGAAGGCTACGGCCTGACCGAAGGCACCTGCCTGTCGACGCTCAGCCCGCTGCATGGACCTCGGCGCATCGGCTCGATCGGACTGCGTCTGCCGTACCAGGCGATGAAGGCGGCGCGGCTCGACGAGGCTGGCCAGTGGCTCGCAGACTGCGGCATCGGCGAGGCCGGCAGCCTGCTGATCAACGGACCAAACGTGTTCGCCGGCTATGCCGACGCGACTCAGACCGACGCGGTCTTCGCGGCCCCCGGCTGGCTCAACACCGGTGACCTGGGACGCTGCGACGCCGACGGCTACTTCTGGATCTCCGGCCGTGCCAAGGACCTCATCAAGCGCAGCGGCCACAGCATCGACCCGCAGGGCGTGGAAGAGGCGCTGCATGCCGACCCGGCCATCGCGCTGGCCGCAGTCGTCGCGCGACCCGACGCTCGCGCCGGCGAGCTTCCTGTGGCCTTCGTGACGCTCAAGCCCGGCGCCACGAGCGACGCCGCGCAGTTGCTCGCGAGCTGCCGGCTGCGACTCGACGACCCGGTGGCCACGCCGGTGCACCTGACCATCCTGCCGCAGCTGCCGATGACCGCCGTGGGCAAGCTCGACAAGGTCGCGCTGCGCGCACTCGCCGCTGCCGATACCGACCCTCTCAACTGACACGGAACCCACATGAGCAACAACACGACAGGCACACCCTACCGCAAGCACGAGGGCATCCAGGGCAACTTCGATGTGGTGGTGATCGGCTCCGGCATGGGCGGCCTCGCTATCGCGTCCTATCTCGCGCAGGACGGGCAGAAGGTGCTGCTGCTGGAGCAGAACAGCATCGTCGGCGGCATGACCCAGTCGTACAGCCGCAATGGCTACCGCTGGACCGTCGGCATGCACTACATCGGCGAGGTCGGCAGCACCAAGGGCGTGGGCTGGAAGCTGTTCAACCGGGTCACCGGCGGCCGGCTGCGCTGGACGCCGATGCCCAGCATCTACAACCGCATGGTGATCGGCGGCCGCATCTATGACGTGCCAGCGGGCGCGCAGGCCTACGCTGATTTCCTGATCGGCCACTTTCCGGGCGAAGCCAAGGCCATCCAGACCTATCTGGCGCTGGTCAGCCGCGTCGCCAAATCGTCGGCCCCGTACTTCGCCCAGAAGGCGCTGCCGCCGGCGGCCGCCGATGCGTTGATGCAGAGCCACGGCCAGGACTTCATGCGTTTCGCGCGCCAGACGACGCACGACGCGCTGCACAGCCTCACGAGCAACGAGGACCTCATCGCGGTGCTGTGCGCGAACTGGGGTGACTACAGCCTGGAGCCCAGCAAGAGCTCGTTCGCGATGCACTGCATGCTGGCCAAGCACTACCTCAATGGCGCCAGCTATCCCGAAGGCGGCGGCTCGGCATTCGCCGAGGCGATGGTGCCCATCATCGAGGCGGCTGGCGGCTGCGTCTTGCACAGCGCCGAGGTGGCCGAAGTGCTGCTGACCGACGATGCCGTGCAAGGCGTTCGCCTGGCCTCGGGCGAAACGGTAGCGTGCCGCCGCGTGGTCAGCAATGCGGGCGTGCAGAACACCTTCGGCCGGCTGTTGCAGGGCACCAGCGCCGCGGTACAGGCCGTCAAGGCGCAGCTGACGCAGGTGAAGGACACCTACGCGGTGGTTGGCCTCAACATCGGTTTCAAGGCGAGCCATGCGCAACTCGGCTTCACGCCGGCCAACATCTGGTCGCACCCGGGCACCGACCTCGAGGCCAATCTGACAGCGCACCGGCGTGACTTCGACGCGCCTTTTCCCTGGCACTTCATCACCTTCCCATCGACCAAGGACGCGCTGTGGGACCAGCACTACCCGGGGCGCGCGACGGTGGAGATGTACGCCTACACTGACTACCGGCACTTCGCCGACTGGGCCGGCACGCGCTGGATGAAACGCGGCGACGACTACCTGGCGCGCAAGGAGGTGATCAAGCAGCGCCTGCTGACGGAGTTGTTCCACCACGTACCGGCGGTGGCGGAGCATGTCGACCAGGTCGAGGTCTCGACGCCGCTCAGCTACGAGACCTTCGCGAAGCGTCAGCGTGGCGGATTCATGGGCGTGGCGTCTTCGCCGCAGCGCTTCGAGCAGGCCTGGCTGCGCCCCACCACGCCGATCCGCGGACTCTTCCTCACGGGGCAGGACGTCGCGACCGATGGGGTGATCGGTGCGCTGGTGGGTGCCACCTTGTGCGCTTCGGTGATGCTGGGGCGCGACCTGATGACGCAGATTCGGAACGAGGCTTGAGAGGTCCGCATTCGGTCGAGGCACGGACACACACGGGCCAGGCCCATTTGGCGATACTTCGGCATGGCGGCCGCCAGACTGCGAAGTGTCCGATGTCGCCCGACCACAAGGAGCTTCCGATGACCCCTCTTCGTCAGATCCTGGCCCACATGCGCGAGGGCCGGTGGAACGAGGCGCACGATCTGGTGCAGCGCGATGACTCGGTCTTGGCGGCTTGGCTGCACGGCATCTTGCACATTCAAGAGGGCGATCTTGAGGATGCCGAGTATTGGTACGGGAAGGCCAACCGGAATTTCCGCAGTCGCGGCAGCTTGACTGAAGAGCTCGACCGGTTCGAAGCGGGCTTGTCGGATTGAAATGACGGGTTGAGCGCCGGCATCACGCGCCCGCAGAGGGCGAATTGGTCGGTGAAATCCCGCGGTGCGGGCTGAACGGTACAAGTCTGGCGGTCGTTTGCAAACGCCTGCGCGGCGCGCAACGAAGAATGCGTGCATGCAGGAATACACCATCATCACTTGTGCGCTCACCGGCGCAGGCCCCCTCTCGAAGAATCCGGCCCAGCCGGTGAGCCCGCGGCAGATCGCCCAGTCCGGACTCGAGGCGGCCGACGCCGGCGCCGCGGTGCTTCATGTGCACGTGCGCGATCCCGACACCGGCGAGTTCTCCGACACGCGAGCGCCGGTGTTGTAGAGCAAGCTCAGCAGCAGGTGGTCCCGCTGCGACGTCCAATCGGAGCCGGGCTGCCCCATCACGGCGATCATCTCGGGCCGCGTCAGGTGGCCCAGCAGCGGCCGCTCGAAGCGCTTCATCGGCACGGCCATCACCCGTTCGACAACGTGTAGTGCCGTCACGTCGCGTCGGCCCGCGAACTTCAGGAACGCCCGCAAGGCCGTCAGTCGCAGGTTGCGGCTTCGCACCGAGTTGTGCCGTTCCCGTTCCAGGTAGGTGAGGAACTTCAGAACCAACTCCGGCGTGATGTCGATCAGTTGCACGGCCGTCGGCGTCTTACCCAGGTGCTGCGTTGCGTACCCGAGGAACAGCGTCATCGCGTCGCGGTAGCTGGCCACTGTTCGCGGGCTCAGCGCCCGCTGCGCCACGAGGTACTCGGTGAAGAACTGCTGCACCAGCGCCGGGAAGCTTGGCGGGGATCCCTTCCGGGAGTAGCGCGCCTCAGACATGGCTGAGCTCAGGCATGCACGACTCGAAGCGCTGAGCGGCCACCGCCATCAACTCCGGCACCGCCTGCAGGTACCAATAGGTGTTGGTCACCATCGCATGCCCAACGTAGGTCGACAGCGACAGCATCGCCTCGTCCACGTCGATGTCCACAAATGCGTGCCTGGCCCCGCCTCGCTTGGCACCAGCGGGTCCTTGGGGTAGTAGCCGGAGCCCAGGCCGGTGGTGAGGTTGAGGATCACTTCCGGGTTCTGCGCCCGGATCAGCGACACGACCTCCTCGTAAAGCGACAACTCGCCGGAGATCGTCGGGGTACGCGTCGTCGACGTGGTGCTGGACGGCGCGGCCTGCGTCCATCTGCAAGGCAAGGGGCGCAAGGATCGCTCGGTGCCGCTGTGGAAGTCGACCGCGGCAGCCATCCGCGCCTGGTTGCATGCCAACCCCGACCTGCGCGGTTCGGCGCCGTTGCTGCCCAATCGATCCTGCCAGCCGATGACGCGGTGCAACGTGGCGCAGCGACTGGCGATTGCGGTCGACCGGGCCTCGCTTGAGCAGCCGAGCCTGAAGGCCAAACGCGTCTCGCCACACAGCTTGCGGCACACGACCGCCATGCATCTGCTGCAAAGCGGCGTCCCGTTCAATGTCATCGCCCTGTGGCTCGGCCACGAGAGCACGAACACGACACACCGCTATGTGGAGGTCAACCTGGAGATGAAGGAGAAGGCGCTTGCCCGACTCGAGGCACCCGACATCAAGCTCAAGCGCTTCCGCGCCACCGACGACTTGATGAAGTTCCTGCAGAGCCTGTAACTATGCAAAGCACCGCGGCCCCGAGAACGCCTGCCGACACAGCTGACGGCGGGTGCCGGGTGCTGCGGACCTACGCATAGTTGAGTCCTATACATAGGGGTCGCTGAACTAAACCGCTGACGCGGTGGTGGTGCGCGACGAGTTCAGAGCGCGGCGGATGTGAGTCGTACCTTGGTTGCGGGGACCGTTCCCCGGAATCTGGAGACGACGATGACACCGCTGCGCCAACGC
>Ga0302321_100006696_pt1 | contig 10143 bp, 4 predicted proteins | sample Fen_T0_1_FD_202505 | JGI IMG/M metagenome (GOLD analysis project Ga0302321, IMG submission 202505) | Peat permafrost microbial communities from Stordalen Mire near Abisko, Sweden - Fen_T0_1 | ecosystem: Environmental > Terrestrial > Soil > Wetlands > Permafrost | place: Sweden: Abisko... | reverse complement strand
GTACGGCTGAGGTTTCGCGAAAATATAATTTGGTCATGTTCCCGGGCACCGAAGCATCAAAGTCCATTGCAAATGTCCCGATCATTGCAGGCAATAAAGTCATCGGCGGGATTGCAGTGGAAAGTTTTGAACGCGAAGATTTCTTCGATGAGTCCAACATCCGCTTGATGCAAACCATCGCATCGTCCATGGGTGTGGCACTCGAAAACGCGCGCCTCTTTGATGAGACCCAACGCCTCTTCAAAGCCGAACAACAGCGCGCCACCGAACTGGCAGTGATCAACAGTATTCAGGAGGGCGTTGCCGCTTCGCTGGATTTCCAAACCATCATTGACCTCGTTGGCAACAAATTGCGTGAGGTCCTGAATACCGGCGATCTTGGCATCCGCTGGTTTGATTACGAGAAAAAACTAGTCCACTATTTATATGAGTACGAACATGGCGAGCGTTTAACGGTGGACTCGCGTCCGCCAACAATTGGCTGGGAAGCACTGATTCAGCGCCGCGAACCCATCGTTCGAAATACCGCTACTGAAGTTGTTGCCGCGGGCGTTATCCCAGGTACTGATAGCAGTAAATCAAATGTCAGCGTCGCTATCATCGGCAGCGACCGCGTCATTGGTTCGATCATTGTTGAAAACTACGAGCACGAATACGCCTATAGCGAATCAGACGTGCGCTTGTTGACGACGGTTGCATCCAGCATGGGTGTGGCGCTCGAAAACGCGCGCCTCTTTGATGAGACCCAACGCCTCTTTAAAGCTGAACAACAGCGCGCCGCTGAGTTAGCGGTCATCAGCAGTATTCAAGAAGGCATGGCAGCATCACTCGACTTCCAAGCCATTGTGAATTTGGTCGGCGATAAACTGCGCGAGGTCTTCGAAACCGGCGAGATCGGCATCCGTTGGTTCAACCAAGAGACTCAACAAATCGATTATTTGTATGAGTATGAACATGGCGAACGCATTCAAGTTGCTTCTCAAATACCAGCCCCAACCAGCTCATGGCATAGACTGGTTGCCACACGCCAGCCAATTGTCTTTAATACCGTCGCTGATTATGGCGACACACCCAATGTGCCGGGCACTGATCAGGGCAAATCATCAGTGAACGTTCCCATCATCGGCAGTGACCGCGTGCTCGGCTCCATCATCATGGAAGATTATCAAAATGAATATGCCTACGGCGAATCGGACGTACGTCTGTTAAGCACTGTCGCGGCTTCAATGGGTGTGGCGCTCGAGAACGCGCGGCTCTTTGACGAAACCCAGCGCCTGCTCAAGGAAACTGAAGCACGCAACGCTGAATTAGCGATCATTAACAGTGTGCAAAAAGCCCTCGCCGCGGAACTCAACATTCAAGGTATTTACGATGCAGTCGGTGACAAGATCCGCGAAATATTCCACAACACGGATATGGGCATCCGCATTTATGACCCTCAGACAAATATGATGCATTATCCGTATACCTATGAAAAAGGTGAGCGGATTAATATTGACAGCAGACTGCTTGCAGACACCGGCTTCGCCGCACATGTCATTCGTACGCGCGAGACCGTGGTTATTAATGAGAATCTGGATGTAGAAGAAAAGAAATACGGCAGTTTCACGATACCAGGCACCGTGTCTGAAATGGCACTGGTCTTTGTTCCGTTAATTGCTGGCGAGCAAGTGCGCGGCATGATCAATTTGAATAGCATGAATGAAAATGCTTTCGCTGATTCGGATGTGCGTCTGTTGCAAACGCTCGCCAACTCGATGAGCGTGGCGCTCGAGAACGCGCGTCTCTTCGACGAGACCCAGCGCCTGCTCAAAGAGACCGAGCAACGCGCCGCCGAACTTGCCATCATCAACAGTGTGCAGGAAGGGCTCGCTTCGAAATTAGATATGCAAGCCATCTTCGATCTGGTGGGTGACAAGATCCAAAGCATGTTCAATGCACAATCCGTGCTGATCAGTTCATTTGATCATGAGAAACAAGTCTCGCGTTTGGATTATGGTTTTGAAAACGGAGAACACATATCGGATGATGAGCTGTTGCCATTCAGCCCAATGAACAAGCATCTCATTGCCACACGTCAACCCGTAGTGATCAATGAAAATAGCATTGAAGCGACCAAACAATATGGTTTGAAAACTGTGGGGGGCACACAGGCGCCAAAATCTTTGATTTATGTCCCCTTTGGGACGGGCGTTCAGGTCAATGGTTATTTCAGCTTGCAAAACTTCGACCGTGAGAACGCATTCTCCGAATCAGATGTGCGTTTGTTGCAAACGCTGGCAGGCAGTATGGGTATCGCACTCGAGAATGCCCGCCTCTTCAATGCCGAGCAACAACGCGCAGGTGAACTCGCCGCCATCAGCACGGTAACGCAGGCCTTAGTGGCGGAAACAGATCTTGATAACATGATCCAACTGATCGGGAGTCAGACGCGCGATATCTTCCATGCCGATATTGCCTATCTGGCATTGCTCGATCCGCAGACCAATCTCATCCACTTTCCCTATCAAGTTGGACAGGAACTCATTCCACTTAAACTGGGTGAGGGGTTGACGAGCAAGATCATCCAAAGCGGCGAACCTTTGCTCATCAATAATGATATTACCGAACGCAGTGAGAAGATTGGCGTTAAGCGCATCGGGCGGGAGGCGTTATCCTATTTGGGTGTGCCGATCAAAGCGGGCAAAGAGACGCTAGGCGTGTTGAGTGTGCAAAGCGCAAAACAAGAAGATATGTTCAATAACGATTCGCTGCGCCTGCTGACAACGATTGCGGCAAATGCAGGTTCTGCGATCCACACGGCGCAACTGCATAATGAGACTCAACGCCGCGCGAGTGAAATGTCTACGCTGGCTGAGATCGGTAATGATATTGCCGCCACACGTGAATTGGAACCGGTGTTGGAAAAGATCGCCGCACATGCCAAGGAGATATTGCGCGTGCGCGATATTGTCATCACCTTGCGCGAATCAGATAGTAATACATTCCGCACAAGCGTAGCGCTTGGGGAATATACAGAAGAAATGAAAGCTTTGATCATTACGCCCAATAAAGGAATCATGGGACATGTGATCGAGAGTGGCAAGGCTGAATATGTGAATGACCCAATTCATGATTCGCGTAAGATCCATGTCCCCGGCACGCCCGTAGAAGATGATGAAAAAGAATATTTGATGGGCGCGCCCCTGGTCTCACGCGGTCAAACCATTGGTGGCATCATGGTCTGGCGTGAATATCCCGATTCGATCTTCGCACAGCCTGATCTTGATTTTCTGGTGAGTGTGGCACGTCAGACAGCGATTGCGATCGAGAGCGCAAGGTTGTATCTTGAGACACAACGCCGCGCACGTGAAATGTCAGCATTGGTGGAAGTGGGACGCGATATCTCCGCCTCGCTGGATGCTGGCACTGTATTGGAGGGCATCGCCACCCACGCCATGGACCTGCTTAAAGGTGACTTGAGTGCGCTCTTCCTACCAGAGAATAACGGTCAAACCTTCCGCGCAATCGCCGCAGTGGGTGCGGAGGCTGAAAACCTCCGCAACGATACGATCAATTTGGGCGAAGGTATTTTGGGAACCATAGCCAGGAATAAACTCGGCGAGATCGTCAACGATGTGAATAATGATTCACGCGCCATTACAATCAGTGGCACGGATATTAATCCCGATGAACACATGATCGCTGTACCATTATTGGCTAATAACGAACTAAAAGGACTGATGGCAGTCTGGCGCACAGGTCAGGGACTTGAGTTCACCGAATTTGAATTGGAGTTTCTCAACAACCTTTCGCGGCAGGCTGTGATCGCTGTGCAGAACGCGCAACTGTTTGCTGAGACCGAACAACGCGCCGCAGAGTTGCAATTCATCAACAATATCGGTCAGACCCTAACTGAAGAACTCGACTTGAACACGATGCTCGAACAGGTTGGGGATAAATTACGAGAATCTCTGCGGGTGAAAAACATCGGCATTGGTCTTTACGATTCAAACACCAATATAATGAATACGCCCTATATCTATAATGATGGCCGGCATATCGCTTTGGAACCATTTACGCTGAATCCGTTCAATATCCGCGTTTCAAAAGCAGGCAGGTCACTAGTCGTTAATACAGATGCAGAAAAATATTGGGTGAAGCTTGGAGGCTTATCGGCTGGCAACCAAATTCCAAAATCCTTTGTGATGGTACCGCTTCTGGCTGGCAAAGAACTCGTTGGTGGCATTACCATTCAAGATTATGAAAAGGAAAATGCTTACGCTACTCTTTCGATTGGTTTGTTAGAAACCATTGCATCGAACATGGGTACCGCCATTCAAAACGCCCGGCTCTTTAATGAGACCGAACAACGCGCCGCCGAACTCGCCATTCTCAACAGCGTTAGCGAAGCCATGGGACAAAGCCTCGATCTCAAAACAGTCACACATGTGGTGGGCGAAAAAGTGCGCGGCATCTTCAAAGCCGATATCGTGGATATCATTCTTTACGAACCAAGCGCGCGCATTTTACATCTCGAATATAGTTTCTGCGATGGTCGCTACTTTGAAAATGAACCCGCCTGGAAATTGGGCGAGGGGCTAACATCCAAGATCATTCTCACACGTCAGCCACTCCTGCTACATTCGGCACAAGAAATGGCAGGGCATGGTGCGGCGGCTTACACAACCGCGCCAACCGGCGAAAAGGATCCTGAATCTTATATGGGTGTGCCCATTGTGGTCGGCGACAGAGTATTGGGCGTGGTGGATGTGCAGGGCTATCGTCAACATGCCTTCAATGAAGATAACATGCATTTGCTTTCCACGCTGGCATCGAACATGGGCGTCGCCATTGAAAACGCACGGCTCTTCGATGAAGCTCAAACTGCCAAAGCCGCCGCCGAAGCCGCGAATGAAGCCAAGAGCTCCTTCCTTGCTACGATGAGCCATGAGATCCGCACACCGATGAATGCGGTTATCGGTATGAGCGGACTCTTAATGGATACTGAACTTAACAAGGAACAACGCGATTACGCCGAGACCATCCGCAATTCAGGCGATGCCCTGCTTGCCATCATCAACGATATCCTTGACTTCAGCAAGATCGAAGCCGGTAAGATGGATGTAGAATTCCAACCGTTTGATTTACGCGAGTGCGTCGAATCCGCACTGGATCTGACAGCTGGTCGTGCTATCGAAAAAGGTCTCGACATCGCCTACATCATGGATGATGATGTACCAACGGGCATCAAGAGCGATGTCACACGTTTACGCCAGATCCTCATCAACCTGCTCAGCAACGCGGTCAAATTCACTGACAAGGGTGAAGTGGTACTCACAGTGAAGCTCGGCAAAACTAAAAACGAAATCCTATTTGCCGTACGCGATACTGGCATCGGCTTATCTGAAGAAGGCATGAGCCGTTTATTTCAATCCTTCTCGCAAGCCGATTCATCCACCACGCGCAAATTCGGTGGCACCGGTTTGGGTCTCGCCATTAGCAAACGCCTCGCTGAAATGATGGGCGGCGAAATGCATGCAGATAGCGCAGGCATTGGCACTGGCGCAACCTTTATCTTCACCATCCAAGCCGAACCCACCGCGATTGCTGAACGTAAAACTGCGCGCGATATCAAAGGCATTCAACCCTCACTCCAAAATAAACGCGTGCTCATCTTGGATGATAACGCCACCAATCGCCGTATTCTCAAACTACAAACTGAAAAATGGGGTATGACCTCGCGCGAAACGGAATATCCAACCGAAGCCATTCAGTGGATCCAAAATAACGAGCGCTTCGATCTCGTCATCACGGATATGCACATGCCTGAACTCGATGGTCTTATGTTCACACGCGAAGTCCGCAAATTGCAGGATGAAAAGGCATTGCCAATTATCCTTTTGACTTCGTTGGGTAGACGCGAACTCGGCGCCGAGGAATTAAACTTCTCTGCTTATTTGACCAAGCCCCTCAAACCCTCGCATCTCTACGACGCTTTGGCTGGCATCTTCGCAAGGAACCTTATCTCCCCGAAGCCTGAACCGGTCAAAGCCAGCATGGATAAAGAGATGGCAAAGGAACATCCCTTGCGCGTTCTGCTCGCGGAAGATAACCAGGTCAACCAAAAACTCGCGCTCCGTATTCTTGAGCAAATGGGCTATCGCGCAGATGTTGCCTCTAACGGCATTGAGGCAGTAGAATCGATTGAACGCCAAATCTACGATGTGATCCTCATGGATGTGCAAATGCCAGAGATGGATGGACTTGACGCAACCAGAAATATCCGCAAATTGAAACAGGTCACACAACCCCACATCATCGCCATGACCGCCAACGCCATGGAAGGTGACCGTGAAATGTGCATCGCCGCCGGTATGAACGATTATGTTAGCAAGCCGATTCGTGTCAACGAGTTGGTAGAAGCATTATTGAAAGTAAAGAGGAACGCATAGGGGCAGGGTTTCTCAGCCCCTACACATCATCAAATGGAGACCATATGCCCGTAATAGATAAAACAACTTTTGACGAACTCAAACAAATGTCTGGCGATGATTTTATCAACGAATTAATAGATACCTTCCTTGAGGATGCGCCCAAAATGATCGCAGAGATCAAATCTGGATACGCGTCGAATAATGTTGAAGTATTTCGACGTGCGGCGCATTCCATGAAGTCTAATGCGGCGACGTTTGGGGCAAGTCAACTGGCGGCGTTGGCGAAGGAGTTGGAAATGCTTGGGAAGGAGAACAAGCTTCAGGAAACCGGCGACAGGCTCAAGTCATTGGAAGAGGCGTACGATTCCGTTCGCAGTGAACTTACAAGGTTGAAGTCATGAAGTTAAGGCATGAACCGGGTCAGATGCTCGTGGTGGATGACAATCGTGTCAACCGCCTGTTGCTGACACGCGCGTTGGAACAGAATGGTCATCAGGTTGCCAATGCTGAGAATGGCAAAATCGGGTTGGAGATGTTACGAGCCAAATCTTACGATGTGGTTCTGTTGGATATTGATATGCCTGAGATAAACGGTTTTGAAGTGCTTGAGGCTTTACTGGAAGATGAGGAGTTACGTTACCTGCCAGTGATCATGACTTCAGCATCAGATGAACTTGACCGCGTGGTGAAGTGCATCGAGATGGGCGCAGAGGATTATCTCGTCAAGCCGTTGAATCCGGTGCTGCTACGGGCACGTGTCAACGCCAGTTTGGAAAAGAAACGCCTGCGCGATGAACAACGCAGATTGTTTCGCACCTTTGCCACGCCTGAAGTGGCAGAACAGTTATTGCGCGATGGTTTTTCGCTGGGTGGCAAATATGTGACCGCCTCGATCATGTTCACAGATATCCGTTCGTTCACCACACTCAGTGAAAAGCAGGAGCCTTCCGAGATCATCGAAATGCTCAATGATTATTTTGCGATCATGTTTGATGCGATCACCGCCAACAATGGAACTGTGAATCAAATGCAAGGTGATGGTTTGATGGCGATCTTTGGAGCTCCGGCACAAGACGATCAGCATTGTGAAAAAGCTGTGAACGCGGCACTGGAAATGATCGAGTTATTGAAGGTCTTCAACGAACAAAGAGTCACGCAAGGCAAAACCGAAGTCCGGATCGGGATTGGTATTGCTACGGGAAAAGTGATTGCGGGCTATACCGGCACACAACATCGTGCCACGTATACTTGTGTAGGGGATACAGTTAATCTCGCCGCGCGCATCGAAAGTCACACCAAGGTTGTAGGGAAACCAATATTGATCGATCAATATACACACAAGGGTATATCTGCTGGAATTCAGGTAGAAGACCTGGGTGAAGTCATTTTTAAAGGTAAGCAACAAGCGATTCGAATATTTTCGGTGAATTCATAATTGCGAAATCATGTGAAAATCACACATCCATCCAATTCCCTACCCTAAAACTTGACGCATAATTGGGGATATGCTACTATCACTGAAACTTTTGTTCGATATTGAAGGAGATATCTATGGCAGGAATGAAACGAGGCATAATGATTGTCTCAACACTGATACTGGTTTCACTCACCTTATCAGCTTGTAATAAAGCGTATTCACCAGCTAGTGCGGCAACATTTACGCCTGGTGCGCCAAATAATTTATTTGCTTCGGCGCAACCCACGAACATGGATCAAGTTAAAGTATTTGCAACTGGTTCAGCGATCGCACAGCAGCTAAACACCACCCCTGGTGCGCCTACGGTTGCATCTGCAGCGACAGCTACATTAGCGCCAGGTGTTACACCTCCGGCTGTCACAGCTACGAATACACCAGCGGCAGTAGCCGTAAACCCAACTGCTACTGCAACACTGGCTGTTGTAGCAAATGCACCATCTGCAACACAGATCCCCGCTGGTTCACGCCCCGCAAGTTATACATTGCAAAATGGCGAGTTTGTCTACTGCATCGCCCGGCGTTTCAATGTGAACCCAGATGAAATTCTGGCTTTGAATGGCATTGTTGACAGCCAAACCATCTACCCAGGTTTGACAATCAAGATCCCACAAAGCGGAAGTGGGTTCCCTGGTGATCGCATGTTGAGAAATCATCCAGCTACATACACTGTATCTTCATCTGACGAAACCGTCTACAGCGTAGCTTGTACCTTTGGTGATGTTGACCCTGCATTGATCGCGCAGAAGAATGGCATCTCCGTTGGGGCTGCATTAAACGCCGGTCAAGCTTTGAGTATTCCGTAATATAAATAATAGCAACAACAAAAGCCCGGGCAACTCTGCTCGGGCTTTTGTCTTATAATCAACAAAACGAATCCAATATGAGGAAAACATCATGCCTTTTGAATTGATCAAATCGGAACCTCTGTTGCAAGGACGCGCATTCAAGATTAGGCGCGATCACCTCAAAACGCCGAATGGAAAAGAAACCAAACTTGATATTATCGAACACGGCGGATCGGTAGTTATTATCCCTGTGGATGCAGATGGCAACATGCTGTTTGTCCGTCAATATCGCCATGCAACAAACGGAGACTTGCTCGAACTCCCTGCAGGTACCCGTGAGGGTAACGAACCTTATAAAGAATGTGCGGCGCGTGAGATCCGTGAAGAAACCGGCATGGAGGCAGGCAAACTTGAAGATCTCGGCAAGTTTTATCTCGCGCCTGGATATTCTACAGAACTCATGGGCGTTTTCCTTGCGACAGAACTAAAACATAATCCGTTAGCGCCAGATGACGATGAGTTTCTAGTTGTTGAAAAAATTCCCGTAAAGGTCGCAATGGATATGGCAAAGAGCGGAAAAATTCTAGATGCCAAATCGCTGGCGGCATTATTTTTAGCGAAACCACATCTAAATAAAATTTTAGGTGCCATTGGAACACGAAAGAAACTAACCAACTCATAAGCCTCAAAACAAGTTAAAAACACCCCATTTACCAGATAAATGGGGTGTTTTTTATTTTCGCCTATTCTTGTCCGATATGTGACAACAGGCATGCGTATTTAAGTCATTCATAACTAACCATCACAGGTCAACGGGGATAAACTTGTACAGATAAAGAAATTCACAGGCTGCGTGCCTGTTTCCTAAAGGAGCAAGTATGAAAAAACCAGTAATCATGACAGACGGCAATGAAGCCACAGCTTCCGTTGCTCACCGCTTGAGCGAAGTGATCGCGATCTACCCGATCACGCCTTCCTCCGGCATGGGCGAATTTGCGGACGAGTGGTCAGCCAAAGGCAAGAAAAATCTCTGGGGCACCACCCCTCTCGTCATCGAGATGCAATCCGAGGGCGGTGCGGCAGGTGCAGTCCACGGCGCACTGCAAACCGGCGCGCTCACTACTACGTTCACCGCGTCACAGGGTTTGCTCTTGATGATTCCAAACATGTATAAGATTGCGGGTGAACTCACCAGCACGGTCTTCCATGTTGCGGCACGCGCCATCGCGGCGCACGCCCTTTCAATTTATGGCGATCATCAGGATGTGATGGCTGTCCGCCAAACGGGTTGGGCGTTGCTCTCATCCGAGTCTGTGCAGGAGGCGCACGATTTTGCCGCCATTGCACAAGTCGCCACACTTGAGTCGCGTGTGCCGTTCATCCATTTCTTTGACGGCTTCCGCACCTCACATGAAGTGACGAAGATCTTCCCCATTTCGGATGAAGAACTCCGCCTCCTTGTGGA
>Ga0302321_100006695_pt1 | contig 10144 bp, 13 predicted proteins | sample Fen_T0_1_FD_202505 | JGI IMG/M metagenome (GOLD analysis project Ga0302321, IMG submission 202505) | Peat permafrost microbial communities from Stordalen Mire near Abisko, Sweden - Fen_T0_1 | ecosystem: Environmental > Terrestrial > Soil > Wetlands > Permafrost | place: Sweden: Abisko... | reverse complement strand
GTTCTGACCCTGTTTTAGGAGGTCCTCGACCGTCAGGAACTCAGGACCGAGTGCCGATGCACCCTCTCCTGTTTTCTTGAGCAGCTCGTTGTAGAATGCCCGCATTCTCGCATCATCGCCGAGCTTACCAGTGGACTCTCCCATAGCCTCAGCCATGGACGAAACGGCATCCTTCACGGCAATGTGAATCCCAATCGACTGGAACCCTCTCGCATTCCCGCGGATGATTGAGTCGGTGAGGGTATTGATTGCCTGGGTCGTATCAACGCCCGCCGCTTTCGCTAGGCGAAAGACATTTTCAGTCAGCTTCACGTATTGGTCGGAAGTGATCGGGACGTGAGACTGAAGAACGCGGTTGGCATCCTGGAGCAGGACCGTGCCGGATATGAGACCGCTGGTCGCGGTTTTCAGTTTTCCCTGCAACACATCAGCTTGAATATTCATCGCCCCGGTGAGGGACTCGAAAGCCATCCTCGCTTCGAGCGCCCGCGAAGACTCTTTTGCCAGGTCAAACAGAAAATCGCCGACTGCCTTCGATGCTTTCAGAAACGCGCCGACAATCAGCACCGAAACCGCGGCAGCGCCGAGCCCGAATTTTCCGAAGCTCGAATCGCTCTCTTCGGCGGCTTGTCTGAGGCGTTGCCGCCAGGTTTCCAGACCACCGAGGGCGGTATTCCAGACCTGATCCATTCCGCCACCGAACGCGGCTCCGGCGTTCTTCATGTTCGCGAACACGCTATTCATCAAGCTCTCGGTCTGCTGAATTCCGCGCGAAACGCGGTCTTCGTACTTTGAGATGAGGGTAGCTTCAACGGTGTTAGCGGCCATGGCGTTCGATCCTGTTCTTTGTCACAATGGTTTTAGTGCTCGGCTTCCTACTTCTCGCGGCCTTTCTCTTGGCGGGCTGGCGGCTGTTCCGCCTGGCCCGCCGCATCCTGATCGGCATTGCCATCCTGGGTTTGAGCTGTGCGATTTCCCTTATGAAGGCACTCCGGCCGGCATGATCGCCTGGAGATCCTTCAGGTCGTAATACCTGGTCAAAAAGGCAAGCACCCCCCAGTCCTCGAAGGTCAAATCCTCGGAATCCAGTGAATAGCCTGCCTTGTGCCATGAGTAGAGCCGCTTCAGGTTCTCGATCCAGGAGCGGAATTCGTTCGGGTACTTCTCTTCGAGTGGCCGGAGTTTGCAGATGGAGCAGTAGCCCCATTCGTCCCGGTCCAACTCTCCCGCCTCGCATTCCGCGCAATTCGTTTCATGTTCCGACCAGTCGATTTCCAGGTACGCCTGTACCTGGACAATCAGTTTTTTGCTGCCGCCCGCTCATCGGTATCGGCGTCGTCGGCTTCGGGCTTCGCGTCCTCGAACGTCATGGCGGCCGAACTCTTCCAGCTCATCGGAAGCAGGTCCCGCCAGGAGTCAATCGACTCGCCGAGGATTCCCGCCCAGTGGGACTTGTCCTGGTCGGACAACACCGTCTGGTTATTGAGCGGCTTGACCTGGCCGGCCGCGTCCTCGTATTCCGCGCCTTCGATGTTGACCAGGATCTTGTCGATCAGGGCCTCACGCGCTTCGTACAACTGGGACTTCACGCGGGTTCCCTTCGTCTGGAACCGCTTGTTCAGGAAGTTGGACAGTTCCTGAGCTGTGGGCCTGCGGCAGATGAAGACGACGCGCTCGCCGCCATCCACCATCACGTTGATTCGGATCGAATTCGAGATAACTGCGCTCATGTGCTTTCTCTTCTCCTGTTCGAACAGTCTGATCTGTAACCCCGCGAATCGCGCCCTATGCCAGGTAGCTCGCGGCCTGCATGTTGATGACGTTGAGGATCATCGGGCCGTACACCGGATCGCTGAGGACTTCGAACTCGCCGCCCACCTTCAGCGTTCCGTTATCGAGGCCCTTCTTCGCCGCCTTGTAGACGACGCGCGGGAAGATCACCTCGACCGTGTACTTCGCTACGCCGTTTGCCGTCCCTCCCACGATAGGGATGTACGCAACGAACTCAGTCTCGGCGAGGAAGTCAGTCCGATGCGAGGTATCTTCGAGTTCGAAGGCAGCCTTCAGCTCAACCGCGTATTTGTTGCCCCGCTGGACGCGGCCGATCTTGCCCGACTGATCGCCGCACAGATGGGCGCCGATGGCGTTGTTCTTGAAGCCGACCGTGAAATCGAGCAGACTCGCCGAAAGGTCGGTCCCTCCCGTGATGGCAGTCCCATCGAACGCACCACCCTTGCTGAACTTGATGTCGCCGTAGGCGAGATAGCTCTCGGCAACGCGCGCCGGTTTCGCCGTCGCGTCGGCCGACTCGACGCCAGATCCCATCAGGTCTGCCTCGAACTCGACGAAGTTCCCCCGCGAGCCACTGAGCTGAAAACCCGAACAGGCGATACCCGGGTAGAGGTACTGGTTCGCCCCGTCGTTTTCGATCATGGTGCGATAGGGCAGTTCCACGATTGTCTTGTCGATCGCGATGGCATGCTTGTAGGCCGTAGTCGCGCCGACAGCAGTAGGCGTGTCCTTTCCCATTGCCATGGACGCGAACAGGCCGACCAGGTGAGGGTACGCCTTCGACTTGTGCTTCCCAACCAGCTTCCTAGACAAGAGCCGGTGGACGGTCGGCAGTAGCTCGCCCGTCACTTCGTCTGAATTCACGTAGAACTGATCGGCCTCGGGCTCGATCGGATCGCCAGAGAAATACAGCAGCGTGTTGACGGGCTTCGCGGTCGCTATGTCGATTTGCTTCGTAAGCGAGAATCCGCGCCACCCGCCGATGATACTTTTCGGCATCTACTTTTCCCCCTTCTTTGTGGCCGGTTCTACCGGCTGGAAATAGTCTGGGTGGCGCGCCAGGGCCAGTTCGGCCCGCTCGCCCTCCAGAACCTGGCCGGCCGCGTACACGCCGGGCAACTCGGCGTCGTAAAGCTGAACCGGGACAACACAGACCGCCTTCTTCTTCATAGTTCAACCACCTTTAGAACCGTTGCGTCCGTGGAACTGATCGCAAAACCATACGGCTTCTCGAAGATCGTCGTCGCGCTCGACGTTACCTCACCGGTAACGAGCACGTTTGCTCCGAGGGCATTCCCAGACCGCCGCGCCTGGTCGAGAATCCCCTCGACCGCCGTTTGCAGCTCATACACAGCCTGAAGAGCAAGCTTGCCCTTCGTCGCGCGCGTGACAATAGCGACCGTCAACGGGATCTCGTACTGCTTCTCACCGGCGGAAAACGGATTCGAACGCGATGGCTTCAATTGCGCCGATACGTTGATCGCCGGGAGTTCATCAGTCCTGAATCCCTGGGTGAGTTTGTCGCCGCTGAAAAGGCATTCGCGGACGGACGTTTCGAACGTCTTTACGCCCTCCAAGCCGGGGCTACCCTTCAGCATGGCGACCAGTCCGTCTTCGAGATCGGAGAAGATACTCATGATCTGGCCTCTTTCGCGAGTTCTTCCTCAATGATTTCCAGGTAGCGCGGCAGGAAAGCGGCGATTGCGCTGGCGAAGTAGCCGCGTGGCTTGATCCCCTGGACGATCACCCGGCGACGGATCAGGGCTTTGCCGTTCTGGTCGAACGCACCCCAAAAGAGCCCGCGCTTGGTCTTGGCGACGATCTCAATCGGCCGCTTCTTGGGACCGAAGACACCGGTGCCTTCCTCCAGATAGCGGCCATACGCCAGCCAGGTTCCGACGCGGCCTTCGACCAGTTCCTCGGAGAGCTTCTTCACTTCAGCGTGAAGCGACCTGACCAGCGTGGATGTCTTCTTCGGCGCGCGCTCCTGAATCAGCTTCAGGAGTTCAAACACGCCCCGGCGGATCGCGCTTGCGGGAACCCGGCGAATAGCGCCACCACGGGCCTCAAGCATCGCCCGCACCTGCGCCAGCAACGCGTCCTGGTTCTGCCATTCGAATGTTGTCGGCTCGCTCATATCAACTTCGGCTTCTCAACGCTGATCGATATCGGCATTACAGAAGCTCCCTGATGGAGAAGGACTGTTCGACCTCAACATCATTCAGCCGCATCTGGAATTTGAGGAAGAACACAATCTTCGGGTCCAGAGGCCGCTCCCAGGCGACCGCGAACCCGCGGCGGAAGAGACGCCCGCTACCATCGCTGTTCACGCGCGTCTCTTCTTCCTTCCACGTACCGAAGGAAACCACAATGCTCAGTCCGCCCGCGTGTTCCATCCCCGAGCTATTTCTCCGGCGCGGAGACCGGCGATCGCGTGAGGTACGCTCCCACTGTTAGCGCCGCCCCGGTGATGGCGGCGACCTTGACCTGCGATCCGTTGACGGAACCGCCGGCCGTTGCCGCGGCAACGCCGGAAACCGCTCCGCCCAGGAGCGCCGCCAATAGTCCTTTCAGCCATGTCTTCATCGTCATCGTCTCCTTTTCACAACGCTTCGGGGAACATCTTTCGAAACATGGCTTGCACCATGTTGTACATGACGGCCTGTCTGTCGGGGACCACTGCGGCGATCTGGCCGTCGCCCTTGGTGTTCACCACCAGGGGCACCAGGTCGGCGAGGGCAGGGCTAAACGGCGTGTATGTGACGCCCCCGGTATCGCTCACCACTTTCATCAGCGGTTTCGCCGGAGCATCCACTGGACGGCCCGCGTTCACGCTGGCCTGTGCGTTGGCCAGGGCCGTGTTGTAGTTGGACTGCGTTTGGGCGTTTTCGGCGATGGCCTGAAGTTGCGAGCTGCGGATTTGCAGCATGTCGTCATAGGCCTGGCCGTCGATGTAGTTGTGGGCGATCTTCGTCCCGTTGGCATCAACGTAGTAGAGTGTGACGCCGTCCTTTTCGAACTGTATCAAGGTGTCTCCTTTCGCCCCTTTTCCACCGGGCGCGCGGCTGATACGGATGTTATACGATTGCGACTCTGGCTCTCCTGAATCTGTTTGCCAGGCGCTTTGCCTCGGGCGCGATATTCGCGTCCGAATACGTCGTCGTCGCGTTTGCGACTTGGTTCGTTTCGGATTGGATGCCCTGTTTCGCCAGCGTGTTCTGGAGGAAGATCACCTGGAACACACAGGCATCCGAAACTTCGCGCGGAATCCTCGCGTAACCAGCTCGATAGCTCACCGAGATGTTCTGGCATCCGCGCGGGAAGATCCGCGTCGAGGATCTCAAGCGCGGGCTGTACTCGCCTGCATCCTCGAATTTCAGGTAGTCCGCATAGACCTTCGCAAGCGTGGGGTCCACCGCCTGGCCGTCGATCGTCAGGGCAGTCACCGACACGATCGGCGTGTGCGCGAGCGTGAGGATGGCTGAATCGTCCCCGTCGCGCAACTCATTCACGACATCGACAGTCCCAAAGTCCCGGCCGATCCATCCGATCAGTTGGGCGCTCGCCATGTCGATACGCGCGAGTAGCGTGGTGTCGTCGGCCGCTTCGCTGAGCCCGATGCCCAGCGCGAGTTTCAGCGCGCCCAGCGAGCAGAGCCGCTGAACTGGCTCGACGGAAGGCCACGCCTGAATATCGAATCGGGATGGCGCCGATACCTCACCATCGGGATTGATAACCGAGAGTCCCAGCGTAGCGGCCAAACCGTCGAAGCTGTCCGGGACGATCACCCGCAACTCGCCTGCCGAGACAAACGCCCCATCGACCGCCATGTTCCTCGCCATCCCCTCTAGCTGGACACTCGCGCCAGCCTCGAATCCGGAGCCGAGGATCGTGATTGCATCCCCGGGTGCGGCCGAGTTCGGAGTTATCGAATTGATCGTCGGTTGCATCGGTTCATTTCCCCGGCGGCCGGCACCGACCTGGTCGAGGCCGGCCGCTGAATTGTTTCACGTCGCGTTACTGCGGCTTCGGCTTCCTCGCTTCGGCTTGCGCCTTCAGATCGGCGACCTTCTTCTTCGCCGCTTCCTCCGTATCGAAGAACTGAACCGGATTCTCGTCGGTATCGACTTTGTCGGCCAGTTCTTTCGGAACGGGCGTCACCTGGAATGGCGTCAGGCGAATATCGCCGATCGTGAGCGATCCGGCGATCAAGAGGAAGAGCGCGAATACCATCCCGCTCGTTGCGGTGCTGCTGTCTTTTGCCAATGTGCTTCTCCTTGACTTCAACTCGGGAAAGGTAACCTCCGAATGGTCGGCTTCCCGTCAGTCCCGTTGCCTGCTACACCACCTTCGCGTGGTCGTAGATGCCAATCGCGTCGCCATTTTCGATTTGGACCGCCGCCCGCATGGAGAGGACGTAGTCGGTCGCGCGCTTACGTGGCTGGCGGAACGGCTCGATCTTGATATCGCGGTGGATACCGAAGATCAGGTTCCGCAGGTCGGTGAACATGACGATAGTTCCGTCCGTGTACGGAGTGGAGGAATAGTTGAAGCCCATATTCGTCTTCAACATCGGAACCTGGACGTTCTTCACGCTGCGGACTGGGAGATCCTGGATACCGGTGATTGACGCCCAGGCGTTCGCGTAGCCCTTGGTTGCCAACTCATCGTTGTAGTCCAGGTACAGGTCGGGCGCGAGAATGCACGCGAGGTTCCGCAGATCCTGGCGGTATTTGGTCGGGATGGACTTCAGCACCTTGGTTGCTTTCGCGGCCGCGGCGCCAGGCCAGAACCGATTGGCGTCCGTCATGCCCTCGATCACATGCGCGCCGTTCGCCTTGGCGAGCTTGTAAATGCCGTCCCAGCGATCGAGAATCCCGGCGTCGGCCGTTCCGGTGTCGCCGTGAATCAGCGCCTCTTCCATTTCGTTCGAGGCCGCGCGCGCGATCATGCCCAGGAGGTGCTGAACGAACGCCTCGCCTTCGATGTTGTCTTCCAGGGTGTCGTCGCCGACCGAGACAATCGCGAGGATTTCGGACGAATCCAGCATGACTTGCGTCGGGCCGGAAAGCGACACCGTATCGCCGGGATCGGTGCCGGGCGTCCCCTTGACCAGGACCTTGCTGCCGAGTCCAATCTTGTCGATCGGCTGTTTCTTGTCTGTCATCTTGATCGTGCGGATCAGCTTCAGCAGAACAGACTGATCGACGACGTAATCGATGAAGCTCCCGCCCTCGGTGAAGGACAGGCCGTAGCTCCATCCCGAACTGGTGAGCGTCGCCTTCGTGAGCTTCTGGCCGGCCGACAGACCCGAGACCTGATTCAGGTACTTCGTGAACGCGGGGAACTTGGCGCCGGAATTGTCGGTCACTTCGGCCGAACCTCCCAGCATTCCCTTCAGAACGCGAGAACCGACCGGCTTCGCTTCCAGCTTGGCCAGGCGTCCGCCGATCGCGACGATTGCGGTCGCGATGGGTTCCAAGGCCTTCGCAAACTCGACGGCCTCGCCGTTCGGATCGGCGGCCACCGGCGCTGTCTTGTGGACGGTTGCGGTCTGGGCGGGGACGGCATCGGTGATAACGATCGTCGTCGCGCCTTCCGCGTCGCCAGGCGCGGCGGCCTGGGTATTGGGGTCTACCACGTCGTCGGTATACGTGTCGGTCGATTCCGACTGAGACGAATACGTGCAGACCGTGGTTCGCGTCGCCTGGGCCTTCTGGATGGCCGACCTCACGGCGGCGCCGATTGCTTTCGCGAGGGACGCTCTCGGCGCCGCTGGCGTGTTGGGTTTCTCCATACTCGTTTGCTTCTCCTTCGCCTTTGAAGCGGTCTTGTAGAAGGCCGCCGTCGCTTCCGGGTTCGCGGGTTGAACTTCAGCCCCGCGAACGATCGAAAATTCGTCTAAATGAACTCCGTGTAACTTACCCATTGGCTTCCCCCTCGTCGGTCTCGGCGTATCCGCCGATGCTGAAGCCGGAAATGTCGCCCTCACGGGCGGCCTTCCGAAGCTCTTCGTCGAGCAGTTTCACGCCGACGTACCAGCGCAGCTTGCCAGCCAGGAAATGAAAGGTCGATTCCACAAGCACCACATCTGCCGCCTGATCGTGGTTTTCCTTGATGGTGGCCTGCTCGGAGTAGTAGGCCTCCATGAATTCGTAAACGGCCCTCACTAGTTCGTCTTGTGGGACGATGTCGCCTTGGAGATCGACCACGTCGGCAACCGACGCGTATCCCCAGAGAATCCCGAGTTCATCGGACTTTCTCACGATTTCGAGTTTCAGAACCTTCTTTTCCCGTTGCGCCATGTATTCAGAGACCCCTTCCCGGACGCGTATGCCCGTTCAGAAACGTTCCAAAACACTCTCCGCGTGGAATGTTTCGGGGAGCGGCACCACCGCCGCCCTGGTGGCGCTCCCCCGTGGGAGCCGCTCGCCGCCTCAAATGCCTCATGGCCGCCACGCCGCCAGCGGGAGCCGAATGTCGTAGTCCATCGATCCCAGGCGCGGAATGAGTGGAATGGTCACCGCGAACTGGGGAATCATCCGTGGCAGCGCAACGCCACAGCAGCCGATGTCACTTCCGTCATTCCCGGCCTTGCGGAGTGCAGTGTGCTTGGCCATCCACCCGGCGCGCACCCACTCGCGCAACGCGTCGATGATCGTCGCGCCGGATAACCCGAGGGCGCCATCCGTCACCGTGGTTCCCGCGATCATTGCCTTCCGAATCGAGTACGCGGATGCAAACTCCCAATTGGTTCGGTAGGAGGTGGCGACCGTGTAGTTACCCGGTTTGCCATTGGTTGCGTCCGCCGCTGCCGACGTGTGTGCCTTGACGCAACGATAGTTGATCGTCCGGCCGCCGTACCAGCCAGTGGTGGAGGCAGACACCGTATCGCCAGCTACGTATGCGTGCGCGTCTTGCCACGCGGAGATTGCGTTTCCATCCGCGGATGCGGCCGTGTGGCCAAGATATCCAGAGTCAAAGCTCGCGAAGCTGCGTGTCGGATCGACGAACAGTGGACCCTGTAGAGCCTCATTACTGCCGGTCCCTAGGTTGATGTCGTGAGCGCCTAGGTTGAAACTGGAGTTGTTGGTCACCCGGAACCCGTCGTAACCAGTGGACGCTATTCCGTTGGCGCCCGCCTGGTCGTATAGGTTGCCCGTCCTAGCATTGTAGTGGGCGTTGTAGTCGACCGCCCCGGATGCAATGGTATCGGCTACTGTTGAGATGTAATGTGCCCCGTACCCGTCCGTTCCAGCCGACCCCACCGACTTCCCCCAAAAGAGATTGTTTTTGACGGTAGCAATGTAGCCAGCCCACCCCGAAATCCCACAGCAGCCAGCGATCAGGCCACCTGATGAGGCCGTAATCAGTGTCGAGTCATGGATGGAAGTTGTGCCCGTCGAGAAGCCTCGCAGCGCAACGGTGCAACTCCCTACACCGTTCCCTTCCGGCAAGACAAGGAAATGAGACAACTCCATCACCTGCGTGTAGCCCTCGCCGGTGCCGGTTCCGCCTGGGTGGGTGCAGTGGAAACCGCTGGTCTGTGGACCACTGCGCTCATCGATGCTGTAGGAGTACAACCACGTTCCGTTGGCTCCAGTGCCGTCTGCTGCCATCAGATCATGGTCGTTGTTCTGCACTGGACCCTGATCGTTGAAGTAGTAGTTATGGTCGATTGTCGTACCGCCATTACCTAAGAAGGACCACTGGGTACCCTCACTAGCCAACCTACGGAGGTAAAACAGGTTCCCGCTAAAGACCTGATTGGTGAGCACCGGATAAGCGCCGGTTCCCTCCTCGTATGCTCGCGTGAAGCAGTTCCCTCGAATGGTGTACCCATTAATGCCGACATTGGCCCAGGACACCTCCGCCCCAAAGTCTGGGCCGCAAAGCATGTTACCGGTTACCGTGCGCTGACCGGTCAACGTGCCTCCGCTATCCACGAACCTAACCAACTTCCAGGTGCCATTCGCCGTGTTCGCCGGGGGAGCCACTACGTAGTTGTTCGTGAAAATGACGTTGCACGCATTGCCCGAATTCACGGCAGTGGAGTTGGAGAGTTTCCCGACCCCATTAAACGCAACATGGTCAAATTTCCAGTACGTTCCGGCGCCGGCACAGGGTACGTCCAATGCCATCGTGGCGCCATCTCCAAAACCAGACCAGTCGGTGTAGTTCATCTGTACATCGGAGCCGTTTGACGTGTATAGAAGAAACTCCCCGAGCCCACTCCCAGACGCTTTGTTGAGGGTGACGCTCGATCCGGACGCCCCATTGAATAGCCAATGATCGGTAGAAGTGACACCGCCCGTCCAAAAGACGTAGGGAACCCCTCCGGAGTTTGTGGAAT
>Ga0302321_100006693_pt1 | contig 10146 bp, 6 predicted proteins | sample Fen_T0_1_FD_202505 | JGI IMG/M metagenome (GOLD analysis project Ga0302321, IMG submission 202505) | Peat permafrost microbial communities from Stordalen Mire near Abisko, Sweden - Fen_T0_1 | ecosystem: Environmental > Terrestrial > Soil > Wetlands > Permafrost | place: Sweden: Abisko... | reverse complement strand
CCGTTTCATTCGATGCATGCGCCGATGCATGGTGACGAGGAATTTGGGCGGAGTGGCGCTCCCGGCCTGAATATTGCGGCGGTGGAGAAGCGGGACAGGATAGCCGCGATGGATGAGATCAAGCGCGCGATCGAAGTGGCGGAACAGGCACCGTTTCAGTTCCTGGTGCAGCACATCGGCGTGAGCGGAGAAAGCGCGACGGGTCAGAAGCTGGATTCGGCCATGACATCGCTGGAGCATTTGCGCGCCTTTGCCAAGCCGTTGGGAGTGCAGGTGGTGGTGGAGAACATTCCGAATGAACTCTCGACGCCGGAGGCGATCGTGGAGTTGCTGCGCACGGCTCGGTTCACGGATATCGGCGTGTGCTTCGATGTGGGACATGCGCACATGGCGCCGGGGATTCCGCAGGCGTTCGAGACCTTGAAAGATTTGATTCGCACCACGCATGTACACGATAACCATGGCGAGCGTGACGAGCATTTGTTGCCCGGCGGCGGAACGATCGATTGGAAGCAAACGATGGTGTTGCTGCGCGGGGCACCGCATGTGCCGGCGCTGGTGTTAGAGATTGAAGGCGTGGAAGGGGAAGACACTGCGGCGAAGATGGCTGAGGGGTATGGGAAGTTGGAGGGGTAGGTGGCCGACAGGAAATGCAGGTCCTTCGGCTCCGCACTCGCCCGGCCGAGGAAAAACGGCCAGGCTTCGCGCAAGATGACAACAGTACTACGTGGGGGGAAGGCAGATCCCTCGGTCGCCAAGGCGACCTCGTGATGACAATACTAGACGGGTGTCCGATGTACCGATAAATCGGTGCTCCACCCAATAATCGAAAGACAGGACTCATGGACACAACAGCAACGATTACGACGATTAGGGAAGTGGGAAAGTACGACGGGCAGGCCGTCATCATTCGAGGGTGGCTGTACAACCTGCGGGAGAGCGGAAAGCTGCTGTTTCCGCAGTTTCGCGACGGCAGCGGGATCATCCAGGGCGTGGTGGTGAAGAGTCAGGTCTCGCCCGAGCTATTTGAGTCGATCAAGACACTGACGCAGGAATCGAGCGTGATCGTGACCGGCAAAGTGCGGGCTGACAAGCGAGCGCCGGGTGGCTATGAGCTAGATGTGACTGACGCACAGGTCGTGCAGCGGGTGAATCCGGATGATCCGTATCCGATTACCCCGAAGGAGCATGGTGTTGATTTTCTGATGGAGCATCGGCACCTGTGGATGCGGTCGCCACGGCAGGCGGCGATTTTGCGGACGCGCGCCGAGATCATCAAGGCGGCGCGGGATTTCTTTGACGAGCGCGGCTTCACGCTGACCGATCCGCCGATTCTTACCCCGGCGGCGTGTGAAGGCACCACGACGTTGTTTCCGGTCGATTACTTCGAGGAGCAAGCGTACCTGACGCAGTCAGGCCAGTTGTATATCGAAGCGACGGCGATGGCGCTAGGCAAGGTGTATAGCTTCGGTCCGACGTTTCGTGCGGAGAAGTCGAAGACACGGCGTCACCTGACGGAATTCTGGATGGTGGAGCCGGAAGTCGCATACGGCACGCTGGATGATTTGATGGTGCTGGCGGAGGACTTCATCACGAGGATTGTGACGAAGTGCCTGGAGAAGCGGCGTCCGGAGTTGGAGACGATTGGGCGCGACATCAGCAAGCTGGAGAATATCGCGACACCGTTCCCGCGCATCACCTATGACGAGGCGGTGCAGATGTTGCAGGATGCGCATGCCAAGGGGCTGATCGAGAACAAGTTTGAGTACGGCGGCGATTTCGGCTCGCCGGACGAGACCTATATCTCGTCGCAGTTTGATCGGCCGGTGATGGTGCATCGCTATCCGGCGGCGGTGAAGGCATTTTATATGGAACCTGATCCGCAGCGTCCGGATTTGGCGCTGTGCGTAGACGTGCTGGCGCCTGAGGGATACGGGGAGATCATTGGCGGGTCGCAGCGCATGGGCTCCTATGAGTTGTTGCTGGAGCGGATTCGTCAGCATGAGCTGCCGGAAGAGTCGTTCAAGTGGTACCTTGACCTGCGCAAGTTCGGCGGGGTTCCACATGCCGGATTTGGTATGGGTATCGAACGCGCCGTAGCTTGGATTTGTGGGTTGGACCATGTGCGGGAGACAATTCCGTTCGCAAGGACGCTGACGAGGCTGTATCCGTAGCATTCTCGGGGACGCGAGAGTATTCGCGCCAAAGGGGTCCTTCGACTCGGTCGCCTTTGGCGACCTCGCTCAGGATGACACCGTGAGTTTGACGTCAGGATAATTTATGGCAACCAGTCCAGCAACCAAACCGCTACAACACGTTGAGACGCAAAAGCAGATTCGCATCATCGGCGTACCACTTGACCTGGGGCAATCGCGCCGCGGCGTGGATATGGGACCGTCGGCGGTGCGGGTCGCTGGACTGGAGAGCAAGCTCGAAGAACTCGGCTACAGCGTGAAGGATGGCGGCAACGTGCCAGTTGCAGTGCTGGAGACACGGCCGGAGGGCGATCCACACGCTAAGTACCTCACCGAGATCACAGAGACGTGTACCAAAGAAGCCGAACTGGTGGTGAAGACGCTGGAGAGCGGCCACATTCCCATAGTGCTAGGCGGGGACCACTCGATTGCAGCGGGCACTGTGTCGGGCGTAGCAGAGTACTATCGGCGGCAAAACCAGAAGATTGGCCTCATCTGGATTGACGCCCACAGCGACATCAATACGCCAGATAGCTCGCCGAGCGGCAACGTGCATGGCATGCCGCTGGGAGCGATCATGGGGCTGTGGGATTCGCCGCTCACCAACCTCTACAACTTCAGTCCCAAGGTGAAGCCCGACAACTGCGTACTGGTGGGCATTCGCGACGTGGACACGAACGAACGCGAAAACATCAAACGTTCCGGAGTACATGCCTTCACCATGCGCGACATCGATGAGCGGGGTATGCGCACGGTGATGGAAGAGGCTCTGCGTTTAGCGGGGCGAGGAACAGTAGGCTACCACGTGTCGCTCGACATGGACTGGATCGATCCGGAGGATGCGCCGGGTGTGGGGACTCCGGTGTGGGGTGGCGCGACTTACCGCGAAGGACATTTGGCCATGGAGATCATCGCCGATCACGGTCGTATGTTGAGTTTCGAAATCGTGGAAGTGAATCCGGTGCTCGACGAGCGCAACCAGACAGCGGAACTGGCGGTGGAATTGGCACTATCGGCGTTCGGGAAGAAGATATTGTAGGTTGGCTATTCTAGCTGGCGGCCGCATTCGGATGTACGATTAGGCCAGCGCCGCATACTGCAGGGTTCGACACCTGTAGCCGGCCCCTTTCCGCGTTCGTGGGTGAAACTGCGAAACGCGAGCGACGAAGTTCCTATGAAATTATGGTCTAGTGCCGTCGTGAATTGCCCGAAAGGCAGGCGCGGCGAATTCCTCCTACGCGCATGTTGCTGTGTGATTGTTGTGTCAGCGTTTGCGGCTGGTGTGGCGCTGGCACAATCGGCGCCCACCGAGCCAAGCAAACCTGTGAGCCCCGCTTCCCAGGAGGCTTCCGCCAATGTGCCCGAGGTGAGCACTCAGGAAGAAATACAGACGTTTCAGGTGAAGGTGAACCTGGTGGACGTGCGCGTGGTAGTACGCGACGCGCAAGGCAAACCGGTCGGAAACCTGAAGCAAGATGACTTTCTAATATTTGACGACAACAAGCCGCAGACGATCAGCAAGTTTTCCGTGCTGAATCTGGGGGCAAGCGAGGCGCCGGTCGCCCCTGCGCCGGGTGTAGGCGCACAAGGCGCAGAGTCTTCGGACGAGAGCCTGAAAGTGCGAGGTCCGGTCCATCGGATAGCGTACCTGTTTGACGACATTAACTCGTCGGCGAACGATCTTGTACAGGCGCGGAATGCCGTCGATAAGCGGGTCAAATCACTTCAACCTGGTGAATCCTTGGCCATCTTTACGATTTCGGGGCAAGGCACTCAAGATTTCACCAGCGATCAAGACAGACTGCGCGCCGCGCTGGCGCAGCTCAAGCCCAGGCCACCAAGCGTTGGTTTAGTGGGTGATTGTCCGCCGATCGATTACTACCTCGCCAATCAGGTGGCAGCCTATCACGACCCGCAGGCCTTTGAGGTGGTTCTACAGGAGGTGATTGGCTGCATGTATGACGGCAACACCAACCCCTCTTTGCTGTCGGTACAGGAAGCAGCGACACGCGAGGCTGCGGATCGGGTCCTCCGTGCCGGTGAGACCCAATTGCAGGTCACTCTGCATACGTTGGGCGACGTGATACGCATCGTTCGTATGCTTCCTGGCCAGCACACGATCGTCTTCTTGACTCCAGGGTTCATCGTCGCGCAACAGCAGGCCCAGTTGACCGATATTCTGGACCGCGCCATTCGTGCCGGAGTGGTGATCAATACGCTTGACGTGAAGGGTGTGTTCACGGAGTCGCCTACAGGCACTGATATCAGTCAAAAGGCTTATGGGACAACAGTATTTGGACCAGCGATGCTGCGTTACAAGGCGGCATCAGACCTTGCGCAAGCTGATTCGATCATGCAGATTGCGAACGCAACGGGGGGAACGTTTTTTCACAACAATAATGATTTGACCGCGGGAGTGGACCGACTGGGTGCGCCGCCGCCATTCACGTATCTGCTGGCATTCTCGCCCCAGGGGTTGAAGAGCGACGGCAAGTTCCACGTTATCAAAGTTGAGCTGAAGCAGAGCAAGGGTCTGACATTACAGGCGCGCAAGGGTTATTACGCGCCGATGGCAGGAAACTCCAGCGAGGAAGCGCAGCAAGAGATTACGGACGAGGTTTTCGCACAAAACGAGGTCCAGGAACTGCCGCTGCGAACCCAGACGCAGTATTACCTTGGGGGCGACGATAAGGCGCACATCAACGTTGTGGTTCGTGTCGATGTGAAACGCATGGCCTTCAAGAAGTCTGAGGGACGCAACCTCAATGACCTGACGGTGGTCACGGCGCTGTTCGACCGGAATGCGAACTTCATCTCCGCCAAGAGCAATACCGTAAAGATGCACATCAAAGATGAAACTCTGGCCACCAAGCTGAATTCGGGTATTACGCTGAAGAGCAATTTCGATGTGAGTCCGGGTAGCTATGTGATTCGAGTGGTGGCGCGTGATGGACAGGGCAAACTCTCGGCACAAAATAGCCCTATAGAAATTCCCTAGCTGTTGGAGGTGCGTGTGAATTACCGGCGATGTTTCCTGATTGCGACCTTTGCATTCGCGGCGGCTGGCGTTCTTGGTGGACGCAGCGGCATGACGTACTTCACGGCCCACGCACAACAGGCTGGCGATACCTCGGGCGCAGCGACGACGACCATTAAGGCCGAGTCGCGACTAGTGCTGGTGGACGTGGTGGTGACCGACAAGAAAGGTAATTACATTCCAGACCTTACGGAGAAGGACTTCCGGGTGTGGGAAGACGATCAGGAGCAGAAAGTCACGAGCTTCTCGTCAGAGGTGGCTGGGACGACGGGCGATTCGCAGAAGCGACACCTGGTTTTGTTCTTTGATGACGACTCGATGCAGGCGGCGGACCAAGGGCGCGCGCGCGCCGCTGCGGGCCAATTCGTGCAGGCGCACTCGGGCCCCAACGAGTACATTGCCGTCATCGACTACGCGGGAACGATGCGGGTGACGCAAAATTTCACTAACGACAGCGACCGGTTGAAGAAGGCTGTTGGGACTTCGAAAATTTCGACCGGTGAACCGACCAACGCGTCGCTTGGATCGCCGGTGTTCAACAGCTTTGCCTCATATTCGGACAGGAACTCTTTGCTAGCTCTCCGTAGCGTTGCCCGAAGCATGTCATCGATCCCTGGGCGAAAGACTTTGATTTGGCTGACGGCCGGGTTTCCGCTCACTCCCGGCATGGAAGCTGAAATGACGGCGGTGATCAACACCTGCAACAAAGCGAACGTCGCCGTGTATGCGGTCGATGTGCGGGGACTTGCAGGCGCCGTGTCGACCACCGGAAGTCTAAGGGCGACTCCGAACTACGCGGATGGAAAGCTAGAATATGCGTCGTATTCAGAACCCACAAGCAATGGCGAAGCGAACACTCCGCACCTGGTATATGTTGCCCAAGCTAAGCCGCCGGCCGGAAATCCCGGAGGGTCACGGCCGCCCGCTAACGGTGGGACCACAGGCACCCGGCCTGCCACCAGGCCACAGATTTATACACAGCCCAACTGGAACCAGCCCCGAACCATCGTTCCTCCGCCTATTCCTTCCACGGGAGTGAATCAGCAGGTGTTGTATGCGATTGCCACTGGAACAGGCGGATTCGTCATCGGCAACAACAACGACTTGCTTACGGCATTGGAGAAAGTAGCCAAAGATCAGGCCCAGTATTACCTGGTCGGCTATGTTCCAACCGATAAAAGCGAAGGAGCATGTCACACGTTGCGCGTGAAAGTTGAACGGTCAGGCGCCCAGGTGCGCGCCCGCAGCGGATACTGCGCCACGAAGCCGGTCGATTCCCTGGCGGGAAAGCCAATCTCGAAGCAGCTCGAAGAGCGCGCCATGGGAAGCCAGGCGGGCGACATTTCGGGCTCTGTTGCCACACCGTTCTTCTACACATCACCTGAAACCGCGCGCGTGAATCTCGCCATGGAGATCCCTGGAAAGGCGATTCATCTGGAGAAAGTCAAAGGTAAGTATCATGGCGTAGTGAATATACTTGGCTTGGCCGTTAAGCCTGACGGCACGGTGGCAGCCCGCTTCAGCGACACTGCTGAAGTGGATTTCGACAAGAGTGACATCGACGAGTTCACCAGTCGCCCCTATCACTACGAAAACCAGTTTTACATTGCGGGAGGCCAGTACACGTTGAGGCTCGCAGTCAGTTCTGGCGACAAGTATGGAAAGTTCGAGATGCCGCTGATTGTTGACCACTACGATCCGAAGAAATTCGGTATCAGCGAACTGGCGCTGAGCAAGCAGTTCTACAAAGTGACGGATATGTCGACGGCTTTAGACGAGCAATTGCTGCAAGACCGCACGCCGCTTGTCACGCAGGGTTTACAAATGGTTCCGTCCGGAACGAACCGCTTTAAGGCCTCCGACCGGGTCGCCATCTATCTCGAAGTCTACGAACCGCTGATCGCCGACGAAAAAGCGCCCAAAGTCGGACTCAAAATGCGGATTGTTGACGAAAAGACAGGGAAGGCCCAACTCGAAGCAGGTGTGCCCGATACAGGGTCGTCGGTGATTCCTGGAAACCCAGTGATTCCGATGGGTGTGCCCTTGCCGGTCGATCACCTGCAACCCGGAAACTACGTGGTTGAACTGTTGGCAACGGATTCCGCTGGTCATGCGTCTGCAACCCGAAAGGCTGTATTCTCGGTTGAGTAGTAATTGCAGCCACAGTTCGCACAACTCATGACCGTTCTAGAACGATTATTTGAGGCGCATTTTCGCGCGCCGGCCAACAGCATGTTGCCGCTTCAAGGGCAACTGGGCGGGTCGGGGCGCAACATTGTTCGTCTCGCCAACGACGAGAACACAGCGATCGGGATTTTGTACGGTGTGCGTGGGGAGAATGCGGCTTTCGTCGAATTCTCGCGGACGTTTCGGCATAACGGATTGCAGGTGCCGCAGATTTATGAGGAGGCGCTTGACGAGGACGCCTACCTCGAAGAAGACTTGGGCGACCTGACGCTCTTCCAGTTCCTGTCGCAACAACGCAAGGGCGACGAAATCGCGCCCGAGGTCGTGAAGGTATACCGCAAGGTGGTCGCCATCCTGCCGCGCTTTCAGGTCGAGATGCGCGACAAGATTGATTACAGGGTGTGCTATCCGCGGGCGAGCTTCGACCGGCAGTCGATCGCATGGGACCTTAACTACTTCAAATACCACTTTCTGCGACTGGCTGGCATTTCATTCAGCGAGCAGGCACTTGAGGATGACTTCGCGCGGCTGACGGAATTCCTGCTCGAGGCCGACAGCGACTACTTCCTGTATCGCGACTTCCAGTCGCGTAACGTAATGCTGGTAGGGGAGAATCCTTATTTTCTCGACTACCAAGGCGGGCGCAAAGGTGCCCTGCAATATGACATTGCGTCGCTCTTGTTCGATGCTAAAGCTGATCTGCCGCCAGCGTTGCGGCAGCAGCTTCTAGAGCATTACCTCAGTGTTTTGGAAACGTTTCTGCCACCCGATCGCGATAAATTTCTCCGCTACTACTACGCCTTTGTTTATGTGCGCGTGATGCAGGCGCTGGGGGCGTACGGATTTCGAGGATTCTTTGAGCGCAAGCCGGTGTTTCTGCAAAGCGTGCCGTACGCGCTCAAGAACGTTCGATGGCTGCTGCACAATGTGAAGCTGCCGGTGGAGTTGCCGGCGCTAATGGATGTTTTCACAGCCATGCTGGGCTCGGAGAAGTTACAGGGCTTTGCGCCCGAGCCGGAGAAGCTCACAGTCTGCGTGACCAGCTTTTCGTTTCACCGTGGCCTGCCCGACGACGACACGGGGCATGGCGGCGGATTTATTTTTGACGCCCGCAACCTGCCGAATCCGGGACGCGAGGAGCGTTACAAGCCGCTCACGGGTAAAGATGCGCCGGTTGCCGAATACCTGAACCAGCAACAGAGCGTGCAGCAGTATTTCTCCAATGTAAAGTCGCTGGTAGATGCCAGCGTCAACAGCTACCAGGCGCGCGGGTTCAAGAACCTGGCGGTATCCTTCGGTTGCACGGGCGGACAGCATCGTTCGGTGTATCTGGCTGAGCAACTGGCGAAGCATTTGCGCGAGCGCGGCCTTGAAGTGGTGCTGCGGCATCGCGAACTGGAAGCAGCGGGCCGATGAAGGCGATGGTGCTGGCAGCAGGATTGGGCACGCGACTGCGTCCCCTGACCGACACGCGCCCCAAGGCGCTAGTGGAAATCAACGGCCAAACCCTGCTGGAGATCACGCTAACGCGACTGCGCGAGTTTGGCGTGCACGAGGTGATCGTGAACGTGCACCACTTCGCCGACATGGTGGTGGACTATCTGGCAGCGAAGCAGAACTTCGGAATGCGGATCCAGGTGTCGCGCGAAGATGTACTGCTCGATACTGGCGGCGGGCTGAAGAAGGCGGCGTGGTTCTTTCAGGACTGCAAGTACGACGAGCCGTTCCTGCTGCACAACGTGGATGTCATCAGCGATATCGATCTGGCGCGGATGGTGGAGTTTCACCGGGACCAAAAGGCACTAGCGACGTTGGCCGTGCAAGAACGGAAGAGTTCGCGGCAGCTGCTGTTCGATGGCGAAGGGCTGTTGTGCGGGCGGCGGTTCGAGAAAGAAGACCGCACGGAGTTGGTGCGGCAGGCTGAGCCGTTGTACCCGCTGGCGTTCTGCGGAGTGCATGTGATTTCGCCGCCGATGTTGGAAATGATGACTGAGAACGGGGTGTTCTCGATCATTGAGAGCTACCTGCGGCTGGCTGGTGAGAGCGAGAAGATCATGGCGTTTCGGGCGGATGGGGCGCACTGGCGGGACTTGGGGACCATCGAGAGCCTCGAGCAGGCAGCCAAGGACACTCGGGAACTCGGCAGCTAAACTTCCACAGGCTGTCGATTTACACTGCAAATATGAAGAAAATCCGCGTGGGCGTTTTGTTTGGCGGGCGCAGCGGCGAGCACGAGGTGTCGCTGCTATCGGCGGCCTCGGTGCTGAACGCCATCGACAAGAAGAAGTATGAAGTGGTGCCGATCGGCATCACCAAGGAAGGCCGTTGGGTAACCGCGGCGCATGCCGAGCGACTACTCAAGGGCGAGAAGACGGCTGCCTCCGATGCCAAGCGTTTGCGGGCGGGCGATCCGCATGCGACATCGGCAGCAGCCGTGCTGGCCAAGGGGGAAGGCGTGGTGATTCCTCCGATGCCGGGACACGATCACTCGTCGCTGATGCCGTTTGAGAGTGACGCCCCGCAAACCCACGCGGCGGCGAACTCCATCAATGTAGATGTCATCTTTCCTGTCCTGCATGGGACATTCGGCGAAGACGGAACTATCCAGGGACTGCTGGAATTGGCGGATATTCCGTACGTCGGCGCGGGCGTACTGGGCTCGGCGGCGGGTATGGACAAGGACGTGATGAAGAAGCTGTTCCGCGATGCGGGGCTGCCCATCGTGAA
>Ga0302321_100006692_pt1 | contig 10146 bp, 9 predicted proteins | sample Fen_T0_1_FD_202505 | JGI IMG/M metagenome (GOLD analysis project Ga0302321, IMG submission 202505) | Peat permafrost microbial communities from Stordalen Mire near Abisko, Sweden - Fen_T0_1 | ecosystem: Environmental > Terrestrial > Soil > Wetlands > Permafrost | place: Sweden: Abisko... | reverse complement strand
AATGACGTCAGCGGCTCCACGCTGAAGCTGGGAAGCAACTACAACGTGAATGCATTCAATCCGTCGTATTTCGCCCCCTTGGCCTATCGGAGCTTCGCCGGAAGCTGGGGCGGAGTGATCGATACCGGCTACAGTACCGTGTCGAAGTGCCAGCAGAGCAACGGCCTCATCGCCGACTGGTGCAAGCCCGACGGCACTCCGGCTAGCGCGTCCGAGGTGGGCGCGCAGGTTTGCGGCAAGGGTATGTGCAGCGACAAGGTGTACGCCTACGAGGCAGCCCGCGCGGGGCTTCGGTTGGGGCAAGATGCCTGCTGGGGCTCTGGCTCGCAAGCAAGTTCCATCCTGACCAAGCTGCTCACGTTCTTCGCCGGTAAGTACAACAGCGGAGACAGCATCGGACAGATGATGGCTGGTTGGCTTCTGGCCCAAGGCACGCCCCACACCTCTGCGGTCGCGAACCAGGCGTCCTTCATCGGACCTCTCGGGGTCGCCGCGCAGTCCTCCTCGGCGAATGCCAAGATCCTGGACAACGCATTCCGGTCGACCCTGGATATCCTCGAGTCGCCCCAGTTCAACCGGGTGTACTACTCCTCGTCGCTCGGCCTCATCGCCCTGCTAGAGATGTCCGGCAACTTGCAGCACTAGTGTGATGGGAACCCTCAAAGGGTTCCCAAACCCGAGGCGCCCCTGCCCGCCACCCAGCCCACCGCTCGCTTCGCTCGACCTCGCGCGCTCTGGCTCTGGCGGGCAAAGCCCGCCTCCGCCAACGCGATATCAGCTCCCTACAAAAATGGCCGAGCCCCATGCATGGTGCTCGGCCATTCGTGTTTCTAGCGCAATCAGGGCGCGGTGAGGGCGGTGATGGCTTCCACGCAGAAGTCCCAGTCGACCGCGGCGGTGTTGTTGGTGGGAACCTGGAACTGAACGGCCAGGATGTTGTTGGGATCGGCGCCCCCGGGCTTGAGCTTCGTGTTGTAGTGGGTCTTGACCAGCGGATCCTTGAACTCGATCTTGAGGCCAGTGCCCGACGATACCTGGGCCGGAGTCACTTTGTAGTAGGAGTTGGCGACGCTGTCGCCTTCGTTGAACTGAACCCGGAGCTCACTCGCGTTGACGGTGCCGCTGAACCTCACCCCGACGCCAATCATCTTGGTAACCAGGTCGGCGTTGTAGGGACAGGCGCTCAACGGGTACTTGGCCGGCGTGGCACCAGCATCCCCGGCGCCGGCATCGCCGGCTTCCTCTGCACTCTGTGCGCAGAGGTCAAAGCCAATCCCGGCGCCCCAGATGGTGCTGTAGTCGAGCGAGCCGTCGCCATCCTTGTCGGTGACCATGGGCGCGGTGCCTTTGAAGCACATCTTCCCTGGGTTGTCGTACCGGGCACCTTCCTTGGGCTCGATCACGGCGTCAGCACAACCAAAGGAATACCAAGCCCCCTGAATGCCGAGCGCGTTTTCGCCGGTTTTCATGAAACCCTCTGCGTTGGGCATGAGATTGACGCCGGGGAGAGGCGTTGTATCGACCACGGTGCCGCCGCTGCCGGTGATGGTGCCGCCAGACGCAGTCGTGCCGCCTGTAACGGTGCCGCCCGCGCCGCCCATGCCGCCCATGCCGCCCGCGCCGCCCGCGCCCGTCCCACCGGTCGCGTCGTTTTTCTGGGCCGGATTGTCCTTGCCGCAGCCGATCACACCCGTGGCGCCAACAGCGCCGAGAGTCGCTAGGATCAAGAGTCGTTTAGAAAACGCCATTCGTCGTCTCCTTGTTCATGTCGATTTATAGAGGCTTAGTGTCTGCACGTCCCTATGTAAACCCAAAACGTGCATCGGCCAACCGCCCTAAAGTCTTGGGAGCCACCGAATCCTGTGGCAGATAGAAAAAGCGCGTGCCGTGCCGGGCCGACAGCGCGCCCAAATGTTCGACCACCGTCTCGACCGCACGTTCGCGAAAAGGCGCAGCGGCCCCAATAGCAGCCCCGGGTGGGATCGTACGGGAGAAGCTGGGTAGAGGGCCGCTTCGTGTCTGGTTGACGTGGTGTGCCTTGTCGGACATTGGTTGTTAGCAGCCCATGCTGAAGTCACCTTGGCCACGCAACATCGCATCGGCGATGTGCTTGCAACTCCACGACAGCAGGTAGTCCATGTCGTTGGCACCACGCCCTTGCGGACGTCCGCGGACGTCCGCAAGGGCGTCCGATACAGCGGCGGACGCGGCCAATTCGGCGCGCATTCCGGGACCAGGCCTGCGAATCTGAGGCCAGTGCAGGCTTGGCCGACCTAGGCCGCCAGTGGTCCGTCTCTTGCAACCGAGCAGGTGCACTCTACAATCATCGGACTGCCAACCCAACCCTAGGAGCCAACATGTCCAGCAGACTCTCCGCCTTCGGCTTCCTCAGCACTGTTCTCTCTCTTGCCGCCTGTGCTTCTGGCGGCGCCACCGCACCCTCGGGGGCACGCCCGGAGGAGGGTTTGGGCGACGCTGTCGAGGAGAACATTGCTCGCGTGACTTGTTCGTCGGCGAACACGACTCCCGCGCCCACAAGTGGCGTGATCGCCGACTTCTCCGCCAAGCCGGACGGCAAGAGAGGCGCGGATGACCTTCCCGCAAAGCTCATCAGCTCCGTCCCGCGAGGTGCTGTCCCTGGCGCGACCATGACCAGCAGTACCCAGGACGGTAAGCTCACCATCAACGTCAAAGCAGCGCTCGGTGCCAAGCCGCAGATCTTCAGCACATCGCTGTTCTTCGACGGGTGTGTGGATGCCAGCGGCTTCGCGGGGATCGAGTTCTCCATCAGTGGCTCGCTTTCCGGTTGCTCGTTGACGTATGCCTCCGTGGATCCCGAGCATCAGTTCTATCGAGCCGGTGGGCCGTACCCGCCACAAACGCGGATCTCCCAAGTGGATGTGAAGTCACAGCCCAAGAAAATAGTCGCGCCATTCCGGGGCTCCGAGATCGCGGGAAGCCCACCCACGCCGACTGATCCGAGCAAGCTCGCCTTCATCCAGTGGCTGGTCATCGCGCCGGTCGCGGCCGACGATGGCAGCGCCCCACCTTGCGCCGGAAGTATCATCATCGACGACGTCAAGCTGTACCGCTAACTTTTCGCTGGCCTTAGGCATGGATGGTCATGCTGTCGGTTCGACGAGGGAGTGCTCCGGAACGAATCGCAGTGGTCTGGACATACGTCGTGCCACTCGTCGCACTGACGCCACCCGAGTCAGGGCTTCCGCCCCTGCCAACTGTTTCCCAGGATCGCCATCGGCTTTGTGGCCAAGCTTCTTGAGCGCGCCCTTGATGCGTGTGTAGCCCCAACTGTTCTCGCTGGCCATCTTGACGATGATGGCTGCGATGTCGGCTGCGGGCATGCGATTTGCGCTTCCTATCGCAGGTCGGTCGAGACGTCTACTCGGCCCAGCGCTCGTGAGAGGAAGAAAGAGAATCTTCTCTGCGAGCATGTGTAGGGGAGAAAGACTTCTTGGGTTCCTGCTTGCCCTGGGGCCGGCTTCCCACGCCGAGCGGCTAGCGGCGCACAGCCTTTGATCCGTCCTGCTTCCACAGGATTGCATCAATCGTTCTTGCTACTCTGTCAAGCTCTCTGCGAAGCACGCGTTTATCATAGGGGCCGGGTCGGGTGGCGATATCCCAGACAATGCCGAGACCGTCCTGCAGGACATGCTCGATAGCAACCCACTGTGGAATGGAGGGGTATGCCCTGCCATACTGTAGTTGCCCCACGAGGACAGAGCGCACGGGGTCCATTCGAAGCAATAAGTCGTCGTATTCCTTGGCTGCCGCAGGCAAGAGGCCGGTCCTCGCGGAATAGTGAAGCTGTGCACCTTCACTGGACAGAAACTGGAGCAATGCAATGGATTCCTTGGGATGCGGTGACGTGTTGAACACGGCAAGCGTGCTGCCACCGAGGAAAGTGAATCGCCCGCGCGGTCCCTCGGGCAAGGGCACCACGCCAAAGCGATTCTCGGACAGGGACGAGATCGGATAGGAGACGATCGTCGAAACCTCGCCAGCGCTAAGCATACGCATGAGAACCTCGCCCTTGCCCTCGTCGTAGGTGGGCACCATCAAGCCTTCACGGACGAGCCCGACAGCGAACTCGACGCCGGCAACCGATTCAGGGGAATTGATGCCCTTTCCCTTGGGGCTGCGACCGATGAATTCGCCACCTGCGCCCCAAATCCACCAGCTGAGATTGTGGACGGCATCCCTCGGGTTGCCGGCGAAGCCCAACGGCATGGGGCGCTTGCCCTCCATGTCGAGTTCCTTCAGCTTCAGCAAGGCAGCCTTGAAGCTGGACCAGGTTGCGAAGTCCTTCTCCGGTTCGATTCCAGCTTTGGCACAGGCCGCCTTGTTGTAGTACAGGGCACGCGTGTCAACGAACCATGGCATCGCAAATCGGACCGGCTTCCCGCTGCCTTGAATCGAGGTCGCTGCCAAGATTCCGCTGGGAAACGCGTTCTCGTCGAACTTCCCAGTCAGATCGAGAAGCTTGCCCGTGGCCGCAATGCTTGCAACCCAAGTGGTTCCCAGCTGCACCACATCGGGAGCCGGGCCACCCTTCAAGGCGACCTGGATCTTCTCCCAGGCTTCCGGCCAGGGAAGGATCGTTAGCACCACCTTCACGTTGGGATTGGCCAGCGCAAAGGGAGCGATGGTGTCGAGAAACATCTCCTCGCTCTTCTCGCCATTGGTCATGATCCAGACGTTCAGCGTGGAGGGTCGCGATTGACCGCCAACAGCTTCTCCCATCCGGCTGCGGTCGGGTGCCTGCGGCTTGCTCACCGCGCACGCTGCAAGCAGGGCCGCGAAAACCGCGCCTCGGCGAATGGCGACCAGCGTACGCGGGACTTGCCTGCATGGCGCAGATTCTTGGGACATAAGGCTCATGGTATGGTCTCGCATATTCCCAGCAACGCGGAATCGAAGGCAGTGCCTTCGCGCTTGCTTGCGCTCAGGTTTACCAGGATCTTGCTCTTTCCCTCGGACACGTAGATGGCGACCGACAGACCTCTGCGGGCCTGCATTCCGTCGTTACCTACGGTGAGGATCTTCCGCCGCGCGCTCACGCGTCTGACGATGTCGGTCTGATCCGTCATGCCGCCAGTCACGACAAACACGTCGAGGCCGTAGCCTGCCGCAGCCTTTTCCAGATCGGCTTCGCCATCGAAGGCCAGCTTGTACGTCTTGACCGGCAATTCTAGTGTCTTCCCACCCTCGAACGCACGAATCTGGTCGAATGCCTCGTTGGCTTCCGCAAGCGACTGGGCGTTTCCGAGTCTGTAGAGGACTGCGATGCCGATCTCGCTGCCTGCCCGGCGCTGGAGACTGCCGTCGTAGGTGAGCAGTCGTCCTAGAATCGCCGCGAAGCGCGCCGACGGCATCCTCTCGTCCTTGGCGGCATAGGAGGAAGTGCCCGACAATCCAACCACGCACAGCAGAGCCGCCCAACACCACCCACGTCCAAGACTCGTCCGGTCCGCCTTTCCGCACATAATAGTTCACTCTCTTCCGGGTTCCTTACCTCGACGAGCTCTGACCTCATCGGCCCCGCAATTGGAAAACTTGAGATGAACTCCCGGTTCTTTTTACTGGAAACCTGGTGTTTGTCCCCGCGTCGAGCGACGCGCAGTCCGCATCGTTGATGCAGAGGACCGATGCCGTATGGCAATAGTGGGGGTTCGGACCGTCACAGTTCCTGCCCTCGACCACGGCTTCGGGATTTGATGAGTAGCAGGTCTCCATCGAGGGAGAGCAATACCGGATGGCGATCGTGGACTCTCACGCACGCGGGACGAGCAAGGCAACCGGGTAGGTGTAGTTGTGAAAAGCGGGCTCGTTTCCCAACGAAGCAACCTCACCCCACGCCATCATTCCGATCCACGGTACGTCGCAGCCTATCTGACTGTAGAGCAGATCGTGTTCGGCGAGGGTACCCTCCGCTCCGAGAAACGGAACCGTCCGGCCGCGACACTCGAAACCCATCGCTGCCCACGGCTTGCGGCCCGCGAGGCGCAAAACCAACTCCTCGCCCATGGCTTTGGTGCCTTCGAGCACGGCTTCTCTCGTGCGTTGGTGTAGGGCCACGCGTGTCCCTTCTGGGAACCCTGCCTGGACTCTCACCGCACCCGTTTCGTAATCGACCGCCCCAGCAGCTCGAATCATGTGGGTTCGACGAGGCCGGGGACCATCAGGGCCGGGCCAAGAGACCGTTCGCTCGATGGCAAGGGCCCAGGAGACCAAGAAATCCTGACGAAGCTGCTCGCCTGGCACATGCCCTGTCGCCTCGCTGAACACCTGCGCCGCAGGCCGTCCGTCGATTTCGAGGATGCGGTTGCCGTCCGACCGGGTGACGGTCATGGTCACTCCCGTCGGCGTTGTGCCGTGGCACACACCCAACTCGACATCGAACGGGCCGGACACGCCAAAGGCGACGAGGCCGCCCTGAAGCGCCTCGGTGTCGAGGTATTGATACGTCGAGACGGGCAGTCCCCACGTGAGGCTTGCCCCGCCTCCCACGATCGGACAGGAAAGAACGGATCCCATTCCGGCGAGCATCTCCTGGGCATTGACCCCACGCGAAGCATCGTAGTGTACGCAGACCAGCTCAGGTTCGGCGCCGAGCCTGCTCTTGATTTGCGCTGCGATGCTTCGGCCCTTCTCCCGCGGCCGATCGTGTACATCCCGCTCGATCGCAACCGCTGCCTCAAGCTCGCTGCCACCGAATCCCATGACGCCGAGTCCGTAGCCCTCCTCCGTGAGCCGGCTGTTGGACACGACCCCCTGTGCGGAGCAACCGACGATCAGCGGACCTGGGCCTACCGAAGCACGGAGCGTTTGGAGAATCTGATCCTGTTCGTGGTTGATGGTTCCGTACACAAGGAGCAGCTTGGGTTGCTCGGTTCCGAAACCATCCATGATCGCACGAGCCGCCGCCGTTGCGGCTTCGCAGGAATCGGGTTCCAATGCAAGAATGGACGAAGCTTTCAGGCGCATCCTTCTGTTCCTCCCGCTCTCTCTTCGGCGGAGATGAGGCAGGACCTTAACCCGACTCGTAGAGTTGAGTGGCACCGAACGGTCGCAAGCGGTGGAAGAATCCGGAATGTTTCCCGGGCCATAGTGCATTGAGGAGGCCATCCCGGATAGCACCCCTCGGGCGCCGTGCCTATTGCTGTAGCATCTCAAGGAACGCGGCAAACCTGCCGTCTTCTCATCTGTCGGATCTCTAGGTGCACAGAACCGGATTACCAATGTTGCCACTTGCTTCCGTCTTTGATTCCGAAGGTCGATTCGGCCGAGGCCGGCCGGATGGCCGGGCAACGCTTCAACCAGGCATTCGCTTGGCAATCCTTGGTTCCAGGGCCGGCCTAGGATCTTGGAGGGATTGACGGGTGGATCTAGATGTTCAGCAGCTGAAGGAGAAAACGCATCTGCTGCTGCAGCGGGAACGCGAGGTTCTCGAGTTGCGGATGAAGCACGAACGGCTGGCGATGTGGCTCAGACTGACGCAGTCCCTGCCCGCGATCTTTGCCGACCCGAGCCTGAGCATCGGCGATCGATATATGAGGCTGCGCAAGGCCTTGCTCGACGGCCTGAAGCTTCAGCGCGTCCTGTTCTTCGAGATCGAGTTCGACGGCGCCTTGCTGCGTCCCTTGGCGCCGGCCGGTGCTGTTCGACCGCTCGACCCGGAGGTACTGGCGACAATCCGAGCGGAGCCATACGGCACTGTCAACGATGTCCAAAGTCCTGGGGGGGCTGCCCTATCCGAGGCCTTTGGCCTCGCACGACTCATCTGGAGTCGCATCGACGCAAAGGGCTCGCCACCGGTCATCTTGGCGGCCGGGTTCGAGCAGGCCAAGGCCGATTGCTATCCTGCCTTCGACGCGAGCGAGGCTGCCAACCTGCGAAACGCCGCCCAGCACATCGAGGGCCTGGTGGGTAATGCGACTCTCGTGGCGCAGATTCAGCAAGAGCATGAGCGACTGAAGCAAGCCCATGCGTTGTTGCAGTCGCGCGACGCCGAGCTTCGCGCCATGGCCGGTGACCTGCGCACTGCCAACGAGAGCCTTGAGCAGCGGGTCGTCGAGCGCACGGTGCAGCTCGAGCGGCGAAGCCGCGATATGCGTCTGGTGCTCGATAACGTCCTCATGGCGCTCGTCACGATCGATCCCGCCGGTCGCCTGGCTGAAGAGCGCTCGGCCAAGGTCGATCAATGGTTTGGAGCCTACCAGGGCACGCCGTCGTTCGTGGAGTACATTGCCGCCGCCGACCCGGAATTCGCGACGTGGTTCGCGTTGGGGCACGAAGCGCTGCTCGATGGATTTCTGCCGCTAGAGCTGTGTCTGGACCAGCTACCCAAGCGACTGCGCTCGAAACAGCGGAGCTACCGATGCTCTTTCCGGCCCATCGGTGGGGCCGACGACATCAGTCTGCTCATCATGATCGAAGATGTCACCGAGCAGCTGCGTCTTGAGCAGGAGGAGGCCGAGCAGAGCGAGATTCTGGCTCTCTGCGAGGGGCTCACCCGCGATCGCGCTGGATTTCTCACCTTCTTCGAAGAGGCGGATCGTCTGGTCCGCGAGATCACGGAGGGCAGCGTAGACCCAGCAGTGCGCAAGCGCCATCTTCACACCTTGAAGGGTAACGCCGCAATGATGGGCGTGAACGTGGTGGCTGATCTTTGCCATCGCACGGAAGAGCTCGTCCTCGGTGCTTCCTCGATCGAGGGGGGCATGGGCCAGCTACAGCAGCGCTGGTCGGCGATTCAACGGACCATGGAACCCATGCTAGGCGATCGCGGCAAGGACATCGTCGAGATCCCGTCGTCAGCTCTGAAGCAGCTGTGCCAAGAGATCGACCGGGGGCTGAGTCGCACCGAGATCCAACAGCGCCTGAGGCATTTCACCTTCGAGCCTATCGATCGTCCTCTCGCCAGGCTCACACGGCACGCGAAGGCGCTCGCCGACCGCTTGGGCAAGCCCAACCTTGCAGTGGCCGTCGAATCGGACGACCTGTGGGTGGATCCACGTCGATTTGGCAATCTGTGGGCGGCCTTGGTCCACGTCGTGCGCAACGCGGTCGATCACGGTATCGAGCCGCCGGCTGAGCGAATCGGGCAAGGAAAGCCTCCCGAGGGGCGGATGAAGCTGCGCGCTTCGCACACGGCGGGCGAATTGACCATCGAGATCGAAGACGACGGTCGCGGCATCGATTGGGAGCGCGTGACCGAGCTGGCCGCGGAGCGAGGGTTGCCGCTCGCCTCCGAGGCTGATCTTGTGCGCGCTCTCCTGAGCGACGAGTTTAGCACGCGAAAGACCGTGACTGCGACCTCGGGCCGAGGCATCGGGCTGTCGGCCGTGTACCATGAGGTCGAAAGCCTCGGTGGGGGGGTGTCGATCGAGAGCCAGTCCGGGGGCGGCACGTGCTGTCGAATGACCCTCCCGCTTCGTCCGACCACGGGCGTTCCGGACAAATGCTCCTGAGTGTCTAGCCAAATCGAAGCAGGTGCCCAGCCGAGAGCCATAGAGAAGAAGACGAATGAACAAGCAATCATTGGCAATCCTGGACACCATCATCAGAGAATCCACCCTGCGCCTATTTGCCGCTTTCGGCGTGAATCTGGGGGGCGTCTCCTCCCTGCCCGAGAATCTCGATCACACCTTCTCCGCATCCATCGGCTTTACGAACCCATCCATGCCCGGCATGCTCATCATGACGCTCGACCGGGAGTTGGCGTCCCGTTCCCGGCCCGCCGAGCTGCAGGCCGGGCCACTGACGGAGCCTGATTTGGATGATTGGGTAGGTGAGTTGGTCAACCAGCTTATCGGCCGCATCAAGAACCAACTCCTCCGCCACCAGATCGAGTTGGAGCAAAGCATCCCCTCAGTCGTGCGAGGTAGGTGGTTGCGGCGAGGCATACCCGGGGCGGCCGTCTCCTGCCCGCTGAGCTTCTCGCACGGGTTAGGGACGGTCTACGTGTGCTTCGATGCGATGGCTCAGGAAGCTCTCGAGCTTAAGACGGTCGTCGAGGAGTGCGAGGGAATATCCGAGGGCGAGGTCGCCCTGTTCTGATCGGAATGGAGTTGTCCTTTGGGAAAGAAGATACTCGTGATCGACGATTCTCAGACCGTATGTCAA
>Ga0302321_100006689_pt1 | contig 10148 bp, 9 predicted proteins | sample Fen_T0_1_FD_202505 | JGI IMG/M metagenome (GOLD analysis project Ga0302321, IMG submission 202505) | Peat permafrost microbial communities from Stordalen Mire near Abisko, Sweden - Fen_T0_1 | ecosystem: Environmental > Terrestrial > Soil > Wetlands > Permafrost | place: Sweden: Abisko... | reverse complement strand
TCGGTCGAGTCCTGCCTGGCTCAGACGGTCGCCGGTGTCGTCGCCGGCGAGGCTCGGTACGACGACGGGCGCGTGTACCGCTTTTCCGGAACCAGCGGCGCCATCCGTCGGAATTTTCTCCACCATCAGGCGACGTTTTATCGCCGCGCACTTTTCGAGGCGCATGGTGGTTTTCTCCCCGACCTCCGGATCATGGCCGATTACGAATTAAACCTGAGGCTGATGCAGGCCGGTATCAGTTTCCAGTTGATGCCGCTACGCGTCGCCACGTGCGGCACGGGTGGCTTGAGCGACGGCGGAAGCTGGATCGTCTACCGCGAGGAGATTCGGGTGCGACACCGCTATTTCCCCGTCTGGCGCTGTTGGGGCTGGGATGCGCTGTCCGTCGTGCGCTATTTCCGGAAAAAGATTGTGCGAATTTTCGCCAGGCCGGAACGCCGCGATTAATTCGCGCAAAATAAATTCACCGATCACCTCAGGCGTCCGTAGTCAGGCAGGACCACAGGCGACGGTCGTACCTCGATTAAAACGGCTCCATCGTCTCCCGCCCATCCCCGTTCCATGGCAACTCAGCGCTCGTTCCGGAAGTCCGCTTCCATTGAACCTCATCCCGTCGTCGACCGCTTCTTCGCCAAAACAATATTATCGAGATAGAAGTCATCGCTCGCCGGCAGAAGCAGGGCCAGCAATCCTCCGAAAAGGGTCCAAGGCGCAATCAGCAGGATTTGCCAGCCCAAGTTGAGCACCCGATGGCGTGTCCGGGTCGCTTTGAAAAGATAGGCGGTACCGAGTTGCACCACGGCCCGGAAGTCAGCACAGGTTTTCCGCTGGGCCACGATCTCAAAGCCATTTTTTTTCAAAAGCGATCGCAGGCCGAACGACGAGTAGCGGGCGAAATCATGCGGTTGTTCGTGTTCGTCCCAGGCAAATGGGACCGCGAGCAACAATAGGCCGTCGGGGCGCAGGACGCGGTGGAGTTCGCGCACAAATTCGTCAGGCGTGAAAACATGCTCCAATACCTGCGAGCAGAGCACCGCGTCAAACGCCCCATCGGAGACTGGCAAGACGCGACCGTCGTACAACAATTCCGCCACCCCGAGCGCCCGGGTGACCGGCGTATCGACGTCCACCCCGACATAGCGCGTGGCCGGAACGAGGTGACGGTATGGCTGGCGGCCGCAGCCCACGTCGAGCAAAGAACCGCTCAACCGGGGGAAAAATTCCCCGAGTCCTGCCCGCAAGCCTCGCCGGGCGAAAAAAAACGGATTCACCAGCCACGCCCAGAGACCCGGTTCGAACTGCTGCCGCCACCACCAACGTCGCCATCCGCTGTCTTTCGCCGCACTCATCGAATCAGAGTGAAAAAACAGGGAAACCGAAAAACCTGTCCGGTCCGAGCCGTTTGGCGGCGAGGTCGCCACCAAGACCAGATGGATCCGTCCGCTTGATCACCACCGTCTGCCAGCCCGGAATTCTTTCAGTGTTTTTCCGCACGTTTGACAGGAAGATAAAGGCAGCGTGCCGCGGTTAACAAGAAATGAAACCATATTTTGCCCCACAGGTACGGCTTCCGCGACGGCGATGCGACCAGCCCGGCGAAAATCGACCACGTCAGAGGATTGTCCTTGAATCGCCGGGAGAAGATCAGCCCAAACCGACGTACCCTGGACGAATGATAGAGGTTGCTCAGCGACCGGCCGCTTTGGGCGGTATGCACGCCGAGCGAGACGGATTGCGCCACCCTCAACTGCAGCCCCTTTTTGCCCGCCCGGAGCGTGAATTCATAGTCGGAGAGATAGTGCGGCAGCCTGTGCGCGCGAAATCCGCCCGCCCGAACCATGTCCCGCCAGCGGAGAAACAAACCTCTCGTCGGTAGACAATTGATCTCCTTCGGCGAAGCCGCCGCCGCGAAACGCAATTCCTTCAGGTCAACTTTGATCCCGCCTCCATAATCAAATTCTTTCCCGGTGTCTGCATCAATCTGGCGAGCCAACATCAACGTGTCGGTCATCCCCGCCAATTCCTCCCGCGCCCGTGCCAGAAAGTCCGGCCCGATTGCGACATCGTCGTTCATCAGCAGGAGAATATCATCGTCGGCGACACCGTTCCGCCGGAGATATTGGCAACCCTGTTCCAGGGAGCCCGCCCACCACCAGTTCCCGTTGCCAGTAATCACCTCGGCCGTCGGCAAAAGCGCTTTTACGGCCGTGGCGGTGCCGTCAGTCGAGCCGTCATCAATCAGGATCAAGCGAAAGTCGCGCCAGGTCTGGAAAGCGAGCGCTGCCACGAATCGAAGCGTGATTTCCCTCCGATTGTGGACCGGGAGCAAAATGTAGAGCTGCCGGGCGACGGGCGCGTGTCGTTCCACGCTCATGCGACCGGCTCCGGGCAGTGGACGAGTTTGCCGCGCCAGCGTCGATACGTGATCCAGAACGACCGGGCCCTGAATCGCTCCCAGATCGCGCTCAACTGGTACCCCGAAGGCAGGCGCTTGTAGCCGATCGAAGGCAGGATGCCATTGCGCCGCAGCTTTGCCTGCCTCGCCGCCAGCCGCCGCAGATACGGCGCGTAAAGATAGTCGCGCATTTCCGGGGTGAACGCCACGTGGTAACTCCGCACCCCGGGATCGAACCAACCCGGAGCCACCTCGCGCACACCTTGGTAGTGGTAGAAAAGCACTGGCCGCCCCTCAACCCAGGGCTGGCCTTCGACGCAGGTCAGCCTAGCCGGATCAACATTCCATGGGGCGGCGTTGATGCCGGGGTGCTCCATCGCCCGCACCTGCGCGAAGCGCTGCGGGAATTCGTTCAAATAGCCTTGGTCGGCAAACCGCCCGTTCTCCACCCGGTCGTAGCACCACTCGAGGCAGCGCTCCCGCCACCAGTCGACGCAGGCGAGACCGTGGGCGTCACGGCGAAACGAAACCCAGCCGACGTTATAAATCCCATTGCGCAAGCTCCGCCGGGACCACGGGGCAAAGCGATGCGGCACGATCCCGACCGAGGCAGCACCCTGTTCCGCCAGAACGGCCGACGCGGGTCCGAAGAAAAACAGATCCGCATCGAGATAGGTCATCAGTTGCGCCTGCGGTTCGCGGTTCAGGCAGAAGCGCACGAAGACGGGAGTCGCGGTAAAATAAAACTCGATCACGCTGCGTGTCGGGCGCACGGCGGCATAGGCGGGATCGGCGGCCAACAATTCGTCCAACGGAATGGCGATCAGGGAAGGCGCCGCTTCGCCGGCGACCACGTCCGCGGTCGCCGCATCGAAGCAAAGCACAAACAACCGAAACGGTTCACCCAGTTCCCGCAACGAATCGTGCAGGCACAGCATCCGCGCGGCGTAGCCCTGATCACAGTAGGTGCAAAAATAATTCATGCGCCAAATCCCAGCCGATGCCACAGCCAGGCAGGGAAACGCGGGATCATCGCCCAGCGCAGGCGCCGCCCACTGCGCCCGGCCATCGCCGCAAACAATTCGCCGCCAAAACGGTTTCGACCCTCCTCCGCCACCATCAATGCATGGGTGTGCTGGCGCAGCAGATTCGCGAACACCCAGGCCAGCAAGAGTCCCCGGCGGTCAAGCGTCTCCGCGTCAACGGTGACACTGCGCAGGTAACGGACATTGACCCAACCAGGGGTGGCGGGCGCCAACTTTCGGATCCAACGCGTGGTTCGCGGCCCCAGAGTTCGCTTGAAGAACTCCTCATTTCCGCGCTGCGTCCCGCAGACCTCCAGGTTACAGATCCAAAAAGGTTCGGAATCCATCGCCTGGAGGGTGTGCCAAAATTTGTCCTCGCCCTCGTACGCATCGATCAGGCCCGGTTCAAACTCGACCGCCAACACCCGACGGCGCCAGGCGTCGGGCAGGCTCAGGAATATCCCCAAATCCTGACCCTGGGTGTCGCACTTCAGCCAGTCGACCCGCGCGAGGCCGTTGGCCGCGAGCGCGGCGGGCAGCGTCATGGCCGGAACCTCGGTCAATTTCTGCACCTCAAAATGGTCGGCAAACAACCAATCGCCGAGCCGGTCGTTGCGCGGCTTGAGCAAACTCGAGCAATGCGGCGAATGCGTCAGGTAAAATGGTTTTTGACCCGTTTGATCGACGGTGGGCGCCAACAGGCTTCGGCAATCGATCCATCGTCCGAAAACCTGGTTCGCCTCGGACAACTTGCCCGCATCGCGGGCATCCGGCTCGAAGCCGATGCCAATGGAATAGCGGGCGATGCTCCGCCAGAGAGGCGTGACCCCGCCGGCGGCCCCCACGTCAACCAAGACCGGTGGGGCGGCCTTCAACTCAGGCTCCTGAAAAATGCGGTCGATCAGGCTCACGGATTCGCTCTCCTTTTTAACAACAGGCCAGTGGTCCGCATCAATCCCCGACGGACCGGCAATTCCGCCTCGGCCTCGAATTCACGGATGATTTCGTAGTGGACGCGCACGCGTTGCAGAAACCGATCGCGATTAAAAAACCATACTGGATAAGTCGCGACATAAATGGTCGGCGGCACATGCTGGACGGTCAACCGGTCCGGCCCCTTCGCGTGCAAGGGAAGGTTGTTGAGTAGCAGATATGGAATATCCAATCGGCTCCATTCCTCCAGCATCCGAAACGGTTCCTCCAGATATTGCAGGACACACGAGCAGAGCAGGACATCGTGCGCTCCCTGCGACTGGGCCCCGGCTAGGTCGTGGTAAAACTTCAGCGGGGTATCCGTCAGGTGCTCCCGGCCGGCCTCGACAAAAGCAGGCTGTTCCACGATGTCCCAACGCAACTGGTCGCCCGACGGCAGGAACGGGCGGAGACGCCAGTAGGTTGATCCCAGCGAACCGCCAAAATCCAACACCCGCAGGCGACCGGGCGAGGCGCGAACGATTTCCTGCAATTGCTCCAGTAACGGACGATCAGCATCGGCCGAAGGAAAGAGCACACCGTCGCGCTCGAACGCGGCGCGGCCGGCCTGCACCTCGAGCGTGGCCGCCAGCACCTTTTGTAGGATGGCCTTGTCGTCATACCCACCCGAGGCCGCTCGGGCGGCCGCCCAGGTGCGGTAGTCTCCGCGAAACCACTTCCAGCCGAACAGAACTCGCAGCCGGGATCGTACTGGTTCGGGCGTGACCGCCTTGAGCAACCCACGGGTGCTGCGGGCAAGTTTATGGGCCACCCGGGTCGAGAGTTTCACGCTCGGATTGGCCGCCCGCCACAAGCCTCGACAAAGGGGATTTTCCGCGACCACCGGCCAATTTGAAGGCTGCGGCGGAACCGGTCGCAAAGGTGGATTCGCCCATTCCACGGAGCCGGCGGCATTCGTCGCCATGGCGTCAAACCCGATGTGCTCCACCATCGACCAAGGTGGACGCAAGCAGAGTCCACCGAGCAAAAAATGATGATAGAGCCATCGCACCGCCCATACATTTCGTTTTTGCTCGTAGGCCGCCTGTTGCGGCAGGTCGGCTCCGTAGGCGCCCGGCGCCACTCCCCGCCGGGCCGCCAAACGCATCTTTTCCACCGCCGTTTCACCCGACACTCCCGCCCACGACCGGGCCCACGCACCCCAAACCCAGCACTCGGCGCGGGCGTCGAAATAAGGTTGATCGCCGACGTCGGGCGGTGTCACCCGCGGATGCGTCCACGCGGACACACTCATCACCCGAGGTGCGTCGGCGTAGTGTCGGAGCGCCGCGCACACCCATTCGTAGGTTCCAGGCACGCAGATCAGGTCATCTTCCCAGACGATAAAGGAATCGTGCTTCGCGGCGACTTCGTCCACTCCCGCCAGCACGCTGCGGCCGAGCCCCAGATTTTCAGTGCGTTCGGTCAGCCGGACGTCGGCCCAGTCGATTTGCCGCAGGAGCCGTCGGGTCTCTGTCACCCGACTGACATCAGCGGGGCCTTTGGCCCCGTCGGCAAAAGCGTAGATCAGCGGCACCCGATTTTCCTTCAGGCACGCCAGCACGCGGGTCAGATGGGCCGGGCGCGCATAGGCGAAAAGCGCCACCGGAATTGGTGCCGGGCCCCGACTCATGTCTGGGCCGGACGGCGAGCCTGCTCGCTTGCAATGCCATCAGGGATATATTGCATCGAATGCATCAAAAGCATCCACCCGATATTGGGAAGCCTGATCGCATCGGTGCGCCGCACTACGGAACGACCCCGGACCTGGTTCCGGGCCGAGGTCGACGCACTTCGCCTGAAGCGCGCGGTGTCCGCCACACCTTCACCTCAAATCGTGGTCGGCAGCTCGGGAATTTTCACGGAGGGCTGGATTCCCACCGAAGCGGAATACCTCAATCTGCTCAAGCCGACCGACTGGAAGAGATTTTTCGCGCCCAACTCGATCGCCGGCATCCTCGCCGAGCACGTGTGGGAGCATCTGACTTCCGCCGATGGGGTGACCGCCGCGAAAATTTGCCACCAATATCTGCGGCCAGGAGGCCATCTGCGACTGGCGGTGCCGGACGGATTCAATCCCGATCCCGATTACCGGGAGCAGGTCCGGCCAGGGGGCAGTGGTGCCGGCGCCGAAGATCACAAAGTGCTCTACACCTATGAAACCCTGGGACGACTGCTCGCGGATGCGGGCTTCGACGTCGACCTGCTGGAGTACTTCGACGCCGATGGGAAATTTCACTTCACCGACTGGAATCCCGCCGCCGGAATGGTTTACCGCTCCCGCCGTTTCGACGAACGGAACCGGGACGGACAGCTCGCGTACACCTCCCTAATTGTTGACGCTCGAAAGCCGGCGAGGCCGACCAGGTGAATTGCGCCGACCCGGCAGCGGCCATTGCGATCCGTTCGGGTAACACAATCAGCGTCGCTTAAAGTAGCGCCAACCCCGGAAAGGAATGAGTAGCGCGCGGGTCTGCGCCGCCGCCGTGGTCCGCACGATCGGGTGAAAATACGAGGCGACCCAGCCTGCGAGCGCATAGGAAATGACCGTGGCATACGCCGCCCCGAGTCCCGACCATCGCGGAATCATCACCAGATTGAGCAACACGTTCGCCACTGCGCCGGCCGAAGTGGCCGCGAGGTAAAATTTTTGCAGCCCCTCGTTGACCAGCCATTGCCCGCGGGCCACGCCCAGGAATACGAAGATACTGGCCCAAATATGCACCGCCAAAATCGGACCGGCCTCGGCAAACGCCGCACCGTAGGCCAGACGCACCAGCCACGGGGCCGCCAGCGCGACGGGAATCGAAAGCGCGTACGCGAGCGCGGCACTGAGGTCGTAATACTGCTGCTGCCGCTCCGTGTACGCCACTGCGTCCCGCTCGCGCGTCCGCAAAAGCGCCGGCAGCACGCTGGTCGCCAATGCCGTCGGCAGGAAATACCAGATCTCGCTCAGTTTGACCGCGGCCGAATATACCCCAACCGCCGCCGGACCGACGAGGTGGCGGAGCATGACTTCGTCGATCCGCAGATAGACGATCACCGCCAGATTCGCAAACATCAGCGGCCACGACTCGGCCACCAACCGCCTCATCGTTCCGCGACGCGCGGCATCGAGTGGAAGAAGCAGTCCCACCGCCCTCGCACTGAAAAAATACCCGCCCGCGCAAAGCGCTAATTCCAGGATAATGACCCAAGCGAAGGCCGACAGCGGGGCATCGATCACGACCAGCCACACTCGCACCGCCGAGGACAAGGCCAGCGTGCTGAGCTGAATCAAGGTGGTTCGCTTCGCGTGCAGGTGTGCCTGCAGCCAAAGCTCAGGGAGATAGGCCGCCGGTTGAAAGAGGATCAGTCCGAGGATGCGAAACAGGCCGAGTTCCTCGCGGGAAACGCCCCAGCCCAGATAGGCCACACCAAGAATCCCAAGGTAACCCGTCAAGCCGGCCACCAACCGGAGGACCAAGCCGCTCGCGAGCAGTTCAGCCGTTTTGGCGGGGGATTTCAGCAACTCCCGTTTCAGGACGGCGTCCAGCCCCAGGGCAGGGACAAAACCCAGCAGGGTGATCACGGCGAGACAGAAACTCAGGGTGCCGAGGCGCACAGGACCAAGGTGGCGTGCGACGACCAAGCCAACCAAGGCTCCGAATACGAATCGCCCCGCCCGCTCGACGGCCAGCCAACCAAAACTGGCCACCGCCCGACGAAATCCGGGTTTGGCGAACAGGTCGGTCAGTTGCTGCATCCCTGGCACGATGGGTTTGCCGCTTCGCCCGGTCAAGGCTGCCACCGCTTCCGGCGACCAGTAGAAACGGGCCCGGACCTAGGCTGCGCCGGTTTCCCGTTGGCACTCCATGATGAGGTGCGTGTAGGGAATGCGCAGCAGGTCCGACGCGATCGTCGGCTTAACCGCCGAAAACACCCGTCGCGCAAGCCCGAGGTAGGCTGGTTCGTCGCGAACATACTGGCCGCGATCATTCTTGAGCAACTGGCGGGCGATGGACGACTGGCCAGCCTTAAAGCACCCGTCCAAGGTCACCAGCCGACCACCGGGTTTGAGCGCCGCATGGGCCACCCGAAACAAGTCGACCGCCTCGGCATCGGTGAGATGGTGCAGGACCCCCAAGGCGAGCACGAGGTCGAAGCCGGCATATTTCTTCACCAAGTCCAAATTCACCGACTCAACGTGGAACTGTCCTCGCGCGCCGAATTTCTCCCGCGCCGCCGCCACATAATCGGCGCTGAGATCAAAGCCGTGGTAATCCACCGCCGGCAGCGCTTCCAGGATGTCGCCCGGTCCGCAGCCAATATCAAGGATCCGGTCCCCGGCTTGCGGGCGGATGTATCGACTGACGTAGCGGCGCCGCCCCTCGGTCGCGCCAATTGCCCGGGCAGCCAGACTGTAAACTCCCGCTCGAGCGAGAAGGTCCTTGATCATGAATTGATGGGGTTGGTCGGGCTCGCCGGACGTCGGGCGACCGCCAGCAGTGACGTGCCAAACGGCAGGCGCCATCCCCGCGAGATCAGGAACGGCTCCGGCCGGACAGCCATTCCCATCACCCAGTTCATGAATGGACTTATTTTAAGATCGGACTCAACCGCGGCCCGGCGCCGGCCGGCCTCCGGGGTGGCGCGGGAAACAAGTCGTTCGCCCAGCAGTTTGCGTTTCACCCACAGCGGAAGATAAAGCGCCGCCATGAACTGGGTGGCGTGAATCATGTCGTATCCCGCGGCGGATAGCTTTCGCACCAATTCCGCCGGGGCATAGCGGCGCCGGTGATGGGCAAAATCGTCAAAGTAACTCCACAAATAATGGTGCGCCGGCACGGTGAGAATGAGGTATCCGCCCGGTTTGAGCTGCTGTCGGAAGCGATGGAGGATGCCGTCGTCATCGTCGAGGTGCTCGATCACGTCGAACGCCCCGATCAAGTCGAATGGTCGGTCGAATTCGTGATGGAACACGTCGCCTTGGATCAGTGTTCCGCTGAAGCGCTTCCGGGCGAAATCCAGTCCCTCCGCGAACAAGTCCATGCCCACCACGCGCCCCTGAGGAAACACCCGCTGCAATTCGGCCAGCACCACTCCCGTGCCGCAGCCGACCTCGAGCACATCCGCGATCTTTTCGAAATCCGGCAGGGAACGAATCGCTGACGCGATGCAGCGGTTCCGCGACCGAAACCAGAAGTGCCGATCCTCAGTGGCGAAGAGCGGCGCAAACTGGTCCGCCGCGTACGTGGCGCGGACAGAAGTCGCGTCAGGCTCCATAGAAGCCGTGGATTTCCGAGATGACGCGATCCTGTTCAGGCCTCGAGAGCGCGTTGAAGAAAGGCAGCCGAACCAAGCGCAGACTCACATCCTCAGTGACCGGACACTGGCCGTCCCTCCCGCCGAATCGCACGCCCATTTCCGAAGTATGGAGCGGCACATAATGGAAGACCGCGTAGATTTCCTTTTCTCGAAGATGGCGGATCAACGCGGTCCGCTCGGCCAGACTGCGCGTCATCAGGTAGAACATGTGAAATGACTGCTCGCAGTGCGCCGGCACCACCGGAAGGCCCAAGCCTTCGCGTTGGGCGAGGCCGCGCAAGCCGGCGTAATAATATTCCCACACGTTGCGCCGCCGGTTTTGAATATCCTCCAGCTCCTCCAGCTGCGCCAAAAGAAACGCTGCCAGCATGTCGCTCATCGGATAACTCGATCCGACATCGACCCAGGTGTACTTGTCCACCTCCCCGCGGAAAAAGCGGCTGCGATTC
>Ga0302321_100006687_pt1 | contig 10149 bp, 9 predicted proteins | sample Fen_T0_1_FD_202505 | JGI IMG/M metagenome (GOLD analysis project Ga0302321, IMG submission 202505) | Peat permafrost microbial communities from Stordalen Mire near Abisko, Sweden - Fen_T0_1 | ecosystem: Environmental > Terrestrial > Soil > Wetlands > Permafrost | place: Sweden: Abisko... | reverse complement strand
TTCAAGACCAACTCGCTATCGCTCGAAGCCGGTCTCAAGTACCTCATCACCGGTGCCCTTAGTTCGGCGATTTTGCTCTTCGGCATTGTGCTGCTCTATGGCGTGGCGGGAAATAAAGCGCTGGCCGGCTCCTCGGCGGATCCAATGAATTTCCTGGCGTTGCAAACGTTTCTTGCGGCCAACCCTGGCAACTTTCTCGCAAGCATCGGCATCGTTCTCGTGCTTTCAGGCGTGGCGTTTAAGATTGGTGCGGTTCCGTTTCAGATCTGGATTCCCGACGTCTATCAAGGCGCGCCTACGCCTGTGACGGCGTTTCTCGCGGTGGCGTCAAAGGCCGCGGGATTTTCGGTCCTGTTAATCTTCGCGCAGGTATTCGGTGCTTACCGCAGTGTCGTTGAACCGTTGCTTGGCGTGCTGGCGGCGGCCACGATTATCCTCGGCAATCTCGGTGCGCTGACACAGCACAACGTCAAACGGCTGATGGGCCTCTCCGGCGTCTCGCACGCTGGCTATCTGATGCTTGGCGTCATTGCGACCTACCATGTTCCGCAGGCGGTCGACGCGATTTACTTCTACCTCGTGGTTTATCTATGTGCGTCGTTCGCGGTCTTTGGTGTGATGACGCACCTTGCCGGGGAAAACGACGCCGACCAAGAGCTCGATCATTACACCAACCTCGCGAAGACGAGCCCGTTTCTTGGTGCGGTGCTGGCGATTGGACTTGGTTCGCTTGCGGGGATTCCGCCCCTGGCCGGATTTATTGGAAAACTTTTGGTCTTCATCGCCGCCTACAAAGCCGGGCTCTACTGGCTGCTGGCGGTTGCGATCGCTGGCGTCGTGCTCTCGATCTATTATTACTTTGGCTGGATCAAGGCGGCGTACTTTGTCGCTTCGCCATCGCGGAAATCCGACGGAACCAGCACGGTTTCTCCGCCCGTCCCCGTCGGTGCTCCGATGGTCGCAGTATTGACCTCGCTCGCATTGATCTCGGTGCTGCTCGGCCTTTATCAGGCTCCGCTCACGGCCTGGATCGCGACGCTGCACTACTGAGCCTCTCGGCGAACGTCGGTGTCGGCTGACAAATTTGCTGCTTCGTGCTTGGCGTAACCCACGCTTTGCGCGAAACCTTCTCTACCGCCGCATGAAAGTCACTGGACTCGCTATTGTCCCGCCCCCTACCGCTGCTGATCTGCCCAAGGTCACGCCCGAGCTTCTTGCCTCCGTGCTCGCTCGCTACTCCCGCAGCAACGACGGGCTTGCGGCGATCCTTGAAAAAGTCGATCTGGCCAACCCCGATGCCTCGATTGACCGCATCCTGAAATTCGTCGACTACGGGCATGCTTCGATCGGCGGTCTCACCGGTGGACTTGCGATCGCGCTCGATGATGTGTCGATGTGGCTGGCGTACAAAATTTTCGAAATCTCCCAGATGGCCGATGGCCAGGAGTCGAGCACGCGCTACATTTCGATGAATGCGACGAACCTGCCGACAGCGGTAGAGATCGGCATGCCCGACGACCTCGCTCCCCGCTGGCAGGCATTGCTCGCGCGAGCGTTTGCGTCGTATGATTCTGAATACACGCGGCTCGATGCGGCAGCGGTGGCCAATCCCGGACTTGTGCGCCTGCCGCCCGAGGCGAAACCTGCGGTCGTTACTCGCTTGCGCAAAAACTACGCGCTGGACCGCGCGCGGTACTTTATCCCGTTCGCGACCCGCACCAACCTCGGCCTCGTGCAGAGCTCGCGCATGTGGGCGCAGACGGTGAAACACCTCGACTCGCTGCCGCAGCTCGAAGCACGGGAAGCTGCAAAACAGATTCGCGAAGTGCTGCTCAAAATTTCGCCGCGCCTCATGCGACATAGTTCTGCGGAAAAATCCTACGAGGAACAGGCACGTCAAGAACTCGCGACAAGCATCAAGCTCGGACTTGAACGCCTCTCGACCGCGCCGCTGGCCGACGAGGTCTGGGTGCACGTCGATCAGGCCACGCCGCCGTTTCTGCCGGCGATGCAGTCCATCCCAGAGGCATTGCGGCATCGAACCAATCGCTATGCCTACCATGGCGTCGCATCGCGCCGCATGCGCGTCACCTTTGCCTGGAATAACATGGCGGTCGCCGAACTCCGCGACCTTAACCGCCATCGCACCGGGCACCGTTACACGCCGCTCATTCAAGCGGGTTTCTATTTGCCGCCGGAAATCAAGCACGCCGATCATGCCGCTTTGCTGACGGATCAGGCCGAGCTCACGCGCGAGCTGTTGAAACGTGGTTCGCCTGCCTACGTTTACTCGTTATTGCTCGGAGCGCAGACGCCGTTTGAGCACAGCACGCAAGCCGACAAGTTTATTTATGAAGCCGAACTCCGCACCGGCATGGGCGCACATTTCCGCTACGCTGAGCACCTGAGCGCCACGCTCCGGGAGTTTTTCAAACAAGTCCCCGAAGCGAAGGACTGGGTTGTCGAAGGAACCGCCGAGCCAGAGTAAGAGGAACCCGTCGGTCAAAATGGGGAACTCAGGAAATCAGGAACAGAAAGATTAAGGGTCTTTCCTGATTTCCCCATAAAGAATCAGGCCTTATCGCGCCGCACGCATTCTTTTTCTTCTTCGCGTTCTTCTTCGAGTCGGGCGCGTTCGCTGGCCATTTGTTTGCTGAGTTTTTCAACTTCCTCGTATTTTGCGGCGGCGAGGACTTCGTCGAGCTGCTTCTTGAGGAAGATTTCGCGCTCGGCGATTTTACCTTTATACAGCGTGTCGATGTCAGCAAGTTGGGCCTTTTTTGCGGCACTGAGTGGTTTGCTGACGTCGGGGTCTGACTTAGCCAGACGTTCCATCGCGAGTTCGTAAGCGCTTTTCATAGTAGGGAAGGTTGAGTGAGTTTAACCGAACTTCACGCCGAAAACGAGGGCGAGCACGACAATCGCGAACGACGGCCACACGCCGCCGCGCCGGTTTTCCCAGCGGGTCGAATATCCCCAGAAAAGCGCAGTTAATAACGCGCCCAGCGCAGTGAAGCCAACCCACATCGCAGTGAAATGCGCGGGCCAGTAAACGCCGGGCACTTTTAAGAAAAACGCGATTCCACGCTCGGCCAGCCAGAGCACGAGGGCCGAGGCGTGATTAAAGGTGGCGCAGAGCCAGCCGAGTCCGGCCAGTCCGCACAGCATTGAAACGAAACCGCTTAAAATCACCAAAGAGCCTGCGGGAATCAGCACGAGATTTGCCACCAATGATCCTGGCGTGAAGAGCCGGAAATAAATCACGCCGCTTACCGTGCTCACGAGGCTTGTGGCCAGCCCGATCGCGAGCACGCCGAGGAGTCCGCGTTGCGCCCAGGCGAGGGCGTGTTGCCACCAGGTCCACGTGGCTTTGGGCAGCAAACGAAACAATCGCCAGCGCTCGATCCAGAAATCTCCAAGCGGCAGTCCGAGGAGCAGCAGCGATGCCACGATGCCATACGACATTTGAAAGCTCGCGCTGAAAAGTTGCATCGGCTCGATGATGAGCGCACCGAGCGCGGCGAGAGCGAGAGTTGCGACCGGATTGACCGGCAGGCGTAGAACGAATGACGCCTGCAAAAGCACAACCATCAGATAGGCACGCACCGCCGATGGCGCTGTGCCGGTGATGTCAACGTAGAGCCAGAGCAGCAGCGCGCTGAGCAGAAAGCGCGGCAATCGCGGCAGGCGTAGCAGGCCGAGCATTCCTTCCAGCGCGAGCGCGATCACCGCGATGTGCAAACCGCTGATCGAAAAAAGATGCATCGTGCCGCTGCGCATGAACCACTGGTTTTGCTCTTCGCTCAATTCCTGCTGCAGGCCGAGCAGCATCGCTCGCGATACGGCGGCAAGTTCGGGCTGCTTTTCGAGGCCGTGGCTTAAGAGGTCGGCCAGACGCTGTTGGGCGTGTGCGCAAAACTGGCGATAGGCCGTGGGTTGGGAAACTTGTTCGAGTACACGTCCGCGGTTGAGACGGAAATTTACTCCTTGGTTGGCCAGATAGCCTTCAAAGGTGTCCACCGGAGCATCACGCGGCAGGGTTTGGAGAACGCCAATCACAGCGATTTCAGAGGAGCGCACGGGCGTCTCTTCTCCGGGCCGCCGCGTGAGCGAAAAGTAGAGCTGCTGCCCGATCAAGTCATTGAGCAGTGCGTCGGCCCGGACGACGCGAGCGAGGCCGGACAAGCGTTTCCCGTCGGGCGAAGGCGCGAAGGTTCGCCCGATCGCGAGCGTCAGCCGGGCTTCGCGTGGAGGCAGGCTATCCCAAACCGAAAGACGCGCGCGGCGGAGTTCGTAGTAGGCGGCGCCGGTCAGCATCAGTCCGAGGCACAGCGCGGCGACCCACATGCGCGGACGTTTTGAAAAGATAACTGCAACAACAATGGCCGTGAGCGCGCTGGCCAACAACCAGACGGGTGATGGCAGCGATGCGATTGTCCGGCTCGCGATCAGGCCCGCCATGAACGGCAGCAGCAGCCAGAGTACGGGCGCGCGGTGACGGAGGCTGCGGGGCAGGTTGGTCATCGCCAGGGAAATCCGACGCTGCCAAGCCAGGCGAATTCGTTGAATGGGCTTTCCATTGTGGAGAAATGGCGAAAATTAGCGGTTACAAAAAATGCCTCCTGCCGAACAGCCTGATTTTTTTGGAGACGCCGAATCGACGCTGGTCGGAGAAACGTCCGGCGGCAAGCCTGCGCCTGAAACTTCGCGGCGCGAGAGCCAGCCTTTGGCGGCGCGCATGCGACCGCGTACGCTGGCGGAGATCGTCGGCCAGGAGCATCTGACCGCGGCGGGTTCGTTGCTGCCGCGGCTTATTACGAGCAACCGGTTCGGGAGCCTGATTTTTTATGGGCCGCCCGGTTGTGGAAAAACCAGCTTTGCCGAGGTGATCGCGCATGTGACGAAGAGTCGGTTTGTGCGCGTGAACGCCGTGATGTCGAATGTCGCCGAGTTGCGCGAAATTCTCACGCTGGCCCGTCGCCGCACGGATTCGCCGACGCTGCTCTTCATCGACGAGCTGCACCGCTTCAATAAGTCGCAACAGGATTTGCTGTTGCCCGACGTCGAGGAAGGCAATGTGCGCTTGATCGGAGCGACGACGCACAATCCCGGTTTCTACGTGAATCCGCCGCTGCTTAGTCGCAGTCATTTGTTTCGGCTTGAGCCGCTCTCGACCGAGGCGGTGGCGGGCGTGCTCAAACGTGCGCTGGTTGATCGGGAACGCGGGCTCGGGGAACGTGGCTGTACGGCGGATGACAAGGTGCTCGCCGATCTGGCTGTACTGTGCGACGGCGATTTGCGGCGTGCGCTCAACGCGCTTGAAGTGTTGGTGCTGAGCCTGCCGGAGAAGGCGGAGATCACGCCGGCCGAGCTGGAGGTTTTTGCCCGCGAGAGGCGCATTCGCTACGACGCCGACGAGGACGAGCACTACGACACGATTTCCGCCTTTATAAAAAGTTGCCGTGGTTGCGACCCGGATGCCGCTGTTTATTGGTTGGCCAAGATGCTTGCCGGTGGCGAAGACCCGCGTTTTATCGCGCGGCGGCTGGTGATTCTCGCTTCGGAGGACGTTGGGCTCGCGGATCCGTTGGCGCTGCCGCTCGCGGTGGCGGCGCACCAGGCGTGCGACTTTGTCGGCTTGCCGGAGTGTGAGTATGCGCTGGCCCATGCCACGCTTTACATCGCGCTGGCGCCGAAGAGTAACTCCGCGAATCTGGCGCTTCACGCGGCAAAGGCCGCCATTGCGAATCAGCCAGTACAGTCGGTGCCAGTGTCGTTGCGCGACAAAGGCGGTCAGGCGAGCAAGCGCGCTGGCCACGGCAAGGGCTATCGCTATGCGCACGATTTTCCGGAGAATATTTCCGGGGAGAACTACCTCGAAAAACCGCTCGCACTTTACCTGCCGAAGACCGCCGGCTTCGAGGCGAAGATCGCGGAGCGTCTGGCGCGCTGGAAGGGTTTGAAGGCGCAGCTGCAGCATCCGAGTGAGTAGAGAATCGGGCTTTTACCGGGTGTTTACCGAATGGGGCTTGCGAAGGCGTAGGGGTCGCGTAAGCAGTTGGCATATGAAGATCAACGCCGCGTTAGCGAAGACGTTGTTGCTGGTTGCCTCGACCGGCATGGTGATGCCGATGCTCGCCAAGCCACCGGCCAAATCCGCGCCCGCTCCTGCCAAACAGGAAGAAACCGCCAAAGCCGAAGGTGAGGAGGCAGACGGGGTGATCGCCGGTATTTCTGCAGCCCGCGCCAATGGTGGATACATCGGTATCGAGATCGCAGGCGGTGGTTTTAAACTATCCTTCTACGACAAAAAGAAAAAGCAGGTTGATTGTGATGTGGCCCGCGCTTCCGCCCGCTGGAAGCCGAATTACACGATCGTCCAAGAGCGCTGCATCCTTAATCCCTCTGGCGACGGCAAGACATTGACGTCTTCGACGGTACGGCCGCCCTATAATTTCAAGCTCTTCCTGACGCTGCTCTCTGATGACGAAAAGGCGGTGGAAAGTTTCGTCCTCAATTTTCGAGATTAAGCCCATCACCGCCGGTTGGATTGACAGCTTCCGATGACTGGCTGACTTTTCCCGTCCCATGTCGGACGTCCATGCGCCTTTTGATTCGGTCGAATCTGCGATTCAGGATATCGCTGACGGTAAGCTCATCATCGTAACCGATGACGAGAACCGTGAAAACGAGGGTGACCTCATCATGGCGGCTTCGAAGGCCACGCCGGAAACGATCAACATGATGATCCGCTACTGCAGCGGAATCGTCTGTGTCCCGATGCTTGAGCCGCAGCTCCGGCATCTCGGCCTCGCTCCGATGGTGAGCCGCAATCGAGATTCTTTCCGCACGGATTTCACGGTCACTGTTGATGCAGCCGAAGGCATTTCGACTGGCATCAGTGCGTACGACCGCACGCAGACCATCCGCACCTTGGCGAACCCGGATGCGCACCCTGAACAACTCGTGCAGCCCGGTCATGTTTTCCCGTTGCGCGCTCGTCCAGGCGGCGTGCTCGAACGCGCCGGTCACACCGAAGCTGCGGTCGATTTGGTGACGCTTGCGGGCCTGCACCCGAGTGGAGTGCTTTGCGAGGTGGTTAACGACGACGGCACGGTCGCGCGCTTGCCGCAGTTGGTTGAATTTAAGAAACGCTTCGGCCTGAAGCTGGTTTCGATCGCCTCGTTGATCGAATACCGCCACCGGCGCGACCAGCTCGTCGAGCTCGTATACTCCAAGCCGTTCGCCTCGGAGTTTGGCCAGTTCACCGTGCATGTTTTTCGCAACAAGATCGATGGTCGGCATCACTACGCGTTTGCGATGGGCCAACTTTCCGCCGAGCCGACGCTCGTCCGCGTACACAGCGAGAATTTCCTCAGCGATGTTTTCCACGCGAGCGGCATGGACAGCCAGCGGACCTTGACGGCTTCGTTGGAGGCCGTCGCCCACGCCGGACGTGGTGTGGTTCTATACATGGAGCCAGCCAATCGGGGCGAACACGTGATCAAGCGCCTCGAAGCCAAACCAGGCGACATGCCTACCATGGGCCTGCGAGATTACGGCATCGGCGCCCAGATCCTCGTTGCTCTCGGTCTGCGCAAGATTCGGCTGATGTCGAATAGTTCGCGCAAGGCCGTCGGTCTCGACGGCTACAATCTCGAAATCGTTGAGCAGGTTCCGGTGTGATTCAACGAGGCTAAAATAGCTGATGCGGTTCGGCTCGGCTTGCAGAACCAGCTTCTTTCGGCCATCTCCATCCGTTCATGAGCGATGTCTATTGTTTCGGGCATGTGAGCACCGGCGTCATCATGCGTCTCAAGGACGCATTTCCTAAACCTGATGGCTATGGCGAAATCGTTGAGACTTTGGAGAACCATTCGGGTGAGGCTACGGGTAGCGCGCTCGTTCTGGCGCGGTTGGGTAACAACGTTGCCATCGAGGGAAACTGGATTGGCGATGTACCAAAGTGTCGGCGAACGCTGGAATTTTTGCGCGCCCGTGGCATTGACTGCAGCGGATTGATCGTGAAGCCCGGTTACCGGGGCGTTACCGAATACGTGATTTCCGACGGGCTTACGCGCACGGTTTTTGGCCGCTATTGCGACCTGTTGTTTACCAGCCGTCAGTGGGAAATGCCTGACGTCGCGAAGATCCGGGCGGCGCGGTTCGTTTGTGTGGATCCGGCTTTTGGTGAAGCGACGCTGGTTGTGGCGCGTACCGCTAAGGCTGCGGGGCTGCCGCTCGCCAGTTGCGATGCGAAGCCGGACTCCGAACTTACGGCGTCGTGCGAACTCATGGTGATTTCAGGCGAATTCCTGCAGCGCGAGTTTCCAGGCGCCCTGAAAGATCCGGCGGCGCGGGAGGCTTTGTTTTCCGAGTACCAAGCTGGTTGCCCGGGGTTGGTTGTCTTCACGTCGGGATCGCGGCCGTTGTGGTATGGTCGGCACGGTGCAGCTCATCGCGAGCAGCCACCTTTCCCGGTTGAGGTGGTTGATAGCGCGGGTGCGGGTGACAGTTTTCGCGGCGCGATGATTCATGGGATGCTGCGCGGTTGGTCGGATGACGACTGCGTACGCTATGCCTGTGCGGTGGCGGCGCTGATTTGCACGACTGCGCCCGGCTGCGTGAACTCGCCTACGGCTCAAGCGGTGGAGAACTTTTTGCGTGAACGCGGCGTGTCGGTCCCGGGTTAATTTTGACCCGAATCCGGAGCGAGCCGCCGTATCGCGCGCGGAGATTGGCCTGCCATTTGTTTTCCTAATTGCTGCACGGCAAGCTCTGAGCCGTTGGTGAACGCCGGAGCGGATGCGCCTCGTCGGTGCCTTTAATGGCGGAGCTCGGTGAGCTGGTCGGTGATCGCCCAGAAAAGAGGTTGCGCCCCGCCCGGTGGACGCGCACACAGAACGGTTTCTCCATGAGCCTCGCTGTTCCTCAAGAGCTGACTGTTGATGGTGCCGGCCTTTCGGTCGGCATCGTGGCTGCGCGTTACAATCCGACGCTGGTCGATGCGTTGCTGCACCAGGTTTTCGAACATCTGCGGGCGGCGGGCGTGAAAGAGAAAAAAATCCGCGTGTACCGCGTGCCTGGCTCGAACGAGTTGCCGAGCGCCGCGCAATGGCTGGCAGCGGCGACCAAGCCCGACGTCATCGTCGCACTCGGCGTGATCATCCGCGGCGACACGAAACACTATGAGCTGGTGGCCGAAGCCTCGGCGCAGGGATTGATGCGCGTCGCGCTCGATTCGCGTATAGCGGTGATCAATGGTGTGGTGGTGGCCGAAAATCAGAAGCAGGCCGAGGACCGTTGCCTCGGGAAAATTAACCGCGGCGCCGAGTTCGCGCGTGCTGCGTTGGAGATGGCGGAGCTGAAACGACGTTTTTCAAAATGAGCAGCAGTAAACCGCAATTTGCCCAGCGTCGGGCCGGCCGAGTCGCCGCGCTCCAATATCTTTTTGCCTGGAGTATCAATCCTCCTACGAATCTCGCGAACGATCTTCAGGCGTTTTTTGAAACGCAGGAAAATCCGCGTGAGACCTATTCGTACGGCGAGGAAATCATCAATGGCGTGATCGAGCACATCGCTGATCTCGACGCGCGCATCAAAGGATTGGCGCACAACTGGGAGTTTGAACGTATCGCCAAGATCGATCTCGCGATTCTGCGTCTGGCGATGTTTGAAATGCTTTTTCGCAAGGACGTACCACCGGTCGTCTCGATCAACGAGGCGATCGATCTGAGTAAACAGTTTTCCAACGCCGATGCGAAGCGCTTCATCAACGGCATCCTCGACCGCTTGAAGGACCAACTCGGCCGCGACTCCCGCAAAGCGACGGAGTAGGATTTTATGGGGAACTCAGGAAATCAGGAAAATGGTTGAGCTGGGTCACAAGGATTTGAGTGGCCGCGTGATCGAAGCAGCTATTGCTGTTCACAGTGCGCTCGGACCGGGCTTCATTGAGTCGGTATATGAGAATGCGCTATGCGTGGAACTTGCTGCACGCGGTATAAAATTTGAGCAGCAGAAAGTCGTGAAAATCCAACACCGCGGAGTCGCTGTCGGGGAGCACCGGCTCGATCTCTTAGTCGAAGGCTGCATGTTGGTGGAATTGAAAGCCGTTAAAGAAATCGAGGATATCTTTTTCACCATAGG
>Ga0302321_100006685_pt1 | contig 10149 bp, 7 predicted proteins | sample Fen_T0_1_FD_202505 | JGI IMG/M metagenome (GOLD analysis project Ga0302321, IMG submission 202505) | Peat permafrost microbial communities from Stordalen Mire near Abisko, Sweden - Fen_T0_1 | ecosystem: Environmental > Terrestrial > Soil > Wetlands > Permafrost | place: Sweden: Abisko... | reverse complement strand
TTCCGCGACCGCGAATTCCGCTCGGCCATCCGTTCTGCGGTGAAGCTGCTCAACGAAACGGGCTCCTACGAGGCCGTCGTCTACCTGACCGAGGAAAAGGTCAAGCGGCGCGAAGTCGCCTGGCGCATCGAGCACGCCGTCGTTGTGGCGATGGAATCGGTCTACCGCTTCGAGCAGATGAAGAGCCAGCCTACGGAAGTGCGGCGGCCACTGCGCAAGCTCACGCTGTCGGTGCCGCAGCGCTCGGACCTCACCGACGGCGAAGCCGCGTCGGCGCGCGGCCTGGCTATCGCGCACGGCATGGATATGGCCCGCGACCTGGGCAACATGCCGGGCAACCTCTGCACGCCAACCTACCTTGCCGAGCGCGCCGCGCAGCTCGGCGTCGAATTTCCCGAAATCAAGGTGCGCATCCTCGAGCGCAAGGAATGCGAGGAACTGGGCATGGGTTCGTTCCTTTCGGTGACCAACGGAAGCGTCCAGCCGCCCAAGTTCATCGTCTTCGAATACATGCAATCGAAGAAGGCCAATGCCAAGCCCTGCGTACTGGTGGGCAAGGGCATCACGTTCGACACCGGCGGCATCTCGATCAAATCGGCCGCGACCATGGACGAGATGAAGTTCGACATGTGCGGCGCGGCCTCCGTCTTCGGCACATTCCGGACCATTGCCGAATTGAAGGCGCCCGTGAACTTGGTGGGACTGATCCCCGCCTGCGAGAACATGCCCTCCGGCAGCGCGACCAAGCCGGGCGACGTCGTGACCAGCATGTCGGGCCAGACCATCGAAGTGCTCAACACCGATGCGGAGGGGCGCCTCATCCTGTGCGATGCGCTTACCTACGCCGAGCGTTTCGAGCCCGAGGCGGTCGTCGATATCGCGACGCTGACCGGTGCGATGGTCGTCGCGCTGGGGCACGTCGCCAGCGGCCTTTTCAGCAACAACGAGACGCTGGCGCGCGCGCTGCTCGCGGCTGGCGACGACGCCTACGACCGCGCGTGGCAACTGCCGCTGTGGGAGGACTACCAGGGAGGGCTCGCCAGCAATTTCGCGGACTTCGCCAACATTGCCGGGCGCGGCGGCGGCGGCGGTATCGTCGCCGCATGCTTCCTGTCACGCTTCACCAAGAAATACGACTGGGCGCACTTGGACATCGCTGGCACCGCGTGGAAGGACGGCAAGGAAAAAGGCGCAACGGGCAGACCGGTGGCGCTGCTTTCCACCTGGCTGCTCACGCAGGAGAACCCGCCCGCCTGACGCGGCGGGGTGTAGCGGGCATCCGCCCCGAGGCCTTTGATGACCACGATCGATTTCTACACGCACGTGCCCGACTGCCTCGACGTGGCCGCGAAGATCATTGCCAAGGCCCATGCCGCTCATGGCAGCGTGCGGGTGCTCACGCCGGACGCCGCTACCACCGAGGCGCTGGACCGGCGGTTATGGCTGCTGCCGCCGACGAGCTTCCTTCCCCATTGCACGCTGGACAGCCCACTGGCGGCGGAGACGCCGATCTGGATTGGCCACTCGCTGGAACATGCTGGTCCCGCAGCGGTGCTCGTCAACCTGCACCCGGCGCCGCCGCCGTTCTTCAGTCGCTTCGAGCGCCTGGCGGAAATCGTCGGCACGGACGAAGCCGACGCCGCGGCCGGGCGCGAGCGCTGGAAGTTCTACAAAGAGCGTGGTTACGAGATGCGCCCGCACAACCTCTCCGCCAAGGACTGATCGATGCCGACGGCGCGTGAACTCCTCGAGCAGGCCGACGCGCTCATGCGCCGCAATCGCGCGGCGGTCGACGACGACATTCCGGTGCTTACCGATGCGGTTCCTTCTGCGCAGGAGGCGAAGTCGCGCTTTGCGCCGCCGCTTCGCCCTGCCACTGCGCCCGCCGATTCCCTGGACGATTCCAGCGACGCGCCCTTGCTGACGGACGCGGTCGAGGAAATCGACGCCGAAGCCCTCGACGCTTCGATCGACGAAGGCGAGCCCTCGGTGTGGCTTGGTTTCGACGACGCCGCAACCTCGGTGATTGGCGATGCGCCGGATTCGATCGCCATCGTTCCGCCGGTGGACTTGTCGCGACCTAGACCCGCCCTGGAGGTCGAGGAATTCGACAAGCTCGACGACGAACTCGCCGCTGCCATCGCGGCGGCGCCGCACGAAGAGGAAGCGTTGTTGCCCGGGCCGGTGCCCGTTCCGGAAATCGTTGTGCATGCGCCACAGAATCTGCATCGGGAAACGTCGGTCATTGCAGGCGGCGCGGCGGCGTTGTTGCACGGCGATCCCATGGTGCAGGCGCCGTGGCCCGCGGCGGTTGCCAGCGTCGCGGCCCCCGTCGAGCCCACGCCCCCAGAGGTCGCTCCCGTCGAGCCCACACTCCCGGCGGTCCCCGACGCGGCGCCCGTCGAGCCTGCGCCCCTATCGGTCGCTCCGGTCGCTGCCCCCGTCGAGCCCGCGCTTCCGGCGGTCCCCGACGCGGCGCACTGGGAGGCGATGGCGGAGGAAATCCGCATGCAGGTGCTACAGCGCATCGACCTTTTCACCGATACGGGGCTGCGCACGCAACTGGGCGCGCGACTGCAGCCGATCGTCGACCGAGCCAGCGCCGATCTCGTCGCGACCATCAACGAGCACGTCGGTGAATTGCTGCGCGCCTATGTGGCCGAGGCCATAGAGCGCGAAATCGACAGCTGGCGGCGCAGCCACTGATCCGTTGCCTGACCGCGCGCCGCCCACCAACATGCTAGATTGACCACATGCATTCGACGTCCACCTCATCGGGCACTTCCATTTCGACCCTGTTGTCCGCCTGCACGTGGGCGAGCGGTGCGTACGCGTACGCCTTCTATTTCTCGGCACAACGCCTCCGGGGACGTACGCGAACGTAGATTTGAAGCATCACCTTCTACGATTCGGGCGGCCCCAAAAAGGTCGCCCGATTTGTTTTTGGACGGGCACTTCCGTCAACTTCAATGCAATGAACGCGAGGAGAAAGGTAATGATCATCGTCATGCAGCCGGATGCCGGCGACACGGAAGTCGCGGCAGTCGAGGCACGGATACGCGCCGCGGGCTTGGGCGTCCACATTTCCCGCGGCACCGAGCGCACGCTGATCGGCGCCATCGGCGACGAGCGCAAACTCGACCCGGAGATGTTCGACACGCTGCCCGGCGTCGAGCGCTCGATGCACATCGTCAAGCCATACAAGCTGGTCGCCCGCGAGTGGCATAGGTCCAGCTCCGTGATCAGCGTGTGCGGCATTCCGCTGGGTGGCACGACCGTGCAGATGATCGCCGGACCTTGCTCCGTCGAAACGGAAACGCAGATGAATGCGGCCGCCGACGCAGTGGCCGCCGGCGGTGCATCGATGATGCGCGGTGGCGCGTTCAAACCGCGCACCAGTCCGTACGCGTTCCAGGGCAAGGGCGTCGACGGATTGAAGCTCCTCAAGGATGCCGCCGCGCGGCATGGTCTGCCGGTGGTCACGGAGCTGATGGACGTGCGCATGCTGGACACGTTTCTCGCGCAGCAGGTCGACGTCATCCAGATCGGCACGCGCAATATGCAGAACTTCGACCTGTTGAAGGAGGTCGGCCGCGTCGACGTCCCGGTCATCCTGAAGCGCGGCATGAGTGCGACCATCAGCGAATGGCTGATGGCGGCGGAATACATCGCCGCGGGCGGCAACCACCGCATCGTGCTGTGCGAGCGGGGCATCCGCACATTCGAGACGGCCTACCGCAACGTTCTCGACGTCACGGCGATCGCGGTGCTAAAGCGCGAGACGCACCTACCGGTGATTGCCGATCCATCGCATGCCGGCGGCAAGGCATGGATGGTGTCAGCGCTGTCGTGCGCCGCCGTTGCCGCCGGCGCGGATGGCCTGCTGGTGGAGGTGCATCCCAACCCGCCGGAAGCCTGGTGCGATGCCGACCAGGCGCTGACACCGGCCGAATTCGTCGCGCTGATGGGCAGGCTCGAGGCTGTCGCTCAAGCCGTGGGCCGCACGCTCGACCGGCGGCGGCAATCGGTGGAACCGGCGCGCCATGCGACTGTCGGAAACTTAATCCGCGAGACCTGTTAGATTGGATCCATGTTTGAACTGGCCGGCATTGTTCATCGCTATGGGGTGGTAACCGCCGTCGCGATACCGGCATGGCGCGCCCGAACGGGCGACGCGTGGCTGCTTGCCGGGCAATCGGGCAGTGGCAAGTCGACGGTGCTGCACATCCTGGCCGGGCTGACCCGCCCCACGGCCGGGTCGGTGACGGTCAACGGCACGGACTTGGGCCGTCTGGCGGGCAGTGCGCGCGACCGGTGGCGCGGACGCAGCGTGGGACTGGTGCCGCAACGGCTACATCTCGTCAGCGCGCTCGACGTGCGCGACAACCTTCGCCTTGCCACCACGCTCGCCGGGCTGCGGGTGGACGACGACCGCATCACCGCATTGCTCGAAGCCGTCGGCGTCGCCGACCTCGCGGATCGGTATCCTTCGCAACTGTCGCAGGGGCAGGCGCAGCGCGTGGCCATCGCACGCGCGGTTGTCAACCGTCCGGCACTGCTTCTCGCCGATGAGCCGACCGCCAATCTGGACGACGCGCATGCAGCGCAAGCGCTGGAGCTGCTGCGGGGGCAGGCCATTGAGGCTGGCGCAACGCTGGTCGTCGCGTCGCACGACGCGCGCGTGCGGTCGCTGCTGCCCAACGTGTTCGCGTTGCCGGCAAGCGCGGGGGATGCTTGAGCCTTTTCCGACTCGCGTTCGCCTATGCGCGCCGGCGCCCGCTGTCGACGCTGCTGGTCGTCATCATGCTCGCGCTGGGCGTGGCCACGGTCGCGCTGACGTTGCTCGTCACGCACGAACTCGAAGCGCGCCTCACCCGTGACGCCGCGGGCATCGATCTGGTCGTCGGCGCCAAGGGTAGTCCGCTGCAGATCGTCCTGGCGGGCGTATATCACGCCGACGTCCCGCCCGGAAATATTCCGCTGGCGGCGATCGAGACGCTGCGCCGGAACCCTCTGGTCGCGCAGGTCATCCCTCTGGCGCTGGGCGACAGCTTCCATGGCGCGCGCATCGTAGGCACCGAGCCGCAACTGGTTGCGCACTATGGCGGGACGTTGGAGAAGGGCGAGCTCTGGAGCCTGCCGATGGATGCAGTGTTGGGCAGCGACGTCGCGCGCACGTCGGAACTGCGCGTCGGCGACAGGTTCGTCGGTTCGCACGGCCTTGCGGAAGGTGGCGGATCGCACGCCGAAGCGCGGTACACGGTGACCGGCGTGCTGGCCCCTTCCGGTACCGTGCTCGACCGTCTCGTCCTGACGTCGCTCGCGAGCGTCTGGGCCGTGCATGAGCATGACCACGATGCTGATGCTGTTGCGCATCGCGAGGTCACGCTGGCGCTCGTCAAGTACCGGACGCCGCTGGCCGCGGCGAGCCTGCCGCGCGCGATCGACAGGGAGACGGCGCTGGTCGCCGCATCGCCCGCCTTTGAAACGGCGCGGCTTCTCACTGTGTTCGGTGCCGGCGTCCAACTGATTCGCGTGTTTGCCTGGCTACTGGTCGCGGCGTCGACGCTGATGCTGTTCGTGGCACTAGCGCAGACGCTCGACGAGCGCCGCTACGACCTCGCGATCATGCGCGCGCTGGGCGCATCGCGCGGCCAGGTGGCCACGGTCCTGCTGATCGAGAGCCTGCTGCTGGGTGCGGCAGGCACACTGCTGGGATTGGCCATCGCCCATGTCGCCATGGCGGCGACGGGATGGTGGCTGCCGCAGGCCGGTCCGCTGTCGGCGGCGGCGCGACACTTCCTGCCGGAGGAGTGGGCCGTGGTCGCCCTCGCAATGGCCGCGGGTATACTTGCCGCACTGTGGCCGGCATGGCGAGCCTATCGCCTGGACGTCGCTGCCACACTTGCCGAGGGTTGAAGCCATGGTTCGCGGAAACGCCGTTGTCTCAGCCTCCAAAGCAGTTTCCATCGCAGTTTCCATTTGCTTCGCAATGTTCGCCGCCACACCGGTCGCGGCGCTCAACACCGGCATCGCCGCGCAAGCGTTGCCCAGCGCTGCCGATTACGCGTCCGGGCTTCTGCCCGAACGCGCCGGCGTCGTGTCATGGAAGACGCTTTCGCACGTCGAGCCGGTGAAGAAGGACGGCAAGATGATTGCCGCATTCTCGACGGAGATCCTGGGGCTGGACCGCACTGACGTGAAGGTCCAGGGCTTCATGATCCCGCTCGACATCGGCGAAAAGCAAAAGCGTTTTCTGCTATCGGCCGTGCCGCCTCACTGCCAGTTCTGCCTGCCGGCGGGTCCGGACGAAATCGTCGAGATCGAAGCGAAGTCGCCGGTCAGCTACACGTTCGATCCAATCGTCGTCGGCGGCAAGTTCTCGGTGGTGAAGGACGATGCGACCGGCATCCTCTACCGGATGACGGGCGCCTCACGCGTCGAATAGCGGGCCGGGCGCCGCGCCTGCGGTCCCGCACTTTCGTTCCGCTATAATTTCAGGTTCCTTGCACGCGCACGCGCGCCTTGCGCTGCATGCGCGAACTCATTCCGAACTCATTCTTCACACCGCCCATGGAACTTGCCAAGAGCTTCGAACCCCGCGCGATAGAGTCCAAGTGGTACCCGCTGTGGGAATCGCGCGGATACTTCAAGGCATCGGGCAACACTGACGCGCCCGCGTTCTGCATCCAATTGCCGCCGCCCAACGTCACGGGCTCGCTGCACATGGGCCACGCGTTTCAGCAGACGCTGATGGACCTTATGGTCCGTTACCACCGGATGCGCGGCGACAACACGCTGTGGCAGGTAGGCACCGATCACGCCGGCATCGCGACGCAGATCATCGTCGAGCAGCAGATGAAGGCGGAGGGCAAGTCTCGCCACGATATCGGCCGGGAGAAATTCGTCGAACGGGTGTGGGCCTGGAAGGAGGAGTCCGGGTCCACCATCACACGCCAGATGCGGCGCATGGGTGCGTCGGCCGACTGGACGCGCGAGCGTTTCACGATGGACGAGGGCCTCTCCGCGGCGGTCAGGAAGACATTCGTCCGACTGTACGACGACGGTCTCATCTATCGCGGCAAGCGCCTCGTGCACTGGGACCCCAAGCTCGGCACAGCGGTATCCGACCTCGAAGTGGAAAGCGAGGAAGTACAGGGCAAGCTGTGGGAGATTCGCTACCCGCTCGCCGATGCTGCCGGCAAGGTCACCGGAGAATCGCTCGTCGTTGCCACCACGCGACCGGAGACGATGCTGGGCGACGTCGCGGTCGCCGTGAATCCCGAGGACCCGCGATACATGGCTTTCGTCGGCAGGCGGGCCGTGCTGCCGCTGACCGGGCGCACCATCCCGATCATCGCGGACGATTACGTCGATCGCGAGTTCGGCACGGGTTGCGTGAAGATCACGCCGGCGCACGACTTCAACGACTGGCAGATCGGGCAGCGCCACAAGCTTGCGCCCATCACCATCTTCACGCTTGAAGCGAAGGTCAACGACAACGCGCCGGAAAAATATCGCGGACTCGACCGTTACGCTGCGCGCAAGGCCGTGCTGGCTGATCTGACCGCGGCGGAACTCCTGGTCTCGGAGAAACCGCACAAGATGATGGTGCCGCGCTGTGGCCGCAGCGGCGAAGTCGTCGAGCCGATGCTGACCGACCAATGGTTCGTCACGATGACCACGCCTGCGCCGGCGACACATCCGTTCTTTCCCGGCAAGACGATTCAGGACCTTTGTCTCGCCGCGGTGGGTGATGGCATGGTCCCGCCGGGCGGCAGCCAGCCCGAGCACGTCCGTTTCGTTCCCGGCGAATGGTTGTCGACGTACCACCACTGGATAAACAACATCCAGGACTGGTGCATTTCGCGTCAGCTGTGGTGGGGCCACCGCATTCCCGCGTGGTACGACTCAGAAGGCAATACCCATGTCGCGGGCAGCGAATCCGAAGCGCGCGCGAAGGCGGCAGCGACGCTTGGCCACGATCCCGGACCGCTGACGCAGGATGAGGACGTGCTCGACACATGGTTTTCGTCGGCGCTGTGGTGCCATTCGACACTGGGCTGGCCCGAGAACACATTGGAGCTGCGCGCGTTCCTTCCTTCGTCCGTGATGGTCACCGGCTTCGACATCATCTTCTTCTGGGTCGCGCGAATGGTCATGATGACGACCTACTTCACCGGCCGCATCCCGTTCCGCGACGTCTACATCAACGCGCTGGTCCGCGACGAGCACGGGCAGAAGGTGTCGAAGTCCAAGGGCAACGTCCTCGACCCGATCGACCTGATCGACGGCGTCGACTTGGATACGCTCGTCACCAAGCGCACGTCCAACATGATGGACCCGCGCCAGGCCGAGTCGATCGCCGCGCGCACGCGCAAGCAATTTCCAGACGGCATTCCGCCGGTCGGCGCCGATGCGCTGCGATTCACGTTCGCCTCGCTCGCGACGTTCAACCGCACGCTGAACTTCGACATGGACCGGTGCGAGGGCTACCGCAACTTCTGCAACAAGCTGTGGAATGCCACGCGCTTCGTGCTGATGAACGTCGAGGGCAAGGACGTCGGACAGGACGACGCGGAGCCCGGCACGCTGAGCTTCGTCGACCGCTGGATGATCTCGCGGCTGCAGCAGGCGGAAGCCGAAATTGCCGCGCAGCTCGACGCCTATCGCTTCGACCTCGCGGCCAAGGCGGTCTATGAACTCGTGTGGGACGAATATTGCGACTGGTATGTCGAGCTGACCAAGACCCAGCTCGCGAACGGCGACGCGGCAATCCAGCGCGGTACCCGGCGGACGCTGGTGCGCGTGCTCGAGGTAATGCTGCGCCTGGCGCACCCGTTCATCCCGTTCATCACCGAGGAGCTGTGGCAGTCGGTGGCGCCGCTCGCGGGCAAATCGGGCGAGACCATTTCGCTGCAGCCGTTCCCCATGCCTGATCCCGGCCGGATCGATGCCGCGGCAACCGCGAAGATGGCACTGTTGAAGGACATGGTCAACGCGTGCCGGACACTGCGCGGCGAGATGAACCTGTCTCCGGGGCAGAAGGTGCCGTTGATTGCAACGGGCGACCCTGAGCAGCTGGGCGAATTCGGACCGTACCTGATGCCGCTGCTCCGGTTATCGGACGTGAAGATCGTTCCCGGATTGCCGTCTTCCGACGCGCCGGTTCAGGTGGTGGGCGAGTACCGGCTGATGCTGCACATCGAAGTCGATCCGGTCGCCGAGCGCGAGCGGATCGGCAAGGAAGTCGCGCGCATCGAGGGCGAGATCGGCAAGGCCAACGTCAAGCTCGGCAACGAGAGCTTCGTCGCGCGGGCGCCGGCCGCGGTCGTGGAGCAGGAGCGCGCGCGGCTGGCGGGTTTCGCCGCGACGCTGCAGAAACTGAAGGAGCAATACGACCGGCTCGGCGCCTAGTCCTGCCGCACGAGGTACCCGGTCACTTCCTCGCGGTCGTGATAGAGCTGTTTCAGCGTGAGCTTCGCCTTTACGTGGGCGCGGTCGGTGATCTCCCGCATACGCGTGGCGCACCGCTGCACTTCGTCGTAGCGCTTCTTCATCGGCAGCTTCAGGTTGAAGATCGCGCGGCGCGCGTCGCCGTCGGCGATCCAGTGCGCGACCAGCTCGGCGATGCGGATCGGCTGCAGCACGATGTCGCACACCAGCCAGTCCACCGGCCGGCCGGGTCGCCACGTCAGCCCATCTTCGCGCAGGTGCGTGACCAGCGAATCGTCGGCGACGCTGCCCTTCATCGGCCCGTTGTCGACGGCCGTCACGCGTATTCCGCGATGCGCGAGCTGCCATGTCCAGCCGCCGGGCGCCGCGCCCAGATCCACGGCGCGCAAGCCGGGCCGCAGCAGCCGCAACTGCTCGTCCTCGGTCAGGAAGGTCCCGATGGCCTCAGCCAGTTTAAGCGTCGACCGCGAAGGCACGTCGCGCGGCATCTTGAGGCGCGGTATGCCCATCGGCCACGCGGAGTTCCAGTGGGAGGCGCTGGACGCGACGCACGCGTCCTGCTTCGACGTGAAGACGACATGCAGTCTCGGCAACTCAGTTGACAACTGATGCGGCAGCCGCGCGTCCGCGTTGGCGGCCAGCACCTGCGCCGACTGCAGCGCTTCGCGCAGCAACGGCTCGAGGCGTCGGCAC
>Ga0302321_100006684_pt1 | contig 10149 bp, 8 predicted proteins | sample Fen_T0_1_FD_202505 | JGI IMG/M metagenome (GOLD analysis project Ga0302321, IMG submission 202505) | Peat permafrost microbial communities from Stordalen Mire near Abisko, Sweden - Fen_T0_1 | ecosystem: Environmental > Terrestrial > Soil > Wetlands > Permafrost | place: Sweden: Abisko... | reverse complement strand
CCACAATCCAACCCCTGGTGCAAAGGTCGAGTCGTAGCCCATCACGGCGTGCGGATCGCGCGGCGTGCCGTCCGGTGCGAATGGGTTGCCGCCGCTGCCGATTGCCCATCCGCGCGAGTCGCCCCACCACCAGCACTCCGTCTGCTGGATGCACTCCGTCTTCGTCGTCGGCCCGTTGATCCAGCATGGGTTGGCGACGGTGACGCCGGGCTGGAAGCGCGACTCCCAGAACCACTTGGTGTCGTTGCACAGTCCCCACTGGCGGATCATGAATCCGTTGCGCGGAATGATCAGCGGCGCGTACCACGCAGGCCCAGCGGGAAGCGGCGCGTTGTAGCCAGTCTCCAGATCGACGTAGTCGGTCGCGATGGAAGTCACCGGATACTTCATCCCTGTCGAAGGAGCGTCGCCGTATCCGGTCATGTAGCAGAAACCATTCATCGTCGCCATATACTCAGACGACGCACCACTGCCGTCTGGGTTCTGCCACGTCAGCACGCCAGTGCCGTTCGCGACCCACTCGCTGATGAGTGGGCGCGGCGCATTCGCGTACGGAGACACCAGTCCCCCGGCAACCTTCACCGGGGAGAGATGCATGAAGTATTGGCTCGCGTTCATGCTGCGCGAATGACGAGCGTTGCGGGGGTGTTATCCACCACGTCCACGGTGAACGGTGCGGAGACGATCTTTCCATCCGTTGCTTGCAAGATTGCGCCGCCCTCTGCAGTCGCGGTCAAGACACCGTTGGTGCCGGCGGGATCGACGGTCGCGGTGCCAGGTACGCCAGAGAGCGACACGGTGATGCCAGTGTCTTGTACGACGCGACCGAGTGCGTTGAACGCTTCGACCACGAATGCGAACGGCTTGTTTACATCTGCCATGATTGCACCTCTGATTTTGAGTGTTACCACGACGGGATCGCCGCGGGGGAGTAGCAACAAAATCGCGACGAAGATAATCGCGAGAGAGAAACACAGTACTACGATAGCGGTCACTGCGAGCGCACCAGGTAGATCACAATCGCTGCGGTCGCGACGACGACGAGCGTTTGGCCCGCCGGGTTGGCTGCAAGCCAGATTGCCAGACGTACGATCAACGAGTCCATGAGGGAATAATGAACGTCCCAGAGATACTACGCAAGCACTCGATCACCATCGAGAAACTGTCGGAAGTGAGCGGCATCCCGGTCGAAGCCCTGCAAGGCATCTCGATGAGTGCGCTGCATACGCTCGCTCTCGCCTTCACCGAAGAAATTCTGTCCCGTGGACAAACTCCCGGAGAAACTGCGCCGGGGTCTTCCCCGTCTTCTGGGCCGCATCAATCATCTGACGCTGAAGGATCTGCATAAACGGCGCGGCGTCGGTGACGTTGGTCTGATCGGCGCCGCCGATCCAGCCGCCTGCTTGGTACTGCGCTGGCGTGACGCCCATCTTCCGCGCTTCCTCGGCGATCTTGGCTTCCAGTGAGCCGTACCACGCGCCCTCTGGAGCCTCAAGCGGCTTGCCATTCTTGCCGACTAGATCGATGCCGCGCACAACGTGGCGATCAATCGCGACCGGAGTGTAGTTGCCACTCAGATTCGCGCCGAACCCAGATGTCTTCGGGTATAGCTCCGAGTTCAGCGAACCGTTGTTGAGAATGTCGGCGAGCTTCTCGTTCACCTGACCTTGGTATTGGTGGTTGTACCCGGTAGGCAATTCCATCCTTCCGGTCGGATCGAGCGCGCGACCAATTCCGAGGTTGCCCTGACCGTACTGCGCCTGCAGATACGAGGCGAGCTTCTGGTTGCGCCCGACGCCCATTCCAGGCGAGGTCGCCGCGATGAATTGGTTCCACATATCGAAGCGCTTCGCGCCTTCTTCCGGCCCGAGTTCCTCAAGGAAGATCTTCCGCAGCGGCTCTTGGTTGTACCACTCGCGACCACCATTCTGCAGCCCGCGCTCGACCAGCGGGTTGTAGGTGTCGCCGAGCGTGTCGATGCGCGATTGGACGTAGTCGGGAATGCCCTTCTTCGGGGGCGCCAATCGCTGCAGCGCTTGGTCGGTCATGTACGACGGGTTCTCATGGAGCTTGGTCAGATCGAACAGTGAGCCGGTGCTTGGCGTCCAGACACGCGACTTCTCTGGGACTGCCGCGGCTGGAGCTTCCTCGACCGCGCCAGCTGCGCCACTTGGCACCGACTCCTTCGTCGTCACCGGAGCGTCGGCTTCTGCTTGACGAGCGGCCTCGCCAGCACGCAGATCCTCGGTGCGCTTCGCGCCGTCGTACAACGCCCCGACCTCGTCGCGGGTCAGGATTCCTTTTCCGGGCACGCTGAACAGGTCAATCGTGTCGCCCATCTCCCGGTTGAGCTTCGGTGCTTTCAGGTCGAGCAAGCCCGCGGCAGCGGCTTTCTTCATCGCCTCGATATGCGTCGCCCCATCGAACTCCTTGCCGCCGAATCGGACTACGGCGCGAATGCCGTCAGGAAGCTCGCCTAGCGCGTCTGCGGCCCTCCCACCACCCTGAGCAGCATGGAGCAGCATTGCGAGCGTTGGCGCCCCGGCCTTTGCCATCCCTGCGACCTTTGCCGCGCCTGCGGCGGCAGTCTTGATCGGTGGGCCAGCCAAGGAGGTGATGTTCTCGACCGGGGTGTCGCCCCACCCCAGAGCAGACTTGAGCGCGTCGGCGAGCATCGAGCCAGAGTTGCCTTGCGCTTGGAACGGGTTCATGTCCGCGAGTTGACCGGCGCCCACCGCGACTCCGCGACCGACGTTCTTCGCGGTGTCCTGCCACGGGTTGTCGCGCACTTGCTCTGCGGCGTCGGCGACGTACGATCCAGCACGCTGCCTCGCGTCCTCAATCGCGGCGAGAAGACCGGAGAGTGTCGGCATTGCCATGGGTTAGCTTTGCTGCGGCACGCCAGCCTGCGCCGCGATGGTCGCGTCCTTCTTGATCGAGCCTGCGCTCGTACCCATCCAGAACGCGCCGATCAGAGAGATAATCACCAGCGTCGCGGTCACGATCTGCGTCTTCGTCGCGGCGTCGTAGGTGTACGGGTGAATGAACAGGCAATCGACCAGCAGCATCATCGGCATCGATAGCATGATCATTGAGATCCAGAACACCGGGTTGTACCAGAACGGGCGCTCCGAGTTCTGCATCGCGAGTCCACGTTCCGCCGCGCCAGCGATGCCGCCCTGGCCGACCTCGAGGATCTGGATGATCTGCGGATCGTTGACCACCGCAGTCGTCACGGTCTTCACCAGATCCGGCGAGGCTTGCATCTGCTCGACAGCAGCCTGAAGGTTCGGTGCGCCTGCGGCCTTTGTGATCACGTCGATGATCTGCGAAACGTTCGCGGCGTCCTTCGCCGACGAGATCGAGTCGGGCTTCATCATCTTCGCGATCTGCGGGATGAGGTTCGCGAGCGCAGGACCGAAGGCGGTGATCAGTGGAATCAGTAGAGCGAGTGGCATGGTCGTTCCTTGTGGTGTCGAAACTGGTGCTACTTGCGGTGCGTTGGTCAGGTACTTCGCCGGGAAGCTCGCGGCATCGGCTTTGGTGACGTAACCCTTGCTGCCAATATCGAGCGCTTTGTTCTGGTCGTATGCAGTGGTGCCAGCCCGGAACAAAACGTAGTCGTTCGCCTGGCCGACTGCCATCGGCCAGAGGATTGCCATGTAGGTGTCCTCAAACGTCGCAAGTCTGCCGCGATAGTCCGCAAAGTACCGTTCAACATAGTCGAGCTGATCCTCTGCTGACATTGCCGCGAGCGCGTCGGTGGTCGTGCCGAGGCGACGCGCAGTACCTGGCATGAACTGGATCAATCCAGTCGCGCCAGAAACGATGTTGCGTTTCGCTGGATCGAGCCTCGACTCAAAAGTCATGCACGCCAGCAGCCACGCCGGCTCGATGCCGAGCGAGGCGCAGATGACGTTGAGCTTGCTCTGAAACATTGGCGTCACTTCTTGGCGTCCCGCAGGAAGTTCTGAATGTTGTTCAGAGAGTCCTCGATCCGGCGCATCCCGTCGCGCAACGCGGCGTCCTGCTTGTCATCGATCCGTGCCTGCATCGCTTGCTTCTCTTCGATCACCGTGATGCGCTTATCCATCGACGTGTACCCCATGACCGCTGACACGATGAAGCCGACCGCGATCAGCAGATCGCCAGTGCTGACTTCCCGCTTGAATTGCCACTTGTCCCCATGTCGCCTACTTTGATTTTCATCGTCTCTATCATCGTTCACGGAATTCTCACTACGTTGATCATCGAATTGGTGCCGAAAAGCGTGGTGGTAGCCGGGGCGGTCCACCACGCTGCGATCACTTGACCCACCGTCAGCGTCATCACTTTGGTGTACGAGAGTGTGACGGGCGCATTCGCAACCGTTGGTGCCGAGTAGAGCGATTGGAACAGCGCAACGCCGTTGTCGCCGATGCCGAAAGTTATAGTGACGCCAGCCACAGTGCTGTCGCTGACGTGCGCCTGCACGTTGACCAGATAGCGGCCGGGATACTTGCAAGTGAACTGCGGCGTCGTGAACTCACCGAGCGGATCGGGAGAGGCGGCATTCCATGCTGTCACTTTCGCCGAAGCTCCCACGCCGACTTGATTGCCGTTCTTCGTCGTATTGACCGCGGTGCGCGGATCGAGGTATCCCGGAGCGCTGGGCGACGAGAAACGCATCAACCCGTAGTACATTGCGCTGATGCCGGCGTCGATGACGCTCGCGCCGTCGTTCACCACGGTGATCACATTGGGAATCGCGCCAGTGATCGACACGATGGTCGAATAGACGAAGCCAGAGTTGTTCTGCGTGCGGATGCGATCTCCCGGCCCGAGGAAGTATGGCGAGAGCGTCATGTCGGTCAGGCCGTTCAGGTTGATGCTGAACGAAGTCCCGGTGAGGAACGCGAAAACAGGTGCGAGCAGGGTAGTCGGATTCAGCGCCTGCACCCACTGCGACGGCGACGGCGACGGCGCAGCAGTGTTTGGCGAATAGTTGTCCACCGTCTCCAGCGTCGCCCCGCCGCTATCCTTCATCACGAACTTGTAGGACAGCGCGTTGACCCAGATTTGCGCCTCGCCGCTCGCGTTCAGCACGACCGGGTTCGCGTTGGCGTTGGTGCCCGCTGCCGCGTCAGCAGCGGTCGGGTAGGTCGTCAGCGGCGTCGCACTGCCCGCGGCGAATGTCGAGACGCTGCCGCCCGCGTTGGGCGCACCGTTGGCAAGGAAACCTCGGAAAAAGCCTGTTCCTAGTACTGGTGAAGGCATGGTAGATTCTCAGCGATGAGTGCGTTTTTGGTCGGGCTGCTTCGCCCACTGGTGATGGTCTTTGTCTGGGGATGCGCTATCTCGATTGCGCGTTGGCTAGAACCGGCAGCGTTCCGCTTGAGCGAACGAGTTGGAGGACGAACTGCTCGCTTGGTGACGGCGCTCTACCTTGAGCGAGGCGGCGCGTAATCCCCTGGACGAATACGTCTGGGTTCTGCAATGCCTGCGACAGCGCAGCCTTGTATAGCGACTGCGAGTGCCCTGCGACCATGCCGACGATGCCGGTCGGATCTTTGGACGACAGCGCCTTGACCGCAGATTCCTCCATCGCGTTGCCGAGCGGCGCCGTCATCGATCCGCCGCCCGAAGTCATCGTGCCCTTGAGTAGGCTCATCAGCCCGTCACTGCGACCGATGTTGTCGATCAGTTGACCGAACGCATCGCGAGTCCCGAAGTCCAGCTTGTCGCCGAAAGCGTCAGCGCCGAATCGATCCATGTTGCGACCGAGGTTCGACCGCGTGACGCTGGGCACCGCGTCGAGTCCACCACCGACCATTGCCGCGCCATCCTTGGTGTACGCGCCCAGGATGTCGCGCTGCGCTGCTGCGCTATTCACCGGCTTTGAAAGGTCGCCGTAGCGTTCCATGTACGGCGTCCACTTGCCGCCACTCGCACGGTCGAGCGCGAGGTCGATGGATTTGATCATGCCCATCGTCTCGCGTTGTGCGCTCTTCGCGGCGGCGCTCAACGTGTCGCCGATCTGCGCCGGACCCGAGAGCTTGTCGGTCAGCACTTTGCGAACCGTGTACAAGCGCTCTGGCGTGATGCCGTCCTCAAGCGCACTCTGGACGTAGTTCCCGATGGATTTCACCGCCGGGTTCGATCCACTGCCACCAGCGAGCATATCCTGCGTCGCCTGCGCGACCGGGGCACTGAACCACTGATCCTTGCCTGCGGCCTTGAGTGCCTTGTCGCGCATCGGTCCCGTCGCGGTGTCGCGTGCGGCGGCGAGCTTATCGACGTTCGCGGCATCGGCGGTGATGTCCTCGAGCGCACCGTAGCGGGCCTGCGCCTGACCTTGCCGGAAGTTCGCCCAATCGCCACTTTTGTCGCCCGCAGACGCGACCATCTGCTGCTTCGCAAGCACCGGGTTCTGGGTGATCTCCGCTGGCGTCATCGGGATGTCGCGAGTGAACGGCCCCTGCTTGCCGCTGAAGTTCCGCACGGTGTCCGCTGCGGCCTGTCCTTCGGATGCGCCGCCGAGCGACGCGATGAGTTGTTCTGCAGCGCGATCCGCCGCGCCGCGGGAGGTGAGCTTCCGCATGAACGCGCTGCCGCCAGCAAGCACGCCGGGGAGCAGTGCGCCGCCGCCAGCACCGAGCGCGGTGTTCGCGAGCTTCGATTCGTCTGATGTCGTCGGCTGCAACGCGCCAGCGGCGCCGCCCATGAGGGCAGAATCCGCCATCAAAGCGACAGTGCCGAGTCGAGCTACGCCAGCGGCTCCACGCCCAAACAAAGCAGAAAGGCCTCTTCCTGCGGCGCCTGCGGCGCCCCCAGCTGGGATCACCATCGTCGGCAGGATCTCGCCCGCGAGTTGCAGCGCACCGCCGCCGGTCGTCTTTTCGGCGAGCGCTTCATCACGCGCACGCTTCTCGCGCAGTTCTTGGTCGGACATCCCCTTGCCGAAGAGTTGCTTCGCGCCCTGCCAGAGGTTATCCATCCCGGCGCCGACGTTTATGAGCGCCTTGTCGCCCCAACCCATGTCGTCAGCCGCCGCCGATGCGCCGGCGCGAGCGCTATCGATGCTCGACTGCGGCGAGGACTGCGGCTGCGGAGTCGCGCCAGTAGGAATGATCAGCGTGCCCATCACTGTCCTCCGTTCATCTGCCAAGTCGTACCGTCGTTGGTGAGCTTGGTGCGACCGTCTTCGCTGACCCAGATCGTTCCCTTCGGGTAACTGCGCGGATCTGGCGGCGTGTCGCCTTCAGTCTTCATCGTCTTGAACGCGCCGCTCGCGGCTTGTGGTGCTGCCTGCGGAGTAGCAGCTGGTGCGCCCGTTGGCGTTGGTCTGCCGCCAGTGAAGTCCTTGTCGCCGAGCGCCATCACGCGCTGCACGTTCGCCTGCGCCGCTGGCGGCAACATGTCGAGCCAAGTCTTATTGGTGCCGAAGGCAGCATTCTGCTGATCGGCGAGCGCTTGCAACCGTCCTTCCATTAGCTTAACTGCGGCTTGCACCGCGCCGCGCATCGTGGCTGGCGTGAGGTTGTTGCCATACGTCTTCTTCCAGTCGTCGATTTCCTGCACCGACATCCCAGACGAACGGAACACCTTCGCCATTTCGCCAGCGACGCCGTTTACGTCAGCCGCAACCTTGCCCATCGCGTTTTGCAACCCGCGGTCGCCGAATTGATTGCGAACGGTATTGCCAACAGCGTTCGCAAGCGGGAAGTCTGTGTTGTTCAGTTGCGCGAAATCGTCGGCCAGCGACACCAAATGATTGCTCGCGGTCGCTAGGTTCTTGACGTTCTCTCCTCCCTGCCCACCAGGTGCCATGTACAGGTACGCCTTGCGCCGCGCTTGATAGACCGGCTCACTGTACTGCGGGTCGTATTGCGAGAGCAGCAAGTTCATCTGGTTCGCCATCGGATTGCGCGAGTTCTGTGATGGCATGTCGATCTCGCCAGCCTTGATCTGGCGCAGCCGGTTTGCAATCGCTGGCGGCAACGTGGCGAGCAGTTCGTCGCCAGTCAGTCCACTGCGATCAATCGCGCCACCAGGAGCGTTCGCGCCCTGCACAATCGGAGCGGACCCGTACGTCGTGGCGGTGTTCGGCGGTCCCGCAGGCTGCGCTGCGCCGAAACCAGACGCCTGCGAGTCGGCCTGAATCGCGGCGCGATCCTTCTCCGATAGACCGACCGAGTTGTCGAACGACTGCGGCGGTCCCTGCGGTGGTCGCTGCGGAGGAGCGCCGCCACCTTGCTGCTGGCCTGGCAAGCCGAGATTGCCGGTGCCGACATCGAAACCGCCGCCGAAGTTGCCGTTGTTGATGCCGAGCAGGTTGAGCGGATCTGCGGCAGCAGCGGTGACGCGGTGACCTTGCGCTGCGCTGTTCGCGGTCATGTTCTGGGCGCGCACTTGCACGGCTCGCTCGTACGCCTTCGCTTGGTTGCTGAGTTGATCGGCAGCAGTCGTCGCGATCCCAGACAGATTCCGCAGGTACTGGCTCGCGTCGTCGCCCATCTTGTAGGGCGGCAGATCCAGACCGAATCGTTGCGCGTGGAACGCAAGGTTTGCCACCGTCTGCGGGTTCACGTCGCCATTGGCGAGCGCGGACTGCGCCAGACCGCCGAGGTGACCGAGGCCAGCAGCCATCGCGTCCATCTGTTCCTTCGCCGCCTTCGCCTTCGATTCTTGGGTCTGCGCTCCCTTGTACTGCGTCTCGGCAAGCGCTTTGCGTTCTGCGGACACGCGGTCGAGGAGCGCGGCTCGAGCGTTGGGATCTTGCGTACCCATGAGCGCACGCTGGACCGACGCGTCGTCGAATCCGCTCGCCTGCAGATCCGGCAGGAACTGTCCGAGCGCTTGCGTGGCGGCATCCTTCCGCATCGAGTCTTGCAGAAGATACTGCTTCATCTGGTTGCCGGTCGCGAGGTCGCCGAGCTTGTACGCGCTCAACGCAGTCGCCATCGGATCTGGCATCTGCAGCGGCTGCGAGTGCAGCAGGACGGACGGATCGAGTGCCATCAGCTGGTCCTCGTCATGTTCTGCGGCTGGATCTGGTTGAGGTACTGGCTGGTCAGGTACTGCTGCAGCGCCTGACCAATTGCGCCGCTGATGTTGTTGCCCTGGCCGATAGTGCTATTCGCGTCCGTCTGGCCTGCGGTGAGTTGGTTGTTCGCCAGTGCCTGCGCGAGCGCGGCCTGCAGCGCGTTAGAACTTTGAGTCGCGCCGAGGCCCATGTTCGCGAGCGTCATGTTCTGCTGCCACGGGATCTGCTGGTTGTTCAGATCCTGCTGGTAGCCGAAGTTGCGGTCATTGTTCGCCGCCATGTACCCGAAGTTGCGGTTGTCCACGCCTTGCTGATAGGCGAAATTGCGGTCGTTGTTCGCAGCCTGGTAGCCGAAGTTCCGGTCGTTGTTGTCAACGTTGTAGTTGAACCCCTTGTCTGCCATGTAGCGCTGGTTCGCGTTCGCGTACTCCTGCGAAGCTGCGTTCTGACCGTAGTCGCTGATGCCCTTGAGCGCGGTGCCCGACAGGAAGTTGCCGGCGGCACCGTAGGTATTGCCGAGCGCCTTCTCTCCCTGCTGCTCGCGGAAGTCGTACGACGGGTCGAAGTAGTTCGCGAGCGACATCCCACCCGTGTAGTTGCCGGGTGCTTCGGTGAACGTGTTCGGCGCGGTGCTGCTGCCGAGGTTGTTGCCACCGTTCGCGACGCCGCCCGTGCCAGCACTCGTACCTGGAGTCGTGCCGGGTGCCGGGTTCGCCGACGTGCCCGTCTGATCACCTGACTGCCCAGCGCCAGGACTGTTCGCCCATGCGCCAGTGTGATTCGCTTTGTCCTGCTGCGCTTTCGCGATGGCTTGCGCCTGCGCTTGCGGCATTCCCTCGAAACCGGAACCAGCGAGCAGCGCTTGCTGCATCGCGTTGTCGCCCGCGGCATTGTTCGGCGTCTGGTAGCCGGCGCTCATCGAGTGCCCTGCCATGAACTGTGCGAGCGCGGTGTTCGCTGCAGAACCGGAGTCGGCGTTGTCGCCAGCGAATCCGAGCGATGCGAGCAACGAACTTCTTGCCGCGCCGCGTTGCGCCTCCGACAGATTGGAATCCGACATCGTGTCGAACAGTTGCTGCTGATTGCCGGTGCTGGCTGAGTTGGCGTTGCTGCCCTTGTAGCCC
>Ga0302321_100006682_pt1 | contig 10151 bp, 7 predicted proteins | sample Fen_T0_1_FD_202505 | JGI IMG/M metagenome (GOLD analysis project Ga0302321, IMG submission 202505) | Peat permafrost microbial communities from Stordalen Mire near Abisko, Sweden - Fen_T0_1 | ecosystem: Environmental > Terrestrial > Soil > Wetlands > Permafrost | place: Sweden: Abisko... | reverse complement strand
ACGTCAGCTGACTGGGTTACGACGACTCACGGCCAGGCGGCGACGATCGTGAGCGGCGGTGGCGCGCCGGACCCCAGTGCCCTGGTCTACCTCGTCGATTTGCACGGAAACTTCGTGTGGAATCACTCGTGCCCAGCAGGTGCGCCGCCTTCGTCGTGCGTGAGTCGCGGTAGGGATGCGGTGTTCACCCTCGACCCGACGACGCTTGATGTCATGGACTTTGGTGTCGAGACCACGCGACCGCAGCTCGCCGACTTCGGAATCGTCGGGCACGTCACCTTGTGAGCACGGTTCGAGTGACTATCAGGCTCTGGTGTGCCGGTCATTGGTCCGGCAGGCCGATCCGGCGCGCCCACGTTTCAGAGACAGCGTCGGTTGCGCGAACGAGGCTACGGGTTCGTCAGATAGGAAGCTCCAAGGTCGCAGCTAACGCGGATATCGGACCCCCGCCACCATCGCAGCATGAAGGCCCGGTCAGCCCTTCGGGGATGGTGACCGGGCCTTCGTCGTCGACGAATGCGTCGGGCGCCGCGGTACAACTGCGGAGTGGTGTTTCGCCTCTCACCGACCCGACGCGGCCTGGCCTTCGGTCTCGCGGCCGCAGTGTCGTTCGGGATCAGCGCACCGTTGGCGAAGCGCCTGCTCGACCACGCCTCGCCGCAGATGTTGGCGGGTCTGCTCTACGTGGGCGCGTTCTTTGCGTTGAGCGTCGTGGGGCGGCGCTCGCGTGGCGAGGCGCGCCTCCGGCGAGCAGACCTGCCGCGCATGGCGACGATGATCCTCGCCGGCGGCGTCGTGGCGCCCGTGCTGCTGCTCTTCGGCCTCGAACGCGTCACTGGCGTCGCGGGTTCGTTGTTGTTGAACCTCGAGGGACCGTTCACCATCGTGATCGGGGTGGCCATCTTCCGTGAGCACCTCCCACGACAGGCACTGAGCGGCGCGCTGGTGATCTTCGGCGGCGCGGCCCTCCTCGGGCTCGGTGTCGGCGGCGTGCATGCCGACTGGATCGGCGTCCTCCTGATCGCGGGCGCGTGCGCGTGTTGGGGGCTCGACAACAACCTGACGCAATCGCTCACGCTGCGCGACCCGCGTACCGTCGTGTGGTGGAAGACCGGTGTGGCCGGCACGGTGAACGTCGTCGTGGCGTTGATGATCGGCGAACGCTTCCCCGAAGGTTCGGTACTGCTGGGCGCGCTGTTGTTGGGCGCCGTGAGCTACGGACTGAGCGTCTACCTCGACGCATTGGCGTTGCGTCAACTCGGTGCCGCGCGTGAAGCGGCGATCTTCGCGGTCGCGCCCTTCGCCGGTGCACTGCTCGCGCCGCTCGTGCTTCCGGAAACGCTCGGTCTCCGAGATCTCGTGGCCGGGGCACTGATGGCCGTCGGTGTCGTCCTCCTGCTGCGCGAACGCCACGAGCACGTGCACGTGCACGAGCCGCTCGACCACGACCACATCCACGTGCACGACGAGCACCATCGCCACTCGCACGACGACACCGCCGAGCCGCACTCGCACGAGCATCACCACGACGCGACGGAGCACTCCCATCCGCACGTGAGCGACATCCACCACCGCCACCCGCACGGCTCCGGGTGACGCCCGAGCGGTGCGGCTCACGGCCGCATGGCGGCTCGTCGATCAGGCGATGTGGTTCGGGTTGGTGCACACCTCGGCCACGTTCGGGACGAATGCGGGCAGCGTGATCGGGTCGCGGCGCTTCGAGAAGTCGAGCGCCTCGGCGAAGTTCTTGGCCTTGGCGTCGCGCACCGTCATCGGCTGCAGGCCCCAGCGCCACTCGATCATCTTCAGCACCGAGCAGTGCTCGTAGGGGCCGGCCGTCTCGATCTTCTTCTGAGCGAACGGACTCACTGCGATCGCCGGCACCCGGAACCCGAGGTTCTTGAGGTTCGGGAACGGGCCGCTGCCGGGCAGCACCGTGTCGTCCTCCACCGCGGGCGGCACGACGTGGTCGAAGAAGCCGCCGTGCTCGTCGAAGTTCACGACCATCACCGTGCGGCCCCACTGCGGGCTCTGGGTGATCGCGTCGTACACCTGCGCGAGGAACGCCTCGCCCTGCTGCACGCTGCCGTACGCGTGGTAGTCGGTGGAGGTGCCGTTGAACTCGGCCTCGGCCGTGTAGGTCGGGTCGACGAACGCGACGTTCGGAAGTTTGCCCGCCGCGGCGTCCTCGAGGAAGCGCGGGTAGTCGTAGGTGATGTCGTCGTACTTCTTGCTCGCGAACAACCCGGTCATCGGTTCGCCGGGGGAGTAGTACGCGGCCGTGAGCCCTGCTGCCTTCGTGCGATCGAAGATCGCGGTCTGGAGGTTGCTCGGGCGTGGCGCTCCGGGTGCGGGGAAGTACCCCGTGTAGTCGACATCGGTGGTGGCGCAGAGTTGGTAGAAGCGGTTCGGCCACGTCGGGCCGAGCATCGAGCAGAAGTAGTTGTCGAACGTGGTGAAGTTCTGCGCGAGCGCGGCGAGGATCGGCAGGTCCGATTTCTTGTAGTACCCGATCGGGAACTGGTCGCCCACCGGTTGGGTCTGCAGGAAGCCGTCGACCTTGCCGTCGTTGAACTGGAGTTTCACGGCCTGCCAGATGTGGAAGGGGTCCTGGAACTGGCAACCCTGCCAATCAGGGGCGAGGTGCCACGTGTCGTACGACTTGCCGGTGGAGTCGGCGTAGCTGAGACCCGCCTGCTTGCCGTTGGCGCCCGGGAGCCACCCGAGCAGCGTGTCGAACGACCGGTTCTCCATCATCACGACGACCACCGTGTCGAACGGTGCGTCCTTCGGCTTCGGGAGCTTGACGCCCGACGCCCCTTTGGCCGAGCGGAGCGCGGCATTCGCGACGGCGCCGGCAGCCGCGCCCGCGGGGTCCCAACTGCCCATGCCCATTGCCGCCAACGCACCGACGCCCGCGGTGCCGGCCGCGCGGGCGAGGAACTTGCGACGGCTGACTTCGGTCATGGTGGAAGGGACTCCTTCGCGCGGCGATCGCCACGGGTGCAGGGATCGCAAAATCTACACACCGCTCCGTGGTCCCCAAACCATGGGGCTAACCTCGCGGGCGCAGCGCTCCGGGGGGAATCAGGCTGTGGAACCGCCATCCGTGTCAGCAGTTGGACGCCCCGATGTCTGAGATCTGATGTCAGAACTTTCTCGTGACGAGGTGCTCAAAGCGCTGCTCGCCGACCAGGCGACGCCCGCGACCGGAGATCCCGCGCCGATCCGGGCGATGGACGCGAACCGGATCGGGCGCATGGCCCGCCAAGGGTTGCCGTGGATCATCGGTGGCGGATTGGTGTACCTGCTCGCGCCCTCGGTGCTCGGGGTGCTCGCGGCCTCGGACGACCTTGTCGCGATCGACTGGTACTGGCTCGTCGCGCTCCTGGCCTGTCAGGCCGCGGTGCTCTTCCTCACCTGGGTGCTCCAGCGATTGCTGGTCGAGGACCCCGAGCACGAGCGCCTGCCGCTGGCCCTGATCGCCTCGACCCAACTGGTGGGCAACGCGGTTGCCACGGCCGCGCCATTCGGCGGGGCCGCGGGCACGGCCGCGCAGGTGCGGGCACTCGCGAAGCGAGGTGTCGATCCGCGTCGCGCCACCGCGGGCATCATCACCTTCTCGCTCCTGCAGATCGCCTCGATCGGCGCGCTCGCCCTCGTCGGGCCGGTGATGGTGCTGCTCGGGGTCGCGGTGCCGGCGACGCTCGGACGAACCGCGCTGCTCGGGTGCGTCGCGCTCGCGCTCATCACTGCGCTGCTCGTCGTCATGTTGCGCACCGACTCGGCGGTCAACTGGATCGGGAACGCGGCCGGGGTGATCCTGCGGCGCGATCCGAAGCGGATCGTCGTGATGCTGCGCCGTGAACGTCGGCACCTGCGCCGTTCGATGACGGGTCCGGGGCGGGCGCGCAAGGTACTCGGGGTCGCGCTCGCCCGGTCGGTCGCCGACTATCTGTGCCTGCTCGCCGCGGTCGCCGCGGTCAGTACCACACCGCAGCCCGGGTTGGTGTTGCTCGCGTTCGTCGCCGCGGCGGTGTTGCGGTTGATCCCGTTGACGCCGGGCGGCCTCGGTCCCGTCGAGGCGGCGCTGATCCCGCTACTCGCCGCGGCATCGACGACCCGCTCCGGTGCGGTACTCGCCACGCTCGCGTACCGCGTCGCGTCGCTGTGGATCCCGCTGCTCCTGGCGGCGCCGGCCATGTGGTGGCTCCGCCGCCACAACTGCGCAGATACCGCGTTGGCCAACGGCTGACGCGGGTCAGCCGAGACCCGTCACCCGTTCGTAGACGCGCTCGTAGCCGCTGACCATCGACGCAGCCGAGAAGCGTTCCTCGACCCGGCGGCGGCAGTCGGCCGGCGCGCACTGCCCGGTGAGCAGCGCGACCTCCGCCAGCTCCTCGAGGCTGCTGCGCAGGAACCCGGTGACGCCGTCGTCGATCAACTCGACCGCGGCGCCGACCGGACAGGAGATCACCGGCGTGCCACACGCCATTGCCTCGGTCATCACCAGTCCGAACGGTTCGGGCCACTGGATGGGGAAGATCATTGCCTCGGCGCGACCCAACAGATCGACCTTCACTGCGTGCGAGACGTCCTCGTGCACCTCGACGTCGTCGGTCAGCAGCGGCGCCACGAACTCGTCCCAGTACGCGACCTCGGAGGGTTCGCTGCGCTTCACGACCATCACCAGCGGCTTCTGCGCGCGCCGCGCGACCTCGATGGCCCAGGTGAGGCCCTTCTCGGGGTTGGACCGTCCGATGAAGACGAGGAACGGTTCCTTCTCCTCGACGAACGGGTACGCATCGACGTTGATGCCGTTGTGCACCATGCCCGCGTAGTTCATCTCCGGCGCGAGCGCGCGTTGGGCTTCGCTGATCGCGACGAGGTGGATGCGGTCGTCGATACCGCCGTAGAAGAGCCGGGTCGGTTCGTTCCACGGGCCGTGCAGCGTGTGCACCACCGGAGGACGGCCGTGCAGGAGTGCACCGAGCGCGGGTCCCGTCACCCCGGAATGGTCGTGGATCAGGTCGAACTCGTCGGCCTGGAGGTACGCACTGATCGCGTGGTGGGCGTCGAACCACGGATTGCCGAGCAGCGCGGGGTCAGGCGGCTCGGGCATCGGCGTGACGAGCCGGGCGGGCGTTGTCGATCCGCCACTCGCGAACAGGGTCACGTCGTGACCGCGCTCCGCGAGTCCGTCGGCGAGCAGCGAGACGACGAGTTCGATCCCGCCGTAACCGATCGGGGGGACCGGGAACCACACCGGCGCGACCTGGGCGATTCTCATCCGGGCCCGGCTACCGTGGATGAAGATGCCGCAACCGTGGACAAGCCAGGCGAGCGTAACACTCGGCTCCCAGCGCGACACGGTCACCCTGGTCGACGAATCTGCGTTCTGCATCTCCGACGCTGCGGGCGATGTCGATCCGGTTGCCCCGCACGGCTTCATCTTCCGTGACACCCGTTTCGTCTCCGAGTTCCGCCTCCACGTGAACGGCGCCCGGCCCGAGTCGCTCGCCGCGACCAACGTCGAACCGTTCTCCGGGTCGTTCGTCTTGCGCGACCGCCCCGCCCCCGACGTCGCCGATTCCAGCCTGCTGCTCGAACGTCGTCGCTACGTGGGTCGCGGCATGCGCGAAGACGTGATCGTGCGCAACTACGGACGCGAGCCCGCGTACTGCGAACTCGAATTGCTCCTCGGTGCGGACTTCGCCGATCTCTTCGACGTGAAGGAGGGGCGCGTCACCGCGGAGTCGGTGGCGGCGACGTCTGATCGCGACACGCGCGTCACCTTCGACGCCGGCCGGAAACACGCGAATCGCGCGACGCAATTCGACTTCTCCCTACCTGCGACCATCGTCGACAACCTCGCGTCGTGGTGTCTGGTGGTGCCGCCGCGTGAAGAGGCGGTGCTCTGCATCCGCGTGTCGGTCGTGCTCGACGGCCGGGAGATCACGCCGCGGTACGAGTGCGGCGAGTCGGTCGAAGCTGCCGCGCCCGTGCAGCGTCTGGTCGAGTGGCGTCGACGGCTCCCGAAGGTGACCACCACGAACGACAGCTTCAATGCGTTGCTGCGGCGCTCGACCGAGGACCTCGCGGCGCTGCGCATCTTCGATCCCGACTTCCCCGACCGCACCGTCGTCGCCGCGGGCGCTCCCTGGTTCATGACTGTGTTCGGTCGCGATTCGCTGCTCACGAGTTGGATGGCGATGCTCGTCGATCCCGGCCTCGCGCTCGGGACGCTCCAGACGCTCGCCCGGTTCCAGGGCAAGGACGTGAACCCGGCGACCGAGGAGGAGCCCGGGCGCATCCTCCACGAGATGCGCTTCGCGAACACCGCGTCGCTCTCGCTCGGAGGCGGGCAGGTCTACTACGGCAGCGCCGACGCTACGCCGCTGTTCGTCATGCTGCTCGGCGAACTGCAGCGGTGGCGGGGACGACGACCGGAGATCGACGCGCTGCTGCCGGTCGCCGACCGGTGTCTCGAGTGGATCGCCGGACCGGGCGACCGCGACGGCGATGGTTACGTCGAGTACCAACGGGCGACGAGTCGCGGTCTGCGCAACCAGGGGTGGAAGGACTCGTGGGACGGCGTCCGCTTCGCCGACGGCACTCTCGGCGAGCCGCCGATCGCGCTGTGCGAGGTGCAGGGCTACGTGTACGCCGCACTGGTCGCGCGTGCCGGCCTCGCGCGCACGCAGGGCGACACCGTGCTCGCGACGCGGCTCGACACGCAGGCGGCCACGTTGAAGCGGTCGTTCAACGAGGACTTCTGGCTCGACGAGCATCGAGGCTTCGCTATGGGCCTCGACTGCGACAAGCGTCCGCTCGACGCACTCACCTCGAACGTCGGGCACTGTCTCTGGACGGGCATCGTCGACGACGAGAAGGCCGCGGTCGTCGCGCGGCAGTTGGTGTCACCGGAGTTCTTCTCGGGGTGGGGCATCCGCACGCTCGCCACGACGAACGTGGGGTACAACCCGATCTCGTACCACTGCGGCAGCGTGTGGCCGCACGACACCGCGATCGGCGCGGCCGGCCTGATGCGTTACGGATTCGTGGAGGAGTCGCACCGCGTGATGGAAGGTCTCGTCGCCGCGGGCGGGCAGTTCGACTACCGCCTCCCCGAGTTGTTCGCGGGCCTCGACCGCGCCGAGTTCGACGCGCCGGTGAGCTATCCGACGTCGTGCTCTCCTCAGGCGTGGGCCGCGGCGTCGCCGTTGTTGCTGCTGCGCACGATGCTGCGCCTCGAGCCCGACGTCCCGGCCGGCGTCGTGCACGTCGCACCGGTGTTGCCGAAGTGGATCCCCGAGCTGCACCTCGACGGCCTGCCGCTCGACGGTGGTGAGCTGTCGTTCACTGCCACCGGCGAACGATTCGACGTGACCGAGCAGCCTGCTGCCCTCCGCGTCGAGCGCGCACCCTGACCTACGCGGTGACGGGCGGTGCGACGGATGCCGGGACGCAGAGCGTCTCTTCGTCGATGGCGACCACGCGCTCGTAGGCGAGGGCGAGGCGGCCGCGGACGTCGGCGATCTGTTCGTCGCTGGGGTGCTCGAGCACCAGCAGGCGCCGAACCCCGTCGCTGGCTTCGACCAATTCCCGGTGGGCGGCGACGAGTTCGGTGCTGACGATCATGGTTCGAGGGTAGTGCCCCCGGAGGCAGACCCTTCCTTGGCCCCGTCCGGGCGCCTGCGGAGCCTCTTGATCAGCCGGGGTCGACCGCTTCCCAGCGGGCCGCCTCGGTCTGGAGCCAGCCGTGCTCCCAGAAGCTCTCGTCGCCACCGTGCGCGAGCAGGTACCGGTGGGCGCCGGCCATGAGCGCCCGCACGCGGGGGTGTGAGTCGTCGAATGCGGCGACCGCCTCACCCAGGCGGAGCGCGAGCGGTGCGTCACCACGCGCCAGTGCGGCCTCGGCGCGTTCGAGTGCGGCGTCGGTGCCCACCGCGCTCACCAGCTCCGCGAGCGCGGCGTCGGCGGTGTCCGGGTAGAGCTCGGTGGTCGACTGCAGCTTGAACCAGCCGACGTACTCCTCCCAGAACGTGCGGACGGCCCAGGAGACCTTGCCGTAGCCCTGGCCGACGCGCAGCTCGGGCGGGAGCTGGATCTCCTCCATCAGGGTCCAGATCGGGACACCGTCGTTGATGCCCTCGAGCGTCTTGGTGTGCACGTGGTCGACGGCCTTGTCGAGGCGCTCGAGCGACGCCTCGATGAGGTCGGCGCCGACGATGGGCTCGTAGCGCCCGGTGACGAGCATCTCGGGGCGGAGCTCGCGCACCAGGCGGTTGGTGGCCGACTGCGGCTCGACGAACCGGTAGCGGTCCCCGCGGATCGTGTTCACGTTCGGGAAGTGCGGGAACAGTGGTCCGAACAGGTTCGAGACCAGGGCGATCTTGTGCTCGGGGAGCCAGACGACGCAGCAGTCGATGGTCTCGCCGACCGCGGCGTAGAGCTCGATGCGCAGGCCGTCGACGGTGAGGGCGAGGCGGTCCTCGAAGAGGATGTCGGGGATCGGCTCGGACTGCGTCATCGAGACGCCGGGGTTCTCGGACCAGATGCGCTTGGCGTCGGTGCCGAGCATGTCGAACCAGATGCCGGCGGTGCGCATCCGCAGGCCCTGGATGCGCTTGTCGTCGCGCTGGCAGGCCGGGTTGTTGGCCTGGGCGATGTAGGTGGTGCCCGGCTCCTTGAACAGGTCGACGCCGCCGACGTGGTCGACGTGGGCCTGGGTCGTGATGATGTGGTGCGTGGGGCCCGGGCGGATGGCGTCGAAGACCCGCTTGTGGTGCGGCGCCTCGTAGCCCATGCCGGTGTTGACGATGACTCGGCCGTTGTCGGTGAGGATCATGTAGGCGGCGGTGTTGCCGCCCGAGCGGTAGATGAAACCATCGACGATCGGGTACGCCGGGTCGTCGTAGACCGGCGTCAGCAGCTGGCGGCCGGGGCGGGTGTCGATGAGATGGTCGACCTGTTCCTGGATGTTCACTGGACCTCGATCCGTACGTTGGGGAATGCCTCGAGGTACGCCCCGAACCGGGAGCGCACCTCCTCGGGTGTGGTGGAGAAGTCGCCGCGCAGGTCGTAGACCACTCGGCCTTCCTTCCCCCGGGGGTGAGCCGCCTGGTAGGCGGCGATCTCGGTGCGGGCCGCGTCGGTGAACTCGATGCCCGCGGCGTCGTAGACCCGTTGCAGGGTGCCCATCTCGTCGGCCATGTACTCGTGGAAGTACACGTGGATGGTCCTGTCCTGGGGGAGCAGGTGCTGATCTCGGATCGACGCGTCGAGCAGGCGGCCGATGCGGTCGGTCCAGTAGTCGCGGTACCACTCGGGCCGGATGACCCGGTAGGCCGTGCGGGCGCCGTAGGTGGCCATGGTGATGGTCGACTGCACCACCGCCACCGGGTCGCGGTGGGTGACCACGATGGTGGCGTCGGGGAACGTGGTCATCAGCGGCGCGATGTTCTCGAGGTGCTGGGGGCACTTGAGCACCCAGCGCTCGCGGGGCCGGTACCACTGCAGGATCTGCAGCACCGTCTTGAGGTAGGCGTAGTGCGGGGTCTGGTCGTGGGCGAGGAAGTAGTCGCGCCACTGGGGAGCCCGGGCCACCCATTCGAGGTTGTAGTTCGAGTAGTCCGGAGCCATGAGCTCGTTCTCCTCGTGCACGTGGTCGGGCTCCATGGGGTGCATGGCGGCGATGAACGGGGCCCCCGCCTTCATGGCCTCCCAGCTCGACTGGCAGCGGGTCCAGCGGGGGTCGACCCCGTCGGGGCCGGGAGCCTCGTTCGGATCGGGGACCGGCTCGTAGCTCTCCCACAGCGGCATCGACCGGAACCGCGAGTCCGAGGCGAGCAGGTTCACCAGGTTGGTGGTGCCGGACCGCGGGAGTCCGATCACGATGACCGGCTTCTCGATCTCGATGTCGAGGATCTCTGGGTGCTGCTTCAGCAGGTCGCGGATGCGCAGCCGGTTGGCCGCCGCCCTGACGCTGTCGCCGAACATCAGCAGCCGACCGAGGCCGGTGCGCCCGGGGTCGGCGTCCATCTCGGTGAGCTGGAGCTCGAGTCGCTCGATGAAGTCGGACGGGCCGAAGTCGTCGAGGCCGGCCTTCGTGACGGCGGCCTCGAGTACGGCGTCGACGGTGAGATCGG
>Ga0302321_100006681_pt1 | contig 10151 bp, 5 predicted proteins | sample Fen_T0_1_FD_202505 | JGI IMG/M metagenome (GOLD analysis project Ga0302321, IMG submission 202505) | Peat permafrost microbial communities from Stordalen Mire near Abisko, Sweden - Fen_T0_1 | ecosystem: Environmental > Terrestrial > Soil > Wetlands > Permafrost | place: Sweden: Abisko... | reverse complement strand
CCATGCCGCGCCTGCGCAATCAAGCCGCGCGTGCGGTCGGCCAGCAGCGTCGACAGCGCCATCTTGCCACCGGCCCAGCGCGGGACGATGGCTTGGCTCGACGTCGCCGGCTTGACCCACGCGGTCATTTCCTTGATGCGCACGAATTCCAGTACGCGCCCGGCGAACACGAAGCAGTCGCCGGGGCCAAGCCGCGCGATGAACGATTCCTCGACGTGGCCGAGCCGCTGGCCGTTGCGGAACTGCACGCTGATGCTCGCCTCGGACACGATCGTGCCGATCGATGCGCGATGCCGGCGCGCGATGGCCGCGTCCGGGACATGCGCGACGCCATCGTCGCCGATCACGACGCGCCGGTATTCCGGATACGCGTTGAGGCTGGCGCCGCCATGGACGACGAAGTCCAGCGTCCACTGCCACTGCGCGTCGGACAAATGCTCATAGGCGTGCGTGCCGCGGATTTCGGCCAGAATTTCGGCCGGAACGAATCCGCCGCCAAGCGCGCAAGTGACCAGGTGCTGGACGAGGGCGTCGAGAGGATTGCGCAGCGGCGTGCGCGGCTCGAGGCGTCGTTCGGCGGCAGCCTCGCGCGCGGCGGCGGCTTCGACCAATTCCAGCGCCTGCGCAGGAACGATCGTCACCTTCGAAATGGCGCCAGGCTGATGGCCGCTGCGGCCGGCTCGTTGCAGCAATCGCGCGACACCCTTCGGCGAGCCGATCTGCAACACCTGGTCGACTGGCGTGAAGTCGACGCCAAGATCGAGGCTCGACGTGCACACGACGGCCTTCAGCTTGTTGCGGCGCAGCCCTTCCTCGACCCATTCGCGCACCTCGCGTTCGAGTGAGCCGTGATGCAGGGCAATGCGGCCCGCCCAATCCGGACGCGCGGCGAGGATCGCCTGATACCAGATCTCCGTGGCCGAGCGGACGTTGGTGAAGACGAGCGTTGATTGTGCGCGGTCGATTGCGCGAATGACTTCCGGCAGCAGCTTCAGTCCAATGTGCCCGGCCCATGGGAAGCGTTCGATGGTCGGCGGATGGGCAGTGGCGATTTCTATGGTCTTGGCGTCCAGGCCCTTGACGATGAGTCCGCCGGCGGCGCGTACACCGGTCAGACAAACGAGCGCTTCGTCGAGATTGGCCAGCGTGGCCGACAGCCCCCACACGCGCAGCTCCGGACGGATGGAGCGCAGCCGCGCCAGCGCGAGCTCGACCTGCACGCCGCGCTTGCTCGACATGAGTTCATGCCACTCGTCGACGATGACGGCGGACAGATGCGCAAGGCGTTCGCGCCAGTCGGCGCGCGTCAGCAGCAGCGTGAGACTCTCGGGCGTGGTGACGAGCGCCGTGGGCAGCCGCTTGTTCTGGCGCGCGCGCGCCGAGGGCGCGGTGTCGCCCGTGCGCACGTCGACCGTCCAGTGCGGCTGCAACGCGCAGGCCGCGCGCGCGAGCGCCAGGCCGGTGTCGGCGGCCAGCGCCCGCAATGGTGTGATCCAGAGCACGGTCAGCAACGGCGGGGCGTCGACGGCGCCGTCGGGACCCAGCACCAGCGGTGGAATCCACGCGGCGTAAGTCTTGCCCATGCCGGTGGGCGCGTGCAGCAGGCCGCTCCGACCGCCGGCGAATGCCGACCAGACTTCCTCCTGAAATGGAAACGGCGACCAGCCTTGCGTGGCGAACCAAGCGCGCGCACCTGCAAGAGGATCCGTGCCCGCGGCGATCACTGCTGCGATCGGCACGGCCACCGGTTCGTCCAGGTTAACGTCCGCGGTCACTTCAGCGCGTAGCGGTCAACGCAAACATCATCGGAATCTCGCCGAACTCCGCGGGCAGTTCCCAGAAGTACGCGTCGCGCCGCGTCATCCAGGGCAGACCCTGCCAACGCAACCACGGATATTCGTCGTAGGTCGTGATGCGAAGCCCCGCACGCAGCAGCGAACCCAGGATGTCGGCCAGCGGATGGGCAAACGAGTGGCAGGTCACCTTTGTTCCGGAGTCGAGTGCTGCATAGCTGCCGGTTTCCTCCTCGATCAGCGGTGCGCGCGCAAAATACGGATACATGAGCCGCATGCCGGCGGGCGGCTGCTGGTCGAACAGGAACGCGGTCGGGTGTGCCTCGAATATGAAAAAGCGGCCGCCGGGTTTGAGGCAACTGGCGACGACCCGGGCCCAGCCTTCGAGGTCGGGCAGCCAGCCGAGCACACCGACGGACGTGAATACGATGTCGAACTGGCGCGCGAGCGCTGCCTTCGCGTCGTAGACGTTGCTGCACACGAAGTCGGCGGGAAGCGCCATTTCCTGCGCGACTTCCCGCGCCTTTGCAATGGCCGTTGCGGAGAAGTCGACGCCGGCGACGGTTGCGCCGCGCCGTGCCCAGGACAGGGTGTCGAGACCGAAGTGGCACTGCAGATGCACCAGCGTCCTGCCCGCGACATCGCCGACGCCGGCCAGCGTGATCGGGTCCAGCGGCTCCCGTCCCGCCTTGAAGCTCGGAATGTCGTAGCCCGCGGAAGTGAAGTGGTGCGGCGTCCAAGCTTCCCAGACGGCGTGATTGGCGGCGACGGCGGCACTGTTCGGGTCGTTTCGCATGATGAACTTTGGCGTCAACGCTGAATCCGGTTTCGGCAATGGCCGGATTGCCTAGGATAAATCAGGAGCGTACTGTCGGGGGGCACGCCCGAGGAAATCGACCAGACTGGAAGACTCGCAAATGATTACGTGGCGCGCCATGTTCTCGGCGTCAGCGGGCATGTGCCTTGCGGTGTCCTGTGGCATCGCCGCCGCCGAGGCGGCCAAATGCAAGCTCGCCAAGGTCGCGGAATGGCCGGTGCGCATCGAGCGCAACATGCTGCTTGTCGACGGCGCCATCGACGGGAAACCGGTTGATGTCATGCTCGACACCGGCGCGACGCGCACACTGATATTTCGTACTGCGGCGACGCGCATAGGGCTGGACGCGGCGGGGACCAGGAACTACCGCATGTTCGGCGTGGGTGGCGAGACCAGGATCGATTCCGCCATGGTCGATGAATTCAGGGTTGGCGATTTCGTACGCAAGAATTGGCGGATGTTCATCGCGGGTGAATGGAACTTTGGCGCAGACGTACTCCTTGGTGAAGACTTTCTGCAAAATGTCGACATCGAATTCGACCTCGCCCACAACGCCATCCGCCTGTTCGTGCCCGAGAATTGCGGCGGCATGGCATTGGCCTATTGGGCGAGCGACGGATTGGGCGAGGTTGAAATGGACGCGGTCCATGCCGGCAGCCCACAGATCACGTTGACCGTGAGGATCAACGGGCAGTCCCTCAGGGCGATACTGGATTCAGGTGCCAGCCTTTCGGTTCTGGGCAAATCGGAGGCCGCGCGTCTGGGCGTCACGCCGGAAACGCCGGGCGTCGTCGCCGCGGGCCGGAGTGCGGGTCTGGGCAGCAAGACAGTCGCATCCTGGATCGGTCCCTTTGCGAGTTTCGCCATCGGCAACGAGACCATCCGGAATACCGAGATCCGCTTCGCCGACCTGTTCAAGGACGCGAAATACTCGGTCATTGGCAGCCATATTCCGGCAAAGGTGGAGGGATTGCCGCAAATGCTTCTGGGCGTGGACTTCCTGCGTTCGCATCGCGTGCTGATTGCGCACAGCCAGCGCATGATCTACTTCACCCATAACGGCGGGCCGGTATTCCAGCAGACGCCAGCACCTGCCGCAAAGTGAAATCCGGCGGCGAAGCTGCCGCGTCAGCGCAAAGCCGCAAGTTCGCGATTGGCCTGCCGCAGCATTCCCGTCAGGCCCAGCGCGAGGTTCTCCTGCATCCGGATCTTGATCGCCGGCGCCTCGCGGTCGAGTTGCACGAACGTATTTCGCGTGAGCACACGACATTCGACGGTGCCCAGAGCGGTGACATTGGCTGAGCGCGGCGAGCGATCGAGGAAGGCAAGCTCGCCGAACGTCATGCCGGACGTGAAGGCATCGAGGCGGGCGACACCGTCCTGCGTAGGGATGCTCACCATTGCCGCGCCATCCGTGATGACGAAGAGCTCGTCGGACGCCTGGCCGGCAGCGATGATCGTTTGTCCCTTTTGATAGGTCCGGCGGGCGAGCAGCGGTTCCAGAAAATTCAATTCGTCGGCGGACAGATTCGCGAACAACGCGCAATTCCCCAGTGAGACCTTGGCCTCCCATGCCCGGTCCGGAAAGCGTCGGGCGAGCAGCAGGTCTTCTCCTTGCTCCAGTGCAAAGTCGTCGTCGGCATAGAACGCCTCGCGGTCGACGCCGGCTTCGATCAACCGTTGCCACCAGGTACCCGCCTCGGTGAAGACGAGCGTTCTTCCGAGTCGCCGCAGTTCGGTACGGGTTCCCGCGAGCAGCCGCGCCGCCGCGGCATCGATTCCCTGGACAACCCTCAGATTGACTATGAAGTGTTCGGTATCCGTGGCCCGTGCCATGAGCTGGCGCACGACGGGTTCGACCGATGAGAATTCCAGAGTGCCCTGCAGGTGATAGAGGCGAATTCGGTTCCCCACGCTTCGCAAATGTTCGGCGGCGATTGATGAACGACGCCGCTTCGAGGCCACGCTCCGTCTTGTCGTCGCCAGTCGCATCGTCGGGGCCGCGCGCTGGGTGACATCGAACAGATGCAGTTCGAGATCAGTTGCAAGCGCGCGGCACACGGCGATGCCACGCACGCTGTTTCCTTGCGCATCGAGGCGCGGCGAAAACACTCCAATGCCGATTCGCCCTGGCTGCACGGCGAGAATCCCGCCACCGACGCCGCTCTTTGCCGGCAGTCCCGTGCGGTAGAGCCATTCACCCGAGAAGTCGTACATGCCGCAAGTCGCCATCACGGAAAGTACGTTTTCCACATGTTCCATCGGAATGGCGCGAATCCCCGTGACTGGATTGACTCCGCCATTGGCGAGCGTCGCGCCGATGAGCGCGAGATCGCGGCAGGTGACCCGGATGGAACACTGTCGGAAATAGGATTCGAGCGTGGGCGTCGGGTCGTCGGCGAGGATCGAGAAATTGCGCAGCATCCAGCCGATTGCCCGGTTGCGGTGCCCGGTCGCACTTTCGGATGCGTAAACCTGTTCGTCGACTTGCAGCGTACGGCCGGCATATCGGGAATACGTGTCGAGAATCCGTGCAGACTTCTGCACCACGGTGTCGCCGGCGATCATGCCGCACGCCGCAATTGCACCAGCATTGATCAGCGGGTTCAGCGGAGCACCGGTTTGGGGCAGGAGGCTGATCGCGTTGAAGGCGTCGCCGGAAGGCTCGACACCAATTCTTGCGAGCACGGCGTCCTCGCCGTTTTCCTCCAGCGCGAGCCCGTAAGTGAGCGGCTTGGAAATGGACTGGAGGGTGAAATTCTGGCTGGTGTCGCCTACCTCGTAGATGTATCCGTCATGCGTAGCGATGCATATGCCGAACGAATCGGCGTCGGCACGCGCGAGTTCCGGAATGTAATCGGCGACATTGCCTTGCGCAAGCGTGCGAAAGCGGGCATGGAGCGATTCGAGATAATCCTGAATCGGCGAGGGGGGCACGGCAGCGCTCCGTACGTGAAAAACGTACTTCGCATGCAATTTTGGTGCCGGCCGATTCCACAACAAGCGAAGCTGCAGAGGCTCCCCGGCCGTCCACCGCGCGGCACGAGGCCGCACGTGCGACAACAAAGAGACCCGAGGCGCTAAACCGCCAACTTGATCGCCACCGGCGCGGGTGCCGGCAGCGGCGAACGGAACTGTGCGAGCAGCACGGACTCGCGGGTCTTCGCCGTCGCCAAGTGCGCGCGCCGGACGTGGCCAAACCCGCGGATGTGCTCGGGCACCGAGGCCAAGTCCACCGCGGTTGCGTGGTTCCGCGGCGCGAGCTTGGCCACGATTTCCGCGACGACCGTTTCATATTCGCCGATCTGCGCGCGTTCCATCCTGCGCTCCTCGGTGCGGCCGAAGAAATCGAAACCGGTGCCGCGCAATCGGCGCATCTTCGCCAGCACTCCAAACGCCTTCATCATCCACGGACCGTAGACGGATTTCTTCGGCACGCCTGTGATGGCGTCGGGCTTGTTGAAGACCGGAGGCGCCAGGTGGAACGTGAGCTTGTAGTCGCCTTCGAACTGCGCCGCGACGCGCTCCGCAAAGTCCGACTCCGCGTAGAGGCGCGCCACTTCGTACTCGTCCTTGATAGCGAGCACCTTGAAGTAGTAGCGAGCAACCGCTTCGGTGAGCTCGGTTATGCCCGGCATCGCCTTGGCTTCCGCCTTGCGCACTTCGGCGACCAGGTCGGCATAGCGCTTTGCATACGCGACGTCCTGATAGTCAGTTAGGAATGCGGCGCGGCGTTCGATCATTTCGTCGAGCGATTGCGACAGCCGCTGCGAATCCGGCTTGGCTTCTGCCGGCACTGCAGCCGTCGCCACCCGCAAAGGATCGACGGCGGCCAGCCGGCCCCAGTTGAAACTCTGCTTGTTCGACTCTATCGCCTGACCGTTCAATTCGATGGCGCGCAGGATCGCCGCTTCGCCCAGCGGAATGAGTCCGCGCTGGAATGCGTAACCCACCATGAACAGGTTGGTCGCGATCGAATCGCCCATGAGCCCCGTCGCGAGCCGGGTGGCATCGAGGAACTCGGCATCGCCGGGCGCGACCGCGTCCTTGATTTCCTGCTCCATCGAGCCGGTCGGGAAACGCAGGTCCGGTTCGCGCGTGAATTGCGCCGGCATGACGAGCGCCGTGTTGACCAATGCCTTGGTGACGCCCTTCTGCATTTTGGCCAGTGCTTCGTAGCCCACGCCCGTGAGGATGTCACAGGCGAGCACTAGCTTGGCCTCACCCGCTGCGATGCGCGTGGCGAACATCTGCTCCGGCCCGTCGCCGATCCGGACGTGCGACACCACGGCGCCATTCTTTTGCGCGAGACCGGTCATGTCGAGCACGCTGCAACCTTTGCCTTCGAGGTGCGCGGCCATGCCCAATAGCGCGCCAATGGTGACGACGCCGGTGCCACCAATGCCGGTCACGAGCACGCTGTACGGTTCCGCGGTCGATGGCAACGTCGGTGCAGGCAGGCTGGGAAAATCGACCGCCGCGGCCCTTTTCGGGCGGCGCAATGTGCCGCCTTCGACCGTGACGAACGACGGACAGAAGCCCTTCACGCACGAGAAATCCTTGTTGCACGAGGACTGATCGATGGTGCGCTTGCGGCCGAATTCGGTTTCGACGGGTGCTATCGAAACGCAGTTCGACTGCACGCCGCAATCGCCGCAGCCTTCACATACCAGTTCGTTGATGATGACGCGCTTGGCCGGGTCCACGAGCTTGCCGCGCTTCCGGCGGCGGCGCTTTTCCGCGGCGCAGGTCTGGTCGTACAGCAATACCGTGCAACCGGGAATGTCGCGCATTTCGCGCTGGACTGCGTCCAGCTCGTCGCGGTGATGGATGCGGATGTCGCCGGAAAAGTAATTGGCGGGGTATTTGTCGGGCTCGTCGCTGACGACGATGATGCGCTTCACACCCTCGGCGGCGACCTGTTCGGCGATCTGCGCGGGTGAAATCGGACCGTCGACCGGCTGGCCACCCGTCATCGCGACTGCGTCGTTGTACAGGATCTTGTACGTGATGTTGACCTCCGCCGCGACCGCGGCGCGGATTGCGAGGATGCCGCTGTGGTAGTACGTGCCGTCGCCCAGATTGGCGAAGATGTGCTTCTCTTCCGTGAACGGCGCCTGGCCGATCCATGGCACGCCTTCGCCGCCCATGTGCGTGTATTCGCTCGTGCTGCGGTCCATCCAGATCGCCATCACGTGGCAGCCGATGCCCGCCGTCGCGCGACTGCCCTCGGGGAGCCGGGTCGACGTGTTGTGCGGGCAGCCGGAGCAGAAATACGGCTGGCGTACGAGCGCGATATTGGGCTTGGCGAGAGCCGCTTCCTTGGCGTTGATCCAGTCCACGCGCGCGCGCAGTTCCTCCATCTTGCGCGGATTGAGTTGCAGGTGCTCGATGCGCTTGGCGATCACGCGGGCGATCATCGCCGGCGTGAGTTCGGCGGCAGCGGGCAGCAGCCAATCGCCATGCGGTCGTACCCACTCGCCCTTTTCGTCGAACTTGCCGACCACGCGGGGACGCACGTCGTCGCGCCAGTTGTAGAGTTGCTCCTTCAGCTGGTATTCGACGATTTGCCGCTTTTCCTCGACGACCAGGATTTCCTCGAGCCCTTCGGCGAAGTTACGCACGCCTTCGGGCTCCAGCGGCCAGGGCATGGCGATCTTGTAGACGCGCAGGCCCATTTCCGCCGCGTCGGCTTCGGTGATTCCAAGGTCCACCAACGCCTGCCGTACGTCGGGGTAGCTCTTGCCCGACGTGGCGATGCCCAGTCGTGGTCTTGGGGAATCGATGACGATCTTGTTGAGCTGGTTCACGCGGCAGTAGTGCAGCGCCGCGTAAACCTTGTAATCCTGCATCCGCGCTTCGTTCTCGAGGAACGGATCCGGCCAGCGGATCGACAGGCCGGAAGGCGGCGTCGAAAAGTCATCCGGGATGATGATCCTCGTGCGCGCAGGATCGATGTACACCGACGACGAGCTTTCGACCGTGTCGGCGACGCACTTGAAGCCGACCCAGCAGCCCGAGAAACGCGACATGGCCCAGCCATGCAGGCCGAGATCGAGGATCTCCTGCACCGACGACGGGTAGAGCACGGGCATCATCGCCGCGGAGAACATGTGGTCGGACTGATGCGGCAGGGTGGAGGACTTCGCCGCGTGGTCGTCGCCGGCTAACACCAGCACGCCGCCATGTCGGGATGTGCCCGCGAAGTTCGCGTGCTTGAACACGTCGCCGCAACGGTCCACGCCGGGACCCTTGCCGTACCACATCGCGAACACGCCATCGACTTTGGCACCCGGATGCAGATTCACCTGCTGCGAGCCCCAGATCGATGTCGCCGCGAGGTCCTCGTTCAGGCCCGGCTGAAATTTGATGTTCGCGCGGTCCAGGAATTTCTGCGCCTTCCACAACGACTGGTCGAGCGCGCCCAGCGGGGAACCGCGGTAGCCCGAAACAAAGCCGCCGGTATTGAGGCCGGCAAGCTTGTCGCGCTGGCTCTGCAGGATCAGGAGCCGGACGAACGCTTGCGCGCCGGTCAGGTAGACTCGACCGGAGTCGAGTTCATATTTGTCGTCGAGGGCGACTTCGCGCAGCGCGGGAGCAGGCAAGGACATTCGGGGACTCCGCAAAAATTGTGTTTTTGGGACGCGCGAAAGAACCGGTAGGTCTCGCGACGCACGCGAAACGGGGATTGTGTCCCCGTTGCGTCAGGGCGCGAATGATACGCGAACAACCCCCGGAGCGTCCACGAAAGTCGGGCTAAAATCGCGGTCATGCTGTTCCTGGAGGTCCGGCCTGCCGCCGGACTTTTTTTGACCCGTGCGCCATTGCGACATCCTTTTCTTGAGAGCCCTTGATGCCGACCGAGCTATTGCCAGCAATCGAAATCGAAACCGGGCCGAAACCCGATGCCACCGTGATCTGGCTGCATGGTCTGGGGGACGACGGCAACGGTTGGTCGCAGGTCGTCGGCTCGCTGGGCCTGCCGCGCGGGAAAGCGGTGCGTTTCATCTTTCCGCATGCGCCGGTGATGCCGATAACCATCAACAATGGCATGGCCATGCGTGCGTGGTACGACCTCAACGGCGCCGATTTCAGTTCGCGCGCGGATTTGGAAGGCGTGCGCAGGTCGACCGGGCACGTCGAGCGACTGATAGCGCGGGAGATTCAACGCGGCATCCTGCCGCGGCGAATTGTCCTCGCCGGATTCTCGCAGGGCGGAGCGATGGCGCTATATGCGGGCCTTCGGCATCCCGAGCGGCTGGCCGGCATTGTTGCGTTATCCACCTACCTTATCGATGGGCCCGGCCTGGCTGCCGGTGCCGCGCAAGCGAACCGCGACATCCCGATCTTCATGGCGCACGGTACGCAGGATCCGATGATTCAGCTGACCTGGGCCGAACTGTCCCGCCGTACGCTGGTCGACGGGGGCTGGAATGTCGAATGGCACACCTATCCGATGGCCCATGCCGCGGTCCTGGAAGAGGTCGTTGCCTGCGGAAAATTTCTCGCTGCGGTGCTGGCCTGAGGCATTCTGCTTCAAT
>Ga0302321_100006680_pt1 | contig 10152 bp, 5 predicted proteins | sample Fen_T0_1_FD_202505 | JGI IMG/M metagenome (GOLD analysis project Ga0302321, IMG submission 202505) | Peat permafrost microbial communities from Stordalen Mire near Abisko, Sweden - Fen_T0_1 | ecosystem: Environmental > Terrestrial > Soil > Wetlands > Permafrost | place: Sweden: Abisko... | reverse complement strand
ATTGCTAATTGTCGTCATGTCATGCGAAACGATAATCAGGGTAGATCGATCTCTTCTATCGTCAAAGGCAGCGCGGCACTTCTTTTGAAATCGTGAGTCTCCAACGGCTGTTATCTCATCAACGAGGTACACGTCAAAGTCGATAGCCATACTCAGCGCAAACGCCAACCGTGCACGCATGCCCGACGAGTAAGTCTTGACTGGCATGTAAAAATATTCACCTAGTTCCGAAAACGCATTTGCAAAGGCTGCCACAGCGTCAATATCCATACCGTATATTCGGGCTACGAAACGTGCGTTCTGCGCGCCGGTTAGAGAACCGCTAAACCCGCCAGAAAACCCAACAGGCCAGGATACCCTTCCCCTTCGAAAGATTGTGCCCGAGTCGGGTTGTTCGGAGCCGGAAATCAGCCGCATCAGGGTGGATTTGCCGGCCCCATTTCGCCCAATGATCCCCACATTCTTTCGCTCAGGGAAGACTGCAGAGATTCCCTTCAATACGACGTTGACCCCATTCAATGTTGGGTAGGTCTTGGTAATTTCCTTCAAGACAATCACGATAGTACCAAGCGCCTTCGAGCTACCCGCTCTAGAGTGAGACCAAGAAATGCGAGTACGGCGATCCACATCAGTGGATAGGCGATACTCACGTGATCGGCGCGATATCCACGAAAGTACCCCGCACGTGTCAATTCGACAGTATGCACGATTGGATTGTAAGAAAGTAGCGTCCGATAATTGGGCGGAAGATGACCCGTCGGATACATGAGACCCGAAAACCAAAAAAGCGGTCGAATCAGGGGGCCGTGCAACCTCTCCACGAGCGTGGAGAATACGCTGGCAGCACAAAGTATCAGGCCAAGTGATGCTCCAAGGCCGGCAGCAAGCCCAAATCCGATGACAACTTGCAAAGGATCAGCAACTTCAAATTGACCCGAATAGGCGCAATATACTCCCACGATAATCGCAAACGCGACAAAACTTGTAGCGATTTCAAGGAGCACACGAGCGAGTACCAGGTCTAAAGGACGAACCTGAGGGTAAAAAAGCAGGCCGCGATTAGCCTCAATAGCATGCAAACCACGGCCGCTCGTTTCGCGGAACAGCAAGTACGGCATGAAGCCCGTTGCGAGGAATGGAACGACTGGCATTCGTTCGGGCGCGGCTCGGCCGAATATTTGAAATACCAAAGCGAATGTCGCTATAAACAGCATGGGCTCGAGAATCGCCCACAGATACCCCAAGCGATTCAAACCAAACCGCGTGCGAGTTTCCCTCATTATTAGAGCGTAAACTACCTGAATTTGGACCAGTATGGGGTGCATTGCCAAGTTCCTGAGCGCAGCCTCCCAATGAGCGCGTTCCGTTTCCTAATCAATCGGTTGGTCACCAAAGATCTCGATAACCCCTGTCAACCGTTCTTCGGAATCGACGACAACCAGTGCCTTAAGGCGCAGTCTATGCATCCGTTCGCGCGCATCTCGAAGGCTTGCATCTTCATGAATCGTGACAGGTTTGGCAGTCATAATTTCGTGCACGGTTAGCGATAGCAAGTCGGTATGCCGTTGCAGCGCGCGACGCAGGTCGCCGTCCGTGACAAGTCCGACTGGCGTCTTTGATCCGTCGATAGCAATGATCAGACCACAGTGACCATTTGACATCCGTTGCAACATTTCGCCCACCGAACAAGCTGACGAACACGTTGGCAATGGCTGCCGCTGCATGACATCACGCACCTTTGCGGCCAATTTTTGGCCCAATGAACCACCTGGGTGATACTTCCGAAAGTCGATTTTCGAGAATCTGCGCGTCCGCATGACTGCCATGGCAAGCGCGTCACCCATGGCCAATGCCGCAAGCGATGACGTAGTCGGAACCAAGTCATGGGGACATGACTCGCGCTCGATTGACACGTCCAATATGAGATCCGCGCCGCGGGCGACAGAGGAACTTCGATTTCCAACTAGCGCTATTATTTCCACGCCTATCTCACGCAGAAGTGGAACTAGGCGCAGGACCTCCTCGGTTTCCCCGCTATTGGAAATCAATAGCACCAGGTCGTCTGGGCCGACCATGCCCAAGTCGCCGTGTGCCGCTTCGCCCGCGTGCAAAAATACGCTCGGCGAACCAGAACAAGAAAATGTTGCTGCAAGCTTTTTGCCGATGTGACCGGACTTACCAATGCCACAAAATACCAGTCGACCTCTACATTGGGAAACCCGCTCGATGCAGTTCTGAAAATTGACGTCAATCCGCAGGGACAAAGCGGCAATTGCCTTCGACTGTGCCAGTAGTTCAACGCGCGCCGAGTCCAGTATCTCGTCATCGAGATTGGAGTCCGCTCGATCGTCAGATTGTACTATTCGTAGGTTCGTCACTGGCGCTACGGCCGTACTGTACCGGCCCCCATTGGGTCAATACCAATTCTGGGAGACTTACATGAGTGGTGTTGCGGCCGCGATTCGAGAATATTGCTCTCGCTGGTTGGGTACGTTACGGAGCCCAAAGTTGCGGCGAGCACCACTGAACCCTACCAGCGACTGAAGCTAAGGCTTCAATGACGGCCAAATTCTGTGGAGTCATGATTCGCAACCGAAGTTGCGGGGCGGACGGGACTCGAACCCGCGGCCTCCGGCGTGACAGGCCGGCGTTATAACCGACTTAACTACCGCCCCTAGAAGGGAGGGCCTTACTAGCACGGTCCAATGGCGCCACAAGCGTAATCCGTAAACTATGGTGTATTCAACGCAGGGCGGCCAACAGGTCAGACTCTTGCTGCTTGTCTCGCTCGAGTTTCGCCAATTCAGGCCAACCCTGTCAACGAGGGTTCCGCCTCTCAGATCCGATGACGCTGCCAATCAGATTGAACAGGCAAAGCACTCCGACGTTCTGATGTCCTTGCTAGGGAACCAAGCAATGATATCCCAATTCGCTCGGTGCAAATTGGGTTGCCTGGTATTGTTGTAGCTATCGAGCTACCGGAGGCAATGAGTCGAAATTCGCGCCAAGCATGCCGTTGGTTGGAGATTGGTAGGTTGGAAGATTCCTGACATTCGAACATGAAGGTTTCTTTCCTATAAGCTTTCGATCTCGATTCGGTTGCTTCTGCGAATCCCGTGGTAATCGTACCAACACTTGCTGAGTTGGCCCCCATCGACTCCATCACGGTCAGAAACGCGCCTAATCCGAGGTTCGGCGGCATGCGACGCTGGGGGCCATGGCAGTCTTCTAAACCAGTCGATTTCAACTGCTTTTTGGGCGACTAGGCGCGCCCGCTGCCCTCGACCCACCTAGTAATGATTCCACCCGCAGCAGTCGCAATGAACGTCAAAAAAAGCGAACTCGCCGACAAATTGAACCTATAACCCAAGTAGCGCGGCACTCGTTTCCGCGGGTCAAATGGATTGAGCTTCATGCGATATCCAATATTGGCCACGATTACCTGTCCTTGGATAAGGTAATATCATCGGTAAATTGGCCCGTAATCAGTCGAAATTGGGTTTCGCTCCTTGTGACTTGCATCGTGAGCGTAGGGGCCATCGAATTAAGGACGAGTCATAGATTCGAAGGCCCGAATAGTTTGCCTCGAAGTTACAGTCCGGGTGAACAATTGCTTGTACTTGGTTGGCAGCCTAACCGAGTGGCGAAGGAGAGTTGCCGATGTCCGCCGGCTCTGCGAGAATGACGGCGCGGTTCAAACGCAGCCGGTGTTGGTTTGACGAGACCACCGCGTGAGCGCACCGCTCATCAACAAGGTGCCGCGGTATTCAGTGCCGCAACTACAGGAAAACGAAAAATGATCAAGAAGATGTGTTGTTTGGGCTCCGCCATACTTGGGGTAATCGGTCTGAGCGCTTGCGGTTCAACGACTCCGGTTGCACTCGATAAATCAATTCTCAGCACCGGCGATAGTAATGCCATTACATCCGGTGGTTATTGGTGGACGTATACCGACCACAATGATCCATCTATCGCTGCAAATGCGCCGTATCACGCCACTATCGACCAGCTCACCTCGGCGACCAATGGTCTAAAGCCAACGGTGGACTCCGATCCAAAGCACGGCAATGTCATTCAGGTTGCCGGAAAGGTGCCGACGGCACTTCCTTGGGCGGATGTTAGTGCAAGCCCTCAAGCCGCGTATACAATTGATCCTCATTGGGCCAGCGTATATCCGGACGCAACGGTTCCCGACTATCCATCTGCCGGCGTAGGTTTCGGCTATCAACACTTCAATAAGCCCTTTGATGCCACGGGTGGCGATAAGAAGTACGTGGGTATCGTGTTTGACATGAAGGCCACCGTCGACAATATGCCGACGGTATGGGTCACGATGCCCATGGTGGGCACTGACTTGCCGGATCCCTCAGTGGGCATCACCGACGATTTCCCGGCGCCTGGTCAGGACGGTGGCTGCAAGTACTACACGCTAACGAATACTCCCGCGGGTGGCGGAATGTCATGCTTTACCAGCTATCGTAAGGGCATCAAATCTGCTGCGCAAGGTGGCGGCACCTACAACCTGCTAGGAGCCCTCAATGTTTGGGAACATTACTGCGTACTGTTCTCCGAGGTGCAACCACCCAACTGGGCGAATGCCGCGTCTCGCTTATTGATTCCAGCATTTAATCCGAAGCTAGCCCTGAAAGTACAATGGGACTTCTTCCAACCCGCCGAAGCGTCAAGAAGCGGAGTTGAGACGGCATATGGCATTGCTCTCGACAACGTGAAATTGATTACAGCGGAAGAGGCCGGCAACGCGTCGAATAACTGCGATCAAGCCCGCCTGGATGATCCCTACGGATCGGGCGACGCTGGCTAATCGTATAGAACCTGAACCAAGTGACAAAACCCCGGGGTAACTCGGGGTTTTTCATTGTGATGCCGCAATGACAATTCAAAGGCGGAACTAGGCTGTTGCAGGCGTAAGCGCCGTTTCGACAACTGTGCAATCTCAGAATAGCCCTTCGCCATCGACTACTTGGGAACAATTTCGGGGCAAGCATGTTCTGTTGCTCCAAGGTCCAATGGGGCCGTTCTTCCGGCACATATCCAGAATATTGCGTGACTGTGGGGCCCGGGTCACCAAGGTCAACTTCAATTTTGCCGATGTCGGCTATTTTCTGGGTGCATCTAATTCCTATTTCTATCGGGGAACAATCGAGTCTTGGCCCGATTACTTCCAAGGTCTGGTCGCCACCGACGAAATAGATGCGGTGGCACTTTTTGGGGATTGTCGCCCTTACCATAAGTCCGCAATCGCCTGCGCACGCAGTCTCGGGATTGCCGTCTTCGTATTCGAAGAAGGTTACTTGCGACCAGACTTTGTGACCTTCGAAAGGGATGGCGTCAATGGTCACTCGCACATGCCACGTGTGCCAGAGTTCTATCGTAATCTCGATGCGAAACCGCTACCGCCACCCGTAGCGTTTCTCAATAACTACGCCTATGCCGCGATACACTCGGTTACCTATTCGGTCTTGGCGACACTTTTTTGGTGGCTGAGTCCCAATTACACGCACCATCGAGACATCAACTGCTTCCGACAATCCATCATCTGGGTGCGTGGCGGTACCCGACGAATTTTTCATGCGATCCGCGATCGAAGAATTCGGGGTCAGCTGGAAGCCGGCCTATCGCAGCCATATTTCTTGGCGCCTCTGCAAGTCAATTTGGACTCACAAATCACTCACTCGGAATTTAATGACATTTGCGAATTTATTGAGCTCGTCGTCAAATCATTTGCCATTAATGCCCCAAAAACATCCACTCTCATCGTGAAGGATCATCCACTCGATCGGGCGTATCGCGACTATTCGAAGCTCATTCAACGGCTGCGCAACGAATATGCCCTGGGGCGACGGCTTGCCTATGTGGACGTAATTAATCTGCCCTCAGCCCTGCGCCGCGCCTGCGGAACCATCGTCATAAACAGTACCGTCGGTCTCTCATCAGTGAGTTACGGCACACCGACCAAGTGTCTTGGTATCGCAGTTTACGATATCGAAGGGCTCACGTATCAGGGGGCACTCGAAGCTTTCTGGAATAACCCCGGTGTCGTTGATTTGCGACTTTTCGAAAAGTATTACTTCTGGCTCCGCACTACGACTCAGTTCAATGCGAGTATTTGGAGGGGCATTGCCAAGCAAACGCGGTAACGCGGTGGTCCCAGCGGTACCGCGATACTACCGAATCGATGCGTCCTGACGACGGATAGCCCATCTTGATTTCGTTGAGCATTGAGCATTGGTTCTTCAACCACTCCTCAGCGTCGTCGCCCAACTAAGGCCCACTTCGCGGATTTCTGATACATCGATTCGACCGAATCGATCTACTAGTGGGCGGGACAGGATTTGAACCTGCGACATCCGGCTTGTAAGGCCAGCGCTCTGCCGCTGAGCTACCCGCCCTCGAATTTCGAGAGAGCATGCGCCAAGTGCGGCCCGTCGGATACCACAGGCCCCGCTGAAACGCGAGACATGACCGTCATTTCAGGGCAAATTGGCTCCGATGCCATTTTCACCGGCGTCGGGTCGACCCACTCCCAGCGGTTCGACGGTCACTTCCCCCGATTCGGGCCGCTGCGCGGGCGCAGTAGAATGCTGCCCTTCATAAAGCTCACCCGCGCGATATTCCAGGAAAACGCGCCGCGACCCCAGCATCTTGTCGGCATCTTTCAGCACCAAAGCCTCGCGCAACACATCGTCCATATGATCGACGAGGACAATTCTAAGGCCACGTAACACGCGTCTAGGAATTTCCTTGAGGTCTTTGCGATTTTCTATCGGAATAATCACCGTTTCTATGTGATTTCGGTGAGCCGCGAGCAGTTTTTCCTTCAATCCCCCGATCGCCATCACCCGACCGCGAAGTGTGATTTCGCCTGTCATTGCGACCAAAGTCCGAACTGGAATCTTGAGCAGCGCACTTGCAATACTGGTGGCCATGGTAACGCCTGCGCTGGGGCCATCCTTCGGAATGAATTCCGGGAAGTGCACATGCACGTCAACTTGCTGGTAGAAATCCTTGTCCAGCCCCATACGCTCGGCACGTGAGCGAATGTAGCTCATTGCCGCCTGGGCGCTTTCCTCCATCCCCTTCTCCAAGAGTCCCGTGATCACCAGCTTGCCCTTGCCAGGAACGACGCTGACCTCACAATCGAGGACGTCTCCACCGTACATCCAGACGCTTAGACCGTGGGTAAGCCCTATTTCATCAGTCTCTTCCGTGCGCCCCACTCGGTGTTTCGGCACGCCCAGGTACCGGGGAATATCCGTCCCCTTCAAGGCCCAAACTCGATCTTTGCCTCCTTTGACAACTTCCAGCGCTATCTTTCGACAAAGTCCGGCAATCTCTCGTTCGAGTGATCGAACGCCCGCTTCTTTCGTGTAGTGATGAATGACGGTTCGGATTGCATTCTCCGAGAAATCGATATTTACACCACCCAGCCCACATTCCGTCAGCTGACGTGGGACCAAATACCTCACCGCTATGTTGAGCTTTTCAAACTCGGTATAGCTCGTGAGCTGAATAATCTCCATGCGATCCTGCAGCGGCAACGGTATGCCCCCCAGAGTATTCGCTGTCGTGATAAACATGACGTCGGATAGATCGTAGTCGATATCCAGATAGTGGTCGTTGAAGCTGTTGTTCTGTTCAGGGTCCAATACTTCCAACAAAGCAGCCGCCGGATCCCCGCGAAAGTCCGCGCTCATTTTGTCAATTTCATCCAACAAGAAGACCGGGTTGTTGGATGCAACTTTCTTCAAACTCTGCACGATCTTCCCCGGCAAGGCTCCGATATAGGTTCGTCTATGCCCGCGGATTTCCGCCTCATCGCGCACACCGCCGAGTGATACTCGAACGAACTTTCTGCCCGTAGCTCGCGCAATACTCTTTGCGATGCTCGTCTTTCCCACACCGGGCGGGCCAACCAAGCAGAGGATTGGGCCCTTCAGACGCTTCGTGAGTGCCTGAACTGCCAAGTACTCCACTATCCGCTCTTTGCACTTCTTCAAACCATAGTGGTCTTCATCGAGAATCTTCTCGGCCTCGGCAATATCGAAGCGTTCCTCTGTCTTTTCAGCCCATGGAAGACTTAGAATCCAATCAATGTAATTTCTGACTACTGCAGCTTCTGCGCTGGTGGGATGCATGAGCTTGAGTTTGCGCAGTTCCTTCTTAACCTTTGTTTGCGCTTCTTCGCTCAACGCCTTACTGCGTAGCTTTTCTTCAATCTCCAGGATTTCGGTCTTAAGCTCGTCGCGCTCGCCACCGAGCTCCTTCTGAATCGCCTGCATCTGTTCATTCAGGTAATATTCCTTTTGCGTCTTCTCCATCTGCTTCTTGACGCGCGACCGGATCTTCTTTTCAACCTGAAGAATCTCGATTTCCGCCTGCATCAACTCGTACAGGCGCTCTAGGCGCGCCTTCGTTTCCGGAGTTTCGAGCAGATTTTGCCGATCGCTCAGCTTGATAGTGGGAAGGTTTGCCGCAATCGTGTCGGCGAGCTTCGATGCGTCATCGATACCCTGCACCGTCATCAATACTTCAGGCTGAACTTTCTTGTTCAGTTTTACGTAGACCTCGAATGTACTTTGAACACTCCTGATCAGCGCGGCGACTTCTATATCCGTTTCCACCACGTCAGGCAGCTCGTCGACCTCGACTAGAAAATAGTCGTGAATTTCAGCAAATCGACGGATTTTCGCGCGTCGCCGGCCCTCAATGAGTACTTTGACGGTTCCGTCGGCAAGTCGCAACAATTGAACAACGACACCAATTGTGCCAATTGAGTGAATATCTTCGGGAGTAGGCTCGTTGGTCTTGGCGCTCTTTTGCGCCGCCATGAATACTTCCTTGTCCCTAGCCATTGCTTCGTCTAGCGCCGCAATGCTCTTTTCACGGCCCACGAAAAGTTGAGACACCATGTGAGGAAACACGACAATGTCACGCAGCGGAAGTGCGGGAAGAGAACGGCGGTTTGGTGTCTTGTCGCTTTCAGTCTTGAAGAACATTAGGCTTCATCCCTTACGCACAAAGCGGTGACAAGGTGCAAAATGCGATGTGACTGCCAAGTTCGTTGAGCCGCAGAGCTCGGCCCAATCCGGCGGCTCACAATCCCGAGATCGCAATGTTCGGCCACTGCGCAGGCTTGGGGCATCATGTGGCGTCAACCCGCTTCAGCTTCTTTTTGATATACGATTATCGGCGCTTCGCTCTTGAGAATGACGTCTTCACTGATAACTACTTCCTTGATCCCTTGCTTGCTCGGCACATCGTACATGATGTCTAGCATTGCTTCTTCAAGGATTGCACGCAATCCGCGTGCACCGCTTTCGCGCTCTATGGCGCGCCTGGCGATGGCAGTTAGAGCACTTTTGTGAAACTTCAGCTTTATTCCGTCCATCTCGAATAGCTTTTGAAATTGCTTCACAAGGCTATTTCGAGGTTTGGTGAGTATGTCCACCAGCGCATCTTCCGTGAGCTCGTGCAAAGTCGCGATCATCGGCAGACGCCCGATGAATTCGGGAATCAGGCCAAATTTGAGCAAGTCCTCTGGTTGCACCCGACTGAGCAAGTCGCCGAGTTTCAATTCCCGTTTGCCCTTGACGTCGGCTCCAAATCCAATTCGCGACTGGCCCAAACGCCGTTGAATGATTTGGTCTAGGCCTACGAATGCTCCACCACAAATGAATAGTATGTTTGTTGTATCGACCTGCAAGAAGTCCTGCTGCGGATGCTTCCGCCCGCCTTTGGGTGGAACATTGGCAATCGTGCCTTCAATAATCTTCAGAAGCGCTTGCTGGACACCTTCGCCCGAAACGTCCCGAGTAATCGAAGGATTGTCGCTCTTTCGACTAATCTTGTCGATTTCGTCAATGTATACGATTCCACGCTGAGCTCGCTCGATGTCATGGTCGGCGTTCTGCAATAGCTGAACGATGATATTCTCGACGTCTTCGCCAACGTAACCTGCTTCAGTCAATGTAGTGGCATCGGCGATAGCAAAAGGTACTTTGATGATCTTGGCCAGTGTTTGGGCTAAGAGCGTCTTGCCGCTTCCCGTCGGCCCCAGCAGCAGAATGTTGCTTTTGCTCAGTTCGACATCATCAGCCGAAACCTTGCTGTCAATGCGCTTGTAATGATTGT
>Ga0302321_100006679_pt1 | contig 10152 bp, 10 predicted proteins | sample Fen_T0_1_FD_202505 | JGI IMG/M metagenome (GOLD analysis project Ga0302321, IMG submission 202505) | Peat permafrost microbial communities from Stordalen Mire near Abisko, Sweden - Fen_T0_1 | ecosystem: Environmental > Terrestrial > Soil > Wetlands > Permafrost | place: Sweden: Abisko... | reverse complement strand
GGAGCTCGGCGTGGCCGACGCGGCCGTCCGGCATCTCCAGCCGGTAGACCTCCCGCGCGCCGAGGGCGCGCACATAGAAGGCGATGGCCGCGGCCCCGCCCTTCACCACGAGGTGCGGCGAGAGGACAGGGTGGCCGGGGGCGACGAAGGGGATGGTCATGGCGTGCTCCGTGCGGGTGGGCTGTGGCTTCGTGTGGCGGCGACGGCGCACCATCGCGCCGGGCTCCACCCGGAACCTGCCGTGGGCCCGCCCGAGCCGCTTGTACGAAAGTCACCCCACGGCCCCCTCCTGGAGGGAAGCCGCCCCTCGCTCACGGCTCGGGCTCCACCACGCCGCCGAGATCAGGGCGGAGGCGGCGGCGAAGCTCGCCCGGCGTGAGGCCGGTGAAGGCCCGGAACTCCCGCGTGAAGTGGGCCTGGTCGTAGTAGCCGTGCGCGAGCGCGGCGAGCGTCCAGTCGCCCGGCGCGTCCGGCCCGGCGCGGAGCGCCGCGAGGAGGCGCTCGAAGCGAACCAGGCGGGCCAGGCGCTTGGGCGTCATGCCAAGCTCCGCGCGGAAGCTCTCGGCGAGGTGCTTGCGCGAGACCCCCGCCTCCCGGGCGAGGCCGGTCACCTCCAGCCGGCCAGCGGCGTCCTCGATCCGCCTGCAGGCCCAGCCGATCCAGCGCGGCAGCGCGGTGGCGCGTCCGGCCGCGGCGCAGAGCAGCGCGTCGAGGAGGTCGAAGCGCTCGGCCCAGCCCCGCGCGTTGCCCAGCCGCTCGGCCGCGCCGCGGAGCGCCGGCACGTCGAGCGCGGACAGCGCGGTCACCTGGCCGGCCAGCTCCGCCACCTGCCTCCCCAGGAGCCGCCGGGCGCCGACCAGGGTCAGGTCCACCTGCACGCCGCGCATCTCGCCCTCGGTCTCGACGAGCGTGAAGCCGTCGTCGAGCCCCGCCGCGAAGCCGCCCGCGTGGCGGGCCACCTGGCCGGGCCGGGCGCGATCGTGGAGCCGGAGGGCCGGCCCGAGATCGATGATGAGGACCACCTGGGCGCCGGGGAGCTCGCGCCGGCGGATCGGCCCCGGCGTCCGCTCGTCGTACCCGCAGTAGCGCCGCACGATCCCCGCGAGCGGCGGCGCAGGATCGGCGAACACATACTCCCACGCGCCCAGGGGCGAGCGGTGGCGGATGAGCTGGAGCCGGCGCGCCGCGGCGGGGGGCACCGGGCGGTTCTACCCACCCTGCCCCCGCGGCGCAGCGCCCGGCGACCGAGGGCCACGATCGGGGCGCGTGACGAGACCCGGGCGCCGGGCAGGGGCGCCGGCCGCGGCTAGGCCAGCTTCTTCCCGGCGAAGTCCTGCGCAGCGAAGAAGACGCCGTGGACCTCGCCGTCGATGAGCGCGGGAGCGAGCGCGCCGGGGAGCACCGACTCGACCGCGTTCGGCGCGTTGGGACCGCCGAGATCCGTGCGGAGCCAGCCCGGATCGAGCAGGCTCATGAGCACGCCGGTGCCGCGGAGGTGCGGGACGGTGTCGCGCACGAACTTGTCCAGCGCGGCCTTGGACGCGGCGTAGGCCATGAGCTCGGGCTGGTCGCGGATGCCCGAGGTGAGCTGGACGATCCGGCCGAACCCCTGCCCCTGCATGCGCGGCAGCACGCGGTAGGTGATCCGGATCGGCGCGATCACGTTCACCTCGAAGGAGAGGCGGTACTCCTCCGCGGGCGTGGCGAGCCAGTCCTGCCGGTACTTCGTCATGATCGCCGCGTTGTTGTAGACGATGTCGAGGCCCCCGCTCGCCGCGATCGCCTCGTCCATCATGCGGTCCACGTCCGCCTGGTTCGAGAGCTCGGCGGCGACCGAGGCCGCCTTCACGCCCCTGGCGACGAGCTCCTCCTCGAGCGCCGCGGTGTGCGCCCGCTCCCGGCTGTGGAGCACCACGTTGCAGCCGCGCGCCGCCAGCCCCTGCGCGACCTGGCGGCCGACGCCGCGCGCCGCCCCGGTGACCAGCGCCCACCTCCCACGGATCTCCACGGACATGCTCTGTCGCCTCCTCCGCGGCCGGCTCGTCCGGACTGGCGGGAGCCGGGGAGTCTATGCGATGCCCCGGCGCCGCGCGCGCCGCCGGCAGGTGGATGTGAACGTGAACATGTCGCAGCGCCCTTCGACAGGCTCAGGGCGAGCGGATTCTCCTGTCCGCTCATGGTGAGCTTGTCGAACCACGAGCACTGGGCCGGAGCCCCTCAATCCCAGCGCGCCAGGAACCGCGCCTCGGTCCGGGAGGCGTCGATCACCGTGACCGAGACCTGGAGCGCGCGGGAGCAGCGGAAGGCGCCCGCGAAGGCCTCGCAGAGCCAGGCCTGGGAGAGGGCGCCGAAGAGGCCGGGCGGGAAGGCGAGGCGCCCCTCGGCCCGACGCGCGTCGAGCCGCGCCACCGTGAGCCTGGTGCCCCGGTGGAACGCCGCGTACCGCGCCGGCGCGTACTGCATGAGCACGTCGGGCGAGAACAGCGCCATGAGCGCGCGGTAGATGACGCCGTGGTAGAGCAGCCGGAACCCGTCGCTGCTCCAGGCCCGGAAGGCCCGCTCGTCCTGGCCCGCGAGATCGGCGATGGCGAGCAGCGCCGCGTGCTGGCGGACCTCGGGCGTCCACCCCCGGCCCGCGTCGCCGAGCAGGTCGGCCACCAGCGGCGGGACCTCGCCGCGGAGCGGCGGCGCATGGGCCGTGAAGAGCGCATGCACGCTCGAGCGCACCTCGCACTCGGGGTACGACGCGAGCCCGCTCGGCAGCCCCGCCAGGTAGGCCGCGAGGCGCGGGCAGCGCCGCTCCAGCTCCGCTCTGTGGTCGTTCGCCGGCTCGAGCCCCACCGGGAGCCGCTGCCCCGTCACACCGCGCCGTCCCGTTTGCATGCCTGTCGCTCCACCCCCCCGCGCGGCGACCTTCGCCGCGAGTGCAGGGGATGCACGCCCGGGGCCGAGCGACCCCGCAGGCCCCACAGGCCCCGTGCGCCGCGGAGCGCAGCGCCTGCAAGGCCTTGGCGCGAAGAGGGAAAGGTGGGAGCGGCTGCGCTAGCCCCGCTGGAGAGGCACCCGGGGTCGGGCGGGCCTCCGACGCTGGGTCCGGAAGTGCTCGCGCGCTGCCCGCCCGGGACGCCGCCAGATCCGCGTTTCTGAAAACGTTTTCTTTTCGGCTGGACGGGTCGGCGCGGGTGCGGTGTACTTCCCCGGGGAGGAGGAAGCCGATGCTCATCGTCGGAACCCGCCTGTTCGGCAAGGTCGATCACCTTCCCGGGCGCTTCTACGTCGCGACCCGCTTCGCGCACGTGAACTTCATCCCCCTCTTCCCCACCGGCTCGTGGCTGGTCCAGGACGGCTCGCTGTCGAGCGGGATCACCCGCTCGAGCTGGCGCGGGTGGCAGCTCCCCGGCGTTCACTGGCCGTCGGCGGCGATGGCCTGGCTCCGCGTGGGCCTGGCGCTCGCCGCGCTCGCGGCGGTGGTGGCGCTGGTCGCTGGTCGCGGCGGACCCGCGGCGCTGGTGGCTGCCTCGGCCGCGGCCGGGTTCGCGTACAGCTATCGGCTTGGCCGGGCGACCGCCGCGCGCGTCCACGCGCTGTGCCGCGAGCTGGGCCTCCCTGCCGATCAGGCCGACGCACTCCGGCGCGAGGCCGGCTGCCGCTGAGGAGCGTCCCAGGCCGCGGCCCCCTTCGCGCCTGCGCGCGGCGTCGGAGCGCACGCCGCACCGGGTCGTTGACGGCGCCGGCCGGATGAGGCCAGAGTCGAGCCGTCCGCATGACTGACGCTGACGGGGAGCACCCCGGTGAAGTGCGGACAGGTCTCCCGCCGCGCGTCTGGGCACCCCTGCCACCGAGGAGGCGCCCGCATGTCCGCCCTGTCCACCGTCGATCAGCACTCCGCCCTTGCGGGCGTCGATCAGCACTCCGCCCTTGCGGGCGTCGATCGGCACTCCGCCCTTGCGGGCGTCGATCCCGAGGTCTTCGCCCTCGTCCAGGCCGAGGAGCGCTATGAGCGCGACACGGTCCGGCTCATCGCGAGCGAGAACTACGCGTCGAGGGCGGTGCTCGAGGCGTCGGGCTCGGTGTTCGCGAACAAGTACTCCGAGGGCTATCCCCTCGCCCGCTTCTACCAGGGGCAGAAGTTCGTCGATCCGCTCGAGCAACTGGCGGTGGCGCGCGCGAAGGCGCTCTTCGGCGCCGAGCACGTGAACGTCCAGCCGTACTCCGGCTCCCCCGCGAACCTCGCGGTCTACCTGGCGTTCCTGCAGCCGGGCGACACCATCCTCGGGCTCGCCCTGCCCCACGGAGGCCACCTCACCCACGGCGCCAAGGCGAGCATCTCCGGCAAGTACTTCAAGGCCCTCTCCTACGAGCTCGATCCGGCCACCGGCCTCCTCGACTACGAGGCCATCCGTCGCCTCGCCCTGGAGCACCGCCCGAAGATCCTCGTCGCCGGCCACTCGGCCTACCCGCGGGGGCTCGACTTCGCGCGGTTCCGCGCCATCGCCGACGAGGCCGGCGCGCTCCTGCTCGTGGACATGGCGCACTTCGCGGGGCTCGTCGCCGGCGGCGCCCACGCGAACCCGGTCCCGTTCGCAGACGTGGTCACCACCACCACCCACAAGACGCTGCGCGGCCCGCGCGGCGCGATGATCCTCTGCAAGGAGCGGCACGCGAAGGCGATCGACCGCGCGGTCTTCCCTGGACTGCAGGGTGGGCCGCACAACCAGACCACCGCCGCGATCGCCGTGGCGCTGGGCGAGGCGCTGCGGCCCGCCTTCCGGGACTACGCGCACCGCGTGGTCGAGAACGCGCGCGCGCTCGGCGCCGCGCTCAGGTCGCGCGGCTTCGACCTCGTGAGCGGGGGAACCGACAACCACCTCCTGCTGGTGGACCTCCGCGGCAAGGGAATCCCCGGCAAGCCGGCCGCGGTCGCCATGGAGCGGGCCGGGGTGGTGGCGAACTGCAACACGGTCCCGGGCGAGACCCGCAAGGCGAGCGATCCGAGCGGACTGCGCCTCGGCACCGCCGCGGTGACGAGCCGCGGCTTCGGGGCGGCGGAGATGGAGAAAGTCGCGGAGTGGATCGACCTCGCCATCCGCTACACCGAGGACCCGGTCCGACTCGAGGAGCTCGCCGGCCAGGTGCGCGCGCTCTGCGCCCGGTTCCCCGCGCCCGGGCTGGACTAGCCCGCGCGCACTGCTCGCCGGGCCGGTGCCCGAAGGAGCGGGACGAACATCGTTGCAAGGTCGCAACGATGATTTGCTCAGCCGGCATTTGTCATCCACCCGGCAACGGTTACGGTTACCTTGAGATCGAGAGGATCGCCATGACCACCCCCGCCGCCCTTGCCGTCCGCACCCCCGAGCACGCCATCGACCCGCTGTTCCACGCCCGCTGGTCGCCGCGCGCCTTCACCGCCGACGAGCTCCCCGAGGCGACCCTGCGCGGCCTCCTCGAGGCTGCGCGGTGGGCGCCCTCGTCCATGAACGCCCAGCCGTGGCGCTTCGCCTATGCACTCCGCGGCACGCCCGCCTTCGACGCGCTGCTCGCCACGCTCACGCCGGGCAACCAGGCGTGGGCCCACCGCGCCTCCGCCCTGATCGCCCTCGCCTCGAAGACGACCCTGGCGGTCCCCGGCAAGCCCGAGCCGGTGCCCTCGCGCAGCCACGGCTTCGACGCGGGGGCCGCGTGGGCGCACCTCGCCCTCCAGGCGCACCTGTGGGGCTGGAGCACGCACGCCATGGGCGGCTTCGACATGGAGCAGGCGCGCGCCGTGCTGCGCGTCCCAGCCGACCTCGAGCTGCAGGTGGTGATCGCGGTCGGCAAGCAGGGCGACCCCACCGTGCTGCCCGACTGGGCGCGCGCCCGCGAGAAGCCCAACGAGCGGCAGCCCATCGCCGAGCTGGCGCGCGAGGGCGGCTTCGGGCCTTGAGCGCCGCGCGACGCCGCCCCGCCACGCGCGGTGTCGCCCCGGTGTGAAGCCGTGGCATCATGGCGCGAGCGGCGCGCCATGGCGACCACACCCTCCTACCTTTTCCAGCTGGGACCGCTCCCTGGCGCCCTCGAGCCGCTGGGGCTCCCGGTCCTGGCCGGCGAGCCGGTGGACGCGATCTTCGCGGGCGCCCGGCCCGCGGGCGAGGCCGGACCGTTCCGGCTCCTCTCGCGCGGCGACTGGCTGGTGGGCTTCGCCGCGCTGCCGCTCGGCGCCGGCGTCGAGCGCGCAGCACGCCTCGGTTACCGGGCGCTCCTCGGCGCCGCCGCCACCAGGGACCGGCACCTCTGCCGCGTCTGGAACTACGTGCCGCGCATCAACGAGCACGCGCCGGCCGCGGAGGGCGGTCTCGAGCTCTACCAGGCCTTCTGCCGCGGGCGCTCGCTGGCGTTCGAGGAGGCCCACGGCGACGGCTTCGCGGCGCGGCTCCCGGCTGCGTCGGCCGTCGGCACGGAGGGCGGGGCGCTGGCCATCGCCTTCGCGGCGAGCGCCCGCGCGCCGCGCCATGTGGAGAACCCGGACCAGGTGCCGGCGTACGCCTATCCGGCGCGTTACGGGCCGCGGCCGCCGAGCTTCGCCCGCGCCACGGTGCTTGGCGGGCCGGGCGGCGACGACGTCTTCATCTCGGGCACGGCGGCGGTGCGCGGGCACGCGACGGTCGCGCCGGGGAGCACGGCGGCCCAGCTCGAGTCCACCTTCCAGAACCTCGACCGGATCGCCGCCGCCTGCGGAATCGGCGCGACGGCCGCCGAGGCGCGCGGCGCCGCCCGCTTCGTCCGCGCCTACCTCCGCCACGCCGCCGATCTCCCGCGCACGGAGGCGGCGCTCCGCGCCCGCCTGCTGCGGCCGGGCGACCAGGTCAGCTACCTCCGCGCCGACCTCTGCCGGGCCGAGCTCAACGTCGAGATCGAGCTGACCGTCCTCGGGGCCGGCCCCGGGGCCCGGCACCCTTGCTGAGGCGACCATGGTCTTCGTCGGCTTCTCCACCCCGCGCCGCTGGAACCCGCTCTCCTGGCTCATTCGCGTGGGGACCCGCTCGCGGGCGAGCCACGCCTGGCTCCTCGTGGAGGATCCGCTCTTCAAGTTGCGGCTCGTCCTCGAGGCCCACTCCACCGGGTTCCGGCTGGTGACCCTGGCCCGCTTCGCGCGGGACAACACGGTGGTGGCCATCGCGACCCCGGCGCACCCGCTCGACCCCGGACTGCCCCAGGCCGGCGGCTGGCTGGGCGAGAGGTTCGACACCGCAGGGATCATCGGCATGGCCTGGGTGGTTGCCCGCCGCTTCTTCCACCTCTCGCCGGGACGGAACCCCTTCCGCAGCACCCAGGCCCTGTTCTGCTCCGAGTCGGTGGTCCGCACGCTCAAGGCGGCGGGCTACCCGGGCGCCGAGGGGCTGGTGGACGAGGAGGAGACCCCCGCCGACGTGCTCGCCTTCCTGCGCGCCTCCGGGAGCGAGGTGCTGGAGCGCGCGCAGTTGAACCTCGCGCCGCGGCGGCTCCTGCGCGGGACGCCGCCGGCGCCGGGCGCCGCTCCGGGCCGGTCGAGCGATCGCGCGGCGTGAGTGGAAGGCGTACCACCGGACCGACCATCGCCTGCCAGGGCACCTGCCCCGTCTACGAGTGGCCCGCTCGCGCGGCCGGCTGTGCCGACCTGCCGAGACCGCTCGCTCACCGCGCCAGGAGCGCGTGGGCGAGCGGCGCCAGCGCCAGCGCGGGGAGCATCGCGCCGACGCGGACGCGGCGGCCCTCCACGCCGAGGCCGCCGAGGAGCAGGTTCACGCCGATCCCCAGCACCAGCAGCCCGCCGGCGCCGCTCGTGAGCAGCACGCGCGGGTCCAGGGCCGGATCCGGCAGCGAGCGCGCCAGCGCCGCCGCCGCCAGGCTGACGCCGCCCTGCAGGATCAGGATGGGCAGGACGGAGAAGCCGACGCCGATCCCGTACACGCCGGCGAGCGCCACCGCGGCGATGCCGTCGAGCGCCGACTTCAGCACCAGCGTCCGTGCGTCGAGCGCGAGCCCGTTCTGGAGGCTGCCCACGATGGCCATGGGCCCGACGCAGAAGAGGAGCGACGCGGTGAGGAAGCCGTCGGTGAACCGGCCCCCGCCGCCCACGCGGCGCCGCAGCCCCTCCCCCAGCCCCTCGAGCCGCTCCTCGAGCGCCAGCGCCTCGCCGATGAGCCCGCCCAGGGCGAGGCTCACCAGGGCCACGATCACACCGGGCAGCGGGCCGGCGTGGACCCGCTCCAGCCCGCGGGCCATGTCGAGGCCCACGTAGAGCACCACCAGCCCGAGCACCTGCATGAGCGTGCGGCTCAGCCGCTCCGGCAGCCGCGCGCCCGCCGCGAGCCCGGCGGCGGTCCCGGCCAGGATGGCCGCGACGTTGATCAGCGTCCCGGAGGTGCGGGCGAGGAGGTCCATGGGGCGGCGACTATACCCGGGGCGCCGCGGACCGCCGAACGGTCGGTCGACCAGACGATCACCAACCCGGTCCCCGGTCGCTCGCCCGGTGCGGCCTGAGGCGGCTGCAGTCCGCGGAAGCGGTTGATGCCAGGGTCCTCGGTGCGTATGAAGCCCGGCTCTGGGCCCTTCCGGCTCTGCGAGGAGCGCCGGCCGAGCCGGTGATTGCTTGATGGCACTTCACGAGGTGCTCGCGGCGAAACGCGACGAGGTCGTTCTGCGCTGGAAGGCGCGGGTGCGGGGGACGCTCGCCCCCGAAGCCATGCCGCCTCTCGAGATCGAAGACCACATCCCCGCCTTCGTGGACGAGATCGTTTCGGCCCTCCGGGAGGTCTCCGGCCTCTCGGCTCGCGGGCCGTCACCGGACGAGAGCGCAACCGCAGGGGAGCACGGTATACAGCGACTCCGGCTTGGTTTCAGCCTCGATTCGGTCGTGCGCGAGTACGGAACCCTTCGCCAGGCCATCCTCGACACCGCCAGGGAAACCGGCGCGCCACCGACACCCGGTGAGCTGCAGGTCCTCTTCGACACGTTGATCACCGGGATCGCCCATGCCGTCACCGAGTACTCACGTCAGCGCGACGCCGAGCTGCTCCGACAGGCCAACGAGCACTTCGCGTTCATCGCCCACGAGCTGCGCAACCCACTGTCATCCGCGATGACGGCGTTCAAGCTCCTCAAGAACAAGGGCGAGCTCCCAGCGGAGAGCCGGTCCGTTGGCGCCCTCGAGCGAGGGCTGCAGCGCACCAGCGAGCTCGTCGATCAAACGCTCCAGATCGCGCGGGTTGCCTCGGGCATCGAGCTACATAGACAGGCCACGACGCTCACGGACCTCTTCGAGGATGCCGAAGGCAACGCTCTCTCGGACGCCGAGTCCAGGGGAGTCGACATCCGGACGGTGGTCGAGAAGGACCAACGCGTCATGCTCGATACTCGGCTCGTTCGGTCTGCACTCGGCAACCTGGTCCGGAACGGAGTGAAGTACACGTCACCTGGAAGTGCAGTGGAGCTGCGCGGCGAGATCGCCAACGGACGAGCGATCATCGAGGTCGAGGATCATTGCGGTGGTCTGGAGCCTGGGAAGGTCGAGGAAGCCTTCGCGCCTTTCGTGCGTCTCGACGACCGCCAGAGTGGATTCGGCCTTGGCCTCGCCATCGCCAAGCAGGCCGTCGATGCCCATGGTGGGAGCATCCGCGTTCAAAACCTTCCCGGAAAGGGCTGCATCTTCGTCCTCGAGCTACCGGTGAGGAACTAGCCGAGGCGGACCGCGCGCCGGAAGGGGCATGGGCACGGCCTCCGCGCTTCAGTGAATGCGCGGCAACACCGGCAGCGCCGCCACGATCCGGGCCTCCTCCGCCGCGAGGACCTCGGCGCGGGCGTCGGCGCCTGGGTCGACCTCGCGCGCGAGGTCCAGGAACAGGAGCTCGTGGCCGCCCTCCGACTGCGCCAGCCGCGCGTAGACGCCGGCGAGGCGCGGATCGGGCAGGGCGTCGGCGAGGAGCTGCAGCCGCTCGCAGCTGCGGGCCTCGACGAGGGCGCACACGAGGAGGCGATCGCAGAGCCGGGCCGCGGGTCCGCCCTGGCCGCCGCGGACCAGCGCCAGGAGCGCCTGGACGTAGGGGTCGCCGGGATCGGGCGGGAGCGGCAGCCCGCGGGCGGAGAGCTCGGAGAGGATCTGCAGGAAATGCTGCAGCTCCTCCTGCGCGAGCTTCG
>Ga0302321_100006676_pt1 | contig 10155 bp, 10 predicted proteins | sample Fen_T0_1_FD_202505 | JGI IMG/M metagenome (GOLD analysis project Ga0302321, IMG submission 202505) | Peat permafrost microbial communities from Stordalen Mire near Abisko, Sweden - Fen_T0_1 | ecosystem: Environmental > Terrestrial > Soil > Wetlands > Permafrost | place: Sweden: Abisko... | reverse complement strand
CTCGACCTCTTCCGGGGCCTGGCCGCGATACTGGGTGACGATCTGCACCTGCACGTCCTGGACGTCGGGGAAGGCCTCGATCGGCAGGTTGTTCACCGCGCGCACGCCGAAGAACAGCAGCGCGACGATCGCCACCAGCACGAACAGTCGCTGGGTGATGCAAAAGGTGACTAGGCGCTCTAGCATGGCGTCAGCGGCCGGGCCGGGTTAGGGTGGCTCAATTGGTCGAGGACAGCTCGGATTGCAGCAGCAGCGCGCCGCCTATCACCACCCGCTCGCCCTTGGCGACACCGGCGCTGACGTAGGAGTACTCGCGGTCCTGCACCGCCAGTTGCACCTTGCGCTTGACGAACACCCGCGGCGTGGTCTCGACGAATATGAAACTGTACAGGCCCTCGGTGACCAGCGCGCTGTTGGGCAGGCGCACCGCCTGCTTGCCTTCGTCGGTCAGCAGGGTGACACGCGCGTACATCTCCGGCTTGAGCTTGCCGTCCGGATTGCTCAGGTCGCAGCGCACCTGGATGCGCCGCGTATCCGGGTTGACCACCTGGCCGACCCGCGCCACCACCGCGCGGAAGGTCTCGCCCGGATAGGCTTCCACCGAGACGCTGACCGGCAGCCCGGGCCTGACCTTGGACAGGTGGTGTTCAGGCAGGTCGACCAGCACCCACAGGCGGGACAGGTTGCTGACCACGAACAGCGGGTCGGAGCCGGGCTGCACTTCCATCGCCGGGTTGGCCTTGCGGTCCGCGACCACGCCGCTGACCGGCGAGCGCAGCGCCAGCCCGGGGCCGTCACCGGCGCTGGGAGAGAGGTTCTTCAGGCGTGCGCGGGCGCGGGCGGTCTCGGCCTGGGCCTGCGCATAGTCGGCAGCCGCCGATTCCAGGTCCTTGCGCGGAATCACCTCGGCGTCGAACAATTTTTGCGAGCGTTCCAGCGACAAGCGCTTGCGGCTTTCGTCGGCCTGCGCCTTGCTCGCGTCGGCCAGGGCCGCGGCCAGGTCGGGCGCGTCGATGTTGACCAGCACCTGGCCGGCCTTGACCATATCGCCGGCCGCCGCCTTCAGGCTGACGATGCGCCCGGCGATCGGCGAGGTGATGCGCGCGGTCACGTCCTCGTCATACGAGACCTTGCCATTGAGCGGCTCGGCCAGCGGCAGGGGCGCTTCCACCGCCGCCTCCACTTTCAGGGCGGAGAGCTGGGGCGAGCCGTCGGCAAAGCGCAATTCGTTGGAATTCTTGTTCTCGGCCGGGGCGCTGGCCTTGCTTTCGGCCGGCGCGGCGCCGTTCCGGCCACCGACCATGTAGCCCCCCGCCGCGGCGGCGACGGCCAGCACCAGTACCGCGACCGTGGTGCCCTTGTTCATTTCGTCTCTCCCATCAGGTATTCCCTGGGCATTTCGGTATTCGACAGCCAGGCGGCGAGCGCCTTGGCGTGATCGGCGCGTGCATTGGCGGCATCGATCAGCACCGCTTTGAGGGTGCGGCGCGAATCGAGCAGGTCCATCACCCCGAGGGCGCCGTTCTTGAAGGCGAACTCGGCGGCATCGGCAGCCTTCTGTGCCGCCGGCAACAGGTCGGTCTCGAAGCGCTGCAGGCGCTCGCTGCTGCTATCGAGGTCGTTGCGGGCGCGCAGCACGTCGCCCAGGGCCTGGGCGCGGACCCGCTCCAGGCTGTCGCGCGCGGCATACCAGTCGGCCTGGGCGCGCGCCACCGTGCCCTCGTTGTTGTGGCGCAGGAACAGCGGCACGCTCAGCGCCAGGCCGAAACTGTTGCCGGTGCCCTGCTGGTTGAAATCGTTCTGCGGCCAGTGCTCGACCTGCACGCCGACCGAGACGTCGCGGGTGCGCTGCGCCTGCGCCAGTTCGCGCGCCTTGTCGGCCGCCTCGACACGGGCGCGCGCGGCCCGGACATCGGGACGGCGTTCGACCAGTTCCTCGATCTTCGCCGCGCCCTGGGCATCACGCGCCGGCCAGGGAGTGACGGCGTGGATACCGGCGGCCCGGTCGTCGGCGCCGATCAGATAGGCCAGCGCCAGGCGGGCGCGTCCCAGGTCTGCTTCGGCGGCGCGCGCATCGTTTTGCGCGCGCAAGGCATCGACGCGGATGCGCGAAACATCGGAGGCGGCCAGGTCGCCGGCGCGCTGGCGCAACTGCGCAGCCTCGACGGTCTTGCCGAACAGTTGCGCGGTGTCCTGACTGGTGACCAGCTTGTCCTGCGCGGCCAGCAGGTCGTAGTACGCGCTGCGCAGCGCCAGCACCTGCTGGCGCCCGGTATCGGCCAGGTCTTCCCCGACCGCCGCCTCCAGGCGTTTAGCGGTATCGACCCGCAGACCGAGCTTGTTGCCGCGTTCGATCAGCTGGTCGACCCGGGCGATGCTGTCCACCGTCTTGCCGCGCAAGGGGCCGGAGCCCACGCCCAGGCGCGGGTTGATGTTCTGGGTGGTCCAGGTGAATTGCGGGTTGGGCGGCTGCCCGGCCACCTGCACGTCGGCCTGCGCCTGCTCGAGTGCGCGCCGCGCCACCGCGATGTCGCGATTCTTGCTCGCCAGCAGGCTTTCGGCCGCCGGCAGGGTCAAAGCACCCAACTCCGCTGGCGCCTGCGCAAACAGCGGTGCGCACATTCCCGCCGCGAGCAAAAGCACACAGTTGCGCAGCATGCGGAGTGGCAAAATGGAGGGGGGTTTCATCGCGGCGCAAGTATACTTCGAGAACTCCGTACGTTATCCCCGCATTTGTGAAACAACGTAAAAATGGGACGGCTGCCCAGAGAGCGTAAAAGCCGTATGGAAATCATCCGGTGTGCAGTTCCGGGCAATCCATCCGCAACCACGCAGCATCCCTTCCTGATACATCCAGAAACGAGCCCGATTTGTGCTGATCCTAGGCATTGAGACTTCCTGTGACGAAACCGGTATCGCGCTCTATGACACCGTGCAAGGTGCCAGCCTGCCTGCCGCCGGCCTGCTCGCGCACGCCCTGCATTCGCAGGTGCGCATGCACCAGGACTATGGCGGGGTGGTGCCCGAACTGGCCTCGCGCGACCACATCCGCCGCGTGCTGCCCCTGACCCGCCAGGTGCTCGCGCAAGCCGGCAAGTCCCTGGGTGAGCTCGACGCGGTGGCCTACACGCGCGGCCCCGGCCTGGCCGGCGCGCTGCTGGTGGGCGCGGCGGCCGGCAGCGCCCTGGCCCTGGCATTGGGCATCCCGGCGATCGGCGTACACCACCTCGAAGGCCATCTACTCTCCCCCTTGCTGTCCGCGGAGCCTCCTGCATTTCCCTTTGTCGCCTTGCTGGTCTCCGGTGGGCACACCCAGTTGATGCGGGTCGACGGGGTGGGCAGTTACCAGATGCTGGGCGAGACCATCGACGATGCCGCCGGCGAGGCTTTTGACAAAAGCGCCAAGCTGCTTGGCCTGGACTACCCGGGCGGCCCCGCCTTGAGCCGCCTGGCCGAGAGCGGTACGCCGGGACGCTACAAGCTGCCGCGCCCGATGCAAGGCAGCGGCGACCTGAACTTCAGTTTCAGCGGCCTGAAGACCGCGGTGCTGACCACCGTGCGCAGGGAAGGCCTGGGGGCCCACGGCGCTGACGGCGCGGGCGGCAGCGCCGATGCGCAGGCGCGCGCCGACCTGGCCTGCGCGGTGGAAGAGGCGATTACCGATGTGCTGACCAGCAAATCGCTGGCGGCCCTCGAGCAATCCGGGCTGGTGCGCCTGGTGGTGGCCGGCGGGGTGAGCGCCAACCGGCGCCTGCGCGAACGCCTGGATGCCGCGGTCGCCAGGCGCGGCGCCCAGGTGTTCTATCCGGAACTGGCTCTGTGCACCGACAATGGCGCGATGATCGCCTATGCGGGCGCCTGCCGTCTGCAGCAGGGCGCCGCCACCGACCCCGGCTACCGCTTCGAGATCAAACCGCGCTGGGAGCTCGATGGCGCCGAATTTCGTCTTGGGGACGGTGCCGAACGTCTCCCTAGCGCGCCGGCAGCATCGACTCTTTAGTCGTGCTTGCCTGCCTTGCCATGCTTGGCATGTTTGGCATGCCGCGCCGGCCGGGGCGCCTTCAGTGCGGGTGCCGGAGCGGCCGCTCCCTTGCTGCCCAGCCGCGTCTCGGTGCCCGCGATCAGCTTGCCGATGTTCTCACGGTGCCGCCAGATCAGCAGCAGCGACATCACCGCGATCGCCAGGGTGATGATGCCGATATCCCAGAACATCGCGTGATAGACGGGCGCCAGTGCCGCCGCGACCAGGGCGGCGAGCGAGGAGTAACGAAAGATGGCCGCCATGGCGACCCAGGTGGCAAGCGTCGCCAGCCCTAGCCAGGGGTCCAGGGCAAGCAGGATGCCGAGCGCCGTGGCCACCCCCTTGCCGCCCTGGAACTTGAAGAATACCGGATACAGGTGGCCGAGGAACACGGCAACCGCCACCAGCGCAACGCCGCCCTCGCCGACCCCGTAGCGCGGCCCGAACTGCTGGGCCAGGAACACCGCGACCCAGCCCTTGGCGGCATCGCCCAGCAGGGTGAGCACGGCGGCGCCCTTGTTGCCGGAGCGCAGCACATTGGTCGCGCCGGGGTTTTTCGAGCCGTAGGTGCGCGGGTCGGACAGGCCATAGGCACGGCTGACCACCACGGCAAACGACACCGAGCCGATCAGGTACGCAATGACGCCGAACAAGAGTGTCTCCATGACTTATCTTTTAGAATGCCGGACCAACTGGGGATTCTATCAACATGGACCTGATTTTCATCCGCGAGCTCAAGGTGTCGACCATCGTCGGCGATTATCCGCGCGAACGCACCAATCCGCAGCCGATCACTTTCGACATCGAACTGGCGATCCCCGGCGATGCCGTGTACCAGAGCGACAAGCTGGTCGGTACCGTCAACTACGCGGCGGTATGCGCCTATGTGCAGCGCGAGTGCGATACCCACCATTTCAAGCTGCTCGAGCGCATGGCCGATCACCTGGCGCGCGGCATCATCGCCGAATTCAAGACCCCGTATGTGAAGCTCTCGGTGGCCAAGCTGGGCATCATCAAGGGCGTGAAACTGGTCGGCGTGGTGGTGGAGCGGCGCGCCGCCTGACACTGTTCAGGCTGCGGGCCCGCTGCCGGTTCCGCCAAGTGCCTGCGGCCGCCAGCCTGCCACGTGCCGGCTGGCGCCCGCCTGGCCCGCCCTGCTCCACCGATCCATGCGGCCCCTGGGCCCCGCCACTCCTGCAGCGCGCACCTGGCCGGTACGGCCTTGAGGATGTGCAGCAACTCCGCCCTCCCGGCCTACTCTTGCAGAGCACACTCGACCGGGATCGCAGCCAGGGTGCGCGACAGCTCCTGCGGCGCGATGCCGACCAGGAAGCCGCGCCGCCCGCCGTTGATGTAGATTTTCGGCAGGTCGAAAATGCTCTTCTCGGCATACACCGGCATTTGCTTGCGAGTGCCGAAAGGCGAGGTGCCGCCTATCAGGTAGCCGGAATGGCGATTCGCCACCTCGGGCTTGCAGGGCTCTATGCTTTTCGCGCCGGCCTGGCGCGCCAGGTTCTTGGTCGATACCTTGCGGTCGCCATGCATCAGTACCAACAGGGGTTTGGCGTCCTGGTCCTGCATCACCAGGGTTTTCACCACCGCATGCTCGTCGACGCCCAGTTCGCGCGCCGACACCTCGGTGCCGCCGTGCTCCTCGTACTCGTAGGGATGCTCGGTATAGGGCACTTTCTGCGCCTTGAGAAAGGCGGTGGCCGGGGTTTCGGAGACGTGCTGCTTTTTTGCCATCGCGCCAGTGCCGCTTGAAGCGGGCCGGAAGTTCGGATCGGCGTGATTGTACGGTCAGCCGCGCGGATGGTGCTTGGCGTGCAGTTCCTTGAGGCGTTCCTGCGCGACGTGGGTGTAGATCTGGGTGGTCGAGATGTCGGCGTGTCCCAGCAACATCTGCACCACCCGCAGGTCGGCGCCGTGGTTCAGCAGGTGGGTAGCGAAGGCATGGCGCAGGGTGTGCGGCGACAGGGCGGCGGCCGGAATCCCGGCGTACGCGCCGTACTTCTTGACCGAGTGCCAGAAGTTGTGCCGGGTCATGGCCGCCCCCCGCGCGGTGACGAACAGGGCGTCGGCGCTGCGCGCCCCCAGCAATGCCGGGCGCGCCGATTCAAGGTAGCGGGCGATCCAGTCGGCGGCCTCCTCGCCGAACGGCACCAGGCGGGTCTTGCCCCCCTTGCCGGAGGAGATGCGCACCACGTTGTCGGACAGGCTCACCTCGATGGTCTTGACCGTCACCAGTTCGGAGACCCGCAGGCCGCTGGCATAGAGCAACTCGAGCATGGCGCGGTCGCGCAGGCCCACCGGGGTATCGAGGTCCGGGGCGGCGAGCAGGCGTTCAACAGTGCCCTCGGAGAGGACTTTCGGAAAGCGCGCCGCCTGCTTGGCCGAGTCCAGGTTGGTGGTGGGGTCGGAGTTGCGCTTGTTCTGGCGCAGCATCCAGCGGAACAGGCGGCGCAAGGCCGACAGGCGCCGGTTCGCGCTGCTGCCCTTGGCGCCGGCGGCAAATCGCGCGCTGATGTAGTCGGACAGGTCGCGCTCATCGGCGTCGACCAGGCTCTTGCCGCGTTCGGTCAGCCAGACCGCCAGTTGGCCGAGGTCACGGCGATACGCCTCCAGGCTGAGCTTGGCCAGGCCGTCCTCCAGCCAGAGGGCGTCACAGAACTCGTCGATCAGGTCGCTGTCCTGGGGGCTCATGCCGCGCTGATCCACAACCGTGCGCGGTTTGCAGGTACGAGCTTCGCAGATTCACCCGGTCTCATGGCTTGATTGTGTCACAGGACATGCGACGCCGGCCGGATTGCGCCGAGCCAACCACGCTGCCGCCCACGGCCCTCGCTGCACAGCACGCGATCAGTTGAGGACCACGCCTTCATGCGCCAGCAGCCAGCGCTTGATGTTCATGTGCATGCCCTCGCCCCCCGCATCGCCGAAGCCGCCCAGCCCGTTGGCGGCGAGCACCCGATGGCAGGGGATCAGCAGCGAAAACCAGTTCGCCCCGCAGGCGCCGCCGACCGCGCGCGGACCGCTGCGGATGCGCCGCGCCACATCGCCATAGGTAAGCGTCCGGCCGCTGGGAATGGCGGCGACCTCGGCCCAGACCCGGCGCTGGAACTCACTGCCACGCGGCATCAGGGGCAAATCGAAACTGTGTGCCGGATCGCGCAGGTAGGCGCGGATCTGCCGGACCACCTCGCGGGCCAGGGGGCTTTTCGGCGCCTGCGTGCGGATCGACGCCGGCAGGTAAAGCGTTTCGGCGACTGCGCCATCGGCCACCCGCACGCCGATATGGCCGAAGGGCGCGGCGACCACCGCGTCGAAGCTGAGCAATGCCGCCATCCCGCGCCCTTTCAGCCCTGGCCGAGCAGCGCCGCCTTGAGCTTGGCGTCCACCGGCTTGTCGCCCAGCCAGATCTTCAATAGGGCTCGGTAAAACTCCTCGCCGGGAATCAGGTTGCCCTTCTGCATCCCGTCCAGGGTCAGGCGGGTGGCGCCAGACTCGGGCAGGTAATCGATCGCCAGGACGCTTTTTTCCTTCGCCGCGCCCACCAGTTGCATGGTGGCGCGCAGGGCGTCGATCTGCGGCTGCATTTTTTCCCGCTCCAGCGCCGACAGATTGTCGGCCAGGCCTTCGTCGAGCGCGCCCGAGAGTTGCGCAGCGGAAAGGTCGCGCATCAGGAACATGGCGATGCGCTTCGGCCCCGCGGCCGCCAGGGCCTCGGCGGCGCTGCTCTTTTTCTCCGCCAGATAGAGCGCGCCGACATAGATCTTGAACACCATGCGGGCACGCAGGCCGGCGCCATTCAGGGCCAGGTCGGCATTGCCCACTCTGACGCTGTCGGGCAGCTTGACCCCGGCGAACTCGGCGGCGTGGCCGGCGCTGGCGGCCAGCGCCAGCATCAGGGTGAGGCAGAACTTTTTCAGGATGGGTCTCCGGGTCGGCAATTCAAGGGTGCCCGCGGCGCCTGGCAGGCACGCGATTATGCACCGCGCGATTATGGCGTCAATAGCCGCGGATCGCCGCCGGCGGACGGCGCCGATGGTAAGCTTGGCGCCCGCGAATTGCGTCTGCGCCCGCACCCCGTCCCCACAATTACAGGAGTAACCACATGCCCAAGGCAATCCGTATCCACAAGAATGGCGGTCCCGAAGTTCTGAGCTGGGAAGACGTCGAAGTCGGCGACCCCGGCCCGGGCGAGGTGCGCATCAAGCACCACGCGGTCGGCCTGAACTTCATCGACGTGTATTTCCGCACCGGCCTGTATCCGCAGCCGCTGCCCGCCGGCCTGGGCAATGAAGGCGCGGGGGTGATCGAGGCGGTCGGCGCGGGGGTTACCCATGTCAAGGTAGGCGACCGCGTCGCCTATGCCGGCGGCGGCCCCGGCGCCTACGCCGAATCGCGGGTGATGACGGCCGCGCCGGTGATCAAGCTGCCCGATACGCTCAGTTTCGACCAGGGCGCGGCGATGATGCTGCAGGGCATGACGGTGCGCTACCTGATCAAGAAGTCCTATCCGGTCAAGGCCGGCGAGACCGTGCTGCTGCACGCCGCCGCCGGCGGCATCGGCCTGATCGCCTGCCAGTGGCTCAAAAGCCTGGGCGTGACCGTGATCGGCACCGTCTCGAACGCCGAGAAGGCGGCGCTCGCCAAGGCGCACGGCTGCACCCACACGATCAACTACACCACCGAGAACTTCACCGACAAGGTCAAGGAACTCACCGGCGGCAAGGGTGTGCCGGTGGTCTATGACTCGATCGGCAAGGACACCTGGGAAGGGTCGCTGAACTGCCTGCAGCCGCTCGGCTACATGATCTCCTTCGGCAACGCCTCCGGCCCGGTGCCGCCAGTCACCCTGACCACCCTGACGGCCAAGGGCTCGCTCTACGTGCAGCGCCCGACCCTGAACACCTATGCCTCGAAGCGCGAGTGGCTCGAAGAAATGGCCGGCGACCTGTTCGATGTCGTCGCCAGCGGCAAGGTGAAGATCGAGATCAACCAGCGCTTTGCGCTCAAGGACGCGGGCGCGGCACAAACCGCCCTGGAGTCGCGCAAGACCACCGGCTCCACCATCTTGCTGCCATAAGCACAATGCAGTTGCCGTCGATAAACAAAAAGCCCGCGCGAGCGGGCTTTTTGTTCGTCGCTCTTGAGTGTCAGCTCTTGATTCTCATGATGCGAACAACCTCCTGCAAACGCCGCAGGTTGCGCATCACCCGCGCCAGGTGGGCACGGTCCTGGACCTGGATGGAAAACTCCATGGTGGCGTAGTTACCGGTCTCGTCGTCCTCGGTGTGGACGTTGGTGATGTTGGTGTCGGCCGCGGTGATCTCGGCGGCCACCTTGGCCAGGATGCCGCGGCCGTTGGTGGTAATGACGCGGATGGCGACGCCGAAGCTTTTTTCCGGTTCCGGATCCCAGTCCACGTCGACCCAGTTGTCCGGCTCCTTGCGGCGCGCCTTGGAGATCACCTTGCAGTCGTGGGTGTGGATCACCAGGCCCTGGCCCTTGCTGATGTGGCCGATGATAGGGTCGCCGGGGATCGGGCTGCAGCAGCGCGCCAGCTGCACCGCCATGCCATCGGCCCCGCGGATGGTCACCGGCGCCGGACGCAGCTCGCCTCCGCCCTCGGTGGTCTCCGCTTCCAGGCCGCCGCCGCCGGCCGCCAGACGGCGCGCCACCACGGCGGCCAGGCGCTTGCCCAGGCCGATGTCGGCGAGCAGTTCCTGGCGCGACTTGACGTTGCTGTCCTTGAACAGGCGCTCCCAGCGCGCGGTGTCGAGCTCGGCGTGGCCGGCCCCCAGGGCGCGCAGGGCCTGGCTGAGGAGTCGCTCGCCCAGGGCCACCGATTCCTCGTACTTCATGGTCTTCATGAAGTGGCGGATATGGGCGCGCGCCTTGCCGGTCTTGACGAAACTGAGCCAGGCCGGGTTCGGCTGCGAACCGGGGGCGGTCTCGATTTCAACCAGGTCGCCGTTCTTGAGTTCGGTGCGCAGCGGCATCGGCTCGCTGTTGATGCGCGCGCCTATGCAGGTGTCGCCCACCCCGGTATGCACCGCGTAGGCGAAATCGACCGCGGTGGCGCCGCGCGGCAGGGCCATGATGCGGCCCTTGGGGGTGAACACGTAGAC
>Ga0302321_100006675_pt1 | contig 10156 bp, 8 predicted proteins | sample Fen_T0_1_FD_202505 | JGI IMG/M metagenome (GOLD analysis project Ga0302321, IMG submission 202505) | Peat permafrost microbial communities from Stordalen Mire near Abisko, Sweden - Fen_T0_1 | ecosystem: Environmental > Terrestrial > Soil > Wetlands > Permafrost | place: Sweden: Abisko... | reverse complement strand
GGCGGCCCAGTGCTTGATCCTGACACTGTTTTTCTTGGCCCAATCCTGCTCGTAGCCGGAGGCGCTCATTGCCTCCTCGCCGCGACGATAGACGATGGTCACATCTTCGGCGCCGAGCAATCGCGAGTGCACCGCGGCGTCCACGGCGGTCATGCCGCCGCCGATCACCACCACGCGGCGGCCGATCGGCACTTCCGCCACGTCGGTGGCCTGGCGCAGATCGGCGATGAAGGCGACCGCGTCGCGCAAGCCTTCGGCCTGCGGCTCGGCCACGCCGAGCGCGTTGACACCGCTGAGGCCCATGCCGAGGAATACCGCATCGTGATCGCGCACGAGGCTATTCAGGACGATATCGCGGCCCAGCACCTTGTTGGGCAGTACCTCGATGCCGCCGATGGAAAGCAGCCATTCGATTTCCTTTTGCGCGAATCCGTCGACGGTCTTGTAGGTGGCGAGTCCATATTCGTTGAGGCCGCCGAGCTTGGGCCGTGCGTCGAACAACACCACGGCGTGCCCCAGCATGGCGAGCCGGTGTGCGCAGGAAAGGCCGGCGGGTCCCGCGCCGATCACGGCAACTTTTTTGCCGGTGGCCCTGGCGCGCGTGAATAGCGGCGCACCGGGCTTGGCGAAATAGCCGTCGGTGGCGTAGCGCTGCAACATGCCGATCTCCACCGGCTTGTCCTCGTTGGTATTGCGCACGCAAGCCTGCTCGCACAGCACTTCGGTAGGGCAAACGCGCGCGCACATGCCGCCCAGGATGTTTTCTTCGAGAATGGTCTTGGCCGCACCGCGTACATTGTCCTGCGCGATGCGCTGGATGAAAGTGGGGATGTCGATGCCGGTGGGGCAGGCGGTCGTGCAGGGCGCGTCGTAGCAGTAGTAGCAGCGGTCGGATTCGATCAGCGCCTGCACGCGATTGAGCGGAGCGTGGGCGTCGCCGAAGTTTTCGCGATATTCCACTTCGCTAAGGCGTCCCGCGCAGATGCCCGCTGTGTTCTTGGTGTCCATCGTGCATTTCTCCCGAATGACGAGGGGTTGGAATCAGGCAGACGCTTGCATGGCGTGTTTGATCGAACGCCGCAGGCCGTCGGCCATCATCGCAATCTCCTCCGGCGTGGAAATGAACGGCGGACCGACGGCGATGCATTCGCCGGCCATACGCAACAGCAAGCCTTCTTCGATGCCCTGCTCGAACACCTTCATGGCGCGCAGGCCCGGTTTGCCGGGGATCGGTTCCAAGTCGACCGCAGCACAGAAACCCATGTTGCGGATATCGATCACGCCGGGTTCGCCTTTCAGCGCGTGGATGGCACTTTCCAGCACCGGCTCCAGTTCACGAGCGCGCTGGATGAGACCTTCGCCGACCAGTAAATCGAGCGCCACGTGCCCGACGGCTGCGGCCATCGGATGCCCGGAGTAGGTGTAGCCGTGCAGCAGTTCCACCGCGTGAGCGGGTGCACCCGAACCCATGAAAGTCTGGTACAGCTCTTCGCGGACGATGATACCGCCCATCGGGATGATGCCGTTGGTGATGGCCTTGGCGAACACCAGGATGTCGGGGGTTACGCCGAAGCGTTGCGCGCCAAAGTTTTCGCCCATGCGGCCGAAGCCGGTGATGACCTCGTCGAAAATCAGCAGGATGCCGTGCTTGGTACAGATGTCGCGCAGCTTTTGCAGGTAGCCGACCGGCGGAACCACCACGCCGGAGGAGCCTTGCAACGGTTCGACTATCACCGCAGCAATGGTGGAGGCGTCGTGCAGGGCGACGATACGTTCCAGCTCGTCGGCCAGATGCGCGCCCCAGGTGGGCTGCCCTTTGCTGAAGGCCATTTGCGAAAGATTGTAGGTGTGCGGCAGGTGATCGACCCCGCCCAGCATGATCGGCCCGAACATCTTGCGATTGGCGACCATGCCGCCGACCGACATGCCGCCGAAGCCCACACCGTGATAGCCGCGTTCGCGACCGATGAAGCGGGTGCGGGCCCCCTCGCCACGCAGGCGGTGGTAGCCGTAGGCGATCTTCAACGCCGTATCGACCGACTCGGAGCCCGAGTTGGTGAAGAACACACGTTCCAGCCCTTCCGGCGCCATTTCGGCAACGCGATCGGCGAGGCTTAGGGTGGTCGGATTGCAGAACTGGAAAGCGGTCGAGTAATCGAGTGTTTCGGCCTGATGCCGAACCGCTTCGACGATTTTCGGGTGGCCGTGGCCGATGGGACAACACCACAAGCCGGACAGGCAGTCGAACAGCTTCTTGCCCTCGGTGGTGGTGTAGTAGGCCCCCTTGGCGCTGGCGAGGATCTTTGGATGCTCGCGAAAGTAGCGATTGGAGGTGAACGGAAGCCAATAATGATCGAGGCCGAGGGCGGGTTGTCGGGCGTTCATGGCGTCTCCCAGTGGGGCCGAAGAACGGGCATTGTCACCCTTTGCGGCGGGGCGCGCCACGCTTCACTACGGCCGGTACGATATTGTCGATTTCATCGTATCAGGAAAATTTTACTCTTTGGTAAAATTTTCCGCGCGCCATGACCCGTTGAGGCGGCGGCAGCTAGTGAGCGCCGGCGGCCTCGGCCGCCGCGGCCGCGCTCTTTTGCGGTCGTGCCAGCCACACAATGCCGATCAGCAACACGAAGCAAATGGCGGACGCATAAAAGATATCGTTGGCCGAGAGCATCGCCGCCTGCTGGTCGATCATGCGGTTGATCTGAGCAAAGGCCTGGTCGGCGCTCATGCCCTGTGCCTGCATGCCGGCCACCGCCTGGCTGGCGGCGCCGTTGTTGACGTTGATCGCGTCTGCCAGGTGCGCGTGATGCATGGTGGCGCGGTCCTCCCAGATGGTGGTGGCGATCGAGGTGCCCATGCCGCCGGCCAGAATGCGGCAGAAGTTGGATAACCCCGAAGCAGCGGGCATGCGATGCGGCGGCAGGCCGGATAAGGTCAGGCTCACCAGCGGGATGAAGAAGAAGGCCATGGCGATGCCCTGGATCACGGTGGGCATAATCAGAGTCGTGAAGTCGGCCTGGGTGTTGAAATTGGAGCGCATCCACAGCACCAGCGCGAATACGGCAAAGGCTATGGTGATGAGCTTTCGCGGATCGACCGTGGCGATTTTCTTGCCGACCAGGGGTGAGAGCATGATGGCAAATATGCCCACCGGCGCCATGATGGCGCCCGCCTGGATGGCGGTGTAACCCATCCACTGCTGCAGCCACAGTGGCATCAACACGACGTTACCGAAAAAGAGGCCATAGCCCAGCGAGATCGACAGGGTGCCGGTCCAGAAGTTTCGGCGCGTGAACAGGGTGAGGTCGATCACCGGGTGCTCGTCGGTGAGTTCCCAGGCAATGAAAAAGGCGAAGCCGATCACAGCGACCACGCCCAGCGTGACGATCTGCGCCGACGAGAACCAGTTCAGCTCCTTGCCCTTGTCGAGCATGATCTGCAGCGCACCGACCCAGACGATGAGGAGGGCAAGTCCGATGCCGTCGATGGGCAGCTTCTTGGTTGGCGTTTCGCGCGACCGGTAAATGCTCCAGGTGACCAGCGCCGCGCCGATGCCGACCGGAATATTGATGTAAAAAATCCACGGCCAGGAAATGTAATCGGTGATCCAGCCGCCCAGCAGCGGCCCCACCACCGGCGCCACCAGCGTGGTCATGCCCCACATCGCCAGCGCGAGGCCCGCCTTCGACCTGGGATAGCTGCTGAGCAGCAGCGTCTGCGACAACGGAATCATCGGACCCGCCACCGCACCTTGCAGCACGCGGAAGAAGATCAGGCTCTCGATGTTGGGTGCGAGACCGCACAGGAGCGAAGCCACCACAAACAACAGGATGCTGGCCGTGAACAATCGCACCTGGCCGATGCGCTGGGTGAGCCAACCGGTCAGCGGCACCGCGATGGCATTCGATACCGCAAAGGACGTGATGATCCAGGTGCCCTGCGAAGGACTTACACCCAGGTCGCCGGAAATGGCCGGGATCGACACGTTGGCGATGGTGGTGTCGAGCACGTTCATGAACGTGGCCAGTGCCAACGCGATGGTGCCCAGCACCAGCGTGCCGCCCTCCAGGGGCCGCGGCTCCGAGGTGGCAGCGGCGGGTGGCGGCGGAGCGTTGGCGCCGTCGAGGGTTGCCTCGCTCATTGCAGTCTCGCGGCTACCTTTGCCAGCTTCGGCGCGACCGCCTTGTGTTCGGCCACGGCGCTGGGCGCGTCGCTGGTATGCGGGTTGCGGATGCCGGCGTTGGCGGCAACGATCTTGTTGACCAGCTTGTCGGCGTCGACGTCGGTCGTTTCGAACACGCGTGTTTCGTTGCGGGTCGGCGCCGAACCGGCGTCGGCCAGCACTTTGCCGCTTTGGTCGCGGATATCGACTTCCGCTTCCATGGAGAGTCCCACGCGTAGCGGATGTTCGGCGAGCTGTTTGGCGTCGAGCGCGATGCGCACCGGCACCCGCTGCACCACCTTGATCCAGTTGCCGGTGGCGTTTTGCGCCGGCAGCAGCGCAAAGGCGGCACCGGTGCCGGCGCCGAGACCGGCAATCTTGCCGTTGTATTCGACCTTGGCGCCGTATACGTCGGCCACCAGCGTCACCGGCTGGCCGATGCGCATATTCCGCAATTGCACTTCCTTGAAATTGGCATCGACCCACACTTCATCGAGCGGCACGATTGCAAGTAAAGGTGCGCCCGGCTGGATGCGCTGGCCGACCTGCACGCTACGGCGGGCAATGAAGCCGGTAACCGGCGCCGGCAATTCGGCGCGGGTGACAGCGAGATACGCCTCGCGCACGCGTGCGGCGGCACGCAATACGTTGGGGTGGCGATCCACTGCGACACCTTCGGTCATCGACTGGTTGCCGGCCAGAGCTTCCCGAGCCGCCACCACGGCGGCTTGCGCAACCGCGTTGGCACTCTTGGCGCCGGACAGCGCAGCCTGGGCGTGTTGCAGTTCTTCGCCGGATACCGCACCGGAGGCAGTCAGCGATTGACGGCGCTGCAAGTCTTCCTCGGCACGCTTCGCGTCGCTCGCGGTCCGGGCCAGGTCGGCTTCGCGGACGGCGACGTTGGCGGCAAGGGTCGTGTTGTTGGCATACAGCGCGCGTACCTCGCGTACCGTTTCGGCCAGTTGTGCTTCCGCCTGGTCGAGGGCGACCTGCGCGTCGGCCCGGTCGAGCTTGATCAGCGGCTGTCCGGCTTTGACGAAATCGGTGTCCTGCGCGCCGACGGCGATCACGGTGCCGCTGATTTGCGGCGTCAGCAACACCACGTTACCCGATACATAAGCGTTATCGGTCGTTTCGAAATTACGCGAATGCACGAACCAGTACACGCCGTAGGCGATACCGGCGAGGCCGAAGATGGCGGTCAGCGTGATCAGCGCTTTCTTGCGCGGGCTGCCGGCAGGTACTGCGGCGGAAGGTGTGGTGGTGTTGTCCATGATGTGGCCTTTCAGAATTCGGAGGGTCTAATTTGCAGCGTGCAGTGGCGTGCCGGCGCTCGCATCCGCGTAGCCGCCGCCGAGAGCACGACTCAGGTTTACATTGGCCTCGAGCACGCGCGCTTTCAGGTCGATCGCCTGACGGCGCTGCGCGAGCACGTTGTTTTCCGCGGTGAGCACGGTGAGGTAATTGGTGAGCCCGGCCTGGTAGCGCTTCAGCGCGAGTTCGTAGGCCGATTCCGCGGCGGACTGGGCGTCGTGCTGCTCGGTCGTTTGCACCGCCAGCGATTGCAGCGAAGCCACCTGGTCTGCCACTTCGCGCACCGCTTCGAACAAGGTCTGGTTGTAGCTTTCGACGGCAACATCGTAATCGGCAGTCCTGCCGGATAAGGTTGCTCGCAGTCGTCCACCGGCGAAGATCGGAATGCGGATGGCGGGTCCGATGCCGTATTGGCGGCTGTCGGCGTCGAGCCATTTGCCATAGCCGATGCTGCCGAGGCCGGCAAAGGCGATCAGGTTGACGTTCGGATAGAACTCGGCCTTGGTGGCGTCGATGTCGTGTGCGGCGGCCTGTACCCGCAGTCTGGCAGCAGATAAATCGGCTCGGCGACCGACCAGGTCGGCCGGAAGCGCCGACGGTAGCGGCTGTGATTGCAATACGGCAAGTCTGGGCGCGAGTGCTTTGGTCGTATCCGGACCTGCGCCCAGCAGCGCGGCCAGGGCGTTACGGGTCAGCGCGATCTGTTCGTCAAGTTGTGCGATCTCCAGGCGCGCGCCCGGCAAGCCTCCCTCAGCCTGCCGTTGTTCCACGCGGGTATCGAGTCCATTGGCGACGCGTTCCTGTACCAGCTTCAGCGTTTGCGCGCGAACATTCAGCGTGCTTTCGGCAACCGCGCGCTGTTCCATCCAGCGCGCTAGCTGAAAATAAGTCGTGGCGACATTTGCGGCCAACACCACGCGGGCGGCGGCAGCATCGGCTTCGGCGGCGCGCGCCTGGCCGATAGCCGCATCCAGCGCGGCACGATTGCGGCCGAAGAAGTCCAGGTCGAAGCTCGCCTCAAGATTGGCGTTGTTCAGGGAATCGTTGGCGCCGCCCAGCGGCGGGGGGTAGATGCTGGTCTTGGTGAATCGCTGGTAGGTCGAATCGATCGCACCGGACAGTTGTAATTGCGTCGACGAGCGCGCGATGCCTGTGGCCGCTTGCGCCTTGACGATGCGCGCCTTGGCGAGCTTGAGGCTGGGACTTTGCGCGATAGCTTGACCGATCAAAGTATTCAGTTGCTCATCACCGTAGCTTTGCCACCAGTTGTCCTGCGGCCATGCGGTGACGGCCTGGCCCAGCCCGGACTGCGAAGGTGCGGCGAGACGCGCATGGGTATCAATGCCGTCGAAATTGGCGCAGGCAGACAGCAAGGCGCCGGCAATTGCCACGGCCATTAATTGCCTAGGCAAGTAGGCGCGGGCGCGCGGGAAAGTGGGTGACATGACGATACTCCTGATGACTGGGCGTATTTAGTCGCGCGGGAGCGCGTCGGCCAATGGATCGCCGCCGTTTTCCAGCATGCGGCGCAGTTGCGATTTCAATTGCAGGACTTCATCGCGAGAGAAGCCGCGAAGATGGTGATTCAGGACCACGGCCAGCGTGGCCGGGATGGTTTTGGCGATATCGTGGCCTTGCGCGGTCAGTTCCAGGTACGTGACGCGTCGGTCTTCCTTGCACCAGACGCGCTGGACCAAGCCCTTGGCTTCCAGCCGGTCGATCATGCGCGATACGGCGCCCGCATCGATCGACATTTCGCGCGCCAGCACGCTGGCCGTGTCGCCCTTGCCGTGGGCGATCATCAGCAGGGGCTTCCATTGCGAGTCGGTGAGTCCTTGGGCGTGCAGCTTGGCGTCGATGTGCCTTTGCATGCACACGGTCAAACTTCGGATCAGGTAGCCGATCGACTCCTCGAGTCGCCAATTGTCACCGTTGTAAAAACCGCCCTCCACAACGTCAGAGAGATCTTTTACCGGAGATGCGTTGCCGTGGTCATTCATGCCGACACATTACATGCCTAGGCAATGAATGTCAAGACATGTAATGCCTCGGGCTTGTTTTGGCAAACTAAGTTATTGTTTTTATTGCATCTATAAATGGCGAGGCGGGTATTGCCGACGAGGACAAAAATAAAACGTCGGTGCCGGGATCCTCGTCAAGGCTCATTTCGGGGGCGGGAAATTCTTGAGATCCCGATGGGCGTCAAAGCCGATCGCGCGCTCTGGATGGGGTTACCTTCCCCCTCCTTTTCTCACTTGCCCTTTTTGTTCAGGGCGTCGGTCGCCTCTTGCTTCTCCCGTGCTCGCTCGACGCTGGCCTTGATCGTGTCCGATGACTCGACGCGGGCCTTGTCGCGCTCCTGCATTTCCTTGACGCGGGCCTTGATCTCGTCGTTCACGCGCTCCTGATCGATTCGCGCCTGCTCTTCGTAATGCGCATTGCGCCATAGGGCGAACGCGGTACCGACCAGCAGTACCAAAACGGCCCCGTAAATGGCGATACGCGCGCCCGAGACTTTGGAACCATTATTTGCCGCCATCCTCGGCTCGGCGATTGCCAGCAGTTTCTCGTCGTATTCGGCCCGCGCAACGGGATTGGAGAGCACGCCAAAGGCATGCTCGACCGCCTGCAATTGCGATGCGCGCTCGGCGTCTCCCAACGAGCTGTCCTGCGCGATGGCCTTGCGCCGCGAATCGTAGCCGCGCCGTATCCAGGCGTCGGTCGCATTGTTGGGGATCTCGAGGATTTCGTACAGGTCTTGGGCCATTTTGCTCGCTACAAGTTTGTTGGGGCGAGGGCCAGTATAGTAAGTCGCGACAGCCGTGTCCATGCATGCGCAAGCGGAGTCAATTCTGCCGGGCCAAGAGGTAAAAAGGGGCGCCCCAACAGGCGCCCTCCGGCAGGTGTGGCTGTGCGGCGGCGCCCTTCGCCGCCCTGGACATCAACGCCGGGCGCTAACGATGATCGGCTCGAGGTGCTGAACCTTGTCGCGCTGCGCGGTGATGACGATGGCATCCATCGTCAAGGTGCGCATCTCGACTTGCTGCGCCTGAGCGTGACGGCTGTGAGCGATGCCGCCGACCAGGGCGATGAACAAGGCGGCGAGCAGGGTACCGTTAGTGATGGTGTCTTTGAGGTTGTTGGCGGTTTGCGTTTTCATGATGTTTCCTTTCGGTTGTTTCGTTTTGCGGTTTTCCGCTGGGCGGTTGCGCGTTGTGTTTCGATGAGCGGACTGTAGAGTTCCGGACGCAAGTCTTCAAACGGGTTCCGACGAAACGAAGAGTTCGACGCGCGAAACGACAAAAAGAACACCATTTCGGCAAACCAATTTCGGAATTTCACCGACCTCGGAGCGATACAATCGACCCTGAACGCCGCATTTCCAGCGCAGTTTGCGCCTGCAGAAGCCGCGATGAACAGGGAGCCAGACCGATGACCGACCTCAAATCCACGAAGTGGATCGTTGCCAAGGGCGTGATGTTTTTCGCCATCGCCGCCATTTCGGCGACGCAAATACTGGTCGAATTGCCATCGCTGAACTTGGCGCTGCTGCTGGCGTTATTGGTATGGGCGTCCTGCCGTTTCTATTACTTTCTGTTTTATGTCCTCGAACACTATGTCGATCCGACCATGCGCTATGCAGGACTATTGGACTTGCTGATGGGAATGAGAAGGCGGCGCGCCCTGAAGCGCGACCGTTAGGCCGCGTCGAACCGCAATATCTGGTTACGACAATCACCGATGATCGGTGTTAGGCCAAACAATGGCGCACTGGTAAAATGACGCCTTGCGCGCAACGGATGTGCGAAATGCGGCGCAAAATGCGCGATCCGCCCCCCATCTATTCCACTTCGCGCCCTGAAAACCAGACCCCCCATGATCCTCGTTACCGGCGGCGCCGGATTCATCGGCTCCAACTTCATCCGCGATTGGCTACAAGCAGGCCTCGAGCCGGTGTTGAATCTTGACAAGCTCACTTACGCGGGTAATCCGATGTCGCTGGCCGACTTTTCGGCGGACCCGCGCTATCGCTTCGTGAAGGGCGACATCGGCGACCGCACTCTGGTTGCCTCTCTGTTGGCCGAACACCGCCCGCGCGCCATCGTCAACTTTGCCGCCGAAAGCCATGTCGATCGCTCGATTGCGGGCGCCGATGAATTCATCCAGACCAATGTGGTCGGCACCTTTCACCTGCTGGAGTGCGTGCGCAACCACTTTGCCGCCATGCCGGACGCGGAGCGGTCGGCCTATCGTTTCCTGCACGTATCCACCGACGAGGTGTACGGCTCGCTCGCGCCCGATGCACCTGCCTTTGGCGAGCTGCACCGCTTCGAGCCCAACAGTCCCTATTCGGCCTCGAAAGCGGCGTCCGACCACCTGGTGCGCGCCTATCACCACACCTATGGCCTGCCGGTCGTCACCACCAACTGCTCGAACAACTACGGGCCGTATCATTTTCCGGAAAAACTGATCCCGCTGATGATCCAGAATGCGCTCACCGGCAAATCGCTGCCCGTGTATGGCGACGGACTCAACGTGCGCGACTGGTTGTATGTGGAAGACCACTGCCGCGCCATCCGGCTGGTGCTGGAGCGGGGCCGGGTCGGCGAAACCTACAACGTCGGCGGTCGCAACGAGCGCACCAATCTCGAAGTGGTGAATGTGATCTGCACGCTT
>Ga0302321_100006672_pt1 | contig 10158 bp, 5 predicted proteins | sample Fen_T0_1_FD_202505 | JGI IMG/M metagenome (GOLD analysis project Ga0302321, IMG submission 202505) | Peat permafrost microbial communities from Stordalen Mire near Abisko, Sweden - Fen_T0_1 | ecosystem: Environmental > Terrestrial > Soil > Wetlands > Permafrost | place: Sweden: Abisko... | reverse complement strand
GACCACGCACCGCCAAGAGGTGACCTTGGAACGAACTCGGGTTTTGCTGGGGGCAGAGCGGGCACATGGTGCAATCAGCCTGGTGCCGAGCAAAGCCGGTCCCAGCAGACGAATCGGCTGGATCGAGTTGCCTTCCTTCTACGCGGCAGGCGACGGACCTTCCGCCACGAGTGCGACCCGCGACGTACAGGAATTGCTCAACCAGATGTCAGCGCAACACGCCCTCGATGGACTCGTCCTGGATTTGCGTAATAATCCAGGCGGCGCGCTACCCGAGGCAGTGGCGCTCAGCGGACTGTTTCTCCGGCAAGGCAATGTCATGCTCTGTCGGAGTACGGATGGCACCGTGACCGAACTCCCCATCAAGCCAGACAACAAACCGGTGTTTTCCGGTCCGCTGGTGGTACTCACGTCACCGCAAAGCGCCTCGGCCAGCGAGATCTTCGCCGGGGCCATGAAGGTCCACCGGCGCGGAATCATCGTGGGTGGAGCCTCCACTTTCGGCAAAGGTACGGTGCAAAACTATATTGAATTGGCCAAGACCCAACGCGATGCGACGGCTGCTGAAGCGGCTAATTGGGGCACCTTGCGTCTCACCGCCCAACGGTTCTACCTGCCGGACGGTGGTTCCGTGCAGCGCCAAGGCATTCAATCGGACATCGTGCTGCCATTCCCTGCAGTCAGCGCCACAGCACGAGAGCGGGAAGCAGACTTGGCTCATGCACTGGCGGCAGAATCAATCACGCCGCCGACAACTGGCAAAACGTTACGGAGCGACGCCGATCTGGCGATTGTGTTCGACTCAATTCGGAACCGACTGGTTGCGCAAATGGAGCAGGACACCAAGGATCTCCCCGAATGGGATCTGTGGCGCAAGGAACAAGAGGCCCGTCACACCGCCCTCGGCCCCGAAAAACACAGCCTTTTGTTCGAAACTCGCCGCCGTGAACAGGACAAGAACCTCGCCGAGCACTTTGTGAGACTTCGAACTCGCCGACAATTGTCCGCGCAGGTCACCTTTGCCACCGAACCACTGGAACTCGTCCTTCTCAAACCAGCATTGGCTGCCCACGAAGCCAAACTCCGCGCGGCAAGAGGTGAAGACGCGCAGCCACTCCTCCATCGGTTGCACCACGGCTTGTTCATGTTCGAGACGGATCACGGGCATCTCCGCCGGCTTCGGCTAGAGGCAGTCGCATTTCGGGATTTTATGGGGGATGCGACCGAACTCGCCGCCGCATTCTCTGCTGGCGCAGGTTCTACCGCCACGGCAGAGGAAATCAAACTTGTCCTCCAGGACCTTGATCTCCTCGCGCACAAGACGGATGAAGAGACCATCGGCTGCTTTACGCGAAGGATCGCCGGCGGCAAACTCGACCAATCTATCGTCGAGCGTGGAGCCGAAAGCTGTTTCCTGCGCATGATCGAAATCGATGGCGACTTGATGCGCGAACGACCAGCACTCGATGTGCCGTTGCGTGAATGTCTACGCCTTACGGCTGAGTGGGCCGCTCTGCCCGGTGCGACAACAGCGCCTTGACGCTCGCGGTCGCCGCTGCTCCCCTCGATAGGGCCGCAATTTCGAATCACTCATGCTCACTTCGTCCCGCGTCGCTATCCTGCTGGTAAAATTATTTTCTCTCCCGGTCTTACTGGAAGCCTCTGATCCTGCAGCACCGCCAGAGGTCACAGGCACTCCTGCTCCGACGTCGGTCAACGCAGCCCCTGCCGCCGGCGAATCTAGAACGACAGAGGTGGCCGTCCCGCACAAACCCGATCTGGCAGTGGAAAAATACTGGCAGGCGGTCAAGCTGCTCCGCAGCACCAAAGCGGCTGATCTGGCTGCGGGCCGCGCCGCTCTGCAGACTGCGTCCGACCTCGAGTTCACTCATGCCCAGGTTTTGTTGGCCAACTGCCTCCTCGCCGGCTCCTACGGTTTCACCAAGGACGCCCGCAAAGGAGCCAATCTCTTCCACCTTGCCGCCGAGCGCGGTAACGCATTCGCCATCGTGAGCCTCGGCCAGTGCCTGTACACCGGCACCGGGGTGCGCAAGGATTTGGACAAAGCGACCGCGTGGCTCACGGCCGCGGTGGCGCCTGCCGCTGATTATTCACGTCCCCTTCCGCCACCGGAATTTTTTGCGACCGATCGTGCAAATAAAACCAGCGACAATGGTGGCGTAGCGGGCGAACTGGAGCGCGATCCTGTCGGCGAGTCCCGGGCTACGGCTCATTTCATGCTCGGCCAGATCAGCGACCTACAAAAAAAGCCGGCCGAGGCCCAAACGCATTATGTCGCCGCCGCCGGCGCCGGCCCCAATGGGCGTGATGGCATTTATCTCGCCGCCCTGCAGGCCGCCCTCAACTACGCATTTGGCAACGGTGTCCCGCGCGATCTGACCAAGGCGCATGAGATGCTGAGCCAAAGCCGGAAGCTGGTCGGCCGAATGAACGTCAGCCTGATTCATAATTACACCGCCCTGAAAATCGTGGACGAATTTGCCACGGCCGATTTGGAAGAATCCGTAGACAAGGCGGGAGACGCCTACGAAACTGAACTGCAACTCAAAATCGCTTCTACTTTCGCCGACAGGAAATCGAAGGAGTACAACCTCGCCGAAGCCGTGAAATGGTATGCGGTCGCCGCCGAGAGCGGGCAAGCTTGGGCGATGTTTTCCCTTGGGCTCATCTACAGTCAAAGCGACTCCGGGCTGTTTGACCCGGCCAAAGCGTTTTATTGGTTCGAAAAAGTCGGCGGTGGCGAGTCTCCGAAACTTTATCTCGGCACGGCCAATCTCGCCCTCTGCTATCAGAATGGATTCGGGACCGCGAAAGATTCCGAGAAAGCGGCGGCCCTGTTCCAGAAATACCGGAATCAGGATATCGTCTGTTACCTGGGTACCCTCGGACAATACTCCGACCATTCGGTCAATTTTGAACAAGGCCTGGCCCTCAATGTCACTTGGGCGAAGGATAAGAACGATGCCCACGCCCAGTACCTGCTCGGAGTCCGCTATCTCTATTCCTACGGGGTGAAGTTCGATTTCGATGAGGCCAGCCGCTGGCTCAAACTTGCCGCAAAGGCCAATCATGCGGCCGCGCTTTGCGAACTAGGTCTGCTTTACGAACAGAACGGCGCGGCGTTTGGAACGACAGCTTGGCGGGAGGCCCAGAAAGCGGCGACCGACTGTTACCGCAGGGCCAGTGAACTAGGCAATGTCGACGCCCTGACCAATTATGCCAATATGCTCAGCTCGGGGCGCGGGACAGCAAGGGATCAGGCCAAGGCGGAGGAAATGCTTCTCAAGTGCCTGCAACTTGATCCCAATCATGCACGGGCTCATTGCAATCTCGCCGTCATCTACAGCGACCGACTGGACGTGACCCTTTCGGACGGGTCGCAACCTGACGCCGGCGCGGCAGAGGCGGGCAAGTGGCGCGCCGCGATGCTGCAACACTATGACGCCTCGATCAGACTAAAATTCCCGTATGCCGCCCGGAATCTCGGCGAGCTCTATTTTAACGGTAAACTCGTCGAAAAGGATTTCCAACGGGCGTACAGCTATTTTGAAATGGCGGCCGAGTGGGGCTTGAAGGGCATGCAGGCCAAGTTGGGGCATATGCATGAATTCGGCCAAGGCACCCCGGTCACCTACGCCGAGGCCGCCTACCACTATCGCCTGGCCGCGCTCGAAGGGGACGAGAATGCGTTGCGTCGTTTGGCCGACTTCTATGTCGCAGGCAAAGGAGTGGCGAGAGACTTGGATCGCGCGATATTCTGGATCTCGATTCTGGCGCACAAGGGCGATACCCAGATGGATGTCCGGCTCGGTGACCTTTATATTCAAAACCAGAATTATGAAATGGCTCGGACCTTGTTCTTAACTCTCACGAACTCGGATTCTTTCAACTTTCGCGGCATCGCCAATCAACGGCTCAGTATCCTTTATGCCAACGGCTGGGGCGTGGTCCAAGACCAGAAAAAGGCGCGCAAATACCGTGAAAAGGCGCTGCGGGACGACAATCTGCCAGCGCAACACGATACCGCCATGGTCCTCATCGCCGAGGGGAAAAAAGGCGAAGGAATTGCGCTTCTCGAAAAGGCCGCTAGGCGCGGCCTCCCCAACTCAAACTACGAATTGGGTCGGCGGTGCTTATCGGGCGACGGTGTAGCCAAAGATCTGGTTCGCGGTTTAGCTTTATTGAAAGAAGCTGCCGCACACGGTCAGGTCGATGCCGAGGTCGTGCTTGCCACTCTAACCTTGGAGAACGCCCCGGGAGCTCTCGATTTGGAATCGGCAATTCATCTCGCCAGCGCCGCCGCTGCCAGTGGTCACGAAAGGGCTGCCGAGTTGCGGGAGAAACTTGAGCAGCGCCGCCAAAAGAATCTGGCCGCTCCGGATGACACGGCCAAAGCCCGGTCTTCTTGAACCACCGCGGCGTAGCGCACCACTGTCGGAATGGGCCGTGCCCGCTGCAAAAATATGTTTCGATTCGTAATGCGGTTCTTCCTGCAACATTAGAGGGAGGTGCGCGTCTCATTGCTCTGCGCCGTCGTAGACACCAACCCTCTTCCCCTGTGACTGACACAACGTTTCATGAGTGAGAAAACCGTCCGCATCCGCTTCTTGATCGGCAGCGTACTGATCGTATCGGTTCTGCTTGTCTGGCTCGTTCTCCGCCACCAGCAAGATAGCGCCCAGACCGCAGATTTTCCCATGACTGCTTCGAGTGAACCCGCTGCGAATGAATCGCAGGCAACCACTGACTCGGCGGAATCGCAGCGGAAAGCCGCAGGTCTGAAACTCAAAGCTTTGCTCCAGCGGCGGCTTGATCAAAAGGACGCGCGGGCGCACGAGGCGGTGCTCACGTTCGGGAGTGAGGAAGCCTACCGAAATTTCCTCGCGCGGGCCGGCCGCGCTGGGCTCCGGTTGCGCGGACAACTCGACCGGCTGCGGACGGTGCGCGTCGGGTTTGATTCCTCCGATTCACTCTTCGACGACATGATGAGCAATCCGGCGGACTACCAAGATGTCGAGGCCAACTATCTCGTGCATGTACCGGGCGCGCCTGCGCCCGAGGATCGGCCAAAAATCGGCCAGGTACCGCTGGGCAATAATTCTCTTCCGTTTCTCGGGGTGACGGGTGACCACAGCCAATGGGGGCGCGGTGTGACGGTTGCGGTGCTCGACACGGGAGTAGCCGCGGATGCCACGCTCGGCTCGGGACGGGTGCAATATCTCGATGCAGGTGAAGGCATCATGCCGGGCAACGGGAAAGATGACGGACATGGGACGGCCGTGGCGGGATTGGTCGCGGGAGCTTCACCGGATGCGCCGGGCGTCGCGGCGTCGGCGAATATCTTGAGCATTCGCATTACCGGAGCGGATGGGACCAGCGACAGCTTCGCCTTGGCGCACGGCATTCTGGCCGCGGTGGATGCCGGCGCGCGCATCATCAACATCAGCATGGGTGCGTACGCGCCCTCGGCTGTGCTCACCAGCGCCATCGACTATGCCAGCGCACGGGGCGCCGTAATCGTGGCGGCGGCGGGCAATGACGGCGCCGCCCAACTCGAATGGCCGGCTGCTGATCCGCGCGTCGTTTCGGTCGGTGCGGTGGACGCCTTGGAGCAGCAGGTTTCGTTTTCCAACGCCGGTGCGCAGTTAAAGATCACTGCACCCGGCTATGGCGTTTACGCTGCGTGGCTCGACGGCCAGCGGGTGAGCATGGATGGAACCTCGGCCAGCGCGCCGCTGGTGGCTGGAGCGATAGCCGCGATGATGTCGACCAGTCCCGGCCTAACCGCTCCGCAGGCATGGTCCGTACTGCAGCAGTACGCGAGCGACGGCGGAGCGCCCGGACCCGACCCTGCCTACGGCAATGGCATTTTGAATCTCGGCTGGGCCATGAATCGCAATGATCCTGCGCGCGTCGATACTGCCATCGCCGGACAGTACTACGATGCCACAGCCGGCGTGATGAACATCGTGGTGCAAAACCGCAGTGCGCTGCCGGCGAGCGGCGTGCAGCTAAGCTTGGATATTGGCGGTACCGTCACAAACCGGTCCGTGCCGCCGTTGAACCCGGGTGCGACATTTCTCGTTCAAACGCCCGTGAGCGCAGAGCAACTCGCCGCAGCCGGCGGTCTTAGCTTTCGGGCGACATTGAACAATCCGAGCGGAACTTCCGATCAGGTGCCGGGCAACAATGGCAAGGCCGGGGTGATTTTGGCGCCGGCGAAGTGAGGGAAGCGCGTCTTCCTTCGCCTTTTGGAGGGCACGCCTCCCGGAGGACCGCGGTCCGTCTGGAGTCGGACCTTCCACGACCGGTTCGGAGCAACTGGCTAAACTCTGCGCCGAAATGGATTACGCAGCCGTGCCACCAGCCCTGAGAAGATCCGCCTGATCTATTTTCTGCCACGATCCGGGAACGGCAGCTTCCGACTTGCCAAGCGCGAAACCGGCCAGCAACGTGGCCCATTACGCAACTCGCTAACGACACTGCCGACATGAATCAGAACATCCGAAATATCGCCATTATTGCCCACGTTGACCATGGGAAGACCACCCTCGTTGATAAGCTCCTCAAGGAGGGCGGTGTTTACCGCGCCAACCAACGCGTCGAAGAGCGCGCCATGGACTCGATGGACCTCGAAAAGGAAAAGGGCATCACCATCAAGGCCAAGAACACTTCGGTCCATTGGAAGGACAAGACGATCAACATCGTCGACACTCCCGGACACGCCGACTTCGGCGGTGAAGTCGAGCGCGCGCTCCGCATGGTCGATGGCGTCCTGTTGCTGATCGATGCCTACGACGGCCCGCAGGCCCAGACCCGTTTCGTGCTCCGCAAGGCGCTCGCCCACGGTTTGAAAGTCGTGCTCGTGATCAACAAGATTGACCGCGAAAACGCTGAGCCGGCGAAGATGTATGACAAGGTGCTCGAGCTCCTCATGGAGCTGAACGCGACCGAAGAACAGTTCGATGCTCCCGTCGTTTACGGCTCGGGCCGCGACGGCTACATGATGTTCCACCTCGGCGAAGAGAAGAAGGACATGACCCCACTCTTCCAAACGATTCTTGACCACGTCCCACCGCCGTTCGCCAAACCCAACGAGCCTTTCCACATGCTCGTCTCGAACATCGATTGGAGCGATTACGTCGGCCGTATTGCGGTCGGCAAGATCCTCGGTGGCACCGCCGCAGTCGGCGACACGATTTTCGTCGTCCGCCATTCCGACGGCAAACGCTTCCGCGCCAAGATCAGCAAGATCTTTGAGTTCACCGGTCTCGGTACCGCGGAGGCTCCCACTGCCAGCGCGGGTAATATCGTTGGCATTGCTGGTTTCGAAGACATCGACATCGGCGACACCATCACTGCCGAGGAAAACGGCCACGCCCTGCCCTTCACCCAGATCGATCCGCCGACCCTTGAGATGCAGTTCTGCGTCAACGACGGCCCGCTCGTCGGCCGCGAAGGCAAGCTCGTCACCTCCCGCCAGCTGCGCGAGCGTCTCATGCGCGAGTTGAAGACCAACGTCTCGATCAAGATCGAGGACAGCGAAAAAGCCGGTATTTTCAACGTCAAGGCCCGCGGCGCGATGCAAGTCGCCGTCCTCGTCGAGACGATGCGACGCGAGGGTTTTGAGCTCCTCGTTTCCCGCCCCACCGTGATCGAGAAGATTGTTGATGGCGCCCGCCATGAACCTTACGAGACGGTCTGGATTGAGGTGCCCGACGAGTGCGTCGGCGCCATCATGTCGAATCTGGCGAACCGCAAGGGCCGCCTGACCAACATGGAAAAGCTCCCGCACACGACGATGCTGGAAGCCACCATCACGACGCGCGGCCTGATCGGCATGGAAATCGACGTCGTCAACGCCACCAGCGGTCGCGGCGTGCTCAGCCATCTTTTCAAGGAGTACGGCCCGTACGCGGGCGACGTTCTTACCCGCATCACCGGCACCATCATCGCGACGGAATCCGGCACCACCACCGGTTACGCCCTCGAGATGGTGCAGGAACGCGGCAAGCTCTTCGTTGATCCCGGCGAGGAGATCTATGAAGGCATGATTGTCGGCGAGAATCCCCGCAACGAAGACATCGCGTGCAATGCCGTCCGCGCGAAGCAGCTCACCAACTTTCGTTCGCAGGGCTCCGGTGTTGCGACCGGCCTGACTCCCGCCGCCAAGTTCTCCTTGGAGCGCGCGATCGAATACATCGCCGCCGACGAGTACGTGGAAGTTACTCCGAAGAATCTGCGCCTTCGCAAGCGCATCCTGAACAATGCGGCCCGCCAGAAAGCGGTGAAATCAGGCAAGTAAGCCCAGCTCCCATACAAAATCTTCAGCCCGCGCCCGCGAGAAATCGCGTCGCGGGCTTTTTTGTTTGGAACGGATCCCACAGCCTGAGTTTGGTTCGGATTGGTTTGATCCTGTGGGAGCGAGCTTGCTCGCGACATTTTTCAACCGGGTCGCGAGCCAGCTCGCTCCCACAGTAAATCGCCCGGACAAAAAAGGTGAATCTGCCAACCAGCCGCGTGGCGCTTGGCGCCTTTACGCGGCGCGGTCACCCAATCACTTTCGCGTAATCCTCGGGCGAGAGCAGCGCGCTGGCGTCGGCGGGATTGGCAAGCTTGAGCTTCAGCATCCAACCGTCGGCATACGGCGAGCTGTTCACCTTCTCCGGATTGGCATCAAGCGCTTTGTTCACGTCGAGCACCGTTCCTGCGACTGGAGCATAAACATCGGACGCGGCTTTCACTGATTCGACCACGCCGAAAGTCTCACCTGCTTTGAGTGTGGCGCCGACTTTGGGCAGCTGGACAAAGGTAATGTCGCCCAGACTGTTTTGGGCGTAGTCGGTGATACCCACCAAGGCGGTGCCGTCGGATGCGGCTTTCAGCCACTCGTGGGACTTGGCGTATTTAAGGTCGGAAGGAATGTTGCTCATGCGAAATGGAATTCAGCTTTTCTGTAGGGTCACAAAGGGTGGTTTGACGAGATGCAAATTCAGTTTCGCACCTCTAATATCGACGCAAAGCAGCTCTTGTGCCGCTGCGCCATCGACTAACGCAGAACCGATTGCCTCGTTAAGAATCGGCGACAACGTCCCGGAAACAACCACGCCAACTTCGGTGCCGCTGCTGTTCAATACCGGCGCGCCCGCGCGAACGATGCGACGATCACCGGTTTTGAAAAAGATGATCTTTTTCGCCGGACCGCGCTGCTTCTCCGCTTTCAGCGCATCGGACCCGATGAAGGCGCCCTTGTCGAACTTCACCACCCAGCCAAGACCCGCCGCGATGGGATTGATCTGATCGGTGATTTCGTGTCCGTAGAGCGGAAATCCTGCCTCAAGCCGCAAACTGTCGCGCGCGCCCAAGCCCGTCAGTTCCAAACCCAGCGGCACGCCGGCCGCCAGCACCGCTTCCGCGAGCCGTACACCGTCGCCGGTGGGGCAATAAAGTTCGAAGCCGTCCTCGCCCGTATAACCGGTGCGACTAATGATACATTTCACACCGGCCACCTCGCCGTCCGCGAAATGATAATATTTGATGCCCGCGAGACTGGTCTTGGTGAGCGATTGAACAATCTCCACCGCGCGCGGGCCCTGAATGGCGAGTTGCGCGTAATCCGGCGAGCGATCCACCACGGTGCAGTTGAAGCCCTTCGCCTGCTCCTGAATCCACGCGATGTCCTTGTCGATGTTGCCGGCGTTGATGCAGAGGAAATAGTCGTCCGTGCCCCGCATGTAGACGAGCAAATCGTCCACCACGCCACCGTTCGGATAACACATCACGGTGTACAGAATGCGACCGGGGAAAAGTTTGGTACAATCGTTCGTGACCAGATGCTGCAGGAATTTGAGCGCCTCCGGGCCCTTCACGTCAGCTTCGCCCATATGGCTGACGTCGAATAGGCCGGCGCGTTGGCGCACGGCTTTATGCTCTTCGAGGATGCTCCGGTACTGGACCGGCATATCCCAGCCCGCGAAATCCACCATGCGCCCGCCATGCTGGCGATGAAACGCGTTCAGTGGGGTCATCTTGATGGCACTCATGCGTTCACTAAGCGTGTAGCGCCGCCGGCGGGCAAGAAAAGAGTGGGACAGACCGCGTCGATGAACGCGTCTACTGCGATGGATTACTGAACGG
>Ga0302321_100006671_pt1 | contig 10158 bp, 9 predicted proteins | sample Fen_T0_1_FD_202505 | JGI IMG/M metagenome (GOLD analysis project Ga0302321, IMG submission 202505) | Peat permafrost microbial communities from Stordalen Mire near Abisko, Sweden - Fen_T0_1 | ecosystem: Environmental > Terrestrial > Soil > Wetlands > Permafrost | place: Sweden: Abisko... | reverse complement strand
GGACGTTCGGCCTGGTTTCAGTACGGGGGAGGGTGCGCGCGTTTCGTTCGAGTACGGGCACCGCAATCTGGGCGGTCAAGCGATCTCGCTCACGCTGCGCGCGCAGCTCGGCTACTTGCCGAACGCTTTCATTCTCGAAGACGACGTGAAGCTGAAGTACAGCGAGCTGAGTGTCGGTGAACGTTTGGAACGCCGCAACACGGCCACCGTCGAATTTCCGAACATAGGCCTGGGACCGCTCTTCCGACTCAGCATCGAAGGAGTCGACTTGCGCGACAACGCGCGCGACTACGGCATCACCAAAGACGCGGGCATCGTCACGCTCTCCTATCGACCCGATCGGCGATTTTCCGTGCAGATCGGCCCGTCGGTCGAAAGAAATTACTCGCAGATCTTCGGTAACGATCAGAAGAACGCGCTCAAGTGCTACTTGCAGGATCACAAGGCACAGCAAGCGCTGTTTCGCGTGCCGCAAGGACTATCGAGCGTGTTGGCCCAGCGGCTGGGTGTCACTTGGGATCGGCGTGACAATCCGCTCAATGCGACCAGCGGTACGTTTATTTCGGCGGGCGTCGAGCACGTGAACTCGAACCCTCTCGACTCGAGCCCTTCGGAAGAAACCGGCTGCGTCGGAGCATCACAGAATCCGACCGGCGCCCAGACGATCGATCCCTTCCAGGCCGTGCACAGCGACTTCTTACGCTACACGAGCCGCGTCGCGGGCTACGTTCGGTTGAGCGACAAGGGCCTGGCCTTGGCGATGAGCTTCCGCTGGGGTGTGATTCAACACTTGATCCCGGGCTCGCAGACCTACCCCGATCGCTTGTTCTTCCTGGGCGGCGTCGACACGCTGCGTGGCTTTTTGCAGGACTCTTTGGTGCCGCAAGACATCGCGCAGCGCTTACTCGATCCGCGTTCGGGCCTGACCATCCGGGACGTGGTGATCCGCGGTGGGGACATGTTCTTGAACCCACGGGCGGAGCTGCGCATCCCGGTAGGCAGTAGCGTGGAGACCGCAATATTCGTGGATGCCGGAAACCTATGGACCGACCCGGCGCGCGTCAATGCGTTCGATCTGAGGTACGCGGTTGGGACGGGCCTGCGTATCGCCACGCCGATCGGACCGCTCGTGTTCGACTACGGCTTCAACGTCGATCGCGTGCTCGACGATCTATTCCCAAATCGAGACAACAAGCGATATTGGGAAGACATCGGCGCCTTCCATTTCAGCATCGGTTTGTACTGAACGATCCTGGGCTCGGAGTCACACCCCGTCACACTCGTGTCCTTCCTTGGACACCGGAAGTGGTGTTGTGATTTTGACACCCCGGCTTATGCCTGTGTGGGGTGAGCCGTTATCATTAGCTGGTTCCATGCGCAGCGTTTCGAAGCCACCGGCAGCGGCGATTCATGACGCTGTGACGCGTCGGCCCCCGGTCGCCGTTGGCCGGGGCTTACCAACTTCCACCACCCAGCCCATCGCGCGTCCCGTGCTCAACGAGCTGGCACCCGCCGCGGTAGCGGCGTCCGTGCGCGACATCGCGGTCTGCGATCTGGACGTGGTTTTCCAGCCAATCGTCGACCTGGCCACGGGCGCGTCATTCGCGCTCGAGGCGCTGACGCGCTGCAAGTGGCCGGAATTCAAGAATCCGATGAAATTGTTCGAGCGGGCTCAAGAAGAGCGCTGTTGCGGCAGCCTGGGACGAAAGGTGCGTGAAGTCGCGTTTGCTCGCTGCACGGACGTTCCTTTGTTCGTAAATGTTCACCCACACGAACTCGACGAAGGCTGGCTGGTTCGCCCCGATGATCCTCTGTTTTTTCACGAGCGTGCGGTATATCTGGAAATCACCGAGTCGGCCGCGTTCAGCTACTTTTCGTTGTGCGTGAATGTGCTCAAAGAGATCTGCTCACGCAGTGGCGCCTTCTTGGTCGTCGACGATTTCGGTGCGGGTCACTCGAATTTGAAGCGCATCATCGACTTGGAGCCACACGTCGTGAAGCTGGATCTGGCTTTGGTACGTGGCATCGAAAAGAGCAAGCGTCAGCAGATCTTGGTGCGACAAGTCGTCTCGCTGTGCAAGGAGCTCGGCGCCCGAGTCGTTGCCGAAGGCATCGAGACGGAAGACGAGCTGTCGGCGGTGATCGACACCGGCGCGCACTTCGGCCAAGGCTACTTGTTTGCGCGCCCTGCCTTCCCGATCCCCAAGCCGAGCTGGCCAATGCCGCGCAGAGTCACTGGCGCCTGACAGGCCATTTGCGCGCGAACAGCGCAAGATCGCACACGGGCGCGAAAGTGGTCGAATGTAAGCCAACCGCGCACTAACCCATCAGAGTGAGGGCAGGTGGGCGATCATACTCGGCAACACAATCGAGTTACCCAATCCGCGGAAATGTTGCTGGATTCTAGCCGTCGCCGAATAGTTGCGAGCGCTGTATTCAGCGTGGGCAAAGGCGCGATGTAAGCAGATGGAGGCGCGCAGCTGCGCCGCCCCAACGAGCGTTGACAGCGCACTTGATCGGGGGTCCGATGACCAGGTTGGGATGACTTCCGCTGCATTTGACAGCCGGTTTCGTTCGGCGCATGCCGGCGACAACTGCACTGATCTGAATCAGGTCGTTGCCCGCGCGGAGCAAGCCATCTCCGAGATCGCCGGGCTCTCGGTGAGCGTACAGTTCGCGCTGTCGCCGAACGCGACACTCGTCGCGGTACCGCTCGTCTACCTCGAGCAGATTGTAATCGATTTGTGTACGGCGGCGCGCGGTCTGCTCGATGACGGCGGTCGCGTCGTGGTCGAAACGCGGGGCATGAACGACGCCGCCGTTGGCAGCTCGACCGCTATCATACCGCCCGCCGAGGCGCGTGCGCGTCTCGTGGTCCGTGCGGAACGGCTGGCAGAAATGCGAGTCGACGCGCCTTCTCAGCCGGAGCTCGGGCCCTCGGCTCTCGAGCAGCTGCTCGAGCGTCTAGGCGGTCGGCTGGAGGTCGTGCCGCTGTCCGACAATGCTCTCGCCTACGTCGCGCACCTGCCCTACGCCATTGGCACCGACTCGTCGGGTCGCATGGCGGTCGCCTTGCCGCAGCAGTCTGGCATCATCCTTTTGATCGAAGACGAGCCGCAAGTGCAAGCAGTGACGACCCGTATCCTGCGCGCGTTCGGCTACGGGGTGATCACCGCGCACAACGAGCGCAGCGCGCTCGCCCAGGCCGAGCTGCATGGCCCCTCAATCGGCTTGGTCGTGTCGGATTTGGTGCTGCCGGGTATCTCGGGCAAAGATCTGGTTCGTCGTCTGCGTCAACCCTGTGAACATGCGCAAGTGCTGTACATCTCGGGCTATTCACCGGAGCACGTGGGCGCGCTGACCGATGGCGCGCGCTTTTTGCGCAAGCCCTTCTCCGCTCAGGAGCTGCTGGCGTTGGTTCGCGAGCTCTTGCCGGAAGTGGTCGTCACGCGGTCGCGCTGATTCGTGCCGATCCTCATGGGGGAGAGCCAGCTGCGGCGCCATCGGACTCGTTCGTGAAATCGCCTTTGAATGTCTGGCATTTCGGGCATCGAAGGTAATCGAGCACGTCGCGGCGCGCGCCCCCTGGCGGTTTCCGATAGCCGCGGCGAGTTCCGTTTCAACGGAATGCCACGAAGACGTTACGGATTGGACACGCGCCCATTCCGCCCTGCGCGAGCGAGCGTGTTAGCCTTCGTTCCCGCGTGACTTCGATTGCCCCTCGCGTCGTTGGACGCTACCTATTGTGCGATGCCATCGCTTCAGGTGGCATGGCGACCGTGCATCTGGCGAGGTTGATGGGGCCGGAAGGCTTTTCCCGTACGGTCGCGGTCAAGCAGCTGCACCCGCAGTTTTCGCACGACCCCGAGTTCGTGGCCATGTTCCTGGACGAAGCGCGTCTGGCCTCACGCGTTCGTCATCCAAATGTCGTTTCGCCGCTCGACGTGATTTCGTGTCCGCCTGAGCTGTTCATCGTCATGGACTACGTCCACGGAGTGTCTCTGTCGCGTCTCCTGAAACGCGCGACTCCGGAATCCGTAGCTGCTCGTGTGGCAACGGCAATCATCGGCCAGATCCTGCTGGGTCTGCACGCTGCGCACGAAGCGACGGGTGAGGGCGGTGAGCCGCTGGAGCTCGTGCACCGGGACGTATCGCCGCAAAACATCATGGTCAGCAAGGACGGCGTGGCTCGGATCGTCGATTTTGGCATCGCCAAGGCCAAAGCGCGTTCCCATCAGACCGACCCCGGCAAGCTCAAGGGCAAGCTCGGCTACATGGCGCCCGAGCAGGTAAATCTGCAAAGCGTGGACCGGCGTGCGGACGTGTTCGCGGTCGGCGTGGTCTTGTGGGAGCTGCTTACTGGGCGGCGGCTGTTCAGCAGTGATAGCCCAGCGTCCTCGGTGCAGAAGCTGCTGCACGCCGAGATCGAGCTACCGAGCCGACTCGTGCCCGACTTGCCGGCTGCGCTCGACCGTGTGGTGCTGCGTGCGCTAGCCCGAAGTTCGGCCGAACGCTTCGAGAGCGCCCGAGCCATGGCCGAGGCACTCGAACAGGCTGTTGCCCCCTGCGGCATGTTGGAGCTAGCGAGCTGGGTCGAGTCCCTCGCTGGTGAAGAGCTCAGCGCCCGGTCCGAGCTGGTGTTCGATGTGGAAGGTCTGTGCTTCGATGACTTCACGCAAGCGATGCCGCACCCGCTCGCCGCGGGTCCGTCGAGCGCGGCGCGCGCGACGGAGCTCGGCGACAGCGGGCTCGGTCACCGCGCCGCCTCGGCCAAGCTTCCGGTTCCGTCCGCGGCTCCGCGCCCTGGCCACTTCCGCAAAGGCTGGCTCTTGCCGCTCACGGTCACGGTCGCCATTGCATGTTTCGTGCTTTGGGGCCGAACGCGGCGTGTGCCAACGATAGCGTCCGCCGTAGCGCACGAGACCCCATCTCGGCCGTCCCTGTCGCTGAACGCCGCGCAACCCGTTCAGTTAGAAGCCGTACACGCGGACACCGCGCCGATAATTGAGACCGTATCCTCGGTAGTGAACCCAAGCCCTCGCAAAACTGCCGCCAGGGCTACCGCTTCGGCTCGGCCGAAGCCCGCGAGCAACTGCGACGTACCGTACGTGATCGACAAGAACGGGGTCAAGCACTTCAAAGAGGCGTGCTTTTGACGCCTACCCGATCACGAAGCCTGGTGCTGATGCTCTTGGCCAAAGCGTTGCTGTCTGCCAGCCCTGCTGCCGCTGCTGGGCCTGCGCGCGCATGCATCGAGGCGCACGAGACAGGCCAAATCGAGCGCGATGCGGGTCGGCTGCTCTCGGCCCAAGAACGATTTGCGTCCTGCACTTCGGAGGCGTGCCCGGCAATGATTCGGCGCGAGTGCGTGGCGCTGGGCGAGGCGGTAGCGGCCATGACGCCGAGCGTCGTGCTCGTCGCCGAAGATAGCGAGGGCCGAGCATTCGAAGGTGCGCGGGCGACGATCGATGGCCAGCGTACCATCCCGCTGCTGGACTGGCGGCCGCTGGAGCTGGATCCGGGGCCGCATCGCTTCGAGCTGCTGCTGCCGGATGGTCGCAGCCAAACGCTGACTCCGACTTTGCGTTCAACTGAAAAGAATCGCCGGATCGCGGCGAACTTTAGGTCCCTGCCGCCACCGGCGCCAGCAAGCCACCCGAACCGAAATCCGTTGGCCTACATCTTCGGTGGAGTGGGTGTGGTGGCGTTGGGCGCTTGGGGCGTCTACGCGCTCGACGGACGAAACAAGCAAAGCGAGCTCGAGAACTGCGCCCCGCACTGCCAAACCAGCGACGTCCACTCCATGCGCAAATCTTACCTGATCGCTGATCTGCTGCTCGGCGTGTCGCTGGTCTCACTCGGGACCGGCAGTTACTTCTTTTTCAGCCAGACGGATGAACCCACGCCACGCGGGAGCGCGAGCACGCGATGGGTTGGAGCGAGCGGTCGCTTCTGAGCCGCTGGTGCTCAAGGCCTTTGCGTCCGAGCGCGCTCGCTCAAGATGCGCGCGGCCACACCGTAGGCCTGGTTACTGGGGTCGCGTCGCGAAAGCTCGCGATACAACGCTGCCGCCCGCGCAAAGTCACCGGTGGCCACGCTGTCCGCCGCCGCGTGAGCGACCGTTATGCCGCGCGCCAGGGCGGGCAAGGCGACGCTCGCCGCCGGCGCCGGCGCCGCGAGCTTCAGCGGCGCAGGAACGGCTGCCGCAACGCTCGCGTGCGGCTTGCTTGGGGTTGGGCGTTCGGCGTTCTCGAGCATGGGTTTGGCCAACAGGACCACGGAGAGCAGCGGTAGCAGGATCGCAACCGCCTTGCGCGGAAGAGACGCTTGCCGAAATTGCGCGAGCCAGCCCGCGCGCGACGGTGCCGTCTCGAGGGCCGAAAGAACTTGCTGAATGCTCGGCGGTGATGGCTGGCTCGCCTGAGCGGCGAGCAGCTTGCCGCGCTCCAGCAACTCAGTGGCCGAAAAGTATTGCGTGCTGTCGCTCTCCGATAGGTCGAGCAGACGCGCAGGTTTGACGGGCACTGGCCGCAGCGTCGTTACCCCCGAGCTCTCGTCGGCATCCATGTCGTTTTGAGGAGTGCTCATGGTTCGTGCTTTGCTCGTGCCGCGTCGTACAGCGCCGCGGGTAGGGCTTTGCCGTGCTCCTCGAGCTGCGGCACGAAGCTCGGGATGTAGCCCGTAGGGGCAAGCTCGCTACGAATGCGACCTGCCGCATCTTGGCCGTGGTAGCTGCGCACGAACAGGTCAGAGAGCACGTAGCGCCCGCTGTTCGAGTCGAAGCTCACCACCTCGGTGATATGAGTCACCTTGCGTGAACCGTCGCTCAGCCGTGAGACCTGAACAATCACGTTCACGCCCGAGGCAATTTGCAATCTGAGTGCTTGCAGCGGCAATTCGACATCGCTCATCATCGCCATTGTCTCCAGCCGCGTCAGAGTGTCGCGTGGATAGCTGGCGTGCAGTGTGCCCAGGCAACCGCCGTGGCCGCTAACCATGGCCTGGATGATGTCGAGCGCCTCACCGCCACGGATCTCGCCGATTACGATGCGATCGGGGCGCATACGCAAGGTGGCGCGAAACAAGTCGCGGATGCTGACGGCACCACGACCGTGAGCGTCGGCGGGGCGCGCCTCCAGCTGCACGACGTGCGGGTGCTGAACCTGCACCTCTTTGGAGTCCTCGATGACCGCGATCCGTTCGCCGTGCGGGATGAACTGCGTGAAGGCGTTGAGCAGCGATGTTTTGCCGCTGCCGGTGCCGCCAGCGATCATCACGTTCAGCTTCGAGCCGACCAGCGCGTCGAGCGTGTCGAGCGCATCTCGGCTCAAGGTGTCGAGCTCGAGCAGGCGCGCCAAGTTGAAGCTGTCCTTGGAGAAACGGCGGATGGAAACGTACGGGCCATCGGGCGCAGCGGGCTGCACCACTGCTTGCAGTCGCGAGCCGTCCGGTAGCCGAGCCTCCAAGATCGGGTGCAGCTCGTCAATGCGCTTGCCCACGAATTGGGCGACGTTGCGCAGCGCGCACATCACGGCCTCCCTATTCGGGAAACGCGCGCTGGTCGCCTCCAATCGCCCGCGCCGCTCGATGAATACCGTGCTCGGGCCGTTGATCATGATCTCCGAGACGCTCGGATCGTCCAAGAAGGAGCGCACGGGCTCCAGAAACCCGCGCAGCGTTTCCGCGTACACCTCGGGCCCGATCATGGCATCGCCTCGAGCAGCGACTCACCCGCTTCTTCCGCGTGCTGTCCACGAGGCGCGAGCCGAAGGTATTCGCGGAAGTGCCGATCCGCTTCCTGGTAGCTGCCGAGCTCATCACGCAGTAATAGGGCCAGGCTATAGTGCGCGTCGGCGTACTCTGGGCTCGCGTCGAGCACGCGCTCCAGCTCCTGGCGGGATTTTGCGACCTCGCCCAACGCTCGCAGCAACGTTGCCTCGATGTAGCGCAGGCGATACGAGCGCGGATGCTGGCGGAGGTGTTCCTCCGCGTATTGGAGGGCCGCCCGGTAGCGCTGATCTCGCACGCAGACGTCGATCAAGAGCGGCATGACCTGCGTCGCATTGCCACCGCTCTTCGTCGCCAGGTTCAGATATTGCTCGGCGCGTGTATAATCGGCGGCGTCCGCGAACAGGCGCGCGCGTTGCATCAAGGTCGAGACCCGCTGCTCCGTCGCGGTGCGGCCCTCCACCTCTGGCTCCCTCACCCCGTGCGTACAAGCCGTGAGCCAGAGCAGCAGCAGCACCGGTACGCGATTATTGATCATTGCTTCTTGCCTGCGAATTTCAGCTCGATTTGCCGATCCAGCGACAGAAGCCAGCCGGCGTAGGTGCCGCTGCGCCGACCGATGTACGAAAGCAGCAGCCGCACTTCCGTGCGTGCCTCCTCGTAGCTCCTGGTGGCCAGCGCACGCTCGAGCCGAACACGATGAACGTGAAACTCGGTTTCGACGTCGCGCTGGAGCGTGTTGCCCTGGCGCTCGGCGTCGTTGGATCGATCCCCCGCATCCGCGAGCGCAAAACAGGCCGCGGCGCGTTGAAAGGCCGCCACCGCGCTCACGGCGTCCTGCCCACTGAATGGGGCACGCTCGCGTGCGGTTTCGGCTCGGCTCAGCTCTTCCGCGGCGACGGCCAGTGCGGCGTCAGCACCGGACTCGGGACAACGCACAGCACCTGCCGTAGCGAACAATGCCGGAGGTTCGACCTCGTTCGGCAGCGCGCTGCCGGTGTCGCGCTGGCTGAGCACGAGGTAGAATCCAAGCGGAAATCCCAGGATTCCAAGGGCATAGATCGCGGAGCGCCCGGACTCCTTCTTTTTTGCTTGTCCGCGCGCGAGGAGCGTCTCGACTATCGAGACAGTCAACTCGGCACGGCCGATCGATAGCAGGCTGTCAGGCAACAGCCGACCCTCCACGAATGGTACGCCGTTGAGCGTCACGCTGCGCTCCAAGCTGCGCACCTGCCCAAAGATGCCAGCGGCATCCAGCGAGATCCGTAGCTGCTCGATGGCCGCGTCCTCGGCTGGGAGCCGAACCTCGCAGTGAGAGCCGCTGCCAATCAGCGCTGTGGCCGTGTCGATGGTGAGCCGTTGCCGAGTACCGTTCGGGTAGCGTACGCCGATCTCGAGCATGGAGACGTCGCTCATCTTTCAATCCGCTCCGAACGAATTTTGGATCTGCAAAGCCATCGGCGTCACGATCAAAAGCAAGATTGCCGCAAAGATTAGCAGCATCGGCGCGAGCATCTTGACGCTGGCCTTCGAAGCCGCCTCTTCGGCGCGCGTCGAGCGCCGCTGACGAGATGCCTCGGCCTGGATCTCGAGCACCTGACCGAGCGGGTTGCCGCGCTCCTCCGCTTGGCACACCGCGCCCACGAATTCGCGCACCGCCTCACAAGGCACTCGCTCCGCCAGTTGTTCCAACGCTTGTTTGCGTGTTTTGCCGACCTGCAGCTCCTTCAAAATCAGGTTCAGCTCGCCGATCAAAGCGTCGCCTCTACCGCTGCTCTTGTCGACGACTTGCTTCAGTGCGCCAGGAAAGTCGAGCCCGGCGGAGAGCCCGAGCGAGAGCAAATCGATCACCGAGGGTAAGCCGTTTTGGACTCGTTTCCGCCGCTCCTGCTCCGTGCCGGTCAGCTGCAAGTACGGCAGCATCAGCCCGACCATCCCGCCCAGAATGACGTACAACGGCCCGCGCGACAGCAGCGTCCCGTACACGGCTCCAGCGCTCAGGCCGCCGAGCACCGACACCAGCGTCAATGCGACGCACTCCTCGGGTACCAGGCCCCAGAAGTCACCGGCCAGCATGATCTGGCGGTCGATACGGAGGTACAGGTGTTCGCTCAGCAATGGCCTGAGGCGCGCGCCAAGCCAGCGTAAAGTCGGTTCGAGGCCACGAAATAGCGGGTTGTCCCGTTCGGCGCGCGAGCGCTGTAGGCCTCGCAGCCCAAGGAAGTTGGCGTCGCTGATCGGTGCGCTCGTCACCGTATAGGCGAACAGCCAGAGCGCGGCGAACGCACTGAGCGAGAGACCGCATTTCAGCAAGAGCAACGCGCTGCTCATATGTCCACCGCCAAGACTTTGCGCGCCACGATCACCGATCCGAGCCACAACACGAGCGAAAGCACGATCACGCCCCAACCGAATATGGACGCGGTGAGC
>Ga0302321_100006670_pt1 | contig 10159 bp, 8 predicted proteins | sample Fen_T0_1_FD_202505 | JGI IMG/M metagenome (GOLD analysis project Ga0302321, IMG submission 202505) | Peat permafrost microbial communities from Stordalen Mire near Abisko, Sweden - Fen_T0_1 | ecosystem: Environmental > Terrestrial > Soil > Wetlands > Permafrost | place: Sweden: Abisko... | reverse complement strand
CCTCAGCCAGTTCCCGGGCCTGCGCCTGGCCGCGTTCATTGAGGTGCACGCCGGGCAGGCGCCCGGCCATGCGCCCGGTCTTGACGTATTCGTTTTCACCGTGCCGGATCAGGAGCAGGAGTGTCATGGGTTTCCCTAAATGGATGAAATTATTTCTCGAAAGGCGATCTCCAACTCCGCGTTATCGACTGGGAGATCCGTGGGGTGCGTGGAGAAAGCTTGTGAGAAGCTTATGAGAAGCTTATGGGAAGCTTATGGGAAGCTTATGGGTTGTGTGAGAGAAGTGACTGGTGTTACTGTGCAAAGCTCCGGGAAGCCCTACTCTATATCATCCTGAAGGAGCCGGTGGTCGAGCGGTCCCTGAGCCTGTCGAAGGGTAGCCCCGCAAGCTTTTCGCGGGGCGTACACTTGCACCTGCGGCACACCTGCCCCGGGCGCTGGTGCCGGGGAGTGCAGGTGTCGAGACCCAGTCGACTGAAGGGTCTACTTGATGTTCCGCTTGAGTTCCTTGATCTTCTCTTCGCTCAGGTCCGGCAGCGCCACGGTCTGCTCGATGCCCAGCGCTAGGCGCTGTGCCTCGCGCCAGGCCGCCAGCCGTGCAGTGACCTGGGCCTCGTAGCCTTCGCCGGACGGCTGGTAGAAATAAGTGCCGAGCACTTTCTTCGGCAGGTACTGCTGCGGGATGAAATGCCCTTCGTGCTCATGCGGGTAGTCATAACCCTGCCCCTGGCCGGTGGGGGTACCGTCGCGGTTGCCGTCCTGTAGATGCTTCGGCACCGAGCCCGCGCCTTCCTGTTCGATCTTCTGCATGGCTTTGAAATAGGCCCCCGCGCTGTTCGATTTGGGCGCGGTCGCCAGGTACAGAGTGGCCTCCACCAGTGGGTAGATGCCCTCGGGCAGGCCCACGTAGTCGAAGGCCGCCGCCGCCGAAGCCGCCACCACCAACCCCAGCGGGTCGGCCAGTCCAATGTCCTCCCCCGAAAGGATCAGCAGGCGCCGCATGATGAAGCGCGGGTCCTCACCAGCGTAGATCATCTTGGCCAGCCAGTACAGCGCGGCATCCGGGTCGGAGCCGCGCACCGATTTGATGAAAGCCGAGATGGTGTCGTAGTGCGCGTCGCCATCCTTGTCGTACAGCACCGCCCGGCGCTGGATTGACTCCTGCGCCACGTCCAGCGTGACGTGGATGCTGCCGTCCTGGTCCGGTGCGGTGCTCTCCACCGCCAGTTCGAGCGCGTTTAGCGCGTTACGCGCGTCGCCGTTGCACATTTCGATCAGGTGCGCGCGCGCCTGTGGGTCGAGCTCGATCTTGCGCGCCCCGTAGCCGCGCTGCGGATCGGCCAGCGCCCGGTCGAGCAGCAGGCCCACTTCCGCCGGGTTCAGGTTGCGCAGTTGGAAGACCCGCGAGCGTGAGACCAGCGCCTTGATGACCTCGAAGTAGGGGTTCTCGGTCGTTGCCCCGATCAGCATGAACGTGCCGTTCTCGACGTGCGGCAGCAGTGCGTCCTGTTGCGCCTTGTTCCAGCGATGGACCTCGTCGACGAACAGGATGGTGCGCTTGTTGTACAGCCGCCGCCGCTCGATGGCGGCCTCGATCACCTCGCGCAGCTCGGCTTTGCCTGCCAGGACGGCGGAGAGCGTCTCGAAGGTACTCTGCGTCTGGTTGGCGATGCACATCGCCAGGGTGGTCTTGCCGGTGCCGGGCGGCCCCCACAGGATGATTGACGAGAACAGCCGGTCGGCCTGGATGGCGCGGCGCAGCAGCTTGCCCTCCCCGATGATGTGCTCCTGCCCGATGTACTCGTCCAGGTTCCGCGGGCGCATGCGCGCCGCCAGCGGCGCTTCGGAGTTCATGCGTTCGTTCATGGCGTGGTCGAAAAGGTCCGGCATGCGCTTGATTATAGCCGCATTTGATTACATCCGTTCCATTCTCCTTCGTCCTCCGTCCTTCGTCATCTGTCCTCCGTCCTCTTCAATTCCGCCAGTTGCGCTTCGACGGCCTTGTCGATATCCATCTGGATCAATTGCTGCGCGACGGGGTCGCTGGCCTGCACGGCGGCAAGGTCGAGCGTCGCGCTGTCCGCGAACTCCTCGATGGCGCTGGCCAGCGCCTGCATGTGCTCGGTCTTGTACTCGGTGCGCTCGAGCGTCTGGCTCAGTTCGCCCAGTTCCTTCGAAAAGCCGCTGAGCACCTCCTGCACGATCACCTGCGATTCGGCGGCCGAGTAGCGCGCCGCGCTCATCTCCTGCCGGACGCGCAGCGCTTCGACCTGGGCCGTCAGGCGTTGCTCGATGATCGAGATGCGCTGCCCCTCCAACCTAACCTGCTGCGCGGTTTCCTGCAGGGACTTCTGCTCCAGCAGGGCCAGTTGGCGTTGTTGCAAGGCCAGCCGCGCCTGGTCGTCGCGCTCCGCGCTGACGGCTTGCCTGGCTGCCTCGGCGAGCTGCGGCAGGCTGGCCTGCAAATGCTCGCTGCGCTTCTCGAGCCGGCTGCGCAGCGCCAGGTTCTGTGCCAGCGCCCCCTTTACGCGGCTCAACAACTCTTGCTGGCGCTGCCAGGGATCGCTGAACGTTTTTCTGGGGTCTTCGGCCGGTTCGAACAGAGAATCCACGCCGGCCTTTAGCATGGAACTGAATTGCCGGATAAGTTTGGCCATGAGTTTGCTCCATCGACGTACGCTGCCGCAAGGGCGAGCCTCTCCGCAACGGAGAGGACCGGAGAGGTTGGAGCGTACGGACCAGGCTTTCATCCGTACGCTCCACACCCCGCGAGGAAAGTTAGCTGAAGGTGGTCGTCGACCTGGCTGTCAGCGCTCGCAGGCTGTCGCGCTGGTGGCGGTAATAATACGTGCCCAGGCCGCCCATCGCTCCCAGCGTGATGACCCGGATGCATAGCAGCTCGAAGCCGGCTACACTGTACATGAGCGGCGAGTCGGTTCTGAGCAGACAGGTTGCGCAGTAAGCGGTCAGCGTGATCAGCGAAAACAAGCTGGTAATGCTCGGCGAGAATACCAGTGCCCAGGCAAACAGCACGGGGTAATACAAGATGTAGAAATTGCTGTTCAGGCCGGTCTGATCACTCCAGAACGCCACCAGGACGGTGATCACCCCAATGTCGACCAGGTTTGCCAGCAGCAGCAGGGACTTGTTGATCGGCTTCCCGGTCAGGTAGCGGGCATGGCTGAAGAAGTTCATACCCATCAGCACCAAAAGGGTCAGAATAGACAGACTGAACTGGAGCATGTCCTTTGCGGACCACAGCGTGATGATGCCGCCGGCAAAGATCAGGAACCAGCGCGCCCAGATGATAACGATCTGTCCAAAGAATACGTCTTCAGCGGCTTCCTGGGCCCGTGTGTGAGAAATCGAATGGTTTAGCATGATGAAATCCTTTCTTGGTTTTAGGAATGAAAGTAGTTAGGCGATTGGATGGGCAGGCACGGCAGGTACAGTGGCCGGTATTTGGGCTTCTTCGCTGGACGTCCCGAATGACCTGGCCAGGATGGCATTGCGGCGTTTCCGTTCGATTTCGGCGAAGTGGTTGCCGCACACGGCGATGGCCGTGAGCATCAAGACGCGGATGATCAGTGTCTGGAGGTCATCCATGTTGTGCATCGTGAACAGGCAGATCATGCTGTACAGGGTGACCGTGGCGCCCAGGTACAGGTACAACTCGACCATCGGGAATGCCAGTGAAAAAGCCAGCAAAGCCGGGAAGTAGAAGGTGTAGACGTTCGAGCTAAAGCCTCCTTGGATAATGACCACGACCGAGATCACCACCAGGTCGGCCAGCCCCATGCCGTAGATCACGAGGTCCAGCGTCTTGCGCTTGGTGAGCACTTGCGCGACCAGGTAGAAGTTCGAGAGGGCCAGCAGCAATATGACCATGACCTCGAAGCGGATCACGCCAAAGGAAACGCTTTCGGTATCGGCCAGGATCAGGAAGAGGGAGCTCAGCACCAGCACGAAGCGGGCGATGATGATGACCATTTGTCCCTCCGCGAGCGGATTGAGCGTAACGGGTTTGTTGGTGTTCATGAGATAACTCCTTGAAAGTGAATGGTGGATCGTGAATAAGGCAGGTGGGAGATCGTTTTCATCCTGAGCGGAAGGCCGAACGCCCTTTGTTCGGCCTGAAGTCGAAGGACGAAAACGATTATTCTTGCGCTTCGCCGGCCAGCCTGGCTTTGAGCGCCGCCAGCTCGCTTTCGACGGCCTGCCCGGCTGCCAGTTCGCCGAGTTCGCGCTCGATCGGATCGCCGCCGCCCAGCGGGGCCAGCACACCCGTCCCGATCAGGGCGTCGATGGCGGATGCGCGCGCCTGCATACGCTCGATCTTGTTTTCGGCGCGCTCGATGGCGTTGCCCAGTGAACTGGTTTCATTCGAGACCCCGCTAAGCGACTCGTTGATGTGGACCTGGGCTTCGGCTGCGGTATAGCGGGCCGCGAGCGAATCGCGGCGCGTACGGAACGCATCCACGCGCAGGGCAAACTGCTGTTCGGCGGCGCTCAACTTGCGTTCTTCTTCGGCAGTCTCGGCGGCCTGTTGCTCCAGTTGCGTCAGCTCGGTCAGGCAGGTCTGTTTGCGCTGCAGGGCCAGGCGCGCCAGGTCTTCACGCCCCGCGGCAAGCGCGCGCCCGGCCTGGTCGTCCAGTTGGGGCAGGCGCTCGCGCAGCTTCTTGACCTGGAATTCGATCTGGCGCCTGGACGTGGCCACCTCGATCAGTCCTTGCTTTACCTTGCGCAGCATGTCCTGCTGGCGGTTGTAGGCATACTCCAGCGTCTGGCGCGGGTCTTCGAGCTGGTCCAGGGCGGCGTCGGTCTTGATCTTGAATAACATCTGGATCTGGGTAATGATGCTCATGAGTTACTCCTTTGGAATGTGGACAGGGTGAAGGTGGGTGGGTAGGAGATGCGCTTACGCAAAGTCTCTGATTTTTCCAGGATGGCTTCCCTGTAAAGGGTCACCAGTGCGGTCACCTGGGCTTCGATCGAAAACTTGCGGCTGAGTTCCAGAGAGTTACCGGCAAATACCCTGAGCTTGCCGGGGTCCGCCAGCAGGCCGCAGACCAGGTCTGCAAAGGCTGCGGCATCGCCGTGCGACGCGCACAGCCCATTGACGCCATCCACGAGCATTCCTGCGAAGGCCTCGTCCCAGACGGCGACGACCGGCAGGCCGGATGCAATCGCCTCGACCATGGCCACGCACTGTGTCTCGGTGGTGGAAGCCGAGAGGAACAGCTCGGCCTCGTGCAGCAGCCCGGGCAGGCTGTCTCTCTCGACCATGCCGAGGAAGTGGATCCGTTCCCCGTAGCCGCAGGCGCCCGCCCGTTTCTCCAGGTCGGCGCGGGAGCTGCCATCCCCGGCGAAGACCAGGTGGACGTCTGGCAACCGGCTCGCGATCTGCGCAAACGCCTCTACCAACAGGCCCAGGCATTTCTCCGGGGCCAGCCGCCCCACTGAAAGCAGCAGGCGCGCTTCTGGGCCCAGCCCGAGCTGTTGCCGGAATGCCTGCGAGTGGCCCGGGTGATGGAAATCCTTCAGGGGGATCCCGTTGGGGATGGTCTGGACGGGGCGCTTCACCTTTTGACCGATCAGCAATTCCCTGATCTTTTCCGAAGGGGTCACAACCCGGTCGGCCAGGTTGGCGGTAGCCGTGCTGAACCAGCGCGCGGCCTTGCGCGCGGGGCGTGTGCGCCCGCCGAACTTCAGGTAATGGACGTAATCGGTGATCGCGGTGTGGTAGGTATAGACCAGCGGGGTGTGCTTGGCCTTGGCTGTCAGATAGGCCAGCACCCCGGTGGATAACGGGCTGTGCACATGGAGAACGTCGAAGCGGCAGCGTCCCAGGGCCAGCGAAGTGCGCGGTGTGCCCGGCACGGCCACGTAGAAAGGCGGTGATTGTGTGTAAGCGATGGCTGGGATGCGGTGGACGTTGGTGTCGAGGTCGCGGTAATGCGGGAAGCGCGGCGCAAAGACTGTAACCTGGTGCCCCTCCGCGCGCAGGCCCTGGACTAGCAGTTGCAGTGAGACCGAGATCCCGTTGATCTGAGGCGCGTAGGTGTCGGCGAAGAAGCCGATCTGCAGCGCTTCGTCGGCAGAACTGGTTCGTGTTTGGGGATCGTACAAGTCAGAGAAGAAGTTCATGGAAGCACCATCCTTTGGGTTCGATGCTTCTATGTTAAATTAAACGAGCCTTGCGCGACACAAGGTTCTCCCCTGAATCTCTAAGGGGGAAAACCCCCTGATTTGATAGGGTCTTATTGGGGTCTAAGTGGGGTCTTACTGGGGTCTATGGGCGATCCTCCGGGCAGCATGGCCGGCTACTAAGTGCGAAGTGACGTTCTGCTAAACCCTGAGCCAAAGCTAGGAGGTCGGGTAAGTGGGCGCCAGCGTCGGCAGCCAGCCGCTGACCCTGGTGCCGGACGGGGCCTCAGCCCGGATCGAAAACTCCCCGCCCTGGGAAGTGATGCGTGCCTCCATCGACTTCAACCCAAAGCTGCCGCGTTCTTCCGCTTCGGCGCGTTCGGTGGGGCTGAAACCGCGGCCGTTGTCTGTCACTATAAACTGGATGCGCTGCCGGGCCGGGACGATCTCGATGGACACGAGGCTGGCCTGGGCGTGGGCGGCGATATTGTCCAGCGCTTGCTGGACCACCCGATACATGGCGTGGCGCGCTTCCGGCGAAAGGCGTGTATCCACCTCGGGCGAAATCGACACCCGCATTTGCAGCCCGGTCCGGGCAGAGAACTCCTCGATCAGCAGGTGCAGCGGCTGGCTGAGGGTCTTCTCCAATTGCAGCGGGGCCAGGTTGTTGCGGATCTGGCGCACCGCCTTGGCGGCGCTGTCCACTTCCGCGATGCAGCGCTTCAGGATGTCCTCGGTCTCGGCCGGGTTCGAGCGCGCCGAGCTGCGCCCGACTTCCAGGAAGAACGGCAGACGTCCCAGGAACTGTTGGACGGTGTCGTGCAGCTCCTGGGCGATCTTGAAGCGTTCGCGCTCCTGGACCGTGGCAATCTCCTGGGGCACCTGCCTGAGCTGTTCGATCTGCATGGCCGTCAACAGGAACAGCCCGGCCTGCTGGGCGATCAGCTCGGTGATCTGGAGATCGCGCTCGTCGAAGATCTCCTCGTCCCGGCGTTTGCCGGAACCCAAAAGCCCAATCGGGCTGCCCGAGACAACCAGCGGCGTGGCAATTTCGATCATCCCGCGCTCGGCCAGTGGTCTCAGCCAGGCCGGCAGGGTGGGGTCCTCTGCCCGGATGCGCATGGCGCGGCCGCTGGTTGGCACAGGCGTTGGGATCAGTTGGGCCGGCGCCCCGCCTTGGGGCCAGTCGCCCCCCTGCGCCGCCAGGCGATAAGCGCTTTCTTTTGCATCCCAAAGCCAGAGCACGGCGCGTTGCAGCTCCATGTTCTCGACCAGGGCTTCGGCAATGGTTTGCGGCAGTTGCGTGAGCTCGATCTCGTTGATTACCTGCTGGCCAAACTTCCGGACGGCCGTATAGCTGCGTCTTTCCCACTGGAAGAGACGGCTGAGTGTGCCCCACCAGGCACTCTGACTGCTCCAAAAGATGCTTGAAACCAGGGCGATACCAAAGAGCGGCACGAACGGCGTCCAGGTGAGTGAGTTGACCCAGGCAGGGTCCACAATGCGCACGACCCACGCGCCCAGGCTGCCGATGAATGCGCTGCTGGCCAGGATCAATACGGCAATGATCTGCAAGGGAGCGCGCTGGAAACTCTGATAGCGCAGAATGACGAAAGCCAGCGTCAGCGGCGCAGCCAACACCAGGTATCTCAAATCCATTTCATTCCAGAAATAACTCGTTGCAGTATAGAGCAATGCCCTAATCGTCACGACCAGTACATAGGGCAGAGCCAGCGTTGCGCCTAACAACAGAATGTTTACCTGGCGGCCTACCCGGCGCGAGCGTGTTGGCCGCCAGACCAGCCACAACAGGCGCGCCAGATAGACTGCCACGCCTATCCCGAAGACGCCGATAACGATTGCATTGCAGAGTACGCTCAGGCTATTTGCCAGGGCCAGAGCCTTGTTTTGCCACCTGAGGATCAGCGAAAGGGCATAGGTGCCGCCGTTGAGAGCCATCAAAAGATAAGGTGTTCTGAACCAGCGCATTGCACCTTCGCGCACCAACTCGGGAAACAGGGTCGCCAGTTGTATAAAGACCACACCGACAAAGGTCGCACAAAAGACCCAACCCAATTCCACAGCTTGGGTCAGCCAATCGCTTTGGGGAAAGAGCGCAGGGATCGTCAGCCAGACAGCGCCGGCTGTCAAACTGCAGGCAACTGCAAAGATACGGTTGACTGCTTCCCGGGGCCGGGCCAGGTAGACCGCCAACGCGAGCAGCCAAAATCCAAGGCCCATCAACAAGTCTGGCAACTTTAAGTCCAGAAAATTGCCGACGGTAAACATCCGAATGGGGAGGACTAGCTGCTGGAGCGCCCCTTCGCGCCGGACCGTCAGGGTAAATGACTGCTGGCCGGATGCCAGGGCCTGCGCAAAGCGCTGGTAAGACTGGGGGCCGTAGGCGCTGCCGTCCAGGGCTACCAATTCGTCGTCGTAGCGTAAGCCTCCAGCGCTCATGGCCGGCCACCAGGATGGTGTGGGCGCATCCACCTGCCAGACGATGCCAAGCGTGGTATAGAACCCGCCGAATGGCTGGCCAATCTGTTGGGCGATGTTCAGGGTTGCCATTGCCGCAGCCAGCAGGATTGCGACCATCAACCCCAGGATCCAGTGCCTGGAGAGCGCCGCCATCGTTAGCGCCCTGCCTTGCGTAAATCGTTGATCATACAGGCCTTGGCCAGGATGACGACCTTGCGCAGGTGCGGGGCTTCGCTGGCAATATCGTTGAGCCCGAGCTTTTCGTAGACATGTGTGATGTAATTCTCCGTCGATTTGGCCGAGACGCTCAGGGCCTGGGCGATCCCCTCCGTGTTGTGCGAGGCGGCCAGTCGTTCGGCGATTTCCGTCTCGCGCGGCGTGAGCAGGCCAAAGTTGGCGACAGCGATCTCGACCCAGTGCCCCTCGTCGGGTGTCAGGCGTTTGAGAAGTTCATTCGCCAGGCCGTGCTGGTTGGCCGCCACTTCGGGATCGATGACTACCCTGCCGGCGATGACCTGATGAATGGTGGCGAGCAGGGCGCCCGGCTGGGTGCCCTTGAGCTGGTAAGCCAGCCCGCGCGTGCCGTCACGCACCATGTCCAGGATTTCACTGCCGCGGTCGCCGTAAGCTGAGAAGAGCACAATGCCCAGGGACGGATAAGCCTGTTTGAGACGGTTTGCCAGGCGTATTCCGAAACTATATGCGACCCGTGGAGGGGAATTGCTGTCCGGCGGGATCGAAATGTCGATAACGGCTGCGTCGAGCGGCTGTGTTTGGGCCATCTCCCATGCGGCTGCTTCGTCTCCTGCCTCCACCACCTCCAGCCCTTCGCGCATCAAGTACAGGCGCACCCCTTCGCGGTTGAACGCATCGTCATCCACCAACAAGACCCTGATCGTTTTAGACATGGCAGCTCCCGCTTTCTGTTGGCTGTATTTACACCTTGCCGAGAAGGAGCCGCATCACACCAGGCGGAACCAGATACCATCCGCACATCAAAAGAGCGCAGCGTCGCTTTCGGACAGGGCATTATGAATGATTATACTGCTCCACAAAACAAAGCAGCGCCGCCAGTAGCCGAGCGGGCGGGGCTTTCACAAGGTGCTGTCAGATGAAAGGTAGACCCGTCCAGCTCGCAGGTGTCTCCCAGTAATGTATCATTGATGTATCATATGTGTATCATTAGTGTTTCAATAAGGCCCAATGGGCAAGTGTGTCGAAAGCCAACGGTCAGGCGTGACATAGGCGGGAAATAGTGTTCGCCTGGTTGGATTGCGCAAACCCCAATGTACGGGCGGCCGCGGATCGTCCGCCGCAACGTCGAAGGTTAACGGCAACAGGCCGGGAACCAATTGCGTTCCTGGCCTGTTGGGTAGACGTGGGTTTCTGGATTACTTGCGAACGAGTGTCCCTTCGGCAGGCAGGTAGAACTCCCCGCTGGGTGGGGTGATGATCTTCCACTGGATAGTGTTCGCGTCGACGTAGGTGATCTGGGCCGTGCCGACCCCGCTGGCGAAGGAGCTTTGGAACT
>Ga0302321_100006668_pt1 | contig 10160 bp, 6 predicted proteins | sample Fen_T0_1_FD_202505 | JGI IMG/M metagenome (GOLD analysis project Ga0302321, IMG submission 202505) | Peat permafrost microbial communities from Stordalen Mire near Abisko, Sweden - Fen_T0_1 | ecosystem: Environmental > Terrestrial > Soil > Wetlands > Permafrost | place: Sweden: Abisko... | reverse complement strand
TCAACGACAAGTTCACCGCCCGGCGATACGGTGAAGGTCTTATTAATTTTATCCTCAGTAGCGGCGGATACGACGCACGCGGACAAGAGCATCAGGGCGAATAGTGTTTTCATAAACGTGGTTAAGTTTTTAGGCAGGTTGCAGGAGTCCATCCGCCAGGCGTACGATCCGTGAGCCGAACCCGGCGTTATCGGCAGAATGCGTCACTTGCACAATGGTAACGCCGCTTTCCTGGTTTAGCTTTTTGAAAAGGGTCATGATTTCGCGGCCCTGATCGGAGTGCAGATTGCCGGTTGGCTCATCGGCAAGGATCAGCGCCGGCTTGGCGATCAGAGCGCGGGCCACGCCCACCAGCTGTTGCTGACCGCCTGAGAGCTGGTTCGGGAAAAGGTCTTTCTTTCCCACGATGGCGAAACGATCGAGCGTTTCGCAGACAATGCTTTGGCGCTCCTTTTTGGAATAATTTCGGTAGGAAAGCGGAATCTCCAGGTTCTCGTACACGGTCAACTCGTCGAGTAGGTGATAATTTTGGAAGATGAAGCCGATATTCTGCTTTTGCAGCGCGGCACGTTGCGCCCGGTTGAGCGTGTGAACCGCGGTGTCCTGGAACTTGTATTCGCCTTCCCAGTTCGGATCGTGCAGGCCGAGGATGTGGAGCAGCGTGGACTTACCGGAGCCCGACGGACCCATGATTGACACAAATTCGCCCTCGGCGATTTCGAGGTTGATGTCCCGGAGTGCGTAGAATGGCCCACCTTTTAGCGGGTAGATGCGGTTGATGTGCTTGAGTGTGATCATGGTTTTAAAAAGAGGCTGTATTTGCGTCAAAAGTGCCGGCAAAAAATTGTCACGTATTACGTGACAAACCTCAGTTTTACCGAGGAGAACCAGGACCTAAGAAATGTCATATAATACGTGACAATTGGGCTGCGGATTGGACTGGCAGTTGAGAGTAGAAAGGTCAGTCGGCGCGGAGTGCATCGAGTGGGTTGATGCGGGCGGCGCGGAGCGAAGGGAGAAACATCGCGAGAAACACGACGCCCAACATGATGGCTGTCGTGGCGGCTAGTACGCCGAGGTGCAGGGTGCCGACGCCGAAGAGCACGCTTTGCATGGCGCGTCCCGCGGCCCAGGCGCCGAGAACGCCGAGCGAAATGCCGATGGCGAGTAGTTTTGCTCCGAGACCAAGGAACTGCGCGAGAACCTGCTGGGGCAACGCGCCGAGCGCCATGCGCACACCGATCTCGCGCTGGCGCTGGCTTACGGCGTAGGCCAGTACACCGTAGGTGCCGATGGCCGCGAGCAACAGCGCGACGACGGCAAAGATGGTGGCCAGGATCGCTGGCGACCGCCGGGCGACGAGGCTTTCATCGATGCGTTCCTGCATCGGCTTCAGGTCGTCGATGGGCAGTTCTGGGTCGAGCTGCAGCACTGCTTTTTGAAGCATCGGCGCCATGGCTGCGGCCGGAAGCGAACTGCGCACGAGCAGGGAAAAGTACATCGAGCCAGTTACAGGAAAGTAGGCCGCACCGTGTCCGGCGACTTCGGCCAATTCTTTTTGTTTCACGCTGGCGGCAACGCCGACGACGGTGATTGCGTTGGTTTCATTGACGGTAATGTCGTGAGCGAGACGACGTCCGATTGGATCGACTCCGGGCCAGTAGTAGTCGGCGAGCGCCTGATCCACCACGCAAACGCGCGCCGCCGTTGGTTCGTTATCCGCATCTTCAAGCAAGCGTCCGCGCAGGAGCGGAATGTTCATGAGTGACCAATAGCCGCTGGAAACGCTGGAGTTGTAGTGAGCGCGGACAGATTTTCCGGACTGTGGCTTGTATCCTTCGATGGTCAGCACGCTATCATTGGTGTTGTTGGTAAAGGGCAGGCCGTCTGTGATGGCGACGTGGGTTACGCCAGGCAGTGCGCGGATCGTTGGCAGCAACCGGGCGGTGAAGGCCTGACGGGAAACGGCGTCTTTGTAGTTTTTCCAGGGAAGAGAAATCTGGCCGGTTAGGATGTGTTCGGTATTGAATCCGGTGGGCGTGGCGAGCACATGCTTCAAGCTGAGGCCGAGCAGACCGGCTCCCGACAAGAGCACGAACGCCAGAGCGACCTGGGCGACGATGAAGCCGTGGCGCAGGCGTTGTGCCGCGCGGCTGGCGGTGCCGCCGCGCGATTCGGTTTGCAGGCTGGTCGCAAGTTTCGCGTTTAGGTTGAACCAGATGATCGGTGCGGCGAGCGCGAGGCCGACGACGATGGTCGCAGCCAGCGATAAGGTGGCGACGCGGGAATCAAGTGTGATCGACGCGCCAAGCGGCAACTGCTCGATTCCGAGCGAGCCGAGTAGCTGGATGCCAAACGAACCCAGCAGGAGCCCGAGGAGTCCGCCGGCTAGCGCGAGCAGCGTGGTTTCAACGATGACCTCGGCGGCGATGTGCCAACGTCCGGCCCCGAGCGCCTGCCGTACGGCCAGTTCCTTGGTGCGACCACTGGCACGGATCAGCAGCAGGTTGGCGAGATTAACCGAGCCAATTAAAAGAAGGAATAGAGCGCCGCATTGCAAGATCATCAGCGTTGGCTTGACGTCCCTCACGTGGTCTTTGTGCAGCGACTTGACGAGGGTGTGGTAGCCAGCGCCTTTGATGAGCTGGACGAGGGGGTCGTCGTTAACCTGCTGGATATTGAAGGCGTCGATCTGGGACTGGGCTTCAGACAGCGTCGCGCCTGGAGCCAGTCGGGCGATCATGTTATAGCTGTTGTTGTGCCGGGCGTTGGGCAGGCGATCCTCGGACGCGTGCGAGGCGGGCCGGTAAAATTGGGCGTGGCTCGACAAGAAGCGAAAACCCTGAGGCAACACTCCGATGACGGTGATGGAGAGTCCGTCATTCAAAAAAGTGCGACCGAGCACCTGAGGATCCGCGCTAAAATGGCTGCGCCAGAAACCGTCGGTGATCACCGCGACCCCATCAGTCTCATACTTTAATTGGTCATCGGTGAAGGTTTGTCCCATCGTGAGCGGCACAGCGAGTGTCCGGAAGAATTCCGGTGAGACCCGCGCCATCGGAACACGATTGGGCGAACCTGCACCGCCGACGATGTTGCTGCTGTCTTGATAAATTGAGACCGAGGCAAATGCCTTGATGACGTTTCGCCGATCGAAATAGTTAGGAATAGACGCCGCAGCGCGATCGACACCGCCAGTCGGATAGCCATTGAAAACCGTGACGAGGCGATCGGGTTCCGGGAACGGCAGCGAGCGCACGACGATGGCGTCCACGACGGCGAAGATGGCGAGATTGGCGCCGATGCAGAGAGTCAGTGTCGCGATGGCGGTGGCGGTAAAGCCGGGCGATTTGGCGAGCGTACGAAGCGCGTAGCGAATCCGGGTGATCATGGCGAAGTGGTAAGGTTTAAGGGATAAGGTGTAAGTGATGAGGAATAGGCCATCGGCGATGGCAGAAAGGTGATGGGCGATAGGTAGAAACTTAGGCTTGGCGGATGGATTGTTGCTTACCCCTTAAAACTTTCCCCTTATAACCTGTTCGGCGCGCATTGTGACGTCGTAACGCGCGAAGTTACTCTTCGCGCAACGCGTCCAGAGGATTGATGCTTGTGGCACGGCGGGCGGGGAACCATGTCGCGAGCACGGCCACGGCGAGAATCACCACGCTGGTGCCGATGAGGATGAAGTTGTTTCGGCCGATGATCAGGCCGAGGCTCGGTCGAAGCGCCAGGCCCAGCACGTAGGAGCCGATTGTGCCGAGCACCAGCCCGATCAGCGTCAGCAGAACGCTTTTGCGCAAGACGAGGCGCAGCACATCGGACGGGTGAGCGCCCAACGCGAGGCGGATGCCGAACTCTGCGGTGCGCTGGCTGACGTTGTTGGACACGATGCCGTAGAGGCCCACGCTGGCCAGGGCGAGACCGAGCAGGGCGAAGGCCAGCAGGACTCCGTTAATCACGACGACATTGTGCAGAAACTGATCGCGCATGTCCTGCACCGTCCAGACGAAGCGGGCGGCCATGTCGGGCGAGATGTCCGCAACTGCCCGGCGGAGGTCGTTGGCGAAGTGGCCTGGGTTCGGGCCGCGCACGGCGATCTGGAACCATCCCCATGGGGTGTGCGTCATCGTGGTGTAATACTGCAGGCGGGTGGTGGGTTCGGTGAACGCGATCGGGTCTTCCGCATCGGCGACTACACCGATGATCTCCCGCCACTTGACTTTGCCATCGGCTCCCTTGACTCCGAGGCGCCGGCCTATGGCGCCGCCAGTGGGCCAGAAATGTTTCGCCAAGGACTCGTTTACCACGGCTTGCTCGGGTGAAGTGAACGAGACGTTGTCGGGGAAAGTCTGTCCTTCCAGGAGGCGAATGCCGAGCGTCTTGAAGAAACCCGGCGTCACCAGATAGGACTTGCTCCTGGGGAAACTCGTAGCGGTGGCATCTTGGCCATCGATCAGAACATCATCATCGGAGCCGGCACCAGCGATTGGGAACCTTGAGGTGATGGTACAGCCTTGGATGCCTGGAATGGCGGCGACGCGTCTCAAAAGGGCGTCATGGAAGGGGCGGCGTTTCTCCGCGTTATCGTAGACTCGTTCGTCGAGTTGAAGGTTGGCCGTCAGAATTGATTCACTGTCCCAGGTTGGCCGGGAATTGAGGGTAGAGTGGAGACCGTGGATCATCATCCCGGCGACCGACAGCAGCGTGAGGGAGAGAGCGACTTGGCCGACGACGAGCATACTGCGAATCCAGCCCTGGATCTTGCCACCGGTTGAGCCGCGGGCTTGTTGTTTGAGCGCATCGTTGGCGTTGTTGCGCGAGGCGAGCCAAGCGGGGACCAAGCCGAACCCGATGCCGGCGAGAATCGAAATACCGGCTGTAAAAGCGAGCACCCTTCCATCGATGGGCATCTCGAGGGTGGAGGATAACCCCAGGCGGATGTTGCGCCCGATTAGCCCGTTGGACCAGTGGGCGATGAGCAGGCCGAGGAGCCCGCCGGCGACAGAGAGTACCATCGATTCGACCAGTTGCTGCTTGATCAGCATCCAGCGAGTCGCACCGAGGGCTGAGCGGATGGCGAGGTCGCGGAGACGGGACGCCGCGCGGGCCATCTGCAGATTGGCGAGATTCGCACAGGCAAGGGCGAGAATCGCTGCGGCCAGACCGAGTTGCAGGGCGATGATCGCGACATTGGCGGAGCCTCCGACTCGACCGGCCAGTTGAGCGCGGAAGTGGTAGTTTGGATACAACCGCGGGTTATCCTTGCACCAGCGCTCGGCTACCGGTGCCAGACTGGCAAGCGCCTGCGGGAGTGATACGCCCGGTGCCAGTCGGAGGAATAGACCCGCTTCCCGGCGGTCACGGTTTTCCTGGACCTCTTTTGAGAAAACCAGCGGACGGAAATACTGGCCCTCACCAAAGACAAAGGGCGCTGAGTAGGCCTTCGGCAGCACGCCGATGATCGTGAAAATGCGACCACTTATGCGCAGTGTCTGGCCGAGAGCGTCCGGGTTCGCGGCAAATTTTTTTCGCCACATTTCCTCGGTGAGCAGGACGACGGTATCACGACCGGCGACACACTCGTCGGCGGTAAAGAAGCGTCCGAGCAGTGGGGGAGTTTCCAGCACCTTGAACAGGTCGGCCTTGGCCGCCGTGCCCTGCACCTGCTCCGGCAGTTGATCGGGCAGCGAAACGCTCTCCATCGTGCCCGTCGAGGTCGCGATGGCGGTAAAGGCGTTGGAGGGGTGGCTGAGCAGCTCGTCGATCTCGATCGGGGAGAAACCAAGAAATTCCGCCGTCGGCGTCTGCCCATTGAGTGTGATGATCGTCTCCGGCCTCGGGAAGGGGGCGCCGGCCAGAAGCAGGGTATTCATCAACGAGAACATCGATGAGTTGACGCCGATGCCCAGAGCGAGTGTGAGCAGCGAAATAAGCGTGAAAGCCGGCGATTTCGACAGCGTGCGGAGGGCGTAGCGGATATTGGCGATCATGGTGAAGTGGTAAGGTGTAAGTGATAAGGGCTAAGCGATAGGAGCTGGTTTATGCTTTTGTGTGGGTTGCTACTTATTCCTTAAAACTTATCCCTTATCGCCTAGTCGGCGCGCAGGGAGATGTGCTGGGCGTCCAGGGTGTGGCCGGTCTGGCGGTCGTATTCGGCGAGGGCTTTGCGCTGGTCGGCTTCGGCTTCGGCCGCGGCGATTTCGGCGCCGGAAAGCTGTTCCTGCTGGTAAAGGACGTTGAAGGTCGAACCGGTGCCGGCGCGCAGACGCTTCAGCTCAGCCTGGAGCATTTCTTCGTTGAGCTCACGGGCGGTCCGGGTGGTGGCGACACGTTTTTGCGTCGTCTCGACCTGTTGGGCGGCGTTGCTCACATTAATCAAGATGTCCTGCTCCAATCGTTGCAGATCGGCCTCGGACTGGCGCAGACGGAGCGAGGCGGCGCGGGCGCGTCCACGTTCGGTGGCGGACGTAAGCGGCACGCTGACCGAAACGCCGGTCGAGTACGCGGCATAGTCTTGGTTACGCACATCAGTTCGGCTGTGCGCTGCGTCTGTACCGATGCCGTTGTAGCCGTAGCTCCCGTTCAAATCAACGCGTGGCAGGAGCTGGTTGCGTTCATAACGACGCGTAAGCGCGTTTTTGTTCACACCGAGACGGGCGCTTTGGTAATCAGGCCGCTGAGCGAGGGCGGCGACAAAACCTTCGGCCGGATCGATCGCCGCCGGGATGACGGCTGGCAGCGGTTCGATGATTATGGGTCGGTTTAAAAATGCGAAATTGTGCTCGTCGCTGATGAGCTGCTTGAGTGCGTTTTCAGCAAAATGAACGGCGTTCATGGCCTTGAGCACGGTCTCCTCGCGGTTGGCGACACGGGCGCGGGCAGAAAGCACATCGTACTCGGACATCGCGCCGCGTTTTCGACGGCCTTCGTTTTCGTTGTAAAGCTGCACCGTCATGTCGCGGGATCGTGTCGCGCTTCTCAGATACGCCTGCGCCAGGTGAAGGTCGCTGTAGGCGTAAATGACCTGGGTAATCACGTTCGTGACCGAGAGGCGGTACTCCCATTCGGAGATCGCAAGATTGGTGCGTGCGAGCCGGATCTGGTAGAGACCTGGATTCAAGCCAAAGTCGCGCAGCAAGGGCTGCGTGGCTGAGACACCAGCGAAGGTTGTATAGGTACTAGTATAGTTATTGGACGAGCTCGGCTGGTTCGTTGTGGAACCTCCGATCTGATAGCTCGTGCCAAGCGGAAGAAAGCCTTCGACGGCAAGAGCAGTTTCATAGGTCTTGATTACGTCGGCCGACGGGCGCAGGCCGGTAACGAAATCGGTGAGCTGGGGATTTTCGCTATGAGATTCCTGGCGAGAGCCTTTCAGCTGCAGATCGTAGCGACCATACGCCTCGGTCACGCCGGCCTTCGCGATCGAAGGGCCGAAGGCCTCGACTTTGATCACGAAGTTCTTTTCGAGCGCGAGTCGGATTACCGCATCGAGACTTAGCTTGGTTTCATCCGCTGGTCGCGCCGGCTCCTCCGCATGAGCGATTGCAGTCAGAGTCGTGATGAAGCCGAGACAGAGGCCGAGTAAAGGCAGACGACGGAAGGCGGAGCGCGACATGGCGGAAAAGGCAGGCCGTTTAGGCAATGGTATTGGTTTAGGTTTGGGCACTGGTGGCTTCGGTCTGCTCTTTCACGATGCGTCCGTCGAAAAGGTGTACGGTGCGATCGGCCCGGCTCGCGAAACGGTTGTCGTGGGTGACCATCACGATCGTGGCACCTTCGCGGTGTAGGGCGGAAAGAAGGTCCATCACGGCTTCGCCGTTTTTGGAATCGAGATTGCCGGTGGGCTCGTCAGCCAAAAGCACCGCGGGATCGCCGGCGAGCGCGCGGGCGACCGCGACGCGCTGTTGCTGACCACCGGACAGCTGGGAGGGAAGATGTTTGGCGCGGTGGCTCATGCCGACTTTCTCGAGAGCGCCAAGAACGCGCTGCTTTCTCTCGGCCTGGGCCATGCCGCGGTAGGTCAGCGGCAGTTCAACATTTTCGAAAACGGTTAGATCGCCGATGAGATTAAACGATTGGAAAATGAAACCGATCTCCCGGTTGCGGATACGGGCTCGGTCACCGAGCGTGAGACTCTGGACTGGCTGTCCGTTCAGCTGGTAGGTGCCTTCGCTGGGGGTGTCGAGCAGACCCAGGATTGAGAGCAGGGTGGATTTACCGCAACCGGAGGGACCGGCAATCGACAGGTATTCTCCCTTGTTTATTTCGAGGTGAATGCCGGAGAGCGCGTGGGTTTCGACCTCGTCGGCGAGGAAGACTTTGGTGACAGCGTTGAGCTGGATTAGCGGGAGGTTGTTATTTTGGGACATGGTGGATAGGGAAATTAGAGGTGAGTGTTAGTTTAGCTGAATGCGGTCGTGGGCATCCCACTGCGACATGTCGGAAAGGATCACGCGGTCGCCGGACTGGAGCCCGCCGAGGATTTCGATGGTGTTCACCGAACTGCGCCCGAGCTGGACCGTCGTGCGTTGGGCGAGCACGCCATCCTCCGCGAGTTTGAAGAGGCCGACGCTGCTCCGCTCCTGTCCTGAGGCCGGCCGGCCGACGTAGAGAATATTTTCGAGCCGCTCGAGTTCGATCGTGCCGTCAACCGAGAGTGCGGGCCGGGCCCCTTTAGGCAGCTCACCGGTCAGGCGGATGTCGACCGTGACCGTGCCGTTTTGCACGGAAGGATCGATGCGGGAGACGCGGCCTTCAACGACCCCATTGCGGGTATCGACGGAGGCTGGCTGGTCAATCTGGATGTCTCGGGCCTGGGTTTCGGCGATGCGCACTTCGGCCTTAAGTCGGCTGGGATCAACCACGCGGGCGACGTTCGCGCCAGGCTGAACCTGCGCGCCGACTTCCACCGGCAATTCCTGAAGGACGCCATTCATGCCGGCACGGACGTTGAGGGCATCGGCATCGTCGTGCTTCAGCTGCGCCTGCGCGCTGGCGCGATCGACGACGGCCTGTTTTACGGCGAGTTGAGGGACGAGCGAATCTTTGGTGAAAGCGTAGCGTTTCTTCTCGATTTCGTAACGAGACGTCGCGTCCTCAGCGCCAACCTTGGAACGACGTAGTTCCAAGGCGGATACCAGTCCATCCTTGAAGAGGTCTTCGTCGACCTCGGCCTGAAGGCGATTGGTTTCAAAGGCGGATTTTGCCGCGGCGAGCCCGGCTTCTGCATCGAGTACACCGCGTTCGAGCTGCACTTTAAAGGTGATGAGTTCCGCCTCGGCTGACTTGAGTTCAGATTCGGCGTCGATCGCGGCCTGTTTTACGGTTGGGTTGGCGAGGACAAGGATCACGCTATCTGGCGTGACCAGCGCCCCTGGGCGGAGGACGATCTGTTCGACCCGACCCTGCGTGCGGGCGGCGATCCAGCGAATCTCTTCAGGGACGAGCGTGCCGATGCCCCGCACCTGTCGGATCATCGAACCGCGCTTCACGGTGTCGACCCACACGAGATTCCTGTCGACCGACGGCGCGGCGGGCTTAAGCCGCGCGACAACGACGGTAACTATGACCAGCCCCAGTGCAGCGGCGATGCCGTAGCGGAGGCGGCGTTTCTTTTTTGCACGAGTGAGGTCGGGGCGGGCGATGTCCATATCCTCTATATCGCAACCGGCGTGCCAAGGTTACATTAAGTTTATAAAATGCTAATTATAAACGATTTAAAAATAATGATCACCCACTGACACATGCCTAAAAATCCGCTGCTGGGATTCGCCTGTCCCAAAAACGGGACAGTTTACCGGTCAAATTGGCAGTCGAAGTTTCGCGCTGCAGCCTATCTCTGGCGAACGGTTTTCCAATTCCAGCGTGCCGCCGTGGTTTTCCGCAATCTGGCGGCTGAGCACGAGCCCGATGCCGGTGCCCTCCGCCTTCGTGGTGAAAAACGGTACGAAAAGGTTTCCCGGATTGGCGATGCCAGGTCCGTCATCCTCGACGACGATTTCGACAAAGTGTGCGGCTTGTATCCACTTCATCCGTACACCAGCTTCTGAGTGTCCGGCGGCGCGTTGTTCAAGTGCGGCCTCGGCGGCGTTTTTGAGCAAGTTGATCAGCACTTGTTCGATTTGTGCAGCGTCGCAGCTCAGTGTGATCGCGGGTCCGCC
>Ga0302321_100006666_pt1 | contig 10162 bp, 4 predicted proteins | sample Fen_T0_1_FD_202505 | JGI IMG/M metagenome (GOLD analysis project Ga0302321, IMG submission 202505) | Peat permafrost microbial communities from Stordalen Mire near Abisko, Sweden - Fen_T0_1 | ecosystem: Environmental > Terrestrial > Soil > Wetlands > Permafrost | place: Sweden: Abisko... | reverse complement strand
TTGTTCGGGCCATAATGGGCTATTCGCGCGTTTGCTCCTCATCGCTTTCAAGTGCCCTAAGGCACAACGGACATTTCAGGTTTTGCAAACGCCGGTTCGACCTGTTCGCCATCAGCGGTTGTTGCTTTACAAATCGTGGTTGAACGGTGTTTTATTCCGACCGGCTTAAGTTAGAAGGCTTGCCTTCGGGCTTAGGCCGGTTTGCCTTCCGGCAGGTAATCGGTTTCTTTGGTCAACAAGGCCCAAGCTATCCTGGCGTTTTTGTTCGCCAAGGCAACGGCGGCTACGTTTTTATGCCGCCTGCCGCATAAGTTTTGCAGCCATTGGCTCCTGGGGTCCGTCTTCTTGTCGATCGCCTTGAGCGCTGATCGGGCTCCATGGATCAGCAAGGTGCGCAAATAGGTATCCCCCCGTTTACTGATCCCCAATAGGCGGTCTTTACCGCCACTGCTATGCTGTTTGGGTGTCAACCCCAGCCAAGCCGCCATGTCCCGTCCACGCTTGAACTGTTTGCCATCACCCACTGCACAAACAATAGCGGTGGCATTAATGAGGCCAATGCCGGGAATACTCAGCAAGCGCTTGGCAGCAGGCTCACTATGGGCTAGGGTGTGGACTTTTTTGTCCATTTCCGCCACCCGTTCATCAAAAGTGATGAGATCCTTACACAAGTCATCCAATAACGCCCTGAAATCGAAACTGAGGCCATTTTCGGCATCTTCAAGGGGTTAATTAACCAAAAGAACGGTTTGTCCTGCGACCCCTCTTAAACCCTTGGTATCCGTGGCTTGCAGGTGAAATATCGATTTCAATACTGGTGACGATATTTTCTATAACTTGTTGAATATAAATAATATTTAGTCAATTGTATTTTTCATGCTTGCAAATGGTACTGATATGTTCTTGTGAGACAGTTGAAAAGGGAAGCGTTTCTCCCATCTTTTCAGGTTCAACTGATTGATAGCTTTGATAAATCATTGAACTTAGTATCACAGACTAAAAGATCACCGAGTTGAATGAAGCTAGTTTGCCTGCGGCTGTCCTTTGGGATCGATATTTGCTTTTTCGGTTGGTGCAGGCGTGGTCTGCAACCACCCGTTCACCTCGACCAAGTTCTCCTCGCTGATCATGCCAATCGCTTGCATAAAGCGCATCCGGTTCTTGATGTAGCCGTACTTGGCTTTTGCGAGGTCCCGCTTGACCTTGAACTCCTCTTCTTGGGCTTTTAGGACATCGGAGATGGTTTCCACCCCATAGTCGAAACCAGTTTCCATGGCTTCTCTGGACTTGGTGGCGGATTCCAAGGCTTTCTTTGTCGCCTTGATGCGCCTGACGTTGGCGTTTGAGGTCAGGAAGGCATCGCTGGTTTCTTTGATGAGGGCATGGAGTTTGGTCTCGTTGTCGTATTTGTTGAGGGTGAGCTTGTGCTGAGCTTCTTGTGTCCGGTGGGTGGTGGTGCCACCACTGAAGATGGGTACGTTGACATTGATGGCCGCCACTTGGGTGTCGATCTGGTTACCAAGATTGGCGCTTTGGAAGCCGGTGTTGGTGTTGTAATAATTCAGTTGCAGCTCGACCACGGGCAAATGTTTCGCTTTTTGGGCGGACACATCCAGGTCGGCGGCGGCGATGGCGTATTGTTGAGCGATGAGGGTGGGGTTTTCGCTTTTCGCCACCGCCAGCCAGTCGTCCAGCTTGCCTTCCAGTTCTTTGTACTCGATTTCGTCGCGCAATTTGGTGAGTGTTGATGGGGTAATACCGGTCAACTCCCTTAAACCTTCCTTGGCGGTCACCAACTTGGCTTCGGCTTCGATACTGTCGGCCTTGATTTGGTCGAGCCTTGCTTCAAGCGCATACAACTCAGTAATTTTGACCAGCTCCCGGTCGAACAGCTTTTGGATTTGTGCGAGTTGTTGGCGGGTGGTTTCTTCCTCGCTTTTGAAGAAACTGAGTTCGTCCTCGGCTTCCAGGACAGCAAAGTAGTTGTCAACGACCTTGAACAGCAGGCTTTGCTGGGACTGGACATTCTCCAGGGTGTACTGGCTTTCGGTGGCCTGGGCTTTCTTCCACGTCCAGAACTTGGGGAAGTCGATCAGGGTCTGATTGAGCGACACCACATAGCGGGTACCGTTATAATCGCTAGTTTGATCCCGCTTTTTGATCTGGTTAAACTGGTTCTGGCTGTTGGTTGACCAATTAGCACTACCCGTGACTTGGGGCAGCATTTCACCCAAGGCTTGACCTTTCTGTGCGGTGCCGATCTTGATCTTGGTCTCGGAGGACTTCAATTCGGGGTCGGCTTCCAGAGCCTGGTGGTAAATGGACAGCAGGTCATCGGCATAAGCGGTTTCGCACATTAAAAAGATCAGGGCTACCAGCAATACGTTGAGCATTTTCATGGCCATTCGTCTTTTGTGGTTCATCACCGTTCCGTCAAACTCTCATGCTTGTACTGCAACAAGGGATTCAGGAAGTATTCGATCACTCGGCGCTTGCCAATCTTGATCTCGACCGACACCGCCATGCCGGGGCTTAAGTTTACATCGGTGCCGTCCACGTTGATGGTGGAACGATCCATTTTGACACGGGTGGAATAGATAAGCCCCTTCTTCTCGTCGTTGGTGGCATCGTGGGAGACGGAGGTGACCTTGGCGTGGAGGGTGCCGTACTTGGTGTACTGGAAAGTCTCGATCTTGACTTCGGCCTCCTGGCCTTGCTTGACGAAGCCGATGTCCTTGTTTTCGACAAAGGCTTCCACTTCCAGGGGGTTGTCCTGGGGCACGATCAGCATGACCGGCTGGGCGGGGGTGACCACGCCGCCAACGGTGTGGACGGCCAGTTCCTGTACCGTGCCTGCCACCGGTGCGGTCAATTGCATGAGTCGGCTGTGGGTTTCGGCCTTCTTGAGTTCTTGTTCCTGGGTGGCGGCTTTTTGCTGGCCTTCGGTGATGCTGTCCAGGCTCACCCTTCGGGTTTCGGCGGTCATCGCAGTGCTTTGCCCTTTGGCTTCGTGGATGGCGGCCTTAATTTCATTCAGGCGGCTGCGCTGGTTGGCGAGGTCGGCTTGTTGTTCGATGTTGATTTGTTTGCGTTCCAGATAGTCATGGCGAGTGACATAGCGCAAATCGACCATCTCCTTTAAGTCGTCTGCCCGTTGTTTGGCAATCGGCAGGGTTTGCTCCAGCTTATGAACCAATTCTTGCGTTGAGTGCAGTTCAGCCTCGCGCATGGCGATTTCGGACTCTATGCGGTTAAATTTGGCGGTGTATTCATGGTATTGCCCTGACAGCAGGCGTTGGGCTTCTTCAAACTGGGCATCATCAATATCTTGGGGACGTTGCAAGACTGGGGTTTTACCGGTTTCCAAGGCTGAAAGGAGCGCTTTACCGCGTTGTTCCTGCAACCGTGCCATCGCCAGGTCGCCGGTTATCCGGTCTTTATCAGCCTGGGCGCTGGTGGCGTCCAGTTCGATGAGGACATCGCCGGCATTGACAGATTGCCCATCGGCCACATGGATGGCCTTGACGGTGGCGGTCTCGAACGGCTGGATGGTCTTGGAACGGCCATTAGGGACGATCTTGCCCTGGGCGGTGGCGACCACGTCGATATGGCCAAAAAAAGCCCATAGCATAGCCAACACGGAAAAAGATATGAGCAGCCACATCGCCACCCGTGGGGCAGGCGACACCGGGGTTTCCTGTAATGACAGGGCGGCGGGCAGGAATTGGGCTTCATAAGGCAGGCGCTGGACGGTTTCCATCTCGGCGCGGTGCTGCCAGGCCAGGCTAATTGCGGCACTATAACGTTTAATCAGGTCGCCGAAGGCTTGTAAGCGTACGCCCATGTTTGTTAGCCCTGTTGTAAACGGTACAGCCGGGCATAATGACCCAGTTCATTACGCAACAGCTCGGCGTGGCTGCCGGTTTCCACGATCTGGCCATGGTCCATGACGATGATGCAGTTGGCATCGCGCACGGCAGACAGCCGGTGGGCGATGATGATGACGGTGCGGCCTTTACAGATGGCCTTCATGTTGTCCTGGATGATGCGTTCGCTCTCATAGTCCAGGGCGCTGGTGGCCTCATCAAAGACCAACACCCGTGGGCTGGTCATCAGGGCACGGGCGATGGCGATGCGTTGGCGCTGTCCGCCCGATAGGGTAGAACCATGCTCGCCTACCATCGTGTCGTAGCCTTCGGACAGTTCCAGGATGAACTCATGCGCCCCGGACAGTTTGGCGGCCTGGATGACCGATTCCAGCGGCGCACCGGGGTCGGCCAGGGCGATATTGTCGCGGATGCTGCGGCTGAACAGGACGTTCTCCTGCAACACCACGCCGATTTGGCGGCGTAAGGAAGAAGCGTCCGCCAAGGCAAGGTCAATGCCATCGGCCAGTACGCGTCCGCGTTCTGGGGTATACAAGCGCTGCACCAGTTTGGCCAGGGTGCTCTTGCCCGAGCCGGAACGCCCGACGATGCCGATCACTTCCCCTGCGGAGATGTCCAGGCCGATGTTTTTAAGCACTTCGGGGCCGTCGGGGCGGTAACGGAAAGTGACTTCTTCCAAGGTGATGCGCCCAGCCAAGGGCGGTAGTGCACTTTTATTGCCGGCCACCTCGGTGCGGGTGTTGAGGATGTCGCCCAGGCGCTGCACCGAAATGCCGGTCTGTTGGAAATCAGTCCATAACTGCCCCAGGCGCATGACCGGCTGGGCCACTTGCCCGGCCAACATGTTGAAGGCAATCAGCTGGCCGACAGTCAGCTTACCGTCAATGACCAGTTTGGCGCCCATATACATGGTGGCGACCGTCACCAGCTTGCTGATCAGCGTGACCCCGCTGTTGGCGAAAGTGCTGACTGTTGAGGTTCGGAAGCTCGATGACACATAGGCCGCCAACTGGTTGTCCCATTTGCGTGTCCAATGCGGTTCCACCGCCATGGCCTTGACGGTGTCGATACCGCTGATGGTTTCCACCAGGAAGGCCTGGTTTTCGGCTCCCCGGTTAAATTTCTCGTGCAAGCGGGCACGCAGCAAGGGGGTGAAGGACAGCGACAGGATCACATAGCAAGGTAACGACAAGACTACGATCAGCGTTAATGATTTGCTGTAGGTGTACATGACCGCAATAAAGACCACCGAAAACAGCAAGTCCAGCACCAGGGTGATGGCGTTGCCGGTCAGGAACGCGCGGATGTTCTCTAGTTCCCTGACCCGTGCAACTGAATCGCCCACCCGACGGGCCTGGAAATAGGCAAGGGGGAGGTTCAACAGGTGGCGGAACAAGCGCGCACCCAGTTCCACGTCGATGCGGCTAGTGGTGTGGGCAAAGACATAACTGCGTAAAGCTGTGAGCGTCACTTCAAACAAGATGACTACCGTCAAACCTACGGCGATGACATCCAGGGTGGTGAACCCCCGGTGCACCAGCACCTTGTCCATGACCACTTGAAAGAACAGGGGCGTGATAAGGGCGAAGAACTGGATGACGAAGGACACCAGCAGCACTTCCAACAAGAGCCTGCGGTACTTGACGATGGCCGGAATAAACCAGGTGAAGTCGAACTTGGCCATCTCACCGGCTAATGAAGCGCGGGAGGTGAACAGGATCAGGGGATAGAGGCCACTTGTATCGGCTTTTTGCTTGGCTTTAGCAGAAGGTTCGCCAACTGATGTTGATACTGTTTCTGTGGTTTGCCCTTCCTCACCCGTGAAACGCCCTAATAATCCGTCAAACGCCAGGGATTCGGGGCGGCCCGTAAGCGGGTCGTGGATGAGGGCTTGGTTGTTCTCGACTTTGGCGATAATGAAGAAACGGCCATTGGCGCCAATGGCCATGGCGGGGAGCGGGGCCTTGTCCAAGCGTTCAAGCGGTGTCTTGACGACGCTGGCCTGTAAGCCCAATTTTTTGGCGGCCAGGAGGATTTCGGTTTGGCCGAAGGGCTTGCCCTCGGCCTTGAATTCGTGGGCGAGTTGGTCGGCATCGGCGGCGATGGCATGGATACGCGCTATGATGACCAGGCAGTCCAGGCCGGGGTCGAGGGGTTTGGGCGCTTCGGGGGTGTCCGTCGGGTGGGTCATGAAGGCATGGATTGCATAAATTGCACGGGAAACCCCTTATTTACGGTGATGATGCAATCAAAATGGTGAAATAGGATGTCCGTATAGTGGTTTTTTTGCATGTCATTAGGCAAGCCTTGCCGCCTTGTTTGCCGCAAGTATAGCCAAAGCGCTTGGGTTTGTATAAGAATAATGGCGTTAAGGCCTATTTTTGACGGCTGTTTTGCGGGTTATGGGAACGCCTGGAAGGGTATTACGGCCTTTTGTCATTGATAAAACCCGTCTTGGCCGGTCAATCTGCCAGCATAAAAGGCGTATCCCGCCTAAATAAAGGGCGGGACGCGTAACCATAAGGCCAAATTTGTGCCGGATTAACCAAAATCCGACACTTTTATGGGTTTGGCTTATTAAGCTATAACTTCCGTAGTGCGCTTACCCTTACTGCCAATTGGCCGCCAGCACCGGTGCAAGCGCGGTCTGGTAGTTGGCAGGCAAGGTGGTCTGCCCCGCCGCCGGCGGCGCAAACGCCGCCATGGCTGTCACCAGGTTTTCCACTTTGGTGTCCAGCAGGGTCTTGGCGCCGTCGGTGGTCTTGAACTGCTCGACATGGTTGGCGGCACCGCCATACCAGTTGCTGATGGTTAGCTTGTCGCTGGTGCCGATGACACTGACTTCCAGGTTGGTGCCGACATGCCGGAACCAGATCTGGTCATTGGCGATGCCGGCCAGGAACTGGGCAACGTCGGTATTGCCGACCGTCGCGTCCGTGTCGACCACGGTATCAACGCCGTAGCCGCGTCCCAGCTTGTAGGTGTCGTTGCCGGTGCCGCCAGCCAAGGTGTCCGCACCGGCACCGCCGTCCAGGGTGTCGTTGCCGGCTAGTCCAGAAAGGCTGTTGATGCCGCTGTTGCCGACCAACACGTTGTTTAATGTGTTGCCTGTGCCATTGATGGCCGTAGAGCCAGTCAGGGTCAGGTTTTCGACATTGGTGCCTAAGGTATAGGTTATGTCTGTTTGGACAGTATCTGTACCCGCACTGGCGGCCTCGGTCACAATGTCACCGGTGCTGATGATATAGGTGTCATCACCAGTGCCGCCCGTTAGGGTGTTGACCGCACTGTTCCCTGTCAAGACATTGTTTAATGTGTTGCCCGTGCCATTGATGGCCGTCGTGCCGGTCAGGGTGAGGTTCTCGACGTTTGCCGCCAAGGTATAGGTGATGCCGGACTGGACGGTGTCGATACCGGCGCTGGCCGCCTCGGTTACGATGTCACCGGTGGTGATGACATAGGTATCGTCGCCAGCGCCGCCTGTTAAGGTATTGACCGCACTGTTGCCGGTCAAGACGTTATTTAGCGCATTGCCCGTGCCGTTGATGGCGGTGGTGCCGGTCAAGGTGAGGTTCTCTACGTTGGCGGATAAGGTGTAGGTTACGCCGGATTGCACAAGGTCGGTGCCTTCGTTGAGCGCTTCGGTCACAATGTCCCCGGCGGTAACGACATAGGTGTCGTCGCCTACACCCCCTGTCATTGTATTGATTGCGCTGTTGCCAGTTATTACATTGTTAAGGGCATTACCCGTGCCGTTAATTGCTGTTGTACCGATCAGGGTAAGGTTTTCTACGTTTGCGGATAAGGCGTAGGTTACGCCAGATTGCACAAGGTCTGTTCCTTCGTTGAGCAGTTCGGTCACGACATCTAGCGTATTGTCAACGACATAGGTGTCATTACCCACCGCACCGATTAGGGTGTCTGTACCTGTGCCACCGTCTAGCACATTGGCTGCACTATTTCCTGTCAACATGTTATTGAGGGTGTTGCCGGTGCCATTGATCGCTGCCGTACCTGTTAACGTAAGGTTTTCTACGTTGGCGGTTAGCGTGTAAGTGATACCTGATTGGACTTCATCAATACCTGCACTGGCCGCTTCAGTCACTATATCGCCGGTACCGATGATATAAGTGTCGTCGCCTGCCCCTCCCGTCAGTGTATTGACCGCACTATTCCCTGTGATGACATTGTTGAGGGCATTGCCGATACCGTTTACCGCCGACGTACCTGTCAGGGTGAGGTTTTCAACATTATTGATAGCTGCTAAACTAAAAGTGATTCCAGATTCGACCGTATCGATGCCCTCGTTCAAGTTTTCGGTAATGATGTCGGTTGTCGCACTGGCCACATAGGTGTCATTACCCAACCCACCTTTCATAGTGTCGTTGCCGGTACCACCGTCCAAACGGTCGTCACCGGCATTGCCGTTTAAGGTATCATTGCCCGCCAAGCCGCTCAAGGTATCGTTACCAGCGCCACCATTAAGCGTATCGACACCAGCCGTTCCGGTTAGCGTTAAGTTTTGCACACTAATGGCAATGTCAAAAATATCCGATGCGGTCAAATTGCCCATATCTTTCACCGCTACGCGGACACTGATGGTGCCAAGCGTATTTGGTGTGCCGCTAAAAGTGAGCGTCGTTGCATCAAAACTGAGCCAGGCAGGTAAAGCGCTGCCGTCGGCCAGGGTGGCTGTATAGGTCAGAACATCGATTACATCAGGATCGTCAAAGGCATTAGATGCAACAGTGTAATTAAATAAGCCACCTTGAGCCGCCACTTGGTCTGGGATGGGTGTCAATAAAGTAGGAGCATGATTATTTAAAATAGCATTGACAATATATGGGTTCCAAATCGAACCATTGCTAAATACGATCTTTTCCACAGAATAAGGGGTGACACTGTTGTTCTCCAAATAGTTCTGGATAGTCAGGCTATCCGTGGTACCTATTATTGAGAGCACCAGATCATTGCCCACACGACTGACTGATATATCTGATGGAGTTACATCGGCATCAAACTGCACACTATCATTTTTACCGACCGTTATGTCGTAACTATTGATCGTATCGTACCCTGAGCCTCTTCCAAAGAAGTAGGTGTCATTACCGATGCCGCCTTCCAAATAGTCGTCCCCACCATTACCCCTCAATTGATCTGCTCCAGCATCCCCAATCAAGCTGTTTGCCGAATCGTTACCGATAAGGACATTGTTTAGTGAATTACCGGTAGCATTGATATTGGCCGTTCCGGTGAGCGTAAGGTTCTCGACAGAACCAGGCAGCGTATAACTGATACTTGCCTGGACAGTATCGCTTGTGCCGCTATTAAGAGTGGTATAAGAATTTGGGTAAGCCCCTAATAACGTGGCCTTGTTCCAAGGGCTAACGTTATAAAATCTATCCGAAATATTTTCGTATACTACATCCCCGATATTATCGACGATATAGAGATCATTCCCTGCACCCCCGCTCATGAAATCTGCGCCGTTGCCACCATCCAGAAGATCGTCGCCAGCACTGCCAATGAGTTTGTCATTTCCGGCATCCCCGTATAGCTTGCCTGAATTATTGGCATTATCAAACTCCAAACCCAAAGTATTGTCTTGGGCATCCCCATATAGCTTGGCATTCACTGCGCCACCCGTCAGTATTAAACCTTCTATATTAGCGAAGCCTAAATCGGCAATCCGAAAATCCTTGTTAGAGTCATTGATAAAATCAGTAGACAGATATACCGTATCATTACCTTCACCGGCGGCTTCAATGACCGTATCATTGAGCCCAATAAAATATCTGTCATCCCCCATCCCGCCCCGCAGGACATTAGCCGCAGTATTTTCATAACTGTTGAAATAGTTATTGCCGGTATTGCCAATCCCAGTAATGGCATTATTTCCATTTAAAACCAGGATGTCAGATATATGGGCGTTAAGTAGAATATTAGAGATATTATATAAAGACTGAGTCAATGAGTAATCAATGCTGCTGTATATAATGTATGCCCCCAGGTTATAGCCAGAAACTATTTTGTCCCCTGGGTTATCGATATAGACAATGGCCGTATCCGAGCCATTGATCACCATGGTATCTGCCCCGGCTTTGCCATCCAACGTAACCAAAAAGCCTCCGCTCGGACTTTTCAGGACATTATCAAGGTCATTACCGATTCCAGATATCCTGGTTGGCCAGCTTACCCCACTTCCTAGATATTTAAAGTAGAGGTTCTCTTGGTTGGCTCCCAGTGTGTAGGAATATTTGCTGTAAAGTAGGTCA
>Ga0302321_100006665_pt1 | contig 10163 bp, 12 predicted proteins | sample Fen_T0_1_FD_202505 | JGI IMG/M metagenome (GOLD analysis project Ga0302321, IMG submission 202505) | Peat permafrost microbial communities from Stordalen Mire near Abisko, Sweden - Fen_T0_1 | ecosystem: Environmental > Terrestrial > Soil > Wetlands > Permafrost | place: Sweden: Abisko... | reverse complement strand
CTGCTGAGCGAAGCGAAAGCCACGAAGACCGGGCGAAGGAGATCGTCGTTTTGGCAAAGCCAAGGGAGAGCGAGGAGCGCAGGCGTACTCCCTGTACACCGAGCACCGGAGCCGACCGAGGCGAAGCCAAAACGCCGAGATCCGAGCCCTAGTGAAATGGGCTCTTAGTCCCGGAACGGCGAAACGTCCTTCGACGCATCGCTCCCGTAGGTGAACAACACCCTCAGGTTCGTCATCCGCCCCTGGTAGCTGAGCCATACCAGGCCCTCGTCGATGGGCTGGCCGTTGAGCCTCAGCCCGTAGAACCCGTTGGGTTTCAACCAACCCCGGGCGTCCTTCACCCAGACCACCTGGGACTTCTTCCCGGGTTCCCTCACTTCGACGAACTGGGCCTGCCAGACGAGGTCCCGACACCAGGCTGCGTCCCAGGCCGTCATCCCCGGCCAGGGGGCGTGGCCCAGGAGCGCCGCCGGGTCGGGGGGCAAAGGCGTTTGGGATGAGAGGGCTCCACTCCCCAGGATGAGAAACAGGACGAAACACACCCGGAATGCCAATCGCATGTCGCCAAGATACCACGCCTCCCGATCACTACCGATACCTCTAGTGATCGGGAGTGATGGACTCGACGAGGTCAGGACGGCTGACAAGCCCGAGACCTGTTGCTAAACACCTTCAAGGGGAAGTCTTATGGTTAGCCACCTGGTTTGGCATGGTTAGTGCAGAGCTTCGGCGGAGGTACAGATCCATGCCCATGACCCATCCAGTGAAACTGACACAGAGGTCCCCCGACCCATGGCTCCTGACAGGTTTGCTCACCCTCGCCCTGGTCCCATTTGTCGCCGGTGTCTCCCGGGTGCTGGGGCTAGCCTCGGGGGCCGGGATCACCCCCGACAACGCCAGGTTTTTCGCGTCCCCTGCGCCGGTGGTCATCCACATCGTCGGTGCCACGCTGTTCAGCATCCTGGGCGCGTTCCAACTGGCCCCCGGATTCCGACGCCGGAACCTTCGCTGGCACCGGATGGCGGGCCGCCTCGTCTTCGTCGCCGGCCTGGCCACCGGACTCTCGGGTCTCTGGATGACGGCATTCTACCCCTTGCCGCCCCCACTCCAGGGTCCATTGCTGTTCGGTTTTCGGATGGCGTTCGGCTCGGCTATGGTGGGGTCGCTGGTCCTGGGTCTGGCCGCGATTTTGCGCAAGGACGTGGTCCGACACCAGGCCTGGATGATCCGGGCCTACGCCCTGGGCATGGCGGCGGGCACCCAGGTTTTCACCAACCTCCCCTGGTTGGTCCTTTTCGGTGCCCCCGAAGGCCTCACCCGGGACTGGCTGATGGGCGCTGGGTGGATGATCAACCTCGTGGTGGCCGAGGTCGTCATCCGGCGCCCGGGGCGTGGTCATTGGAAGTCGTCCAACCCCATTTCGCGGTAGTTGTGGATGACCCGGTCGAGGGGTACGGTGGCCAGCTTCGCTCGGTCGGAGTCATCGGCCCAGATGCCATAAACCTTGCCGGCCCCGGCGGCCCGGGCCGCCTGGATACCCAAAATCCCGTCCTCGACCACGAGGCACTTCTGGGAGGGCAGGCCCAACCTGACGATGGCCTCGGTGAACAGGGCGGGGTGAGGTTTTCCCGGCCGGGTACCGTCGTCATAGACGATGCGTTCCGGGCGGAACCAACGGTGCAAGTGGAAGGTCTCAATGTAAAAGTCGACGTTGGTCTTTCCGGCCGCCGTACCAATGGCGATTTCAATGCCATTGGTCAGGCAGGTCTCGAACAACTCCACGGCGCCGTCAACAAGGGTGACCCGGTGGGGCAACGACAACAACAGTTTCCGGTACGCCGCCTCCTTTTCCTCGGAGAGCCGATTCAGTTCGGCCCGGGAAGGCGCGTGCCCGACCAGGAAGGGCCAGATTTCGAGGTTGGTCCGGCCGATGAACTTCGTATTCAACTCGTCGTCGGTGATCCTTCGTCCGAGATGGTGCTGACCCAGTTCCCGCCACACCTGGTTGTGCAGATCCATGTCCCACAGAAGGGTGCCGTTGAAGTCGAAGACGATGCCGGTGTAGGTCAAGAAGAACTCCTGAAAAAGAGAACGAGAATGCCTCCAGGTTCCATTCCGGGGGGGTTTTGTCAAGCGGCGACCCGATGCTACACGAGACCTCGCTCGATGGCATAGTGGGTGAGTTCGGCGCTCGACTTCATGGCCATTTTCTCCAGAAGACGGGTCCTGTAAGTACTGACGGTTTTTGCACTCAGGGCGAGTTCGGTTCCGATTTCCTTGACCTCCCGCCCCGAGGCGATGAGACACAAGACCTGATATTCCCGGTCAGAGAGATGTTTGTGAAGGGGTTCGTCATCGTGGCTCCGGGCATGGATCACCAGTTCGTCGGCCACGGCGGAGCTGATGTACACCCCCCCGCGCATGATTTTCCGAATGGCCGAAACCAGCTCCTCCGGGGCGCTCTCCTTGTTCAAATAACCCGCAGCCCCGGCCCGGATGGTCCTGACAGCGTACTGATCCTCGGGGTAGTGGCTCAAGATCAAAACAGGCAAGGAAGGGTGTTCGTCCTTGATCTGCTTAAGGGCCTCCAGCCCGTTCCGACCCGGCATGGCCAAGTCGAGGACCACAACGTCCCATCGGTCCTTGGCCGCTTGTTCCATCATCTCTGGGGCGTCTTCGGCCTCACCGAACAGGGCCGGTGCAAATTCTGTGGCGAGGATTTGTTTCAAACCCCGGCGGACGACGGGGTGGTCATCCACGAGAAGGATCTTAATCATGAGGAATTTCCCAAGGGATGGTAACCGTGATCACGGTGCCCACTTCCGCTGAGCCGACGAAGGTGATGCCGCCCCCCAACCGATGGATCCTCTCCTTCATTCCCAGCAAACCCAGGGTCTTGCGTCCATGGATTTCGCGGTGAGAGATTCCGCGTCCGTCGTCGTGGACCCGCAGGACGAGGTCGTGGTCGCCGAGGATGAGGCCCACTTCCACCGACCGGGCCCCCGAATGGCGGGTAACGTTGGTGAGGGCTTCCTGGAACACCCGGAAAACGGCCAAGGCCACGGTGGCCGGAACGTCGACCCGGGACGGCTGGCTCCCCGTCACTTGGACCGTGCAGCGAATCCTCTTGTCCTTTTCGAAGTCCCGGGCCAGCCACTCCAGGGATGCCGCCAGACCGAGATCGTCCAGCATCCCGGGGCGAAGTTCGGTAGAAATCCGCCTCACGGTTTTGACCATCAGATCCATCCGAGTGGTGACGGCCTTGGCTTTGACGGCCAATTCGGCGTCCCTCTTCGCCAACCGCTCGGAAAGCCACGCGAGGTCGAATTTCATCGCGGTGAGGGCCTGACCCAGCTCGTCGTGGAGGTCCCGGGCTATCCGGGTCCTCTCTTCTTCCCTGGCCGATTCTAACTTGGCAGCCAGGGCCCGCAATTGCTGGGAGGCTTCCTTGAGGTCGATCAAATCCGAGAGTCGTTGCTGAAACGCCAGGGCGTTTTGGATGGCAATCGAAGCGACGGGCGCGAGGTTCAGGAGTTTGGCCTGGTTTTCACCGGTGCCGTCCTGGGGACAGCGCTTGTGGTGGACTTCGAAATACCCCAAGACCAAACCCTGGGAATTGATGATCGGGGTGCAGAGGATGGATTGGACCCCGGAGTAGAGGGGCAACCCCTGGTCGACCTCGGGGGCGAGGCCTGCCTCGCTGGTCCCGTAGGGAACCCTGTTCTCGAGGACCCAGCCCGGAATTCCCTCCCCCGACTCCCAACGATGGACGAAGGGGAAACTCAAGCCGCCTCGGAAAAACTGGTGGCAGGTCATCCCTTCTGGGGTGCAAAGCCCTGCAAAGCCGCCATCCGCACCCACCACCCGAATCGCCTCCAGGGCTAGCTCTTGGACGATCATTTGAATGTCGAGGGTCGAGTTCAACTTGTTGCTGAACCGGAACAGGGTCTGGAGAGTGGCTTCGGAGGATTTCAGTTGGTGGACGGCGGCCAAGAGCTCAACCGTCCGGGCATCGACCCGCTGCTCGAGCTCCAGGTTCAACTCCTGGCTCTTCCTGAAGAGCCGGGACTTTTCCATGGATACGGCGATGTGACTGGCGAGATTTTCGGCCACAGCGAGGTTGGCCAGGTTCAGACGCCTTCCCGATTCGGCGGTGACGAAGGTGACCGCCCCTATGGTTTGGGGCAGGGCCTTCAATGGGACGATCATGTACGACTGGATGGTGGCGGCCGCCATCGCGTGCGAGTTTCCCGAGGTGACCAGTTTTGGCTTTCCCGTCCGGAACACGGCAGGCAATCCGTCGACCTCGTCCCGGGGCAGGGCCGTTTGCAGCCATTCTTCGACGGCCTGGATCTGAGTCAACCCGTGGGGTGCCAAGGCCACCTGCTCGACCGAGCCGTCGGCATTCAAGAGGTGCACGGCACACCAGTCAGCGACCTGGGGCACCACCAAGTTGACCAGGGTCTTCAGGGACTCCTCATAATCCAGGGTGCTGAGCAGCAGCTCGCCGGCGGCGGTCAGGAATCGGTTGGTCTCGTTGAGCTCGAAGGGTCCGGACTGGTCGGGAGAGGGTCCTATGATGCCGATCAGGGGCTTTGCCCCCAGGGGGATCACCCAGAACCCCAGCCCCAAGGTGAGCACGTCTCCTGCCCGGCAGGTGACCACGAACTGTTGGAACCAGCGGTTTCCGGCCAAGAGGGCCGGGGTATGGTCAGAGAGCGTTTGGGCCAGCGCAGGCGAGGCCAGAACTTCCGCCAGGGGCCGGCCCAACACCTCCGGCTCCCGCCACCCGAAGGCCTTCTGGGCCCCGAGGTTCCAGAACACGATTTGTCCGTCGGGGTCCACGGCAACCAGGACTTGGTCCATGGAGTCGAGAAGGGGTAGGGGTAAATTCCTTCGTTCTTCAGGGGAAAGCAACAGCGTGGATAAGGCCATCGACCGACCTCCTCGGTGGAAACGAACGCGCGACCAACCGAGCCAGAACAGGAACATGGCACCTTCACGGGAGGCATGGGAAGGCTGGGCCCTTCCTAGTATAGCAACTTCTTTTCCTTATTAATATGGGAAATGTGGCAGCTTTGCCCCTTGTAGGACAAAGGCTGTCAAAGACCTTCCCTAGATAAGGACCGCCGAATCAGTCGATGACCTATGCCCCAAAGGGAAAGGCAATGCGACGGTGATAGGTGAGTTACCATTCCGCGCCAAAATTCAAATCGGCCAACGGAAAATCCTACTAAGGAGGGACCATCGTGTTGCTCCCCGCCAAAGATTTTAAGCGACTGAAACTCAGAGCCAAAGATGGAGACATCGGGAAGGCCCAGGAGTTTTATTTTGATGACCATTTCTGGGTGATCCGGTATCTGGTCGCCGATACAGGGGACTGGCTCACCGGCCGTCAGGTTCTGATTTCGCCTTATTCCCTCAGTTCAGCCAACCTGCCAGAAGGGGTGCTTCCCGTCAACTTGACCAAGGAGCAGATCGAAGAGAGTCCTTCCTTGGAAAACCATGAGCCGGTTTCCCGCCAATTCGAGGCCCGATACTCCGACTACTATGCGTTTCCCTACTACGCCTACGGTCCCTACCCCTGGGGGATGAGCCCCTACCTCAGCAAAGATCCTGAGGCAAGAAGATCGGAAATCAGGCGCCAAGAAGCCTGGGACCCTCGACTGAGAAGCACGAAGGACGTGATGGGCCACCATATCCAAGCCGTCGATGGGGAAGTCGGTCATGTGGAAGATTTCATCATCGACGAAGAGACCTGGACGATCCGATACCTGGTGGTCAGCACGAAGAACTGGCTTCCCGGTAAGCAGATCTTGGTATCCCCTCAGTGGATCAAGAGAGTGAGCTGGGAAGAGTCAAAAGTCTTCGTCAGTCACACGGTTGAGGCCCTGAAATCCTCCCCCGAGTATAAGGCCGAGTCGCTGAACCGTGACTACGAAACCCGGTTGTATCGCCACTACGACTGGAGGGGATACTGGGTCGACGACCTCACCCTCACAGGTGCCGGCCATTAAACAAAATCGTAACGAGAGTCGGGAGGGCGGCGAAGTTGACCCTTTTCGTTTTGAAAGTCCCTGGGGAGACCTGGCAAGGTCGATCCGGCTCTTCGTTTCCCTGAGGGTCCGTTCCAGGACTCACACTCAGCCGGGGGATATCCGGGGGGTCTTCGAAGGGATCCGCTCCTACCTTGCCGGGTGGTTTTTCGTCCTGGTGTTCATCGTCTTGTTGAACGCGTCGCTGATTGTCGGGCTCATGGAATTTGCGAAAATCGACCCCCTTTTTTGCGTGTTGATGGCCGCCGGGGCCGACTTCGCCATCGCAGTGATCTTGTTTTCTTTGGCTCGGCGGAGACTCAGGCAGGTGTTCCGAGACACGTCAACCCGAGAAGATGTCGGCCCTACGAGCTGACCATATGAAAAGAGGCCGACCCGTCCGGGTGAGCCACCGTTTCAGACCCCTAGGGCCTGTGGTGACAACCTGACGGGATCGGATGAAAGAAACGGAACGAAAGGGAGAGAGAGATGAAAACTGACAAAGATCTTCAGAGTGACATCATGGCTGAAATGGATTGGGAACCGAGCATCCATTCCCAAGACGTGGGCGTCTCCGTTCACGAAGGTGTGGTGACCCTGACGGGCACCGTTCCGACCTATTTCGAGAAGTGGGCCACCGAGGCGGCGGTGAAGCGGGTGGCAGGGGTTCGCGGGGTTGCCGAAGAGCTTACGGTGAATCTCATGGCAGACCATCAACGCAACGACACGGACATCGCCAAGTCTCTGGCCAACGCCCTCGACTGGAGCGTTCTCGTTCCCGAAGGGAAGGTTACCAACACCGTCAGCAACGGCTGGGTCACCCTCAGCGGCGAGGTACCCTGGAAGTATCAGAGCGACGCAGCCTACAGCGCTGTACGAAACCTGATGGGAGTCAAGAATGTGGTGAACCAGATCGTCGTGAAGTCTCCCGCCGTTTCCACCCAGGACGTGAGGACCAAGATTGAGGAGGCCTTGAAGCGAGGGGCGGTCAAAGAAACCCGGGACATCCAGATCGAGGCGGCGAACGGCAAGGTGACACTCCATGGGAAGGTCCACTCCTGGGATGAACGGGACAACGCTGGTCACGCCGCCTGGTCCGCTCCTGGGGTAACCAAGGTGGAAAATGACCTCCTGGTTTCGTTTTAGCAAGGCGGAACAGTATGAACAAGAACAATTCTGTTGTCGCCATCTACCCCACCCACATCGAGGCCGAAGCGGCCGTCAAGGAACTTCAGGTGTCGGGTTTTGACATGAAAAAACTTTCCATCGTAGGACGGGATTACAACAAAGAGGAGCACGTGGTCGGCTACTACAACATTGGCGACCGCGTCAAGGTTTGGGGCAAGGCGGGAGCCTTCTGGGGAATGCTTTGGGGGATCATCTTTGGCTCGGCCTTCTTTTGGGTCCCGGGGATAGGTCCGTTAATGGTTGGAGGTCCGTTGGTTTCTTGGATCATCGGAGCTCTCGAGTCGACCGCCGTGGTCACAGGATTGAGCGTGGTCGGAGCTTCCCTCTTCAGTTTGGGAATTCCCAAAGACAGCATCTTGCGGTATGAAACGGCCCTCAAATCGGACAAGTTCGTCTTGGTCGTCCACGGGGGCATGGAAGAAATGCGCCAGGCCAAGGAGATCCTCGGCGGGACCAAACCAGAAAGCATCGACCACCACCAGTAGACAATTTCGGAAGGGTCGGGAGGATGTTCCTGCGCCGTTGCAAAACACGGCGGAGGGACATCCTCTTTATGGACGGGTCGCCTTTTTATGGACGGTTCGCATTCGCATGAGAGATTTCTGCGCCTTGTCATTCAACGCGAAAAAGGGGACAACCAAGGGATGGAGATTCAGTGGTTTCCCGGGCACATGCTCAAAACTCAGCGTCTCATCCAGGAGCACCGCAGTCAGGTCGACGTGTTCCTTGAGGTGGTCGACGCCCGGGCTCCCCTGGCCACGGCGAACCCCCTGCTCGATGAACTGCTCGGGGACAAGCCTCGGGTGGTCCTGCTGAACAAGATCGACCTCGCCGACCCCCGGGTGACTTCGGCTTGGAAGGCGTGGTACGAGTCTCGCCCCGAGACCCGGGCCGTCCTCATCAGTTGCAAGGAACGCAAGAACCTTCCGGCCATCAACCAGGCCGTCCAGGACCTCTGCCGGGACAAGAAGTGGTTCGGCATCCGCAAGGTGCGGGGCATGATTGTCGGAGTGCCGAACGTCGGCAAATCCAGCCTGATCAACGCCCTCATCGGCGGCAAGAAAGCCTCGGTGGCCCCGAAGCCAGGGCACACCAAGGGCCTGCAGAGGATCAACATCAGCGACAAATTCGACCTCTTCGACACCCCTGGCATCCTCTGGCATAAGTTCGAGGATCCCTCTGTTGGACTGCGCCTCGCGTTCCTGGGATCGGTGAAGGACGAAATCCTCTCGGTTTCCGACCTGTGCCGGGAGTTGGTGACGACGGTGACAGGACTCTACCCACTGGCCTTTGCAACCCTGTGGCCCGAGGCTGTGACACCGGGGGACGATACGGAAGCCCAGGTGTTTGAGAGGATAGGGGGTTGGGCCCTCCGCCGAGGAATGCTCGCCAAGGGCGGCGAGGTAGCGTGGGACAGGGCCTTTCAAGGGCTGCTCAGTGACTTTCGGACGGGTAGACTGGGGAGGTTCAGCTTGGAAAGGCCACCCCTCCCCTCGCCGACGGCCGTGGGGAGCGGTACTTTGGAACCGGGAGTTCCGACATGAGATCTGCCAAGCCCGCCCCCCTGAGCCTGACCCGTCGCCTCGTGTTTGCCTTCTTCCTCGTCCTGTGCCTCGTGGCCGTGGGGTGGAGGGTGTTCCGACCCGTGCTTTGGCCCAAACTCCACCACGAGACCCCTAAACAGACCAGCACGCGGATGTTTGAAGACAACTCCTTCCTGAGGTGAGGTTCCCTAGCCCGGTCTTCTCACAACGCCGCGATGTGCAGAAAAACCGCGCCGAGATCTCCAGTTTGGCGTCATCTCGGCCTCGTTTCGGTACTCACGTATCAAAGATACGCTCCGTTCCTCTCCTCGTCCTCGATTTAGCCAAACCGAAGATCTCGTCGTGAGAAGTCCGGGCTACCCCTTCAATTCCTTCGTGAAGACGTTTTGGGTCTTGGTTCGCGTGTAGCCCTCCCGGTCGTAGAAACGATGGGCTTCCACGCGAAGGGTGTTCGACCGAACGAGCACCTCCGGCACTCCCCGGGATTCAAACCATTCCTCGGCCCGGGCGAGGAGCTCGGCGCCGTAGCCTCGGCTGCGATGGGCGCTGTCGACGACCAGACCCGCCACCTCGCCGTAGGCCCGGCGGTAGGTTCGTTCCACCACCCGGCAGGCCACCCAGCCCACCACCCCGACGCCCTCTTGATCGAACACGAAGGTAACCGCGTCGTCCCGTTTTTTTTCCTTCCTCAGTTGCTCGGCGGCGAAGGCGGGGTCCACGGGGTACCCCAACTGGGACGCCAGCTCGGCAAACCGCTCAAAATCCCTCTCCTCGATGGGGCGGATCGTTTCTTGTTTCATGACGACCATTGTACCACGGCAATTTGACCCTCCTCGGGCACTGTGCTAGAGTGACCGATCAGGGAGGACGGCTTGACTCCAGTGTTTGAAAACAGGCCCAGCACCATTCGGAGGCAACCATGATACCAGCCGTCGGGGTCATTGGATTCGGTAACATGGGCGAGGCCCTCGCCCTCGGGCTGGCGCGAAAGAACCTGGCCCCGGCTGTGGGAGTCTTCGAGACCAACCCCTTGGCCCGGACCAAGGCCCAGCGCCACAAGAAACTCACAGTTTATGACACCATCGAGGCCTTGGTTGAGGCTTCGCCCATCCTCGTCATCGCGATCAAGCCCCAGGACATTCCTGCCCTGGTGGCCAGGCTGAGGCCCCTGGCCCACGGACGGGCCTTCATCTCTTTGGCCGCCGGCTTGGGGACCGCCTTTTTCCAAAAGGAGCTGGGGGTGGAACAGGTGGTTCGCTTCATGCCCAACCTGGCTGCCAAGGTTGGCAAGTCACTGGTGGGAGTGAGCCCGGGAACAGACTGCGGTCCCGCGTTTGCCGATCAGGCCTTGGCCATCGCCGGGGCCGTGGGCCGGGCCGTTCCGCTGCCCGAAAAG
>Ga0302321_100006664_pt1 | contig 10164 bp, 8 predicted proteins | sample Fen_T0_1_FD_202505 | JGI IMG/M metagenome (GOLD analysis project Ga0302321, IMG submission 202505) | Peat permafrost microbial communities from Stordalen Mire near Abisko, Sweden - Fen_T0_1 | ecosystem: Environmental > Terrestrial > Soil > Wetlands > Permafrost | place: Sweden: Abisko... | reverse complement strand
GCCCTGATGCAGCGCCTGGCCGCCACGCGCATGCCGCTCACGGTGTGCCCGCTGTCGAACGTGAAGCTGTGTGTGTTCAAGACCATGGCCGACCACAACCTCGCGGCGCTGCTCGACGCCGGCCTGTGCGCCACCGTCAACTCCGACGACCCGGCCTACTTCGGCGGCTACATGAACCAGAATTTCGTCGAGACCTTTGCCGCTTTGCCAGCGCTGAGCTTGCAGCACGCGTACCAACTGGCGAGCAACAGCTTCGAGGCGAGCTTCGCTCCGGCGGCCGACAAACAACGCTGGCGGGCCGCGCTCGATGCGGCCTTCACGGCGGCCGCCGCGGCGTAGCGCCCCGGCGGGAGTTCAGCTGAGCAGCTTGACGAGCGCGCTCGGATGGAGCGCCCACCCGAGCAGGCCCGCCAGCCCCATCAGCACCCCGAAGCCGGCCGGCACCATGCTCAGGCCGAACAGCCACCACAGCCGCGTCAGCGAGGTGAGTGCGAGCAGCGAGATCGCGATGGCGAGCAAGGCATCCGACAGGTCGAACTGGTCGTCGTGGAAGTTCAGCGCGTCGTACATCTCCTGGTCCTTGCCGGCCTGCACCCGCAGCTCTTCCTTCTTGGCCGCCTGCTCTTTGGCCAGGGCCTCGTACTGCGCGATCGCCCCGTCGTAGGCGGCGTGGCGTTCGGGTGGGCGGTCGTCGGCCTGCAAGCGCAGTTGCACGAGGGTGGCCTTGGCCAGCTCTTCACGCAGGTTGCGCGCCTGGTAGTAGGCCCAGTGGTCGATCTTGTCGGCCTGCGCCTGCTGCATGCCCTGCACGATGTTGTCGTCCTTGACCTTGCAGATGCCCATGAAGGTGGCCAGCAGCGCGACGGCCACGGCCACCGATGGGTTCAGGCGTGAGGCCCGCGCCTCGCGGGCCGCTTCTTCGGCAGTGCCGATGACTTCCTTGGGGTCGATGTCCATGGCTTTCCTTGGTCTGTTTTGTCGTTGTCGTTCACCGCGCGGCGCGATGTTCAAGCGCGGGCTGCCGCAAAGAGCACGCGCACTTCGAGCCCGCGGCCCGAGGCGGCCGTGTGCAGGCTGACCACGGCCCCGTGCCGTTCGGCGATGGCCTGCACGATCGCCAGGCCCAGGCCGCTGCCGCCCGTGTCGGCGGCCTGCGCGCGGGCGCCCTCGGAGCGGTAGAAGCGATCGAACACATGCGCTCGTTCTGCGGCCGTGATGCCCGGGCCGTTGTCGATGACACGCAGCGCCGGGCGGCCCTCGTGCAGGCCGGCCTCGACGTCGACGACGCCGCCCTCGGGGGTGTAGCGCAGGGCGTTCTCGACGAGGTTGTTCAGCAGCACGGTCAGCTGGTCGATGTCGCCATCGACCCCCAGCCCGTCGGCCACGCTGGCACCGAGATCGACGCGGCGCTGGTCCGCCTTGGCACTCATCGTGCCGACAACGGACTGCACCAGCGCCGTCAGATCGACCCGCTCCTTTCGCAGGGCTTCGCCATCCGGTTCGCTGCGAGCGACCTGCAGCAACTGTTCGATCAGGCGCTGCGACCGGTCGATGCCCGCCTGGAGTTCGGCCATCGCCTCGGCGCGGGCCTGCGCGTCGGGCGCGCGCTCGAGCAACTGGAGCTGAAGCCGCAGGGCCGTCGTCGGGGTGCGCAGCTCGTGCGCCGCGTCGGCCAGGAAGCGGCGCTGCGCCGAGAACGCGACCGACAGTCGCCCCATCAGGCCGTTGATGGACGAGACGAGTGGCGCCATCTCGCGCGGCACGGCGCTGCTGTCGATGGGCACCAGCGAACTGGCGCTGCGCGCCGCCAGTTCGTGCGCCGCGGCGTCCAGCGGGCGCAGCCCGCGGCGCAGCGCCACGATGATCAGGCCCGCGCCGAAGACGGCCAGCGGCATCAGCGGCAACAGGATCGTGGAGGCCGACTCCGACGCGATGTCATGGCGCGCCGAGATGCGCTGCGCGGCCTGCGCCACGCCGTTCGGGCTCACGTCGGTGTAGACCAGCCAGTCTTCCTCGCCGACCCGCGTCTTCGACAGCTTCTCGGTGCTCATGAAAGGGATCGCCACGCGCGGGTCGGACGAGAACACGCGCCGGCCATCCTCTGTCCAGGTGATGGTCACGATTTCGGCGCGGTCCGGCACGTCGGTGCGCGGTGGCGGGTGCTTGGCCAGCTGGTCGTCCGGGCTGCGCCCGGAATGGTTGTAGGCGCCCAGGGCCTCGGCGACGTTTTTCAGGTCGGCGTTGTAGACCTCGTTCATCTCCTCCAGCGTGACGAGGTAGGTCACCAGGGCGATGACCACCGAGCCGAGGATCAGCGCGCCCATGATCCAGGCCAGCAGGTAGCGCTCGATGGAGCGCATCAGCCTTCGGTGACCCGGTAGCCCACGCCGCGCACGTTCTTGATGACAGCGCCGCCGAGCTTGCGGCGCAGGTTGTGCACGTGCACCTCGATCGTGTTGCTGCCGACCTCCTGATGCCAGCCGTAGACCGACTCCTCGAGCTTCGTGCGCGACAGCACCGCACCCGGGCGTTGCATGAGGGTTTCGAGCTCGGCGAATTCCTTGGCGGAGAGGTCGACGAGTGTGTCGCCCTGCATCACCGATTTTTGCACTGGGTCGAGCACCAGCGCGCCGATCTTCAGCACGGACGAGCCGCTGCCCGCATGCCGCCGCAAGAGTGCGCGCACGCGCGCCACCAGTTCGTCGAGATCGAAGGGCTTGAGCACGTAGTCGTCGGCACCGGCCTCCAGTCCGGCGATGCGGTCGCGCACCGTGTCGCGTGCCGAGGCGATCATGACTGGCATCGAATTTCCCGACCCGCGCAGCGTGGCGAGCAGAGCCATGCCGTCCACCTTCGGCAGGCCGAGGTCGAGAATCGCCAGATCGTAGACACCGTGGGCCAGCGCCAGCTCGGCCTCGCGGCCGTCGGTGACCCAGTCGACCACGAAGCCGGCCTGCACGAGGCCCTGGCGTACCGCCCGGCCGATCATGGCGTCGTCTTCGATGAGCAGGATTTTCATGGCCAGCGTATCAACGCGCCTCATGACTCTCGGGTGGATCGGAACCTGCCGTGTCACCGGCCGGCGAGCCGATCATAGGAGTGAAGGATGCGCGCCACCGTCGGCAGCAGCGGCCGGCGCGCGATGCGCGCCGCTGCCACACCGATGAATGCCACCGGCAGCGCGGCCGCCACGTCATAGGGGAAGTGGACGCCGAGGTAGACCCGGCTCCAGCCGACAGCCAGCCCGAGCGCCAGCAGCGGAAAACCCCAGGTGGCATAGTGAACAGACACCAGGGCGGCGAGCGCCAGGCTCCAGAAGACGGTGACGTGGTCGCTCGGCAAGCCGGCGTCGGCACGGTGCGGCAGGTATTGGTGGCCCATGTGCAGCTCGAAGGGGCGTGGTTGCGGCCACGCGAACGCCAGGGCATGGCCCACGGCCAGCGCCAACAGCGCGGCGAGCAACATCTGCAAGAGCTCGCGCCGCGACCCGTGGTCGCCACGCATCCAGGCGATCGCCATGGCCACCGGAATCAGGCAGATCAGCCACTCTGCCAGCGCGGTGGCCAGTATCAACGGGATCGGCCTGAGCCCTGAGGGCGCGTTGATGAGTTCGAAGAGGTGGTGGTTGTCCAGGATATTCACCGGTCGATGCTCGCGTCTTGGCACTTAGCGCCGACTTAAGACTCGCGCGCCTTAAGTCGGCGCTAAGCGCTGCCGCCCGAAGCTGCGCAGCGACAGATGATGCGGCGCCGCCGCGCCTGTGCCGCCACGTTGCCATGCCCATGCCCACGCTCCGATCCCTCTCGCTGTTGCCGCGCTGGCGTTTTGCCGTGGCAGCGCTGCCGCTGGTTCTGGCCGCTGCCGCGCAGGCCGGCTGCACTGGGGACGGCTCGCACGGCGGCGTGCTGGGCCTGGACCGTTGCGACGAGTTCGAAGCCTCCGGCATCTATTCGCGCAGCAATCAGAAACGCGCCAACCTCATCGTCATCGGCGGGACCCTGGGCGTCGCGCTATGGAACGGCACCGAGACACCCTTGGGCCACACCGCGTGGCAGTCGCTCGACAGCATGGTGACCACCGCCGTCGCCACCGAAGTGATGAAGAACGTGTTCCAGCGCCCGCGGCCCAGCCAGTCGGACGACCCCGACCTGTGGCGCCAGGGCGCGGGGCACAAGAGCTTTCCGAGTGGCGAGGTCGCGTTGATGGCGGCCTTCGTCACGCCCATCATCGTTGAGCATCGCCAGGACACACCGGCGGTCTGGGCCCTGGCGGCCCTGCCCGCGTACATGGCCCGGGCGCGCATGGCCTCCCAGGCGCATTGGCTGAGCGATGTGCTGGTGGGCGCCGGTGTCGGCGTGGCGGGCGGCGTGCTTGCGGCACGGCGCGAGAGCCCGCTGCTGCTGGTGCCGACCGGTGACGGCGTGTTCATCGGCTTGCGGCAGCGCTTCTGACGGCCCGCCATTCGCACGAAAACCGCGCCCATGGCGGCCGCTTCTCGCCGTGTTCAGGAGGTCTCGAACGCGAGTTCGCGCGCGTGGTGTGGTTCGGTGAGCGTTGGCAGCGCCACGGCGGCCGGGATGCGTTGCGCGGGGTGACGGGTTTCGAGCGCGCTGGCGATCTGGCATCGGATGTCGGCCACCAGCGCCTGCCGACGGCGCGCCTCGGCGCGTTTGTTCGAAGGCACTTGATCGATCGGTTTGGGCGTGCACAGGGCAGACAGCTCGTAGTCGCCGTCACTGCGCTGCCGGCCTGCGTGCCCGGCCCAGAACGTGTCGTAGTCGAAGGCGAAGGCGCGGCGTTTGCGCCAGTGGCGGTACACGTGGCGCGCGCCGGACACGCCGACGAGCGATCTTGCATCGGCCGCTACCGCCAGCGCCTTCAGGGCCGCCACCATCAGGTCGCGCGGGCGCAGGCCGTGCAGCGCCTTGGTCGTGAGGCGGACCAGCTCACGGGCGGTCGGGTCATCGGGGCCTTGCAGGCAGCCGATGTCCAGGATCGACGCCCGCGTGTCCCGCAGCGAAAACGCGGCCGAGTACAGCCGCTGCCCGGCGCAGCACAGGTGCAGGCAGAGTTCACCTTCCTTCATGAACTGACCGGCGTGGTCGAGCACGAGCCGCCGCTCGACCTCGTCCTTGCCGGTGAAGCGGGCAATCGTCAGCGGCTGGGTGCTCATGCGCGAGACGAGCTGCTGCCATCCGAGACGCTCGATCGCGAGGGTGTGCGAGACGAGGCAGGCGAGGCGCGTAGCTGCGTCGAGGTCATGGCGCCGGTACGGGCGGTGGAGTTTTTCGGCCCATTCCGGTTGCAGCCGCGTCAAGCGGCGCCGGAACGCATTCGCATCGAGAAAGGCGAACCACCGGGTCGACGTGCGTGCGTACCACAGCGTCCGGATCAGGAAACGGCAACGGCGCCAGCGGGCCTGGAAGTGCGTTGCCGCGTACAGGCGGGTGGCCAGGCGGAAAGCGCGCCGTGCGGTGGGCGCACCGCGGAGCCAAGCGACGACGTGGGCGAGCCAACGCTCGGGGCGCAAGGTCAGCGCTTGCGCTTGCGCTCGCGTTTCGCTGGGGGGATCGCCGCAAGGCGGGTTGTCGTAGAGAGTCATCGGAGCGCCGCGGCGCGATGCCGCAGGGCGAGTCTCCGAGTGAACGACTTAGCGGCGACTTAAGGCGTCGCCGCGCTGTGCAGCGCTACAAGGCAGCGGCCAGGCCTTGCGCGCTGGCGCCGAAGGCATAGGCGTCCATGCCCAGGCTGCCGAGCGTCACGCTGTCGTGCAGGCGCAGCGGCGCCACGTCCCGCCCACCGGCACCGGCGGCCGCGTACCAGGGCAGCAGGTGTTCATCGCTCGGGTGCATGTCGACGGCGTGCGGCGCGCGGGCGCGGTAGTCGAACAGCGCGTCCCAATCGCGCGCGGCACTGCGGGTGTGCATCCAGTCGCGGAAGGCGCGGCTTTCCGGGATCTCCGGCCGTGGTGCGGTATTGCGCAGGCCACCGGCCAGCGCGCGCCGCAGGTTGTGCGTGATGCTGCCGCTGCCCAGCAAGAGGATGCCTTCGTCGCCGAGCGCGGCCAAGGCCTCGCCGAGCGCGAACTGCTGCTGCGGGCTTTGCGTCGGCACGAAGGCGAGCGGCAGCACCGGGATGTCGGCCGCGGGGAACAGGTGGCGCAGGGCCGTCCAGTTGCCGTGGTCGAGGCCACCTTCGGGGCTGATCTGCGAGGCGATGCCGGCATCGCTCAACAGCGCGGCCACGCGGTCGGCCAATGCCGGTGCGCCGGCCACGTCGTAGCGCAAGGTGAAGAGCTTCGGGTCGAAGTTGCCGAAGTCGTAAATCGCTTCGTGCCTTGGCGCGGCCAGCAGCACCGGCGCCCGCGCGGCGGTGTGTGCCGAAATCGCGACGATGGCGCGCGGCTTGCCGAACGTGGCCGTGATCGCGGGCCCGAGCTTCTGCATGAAAACGCCCGCCGCGCCGGGTTCGAGCGCGATCATCGGCGAGCCGTGGGAGACGAAGATGGGCGGCATCGAGGTGTTCATGAGGTCATTGCATCACCGTGCGGACGCCGCGGCGTTCGATGCCATTGCACGCAGCGTTCGCGACTCGTGTAAGTTGCGCGCATGAACACGACCGACATCATCCGCCCGACCGCGCCCGTGTGGGCCCTGGCTTGGCGCCAGCTGGCGCGCGATTTCCGCGCCGGCGAGTTGCGTCTGCTGGTGGTTGCCGTGATGCTGGCGGTGGCGGCTCTCACGGCGGTGGGCTTCTTCGCCGACCGCATCAACACCGGCCTGGCGCGCGACGCGCGGCAGATGCTTGGTGGCGACGCCATCGTCGCGAGCGACCAGCCCACGCCGCCCGCGTTTGCCGCGAAGGCGAAGGAACTGGGTTTGAATACCGCCACGACGGCGGGTTTTCCGAGCATGGGCCGCGCGCCGGACGAAAAGGGCGGGGCCTCGCGCCTCGTCGCCATCAAGGCCGTGAGCGAGACCTATCCGCTGCGCGGCCAGCTGCGCCTGAACCGGGGCGCGGGCAGCGCCGAAACGCGCGTGGCACGTGCGCCCGAACGCGGCACGGCCTGGGTCGATCCGGCCTTGCTCGATGCGTTGGCGCTGAAGGTCGGCGATCCCCTGTTGGTTGGCGACGCAAGCCTGCGCATTGTCGAAGTCATCGTCGCCGAGCCCGACCGCGGCGCCGGCTTCATGAGCTTCGCACCGCGCGTCTTGATCAATGCGCTCGACCTGCCGGCAACCGCGCTGATCCAGCCCGCCAGCCGCGTCACCTACCGCCTGGCCGTTGCCGCGCCGGGCGGCGGCGATGCGCCGGTGCGCCAGTTCGTCGCCTGGGCCGATGCGCAGATCAAGGCGCATTCGCTGCGCGGCCTGCGCATCGAGTCGCTCGCCAACGGGCGCCCGGAAATGCGCCAGACGCTCGACCGGGCGGAGAAGTTCCTCAACCTCGTGGCCCTGTTGGCAGCCCTGCTGGCGGCCGTGGCGGTCGGCATCGCGGCGCGCGATTTTGCGAGCCGGCACCTCGACGATTGCGCGATGTTGCGTGTGCTCGGCCAGCCCCAGCGCAGCATCGCCTTGCAATACCTGATCGAGTTCGGCGCCGTCGGTGGGCTCGCCAGTGCGGCCGGGGTAGCGCTCGGCTTCACGGTGCACTTCGTGTTCGTGATGCTGCTCGCCGGCCTGGTCGATTCGGCCTTGCCGCCACCGACGGCGTGGCCGGCGCTGTTCGGCGTCGGCGTCGGCTTCACGCTGCTGCTGGGCTTCGGTTTGCCACCGGTGTTGCAGTTGGCGCAGGTGCCGCCGCTGCGGGTGATCCGGCGTGATGTGGGCGCACTGAAGCCGGCCTCGATCGCCGTGCTGGCGGCCGGAGCCATCGGCTTCGTTGCACTCTTGCTCGCGGTGTCCAGCGATCTGAAGTTGGGCCTCATCGCGGTCGGTGGTTTCGCGGCCGCGGTCGCCCTGTTCGCACTCATGTCGTGGCTGGCCGTGATGCTGCTGCGCCGCGCCGTGCCCGAGGCTCGGGCACCGCGCTGGCTGGTGCTGGCCACGCGCCAGATTGCCGCGCGGCCAGCTTTTGCGGTGCTGCAGGTCTCGGCGCTCAGTGTCGGCTTGCTCGCCCTCGTGCTGCTGGTGCTGCTGCGCACCGACCTCATCAGCAGCTGGCGCCAGGCCACGCCGCCGGATGCGCCGAACCGCTTCGTCATCAACGTGCAGCCCGAGCAGGGCGAAAGCTTCAAGCAGGCGCTCGCGGATGCCGGCGTGAAGCAGTTCGACTGGTTCCCGATGATCCGCGGCCGGCTGGTCGCGATCAACGGCAAGGCCGTGTCCGTGGACGACCAGCCCGACGAACGCGCCAAGCGCCTGCTCGACCGCGAATTCAATCTCAGCCATGGTGCCACGCTGCCACCGCACAACGAGGTGAGCGGCGGGCAGTGGAAGGCCGAGGAGGCGAACGCGGTCAGTGTCGAAGAAGGCCTGGCCAAGACGCTCGGCCTGAAGCTCGGCGACAGCCTGAGGTTCGACGTGGGCGGCGCCAGCGCCGAAGGCCGCATCACCAGCCTGCGCAAGGTCGACTGGAGTTCGATGCGCGTCAACTTCTTCGTGATGTTCCCGACCTCGCAGATGAACGAGGTGGCGGTGAGTTACATCGCCGCCTTCCGCGCACCGGCCACGCCCGGCTTCGACAACGCGCTCAGCCGCGGCTTTCCGAACATCACCAACATCGACGTGTCGGCCTCGATCTCGCAGATCCAGGGCGTGCTCGACCAGGTGATCCGGGCAGTCGAATTCCTGTTTGGCTTCACGCTCGCCGCCGGCTTGGTGGTGCTTTTCGCCGCCATCACCGCCACGCGGGAGGCACGTGCCCGCGAGTTCGCGGTGATGCGCGCCCTGGGCGCGAGCGGCAGGCTGCTGGGCCAGGTGCAGCGCGCCGAGTTGCTGGGCGTGGGTGCGCTGGCCGGCGTGCTGGCCTCGGTGGCGGCGATGGCGGTGGGCTGGGCGCTGGCGCGCTGGGTGTTCGAGTTCACCTGGGCGCCTTCGCCCTGGGTGCCGCTGGCCGGTGGCGCCGCCGGCGCATTGCTGGCGCTGGCCGCGGGGTGGTGGGGCCTGCGCGAGGTGTTGCGCCGGCCGGTGGTTGAAACACTCCGCATGGCCGCACAGGAATGATTGCGCGGCATACTGCCCGCCATGCAGGCCGCCTCCTCCAACGCACCCCTGTTGCGGGTGCTGCACCTCGAAGACTCCGAGCTCGACCATGAGTTGATGCGCGCCCACCTGCACCGTGGCGGCATGAACGCCGATGTGCAGCGCATCGATTCCGAAGCAGACTTCCTGGCCGCATTGAAGCAGGACTGGGATGCGGTCGTCTCCGACTACAACCTGCCGGGCTTTTCCGGCCTGGTGGCGCTCGACCTGTTGAAGTCCAGCGGGCGCGACATTCCCTTCGTGCTGGTGTCGGGCGAGATCGGCGAAGACACCGCGGTCGAAGCCATGCGCAACGGCGCCAGCGACTACCTGTTGAAGAACAACCTCACGCGCCTGGTGCCGGCGCTGATGCATGCGATCGAAGCGACCGAGACGCGCCGCGCCCGCCAACGCGCTGACCGCGAACTCGACGAGTCGAAGCAGCGCCTGCGTGAGCTTGCTCAGCACTTGCAAACCAGTATCGAGCTCGAAAGGGCCTCGATCGCCCGCGAGATCCACGACGACGTCGGCGGCTCGCTCACCGCGCTGAAGTTCGACCTGGCCTGGATCGCGCGCCATGCCACCAGCGAGGCGGTGCGGGTGCGGGTCAACTCGGCGCTCGAAACCGTGACGCTGGCGATCGAATCGAGCCAGCGCATCATGCACAACCTGCGCCCCGCGATCCTGGAGCAGGGCCTGGTGGCCGCACTGCAATGGATCGCCTCGCGCTTCGAGCGCCGCTCCGGTGTGGCCTGCGAACTGCGCCTGCCGACCCGCGCCCCCGAACTGCCGGCCGGCGTGGCGCTGGTGGCCTACCGCACGGCTCAGGAGGCGCTCACCAACGTGACCAAACATGCGCAGGCGACACGGGTGCAGATCGACCTCTCGCTCGCCGGCGGGGTGCTCTCGCTCGAAATCAGCGACAACGGCCGCGGCCTGAGCCAGGAAGACCTGGCCAAGGCGCGCTCCTTCGGCATCCGCG
>Ga0302321_100006663_pt1 | contig 10164 bp, 9 predicted proteins | sample Fen_T0_1_FD_202505 | JGI IMG/M metagenome (GOLD analysis project Ga0302321, IMG submission 202505) | Peat permafrost microbial communities from Stordalen Mire near Abisko, Sweden - Fen_T0_1 | ecosystem: Environmental > Terrestrial > Soil > Wetlands > Permafrost | place: Sweden: Abisko... | reverse complement strand
TGACCGTCGACATGACGCTGCGGCAGAACGCGTCGATCTACGCCACCGAGACGCAGGCCAAGCGCCTGGAAGCGCTGCTGAAGGACGACCCGGACATCGATCACTACAGCACCTACGTCGGCCGCGGCGCGATCCGGTTCATCCTCACGCTCAACGTCCAGCTCGCCAATCCGTTCTTCGCGCAGTTCGTGATCGTGGCCAAGGACCTCCCCGCTCGCGAGCGGCTGCAGAAGAGACTCGAGGACACGCTCTCGGAAAAATTTCCGGACGTCGTCGCCCGGGTGTCTCCGCTGGAGCTCGGGCCGCCGGTCGGCTGGCCATTGCAATACCGGATCACCGGGCCGGACAAGGACGAAGTGCGCAAGTATTCGGAGCAGTTCGCCGAATTGCTCGGTTCCGACCCGCGTGTCCGCCATGTCCACTACGACTGGATGGAACCGGCGCGGCAGGTGCGCATTCACGTCGATCAGGAAGAGGCGCGCCGGCTGGGCGTCAGTTCGCGCTCGCTCGCGGCGGTGCTCAATGCCTCCGTCACCGGCTCGCCAGTGACGCAGTTGCGCGACGACATCTACCTGGTGAACGTGATCGCCCGTGCGACGGACGACCAGCGGGCATCGTTCGAGACGATGAGCTCGCTGCAGGTGCCCACGCCGAGCGGACGCACGGTTCCGCTGCGGCAGTTCGCGACGTTCACCGAGGAGCAGGAATTTCCGCTGGTATGGCGGCGCAACCGCGTACCCACGCTGACGGTCCGCGCGGACGTTACATCGGGAGCGATGCCGGATTCGGTCGTCGCAGCGCTGGCGCCGAAGGTCGCCGAATTCGGCGCGAAGCTGCCCCGGCCATACAAGGTCGAGACCGGCGGCATGTACGAGGAGAGCGCCGCGTCGAGCGCCTCGGTGTTCGCTGTGGTGCCGCTGATGATCCTGCTGATGCTGGCGGCGATGATGCTGCTGCTGGTCTCCTTCCGCCGGCTGGCCATGGTGGTGGCGCTGCTGCCGCTGGGATTGATCGGCGTCGTCCTGACGCTGCTCACGTTCAACCGGCCGCTGGGATTCGTCGCCATCCTGGGCATCCTCGCGCTGATCGGCATGATCGCCAAGAACGCGGTGATCCTGATCGTGTCGATCGAGGAAGAGCGCGCCGCAGGCAAGAGCGTCGCGGACGCCGTGATGACCGCATGCACGGGGCGCCTGCGGCCGATGATCCTCACCGCAATCTCGACGGTGCTGGGTCTCATCCCGATCGCGCCGACCGTGTTCTGGGGACCGATGGCCTTCGCAATCATGGGCGGGCTGCTGGTGGCCACGCTCCTCACGCTGATCCTCCTGCCGGTACTCTATGTGATGGTATTCGGCAACGAAACGCCAACGCCTCGCGACGCCTCCGTCCTGCCCTCCTGACCCAGCAGCCTGAGCGGATCGATGCCCGGACAGAAACTTCCAGCGCGCCCGCCGGCGCGAGCCAACGAGGGCGATTCCGGAAACCGCGCGGTGCTGGAACTGCAGGTCGGAGAAATGCGGCAACTCTTCAATGCGATGGATCCGGCGCCGTTTCGCGAGCGCGACCTCGATCCGCAGGCCGTTGCCTACATCCTGGACTGGGGCCGCGAAACGTCGGCCGGACGGCCGCTGGGCCTGGACGTGCGCCTCTCCCGCGAGCCTGCGACCGCCGAACATGCGGACCTGATGCACGACGCAGTCGACGCGTACTTCCGGCAGCGCGCGGTGGCCACGCGCCTGCAATTGCGGCGCCTGTTTCGCGTGGGGCGGGTGAGCCTGCTGATCGGCCTCGCATTCCTGGGTGGCGCGATCATGCTGGGCGAACTGGTCGCGGGCCTGGTCGCCAAGGAAAGCTACAGCTCGATCATCAAGGAGAGCTTCGTGATCGGCGGATGGGTCGCGCTTTGGCGGCCGCTCGAGATCTTCCTCTACGACTGGTGGCCGCTACGGGCGGAGGCGCGGCTACAAGACCGGCTGGCGGAAATGGACGTGCGCGTATGCGGCGTGACGCCGGCGGCGCAGGGGTCGGGCGCATGACGCCAGACCGAGCCCGGCGGGGCATCGTTTCGCCGCGGCGAACCGCGGTGGTGCGCGGGCTCGCCTATCTGGCACTTTGGCTGGTGCTGCTGCCGAGCACGAAACCGGGTGACCTCGTGATCGGCATCCTGTCGGCCGCGGCCGCGACCCTTGTGAGCATGAAGCTGTTGCCGCCTGCCACCGGAAGCCTCAACTTCGACGCGCTGCTCCTGCTCATGCCGCATTTCCTGTGGGAGTCGGTGAAGGCCGGCGTCGACGTGGCGCGCAGAGCGCTGGCACCGCGTCCGCAGCTCGCGCCGGGTTTCGTCAGCTGCCCGCTGGACTTCCCCCCCGGACTCGCGCGCAACACGTTCGCGACGATCACCAGCATGATGCCCGGGACCGTGCCGTCCGGCGAAGACAACGACACGCTCATCTACCACTGCCTCGACACCGCGGAACCGGTCGTCGAGCAACTGTGGAAGGAAGAGGAGCTGCTGTCGCGCGCGCTCGTCGCCGGGAGGCGCCATGACTGAGTTCTTCGGTGCCGCTGCAGTCTTCGTGCTGGCGATGGTCGCGCTGGGTCTCGTGCGCATCCTGCGTGGGCCCGCCGACGCCGACCGCGTCATGGCGGCGCAGCTGCTCGGCACCGGCGGGATTGCCGCGCTGCTGCTCGTCGGCGAGGCGACTGCCGAGCCCGCCATCGCGGACGTCGCGCTGACGCTCGCGCTGCTGGCCGCGTTCGCCGCGATCGCCTTCGTCAAGGCGGCCGCGCCGGACGCCGACCCCGCCGCGGACGACCGCGCATGAGGACCGCGCTCGATCTCTTCACCATCGTCGCCGTGACCGGCGGCGCGATCTTTTTTCTCGCAGGGACCGCGGGCCTGCTGCGCTTCCCGGACACGTTCACGCGGCTGCACGCGCTGACCAAAGCCGACAACCTGGGGCTGGGGCTGGTGATCCTGGGCCTCCTGCCGCGCGTCGACAGCGTGGTCACCGCGGGCAAGCTCGTCGTCGTCTGGCTGCTGGTGCTCCTTTCGGGCGCAGTCGCTTCGCAGCTGATCGCGCGCGCGCAGCGGCGCCGGGAACTGCGTCCATGATGGCCGCGGACTCGGGCGTCGCGCTGCTTATCGTCGCGCTCGCTGTCGGGATCACTGTTGCGCGCAGCACATTCGCCGCGGTGGCGGGCTTCCTGGCCTACGGCCTGCTGCTGACGCTGGTGTGGGTGCGCCTGCACGGCGTCGACGTGGCGCTGACCGAGGCCGCGATCGGCGGCGGCCTGACCGGCGCGCTGCTCATCGGCGCCGCCGCCCGCCTGCGCAACACGGAAGCGGCGGCACGGGCCGAGCGGTCCGGCCGCGTCGTCCACATCGCGGCGGCGCTGGCGGGCGTTGCCGTCACGGCCGTGCTCGCCGTCTGCGTGCTCACGCTGCCGGTTCCCGCACCGTCGCTCGCGCGGGAAGTCGCCGCCAATCTCGCCGCGACCGAGGTCGGCAATCCGATCACCGGCGTGCTGCTGGCATTCCGCGCCATGGACACGTTGCTCGAGGCGATCGTGCTGCTGTTTGCGCTGATCGGCGTGTGGTCCGTCGCGCCGGACGGCGTCTGGGGCGGACGCCCGGGGCCGCAGCACCTCTACGATCCCGACGGCATCCTCGCCTACATCGCGCGCGTACTGCCGCCGATCGGCATCATCATCGGTATGTACGTCTTCTGGATCGGCGCCGACCAGCCCGGCGGCAAGTTCCAGGGCGCGACGATCCTTGCGGCCATGTGGCTGCTCACCGTCATGGCGGGACTCACCGACATGCCGCCGATCAGCCGGCGCTGGCTGCGCATCGGTCTCGTGGCCGGTCCGCTGGCGTTCATCGCCATCGGGCTCTATGGCGCCGTGGCTGCAGGCGCGTTCCTGGCCTACCCCCACGGATTCGCAAAACCGCTGATCGTCGCCATCGAGCTGGCGCTGATGCCCACGCTCGCGCTGGTCCTGGCGCTGATGCTGGCCGGCGCGCCGCAACGGAGCGCGCTGCGATGAACGACGCGACGATCTTCGGCCTGTGCGCCGCGGCGCTGGTCGGCCTGGGCGTCTACGGACTGATCGTCAACCCGCAGCCGCTGCGCAAGATCCTGGCGTTCAACATCGTGGGCGGCGGCGTCTTCCTGCTGCTGGGCGCCATCGCCCGGCGCGGCGCGGGCGCGGGCTTCGGCGGCGACCCGGTGCCGCAGGCGCTGCTGATCACCGGCATCGTCGTCGCGTTTTCGGCCACCGCGCTCGCCGTGGCATTGCTGCTGCGTCTGCACGACGAAACGGGCTCGGTCACGCTGTCCTCCGACGTGCCGCCGCCACCTGCGCCCGCTGCCGATGTCGACGCTGCGTAGACAACGGCACGTCGCCGGACCAATGCCATGACCACGACGTCCGGCGGATTGCTGCTCGTGCTGGCGGTGCTGGTCCCGTTCGTCGGCGTGATGGCCGGGCTCGTCCTGGGCGGCCGCAATCCGCAGCGCATCGCGCTGCTGACGCTCGTCGCAGGCTTAGGGCTTGCGCTGGCCATCGCCGACGCGTACCTGCGTTCGGGCAGCGCGCTCGTGTACCTTCTGGGCGGCTGGGCGCCGCCGCTCGGCGTGGCGCTGCGCGCCGACAGCCTGTCGGTGATCATGCTGGTGGCGGTCGCCGTGGTGATCTGCGGCATCGGCGTCTACGCGTGCGCCGATTTCGGCACGCCGGCCGGCCAGCGTGAGGCGCGCGCCCCGTTCTCGTTCTGGCTGCTGCTCCTCGCGGTGTGGGGTTCGCTCAATCTGGTGTTCGTCAGCGGCGATCTGTTTACGCTGTATGTCGCGCTGGAATTGCTGACGTTCGCAGGCGTGCCGCTGGTCTGCCTGGACGGCCGCGGCGAGACGCTGCGCGCGGCGCTGCGCTACCTCTTATTCGCGCTGCTGGGCTCGGTGTTCTACCTGCTGGGCGCCGTGCTGCTTTTCGGCACGTGCGGAACGCTGGACATCCCGCTGCTGGCCGCGCGCATCCGTCCGGAACCCGTGGTGTGGACGGCGGCGGCGCTCATGACGACCGGACTGCTCGCCAAGACCGCGCTGTTCCCGCTGCACCTCTGGCTGCCGCCCGCGCATGCCGGCGCGCCCGCCGCGGCAAGCGCCGTGCTGTCGGCGCTGGTGGTTAAGGGGTCGTGGTTTCTCGTCGTCCGGCTCTGGTTCGACGTCATGCCGGGTATCGTGACTTTCGCGTCTGCCCAGCTGCTGGGCGGTCTGGGCGCCGCGGCCATCCTTGGCTTCAGCGTGGTGGCGCTGCGGCAGGAGCGTCTCAAGCTGCTGATCGCCTACTCGACGCTGGCGCAGATCGGCTATCTGTTCCTCATGTTTCCGCTCGCGTTCGACGTCGCCGCCGGACAGCTCGACGGCGGTGGCGCGCTCGCCGGCGGAATGCTGCAGGCAATTTCGCACGCCACCGCGAAGGCCGCCATGTTCATGGCCGCCGGTTCGATTTACGCGGCGCTGGGGCACGACCGCATTGAGGGACTGGCGGGAATCGCGCGGGCGCTGCCCATCAGCGTGTTGACGTTCGCGGTGAGCGGCGTGGCCCTGATGGGCGTGCTGCCCAGCGGCGCCTACCTGGCGAAGAAATTGTTGCTCGGCGCCGCCGCCGGAAGCGGGCAATGGTGGTGGGAATGGGCGCTGCAGGCCGGCGGCGTGCTCACCAGCAGCTATGTCGTGCTCGTGCTGGCCCGTGCACTCGCGCGGTCGGAACAGACGATCCAGCTCAAGAAATCCGTTTCGCGTGTCGCGCAGTCCGCGGCACTGGCGCTGGCTGTATGTTCGCTGTTGCTCGCGTGCGCGGCGCTGGGTCCGCTGCCGCGAAGCCTGATCTCCAATCCGCTGGCGCCTTCGGAAATCGCGTCGGTGCTGCTGACCGTAGGGGGCGGCGGCGTGCTCGCGTTCACCCTCGGGACGCAGCCGTCGCGCATTCCGTGGGCCGGCGCCGTCGGCGGCGCATTCGTGAGCGCGGACCGCATGTTGCGGCGCTGGCCGGTGGCCGGCATCGCGCTGCTCGTCGTCGCGACATTGTTCGGCTGGACGCTCGCCACCGCCTGAACGGAGCCGGCCACGGCGGTGCGGGTTCCAATTACGCTCCTGAACGACATCGCCTCGACATGAACGCATCCGGAAACCAGAAGCTTTCCCTTGGAGCGCTCGTCGCGCTGGTCGTCGGCTCGATGGTCGGGTCAGGCATCTTCGCGTTGCCGGCGGCGTTCGGACGCGCCACCGGTGCGTTCGGCGCGCTGATTGCCTGGGCCATCGCCGGATCCGGCATGCTGATGCTGGCCTTCGTGTTCCAGACGCTGTCGAGGCGCCGGCCGGACCTCGATGCCGGCATCTACGCGTATGCGAAGGCGGGCTTCGGCGACTACTTGGGCTTCACGTCGGCCTTCGGCTACTGGATCGCCTGCTGCCTGGCCGACGTCGCATGCCTGGTCCTGATCAAGTCGACGCTGGGCATGTTCTTTCCAGTCTTCGGCGACGGCACCACGATTCCCGCCATCGTCGGCGCCTCCGCGATCCTGTGGGGCTTCCACTTCCTGGTCCTGCGCGGCGTCAAGCAGGCCGCCGCGCTGAACACCATTGCGACCGTCGCCAAGATCGTGCCGCTCGGCATTTTCGTCGTCGTCGCGATCGTCGGCTTCCGCGCCGACATCTTCGCGCTGAACTTCTGGGGCGGCGAGGCGCCGACCTTCGCGAACGTGGCCGGCCAGGTGCGCAACACGATGCTCGTGACGGTGTTCGTGTTCGTGGGCATCGAGGGCGCGAGCGTGTATTCCCGCTACGCGAAGAACCGCGCGGACGTGGGCATCGCCACCGTGCTCGGCTTCCTGGGCGTGCTCGCACTGCTGGTGATGGTGACGATGCTCTGCTACGGCATCCTGCTGCGTCCCGACCTGGCCGTGCTGCAGACGCCCTCGCTGGCCGGCGTCATGGAGGCGCTGGTCGGGCGCTGGGGCATGGTCTTCATCAGCGTCGGGCTGCTGATCTCCGTGCTGGGCAACTACCTGTCGTGGTCGCTGCTCGCCGCGGAAGTCCTGCATTCCGCCGCCAGCAACGACACGATGCCGTCATTCCTCGCCGCCGAGAACCGCCATGGCGTGCCGGCGGCCGCGCTCTGGAGCACGAACATCGTCATCCAGTCGTTCGTGCTCGTCACGTACTTCGCGGAGTATGCGTTCGGACTCGCGCTCAAGATGACCAGCGCGATGACGCTGATCCCCTATTTGCTCGTGGCCGCCTACGGGTTCAAGCTCGCCTGGACGCGCGAGACCTACGGCACGGAGCCACGGGAGCGCAACAAGGACGTGGTCATCGGCGCGCTCGCGGCCGCTTATGCAACGGCGATGATCTATTCCGGCGGCCTGAAGTTCGTGCTGCTCGCGGCGCTGCTCTATGCGCCGGGTACCGTGCTGTTCCGGATGGCGCGGCGGCAGCACGGCGCACCCGTGTTCGCGTCGACGATGGAGTGGGCGGTGTTCGGCATCACCGCGGTCGCGGCAGCCAGTGCGTTGTACGGTCTCGTGACGGGCGCGCTTGCCGTCTAGCTCACGGTAATGTCGGGTCCTGCGCGCCGGGCGGGGCCGTCGCCCACTCCGGACCGTCGCGCGACTTGGCGAAGCCAATGTCGTAGAGCCTTCGCATCGCGACCGTGTCGAAGGTCTCGTCCCCCGCCAGCTCGACGCCGTTGGGAATGGTGATCCAGTGGTAGCCCGCGCCCTGGCGCAGCGAAAACGCGAAAATGCGGAACAGGTCGCCGAGTGTTGCGGCCTTGGCGGCTGCCGTGAACGCGCGCGTGCCGATACTGCGCAACGAGCGGTTGGTGGTGCCGGGCACCGGCAGCAGTTGCCCGTTGTGCACGATGTAGATCTCCTCCTGGCCCTGTCCGCGCCCGACGCCCGCGCGGGCCTGCATGAAGTTGAACACGCCTCCGCTGTAGAAGAGATTGGCCACCACCGCGCCGTCGACGTGCATCTCGTCGAAACGCCGGCCGCCGGCCTCGACGTCGATGAACACCGGCGGAAAGGCGATCGGAATGGACGCGGAGGCCAGCATCACGCTGCGGAAGAGTTCGAGCGATCCGGGCTGCCCGCTGGCCGCGATCGCGCCCATGTTCCAAACGACGAAGAACTGGGCATCGAGGTCCGTCGTGCCCATGTAGAGCCGCCGCCCGGATTGATGCGCGCGCGCGATCGCGCGCAACATCGCGTCGTCGACCGTTTGCTCGATGGTCAGGCGCAGTGGACCGGAATCCGCCAGCGATTCGCCGCCTAAGAGCTGCGGAATAATCGACAGCATCTGGAACACGTTGCGCGACGAGGTGTTCGTGTAGAACTCCCGGATCGCGTCGTCATAGTCCGGGCCGAGGAACGCGTAGGGCGCCATCAGCGCCCCGGTGGAAACGCCCGTGACAACCTTGAACAGCGGCCGCTTGCCGCTCTTGGTCCAGCCGTAGAGGAACCCCGCGCCGAAAGCGCCGTTGGCGCCGCCACCCGACAGCACGAGATGCGGGTAGTAGACGCGGCCATCGGCGGCAACGGGGAAGTCGGCCGCCGATTCCTGCGCGAAGGACTGTGCGAGATCGCGCTGCATCGCCGGGTCCAGCCGGCCGGCCAGCGCGCGAACGTCAGGCATGCCGGGCACGACCGCCTCGGACATGCGGTCCACGGGGACGGCATTGCGCGGCAGGATCGCGCAGCCGGTCATGCACACCGCGGCCAGGATCAGTAGCAGGCGCACGGCAGCTCGAACCTAGAACGACCCGAACATCGTACCCAGCACGATGACCGCCACCAGCCCAAGCATCGCGCCGACGATGCCGACCATCACGATGTCGAAGTAGCTTTCCTTGTGCGTCGACCCGCATACGGCCAGCAGCGTCACCACGGCGCCGTTGTGCGGGAGACTGTCCAGCGTGCCCGCGCCGATCACCGCCACGCGGTGCATCACCGCGGGATCGATACCCAACTCCGCGGCCAGTTGCATATAGGTACCGCCGAGCGCATCGAGCGCGATGGTGAGTCCGCCGGAGGCCGATCCGGTCAGTGCGGAGAGGATGTTGGTGGCCAGCGCCAGCGAGACGAGCGGTCCCCCGCCGATCGACAGGACCCAGTCGCGGACCACGGCGAACGCGGGCATGGCGGCGACGACCGCCCCGAAGCCGACCAGACTCGCCACGCTCATGACGGGCAACACCGACGCGGTGGCGCCGGCGTCCACTGATTTGCGCAGCTCGGTCAGCCGCTTGTGGTTGAACAGCACCAGCGTGGCAATCGCCAGGATCAGCGCGACCAGCACCGACCACACGCCGCTGACGGAGGCCACGGAAGCGCCGCCCCAGCGCTCGTCGTCGAGGAAACTCAAGTCGAGGCGCGGTAGAACGACGAGCGACACGACCAGATTGACGGCGATGACGACGCAGAGCGGCAGCGCCGCGACCAGTGTTGATGGCGCATCTTTGGTCTGATGACCGTGCGAAATTTCTGCCGGATCGAAACTGCTCGCAGTGGTCGCTCGCTCGCGAAACGGCGGCTCGTCGGTCGTGGCATCGGACACGGCGATGGCGGTTCCGAAGCCTTCTCCCGCAAGCCGCGCCGATTTTTCCGCGCGCGCAAGCCACCACAGGCCGAACACCAGCATGATCGCCGTGGCAATGATCCCCAATCCCGGCGCGGCAAACGGGGTGGTGCCGAAAAACGGCATCGGAATCGCGTTCTGGATTGCCGGCGTTCCCGGCAGCGCGGACATCGTGAACGTCATCGTTCCGAGCGCGATTGCGGCCGGCATCAACCGATTCGGGATGTCTGCCGCGCGGAACAGCGCCTGCCCCATCGGCACCAGCACGAAAAAAGCGACGAACAGGCTCACGCCGCCGTAGGTGACCAATGCGCCTGCAAGCACGACCGCCAATATCGCGCGGCGCGGACCGAGTTTTTGGGTCATGAACCGCGCGATCTCCGTCACGGAGCCACTGTCGTCCATCAGCTTGCCGAACACGGCGCCCAGCAGGAACAGCGGGAAGAACTGGAGGATGAAACCGGCGGCGGACCCCATGAACGTCATCGTCCAGTTCGCGAGCAGCGGTTCCCTGGCCGTC
>Ga0302321_100006662_pt1 | contig 10164 bp, 8 predicted proteins | sample Fen_T0_1_FD_202505 | JGI IMG/M metagenome (GOLD analysis project Ga0302321, IMG submission 202505) | Peat permafrost microbial communities from Stordalen Mire near Abisko, Sweden - Fen_T0_1 | ecosystem: Environmental > Terrestrial > Soil > Wetlands > Permafrost | place: Sweden: Abisko... | reverse complement strand
CGTTGACCACGTGCACCAGGCGAACAGCGCCGTCCACCCCGTCGTACGACGTGCCGTTGACGGCCACCGGGCGACCGCGCTCGAAGCGGACCGTGACGTCCTCGGGTGTGATCTCGACCGACGGGTCCCAGAACCTCACGCCCATGATCGGCTGGACGGTCTCCAAGGAGACGTCGAGATGCTCGAGGGTCTTGGCCTCGTGGGTGGCGCCCCAGATGTTCGCGTCGGTGGAGTAGGCCTTCTCGGCGCTGTCGCGGTAGGGCAGGCCATGTGCCGTCAGCCACTGGCTCATCTCGTGCCGGCCCCCGAGCTCGGAGACGAAGGCGGCGTCGAGCCAGGGCTTGTAGATCAGGAGGTCGGGGTTGGCGAGCAGCCCGTAGCGGTAGAACCGCTCGATGTCGTTGCCCTTGAAGGTCGAGCCGTCGCCCCAGATGTCGACGTCGTCCTCGTGCATCGCCCGGACCAGCATGGTGCCGGTGACGGCCCGGCCGAGCGGGGTGGTGTTGAAGTACGCCCGGCCCGCCGAGCGCACGTGGAAGGCACCGCAGGCGAGGGCGGCCAGCCCCTCCTCGACCAGGGGGCCCTTGCAGTCCACTGCACGTGCGAGCTCGGCGCCGTACTCCAGGGCGCGGCTCGGGACGGTGTCGATGTCGGGTTCGTCGTACTGCCCGATGTCGGCGGTGTAGGTGCACGGGATCGCACCCTTGTCGCGCATCCAGGCGACGGCGACGGAGGTGTCGAGACCACCGGAGAAGGCGATACCGACACGCCGGCCGACCGGGAGGGCGGTGAGGACCTTGCTCAAGACGGATTCCTAGCGTGGGGTGCGGGTAGGGGCGACGGGGTTCAGGGCACCGGCTGCTGGGCCAGCGCCAGGAATCGTCGCGCGAGGGCGTCGCCACCGGCCGGGTCGCGGCCGATCAGGAGGACCGTGTCGTCGCCCGCGATGGTGCCGAGCACCTCGGGGTACTCGACCTTGTCGACGGCCGAGGCGAGGAACTGCGCAGCCCCGGGAGGGGTCCGCAGGACGACGAGGTTGGCGCTGGCGTCGGCGCTGACGAGCAGCTCCGCGAGCAGCCGGCCGAGGCGGTGCCCGGAGGCGGCGGTCTCCCCTGGCGCGGCCGGGCGCCGGTCGCCGCCTTCCGCCGGTACGGCGTACACCAGGGCGCCGGCGGTCGACCGCACCCGGACCGCGTCGAGCTCCACCAGGTCGCGCGAGAGCGTCGCCTGGGTGACCTGCATCCCCTGCTCGGCCAGCAGGTCGAGCAGCTCGGGCTGTGACCGCACCTCGTGTCCGGCCAGCAGGTCGACGATCAGCTGGTGCCGCGAGCTCTTGGTGGTGGGTCGCTTGGCGGTGCCGTTCACGTTCTCTCCTCGCCGGCGAGGTCGGCCGACTCCTGGAGCAGCCAGGTGATGATCGCCTTCTGGGCATGGCGCCGGTTCTCGGCCTCGTCCCACACCACGCTCTGCGGGCCGTCGAGCACCTCGGCGTCGATCTCCTTGCCGCGGTAGGCGGGCAGGCAGTGCATGACGATCGCGGACGGCGACGCGAGCGACAGCAGCTCGGAGGTGACGGTGTAGGCACCGAACGCGGCCAGCCGGGCCGCGGCCTCCTCCTCCTTGCCCATCGAGACCCAGGTGTCAGTGATGACGACGTCGGCCCCGGTCACGGCCTCCCGCGGGTCGACCATCACCTCGGCCGAGCCGCCGGTCTCCGCCGCGATCTCCCGGGCGCGCACGACATACTGCTCTTCGGGCTGGTGGCCCTCGGGCGCGGCGACCCGTACGTGCAGCCCGGCGGTGGCTCCCGCGATCAGCCAGGAGTTGCCCATGTTGCAGGCGCCGTCGCCGACGAAGGCGACGACGAGCCCGGCCAGCTCACCCTTGTTCTCCCGGATGGTCAGCAGGTCCGCCAGCAGCTGGCAGGGGTGGAACTCGTCGGTCAGTGCGTTCACGACCGGGACGCCGGAGTGCGCCGCCATCTCGTCGAGCGCGGTCTGGGCATAGGTCCGCCAGACGATCACCGAGGCTTGGCGACCGAGCACCCGCGCGACGTCGGCGACCGACTCGCGCTTGCCGATCCCGGCCAGCGACCCGTCGACCATCATCGGGTTGCCGCCCAGCTCGGCGATGCCCGCCGCGAACGACGCCTGCGTGCGCAACGTCGGCTTGTCGTAGATGGTCGCGACCGTCCGCGGACCGGCCAGGCTCCGTGAGTCGTACGGCGCGCGCTTCAACGTCGCGGCGAGGACCAGCACCTCCTGCTGCTCAGTCGGGCTGAGGTCGTCGTCGCGGAGGAAGTGACGGGTCATGGATGGGCTCCTGTCCTGGCAGCGTCGTCGAGGATCGCGGGCCACACGGCCCGGAACGCGTCGACATCATCGTCGCCGAGGACGAGAGGAGGCGCGAGACGCACCGTATGAGGTCCGGTCGCGTTGACGATGAACCCGTGCGCTCGGGCGGCGGCCACGACGGACGGCGCGTCGACCGTGACGTCGAGACCGATCAGGAGCCCACGGCCGCGTGCCTCCGCGACGCGCGGATCGAGGGTGAGGCCGTCTCGCAAGCGTTCCCCGAGCTCCCGCGCCCGGGTGAGCAGGCCCTCGTGCTCGATCGTGTCGAGGACCGCCAGGGCGGCGGCGCACGCCACGGGGTTCCCGCCGAAGGTGGTGCCGTGGTTGCCGGGCTGGAGGAGGTCTCCCGCGGCGCCGAGACCGAGGCAGGCTCCGATCGGGATGCCGCCTCCGAGGCCCTTGGCCAGGGTGATGACGTCGGGCTCGACACCGGCCTCCGTCGCTGCCGCGAACCACGCGCCCGTCCGGCCGATCCCCGTCTGCACCTCGTCGAGCCACAGCAGGGCGCCGTGCTCGCGGGTGATCCGGCGGGCGTCGGCAAGGTAGCCGTCCGTTGGTACGACGACGCCTGCCTCGCCCTGGATCGGCTCGAGCACCACCGCGGCCGTCTCGTCGGTGACCGCCGCCGCCAAGGCCGCGGTGTCGCCGTACGGGACGAAGGTGACATGGCCGGGCAATGGCTCGAAGGGCTCGCGGTAGGCGGCCTTCGAGGTGAGGGCGAGCGACCCCATCGTGCGGCCGTGGAAGGAACCCTCGGCGGCGACCAGCCGGGTCCGGCCGGTGAGCCTGGTCAGCTTCAGCGCCGCCTCGTTGGCCTCCGCGCCGGAGTTGGTGAAGAAGACCTTTCCACGTGCCGTCTCCGAGTCGTGGCCGAGAGCGACCTCCCCGACCTGCGGGGGGCTCGCCAGGTCGAGGAGGCGCTCGGCCAGGGAGATCTGAGGCTCGGTGGCGAAGAAGTTGGAGACGTGACCGAGGGTGGACAGCTGCCGGGTCACCGCCTCCAGGACGGCCGGATGGGCGTGGCCGAGGGCATTGACGGCGATGCCGCCGAGGAGGTCGACGTACTCGTTCCCGTCCTCGTCCCAGACGTGGGCGCCCTTGCCGCGGGTGAGGACCAGCTGAGGCGGGCCGAAGGTGTTCATCAGCGCGGCGGCGTACCGCTCCCGCGAGGTGGGGCTGCTCATCCGCGCGCCTTCCTGGTCTTGGTGGCGACGCCGGGCAGGACCTGGGTGCCGACGCCCTCGTCGGTGAAGAGCTCGAGGAGGACGGCGTGCGGCTCGCGACCGTCGACGACGGTGGCTCGCGGGACTCCACCCTGGACGGCCTGGAGGCAGGCGCCCATCTTCGGCACCATCCCGGAGGCGAGCGACGGCATCAGGTCGGCCAACGACTCGGGGCTGATCTCGCTGATCACGTCGTCGCTGTCGGGCCAGTCACGGTAGAGCCCTTCGACGTCGGTGAGGACCAGGAGCTTCTCGGCTCCGAGCGCGACCGCGAGGGCCGCAGCGGCGGTGTCGGCGTTCACGTTGTGGACCGTGCCGTCCTTGTCGGGGGCGACGCTCGAGATCACCGGGATGCGGCCGGCCTCCACGAGGTCGAGCACCGCCTCGGGTCGGACGTGCGCGACCTCGCCGACCAGGCCGAGGTCGACCTCCTCGCCGTCGACGATCGTGTTGGTGCGCTTGGCGGTGAAGAGCCCTGCGTCCTCGCCGGAGAGACCGACGGCCAGCGGGCCGTGCTCGTTGACCAGCCCGACGAGCTCGCGCTGGACCTGGCCGACCAGCACCATCCGGACGACATCCATCGCAGGGGCCGTGGTGACGCGCAGCCCGCCGCGGAACTCCGACTCGATGCCGAGCCGGTCGAGCATGGCGGAGATCTGCGGGCCGCCGCCGTGCACGACCACCGGCTTGAAACCGGCGAAGCGCAGGAAGGCGATGTCCTCGGCGAAGGCGCGCTTGAGGGTGTCGTCGGTCATCGCGTTGCCGCCGTACTTCACCACCACGATCTTCCCGTGGTACCGCTTCAGCCACGGCAGGGCGGCTGCGAGGGTGGCGGCCTTGGTGGGGTCGGGGGAGGTCATGACGAGTACGCCGAGTTCTCGTGCACGTAGGCGTGCGTGAGGTCGTTGGTCCACACCGTCGCCCGCGCCTCGCCGGCCTTGAGGTCGATGGTCACGGTCACCTCGCGGGGCTTCAGGTCGACGGTGGCCGGGTCGGCGGCGGGGGTCGACTGCCGGCAGACCCAGACTCCGTTCATGGCGACGTCGAGATCGGCAGGGTCGAAGGCGGCCTGCGTCGTCCCGATGCTCGCCAGGACCCGCCCCCAGTTGGGGTCGTTGCCGAAGACTGCGGCCTTGAACAGGTTGCTGCGGGCCACCGACCGGGCGACCTCCACCGCGTCGTCCTCGGTGGCCGCGTTCAGGACCGTGATCGCGATCTCGTGGTCCGCACCCTCCGCGTCGGCCAGCAGCTGCATGGCCAGGTCGGTGCATGCCTTCGTGACCGCGTCGGTGAGGTCGGCGAGCGTGGGGGTGATTCCGCTGGCGCCGCTGGCCATCAGGGTGACGGTGTCGTTGGTGGACATGCAGCCGTCGGAGTCGAGGCGGTCGAAGCTGACCCGGGTCGCGGCGCGGAGGGCGGTGTCGAGGTCGGCGGCGCTCGCGTCGGCGTCAGTGGTGAGCACCACGAGCATGGTGGCGAGCTGGGGCGCCAGCATCCCGGCCCCCTTGGCCATGCCGCCGACCGACCAGCCGGCGCCCTCGACGACGACCTGCTTGGGGATCGAGTCGGTGGTCATGATCGCGTGGGCCGCGTCGTCCCCGCCTCCCCCGCTGCCCAGCGCGTCGTACGCCGCATCGACGCCGGCGAGCAGCCGGCCCCGGTCGTTGGCCAGCCCGATCAGGCCCGTCGAGCAGACCACGACGTCGATCGGGCCGATCCCGAGGTGTCCGGCGACCCGCTCGGCGACGGCGTGGGTGGTCTGGAAGCCCTCGGGGCCGGTGTAGCAGTTGGCGCCGCCGGAGTTGAGCACGACCGCGCGGACCACGCCGTCCTTGACCACCTCCTGGCTCCAGAGCACCGGGTTGGCCAGGCAGCGGTTGGCGGTGAACACACTCGCGGAGCCGTGGCCGGGCCCGTCGTTGACGACGAGCGCGAGGTCGCGGGCGCCGGTGCTCTTCAGGCCGGCGGCCACGCCGGCCGCACGGAAGCCGCGGGGGACGGTGACGGTCACGCCGTACTCACCTGTCCCATCGGAGGGGCACTCCTGTCACTTCTCAGGGGTTGCAATGCCTGAGAAGTGACGGGATCCCCGGTGAGCCGGGTATCCCGACAGGTCACGGCGCAACCCCGATCGTGGTCAGGCCGAGGGTCTCGTCGAGGCCGAGGGCGAGGTTCATCGACTGGATCGCGCCACCGGCGGTGCCCTTGGCGAGGTTGTCGATCGCACCGACCACGACCACGCGGCCCGCAGCCTCGTCGACGGTCACCTGGAGGTGGCAGGCGTTACTGCCGTGGACGGCCTTGGTCTGCGGCCACTCCCCCTCCGGCAGGACCCGCACGAACGGCTCGGCGTCGTACGCCTTGAGGTACGCCTCGCGGACCTCCGTCGCGGTCGTGCCCGGGGTGAGCGGCGCCGAGCAGGCGGCGAGGATGCCGCGCGACATCGCGACGAGCAGCGGCGTGAAGCTCACGCGCACCTCGCATTCGGTCAGCGACGAGAGGTTCTGGACGATCTCGGGAGTGTGCCGATGCGTGCCGCCCACGCCGTACGCCGACGCGTTGCCCATCACCTCGCTGCCCAGCAGGTGCGGCTTGGCAGCCTTGCCGGCCCCGCTGGTGCCGGAGGCCGCGACGACGACGACGTCGGGGGCCACCAGACCGGCAGCGACTGCGGGCGCGAGGGCGAGCGTCGACACCGTCGGGTAGCACCCCGGTACGGCGATCCGGCGCGCGCCGCGGAGCACGTCGCGCTGGCCGGGCAGCTCGGGGAGGCCGTAGGGCCAGGTGCCGGCATGGGCGCCGCCGTAGAACCGCTCCCACTGCCTCGCGTCGCGGAGCCGGAAGTCGGCGCCGCAGTCGACCACGACCGTGTCGTCGCCGAGCTGGGCGGCCAGGGCTCCCGACTGGCCATGGGGCAGGGCCAGGAAGACGACGTCGTGGCCGGCGAGCGTCGCCACCGAGGTCACCATGAGCACCCGGTCCGCCAGCGGCGTGAGGTGCGGTTGGAGGGTGCCGAGGGCCTCGCCCGCGTTCGACCCGGCGGTCAGCGTGCCGATCTCCACGGCGGGATGGCCCAGCAGCAGGCGCAGCATCTCACCGCCGGCGTACCCACTGGCCCCGGCGACCGCCACCTTCGTCGTCATATGCATGATCATACAACAGAATGCATGTTCACTCGTATCGGGATCCGGCGCGCGGACCAGATGCGGTTGTCGGCCCGTCTCGCTAGGTTCGCTGCATGAGCCGTCTCGACCCCCCGACGTACCTCCAGCACATCCGCGACGAGTCGCAGCGGTTCCGCGACGTGCTCGCCGACTGCGACCCGGCAGCCGACGTGCCGACGTGTCCCGACTGGCGTGCCGACGACCTGCTCTGGCACCTCGGCGAGGTGCAGCACTGGTGGACCTGGATGGTCACCCACCGTCCGAAGGGTCCCGACGACTACCCCGAGCCGGAGCGCCCGCAGGGCCACGCCGCGCTGCTGGCGTTCTTCGACGAGCACTACGCCGCTCTCGTCGACGCCCTGGCTGACGCGGAGCCCACCGACGAGGCCTGGACCTGGCACCCCGAGCACAAGAACATCGCCTTCATCCTCCGCCGCCAGGCCCACGAGGCGCTGATCCACCGCCGTGACGCCGAGCTGGCCGCCCACACGATCTCACCGTTCCCGGTCGACCTGGCCGCCGACGGCGTCGACGAGGTGCTCGACGTGATGTACGGCGGCTGCCCGCCCTGGGGCGAGTTCGCGCCGCTCCCCCACTACATCCGGGTCGAGATCACCGACGCCGATGAACACGTGTGGGTGCAGCTCGGCCGCTTCCACGGCACCGACCCGGACGGGATCGACCACGACGAGGACGACCTCCACGTCGTGACGGATCCCGGGGTCGAGCCGGACGCCGTGATCAGTGGGACCGCCGAAGTGCTCGACGCCCGCATCTGGCGGCGCGGCGACGGCGCCGACACCCACCTGGCCGGTGACCTGGCGATCATCGACCGCTTCCGCGCGGTCATCCACCAGCCGATCAACTGAGCCGGCCCGCGCCAGCGGGAGGGCTCACTCCTCGAGCCAGGTCGCGAACGAGTCGAAGCCGAACGGCCGGCCGAGGAAGTCCTCGACCAGGTCGGCAGCGTCCTTGCGTCCGCCCTGGGCCAGGATCCGGTCGCGGTAGCGCGCCGCGATCTCCGCGTCGTACAGGTTCTCCCGGTCGAAGGCCGAGAACAGGTCCTTGGCGATCACCAGGGACCACATGTAGGTGTAGTAGCCCGATGAGTAGCCGTCGAGGTGCCCGAAAGCCGCGTGGAAGTGGGTGTCGGGCAGCGGGGTGACCATCGAGTACGCCGCCTGCAGCTCCCGCGAGAGCGCGGAGATCGCCGCTCCGTCGGCGGGCGGCTCCTGGTGGATCCGGTAGGACAACGCGGCGTAGAACATCTGGTTGCGTGCCTGCATGCCCTTGCCGAAGTCCTCCGCCTCGCGCATGCGCGCGACCAGGTCGGCTGGGATCGGCGTCCCGTTCTCGTCCGTCGCGAAGCCCTCGAGCACGGTGGCGTCCCACGCCCACTCCTCGAGGAGCTGCGACGGGGCCTCGACGAAGTCCCACTCGGTCGCGACGCCGGCGAACCGCGCCCAGCGCTGGTGACCGGCCAGCACGTGGTGCACCAGGTGGCCGAACTCGTGGAACAGGGTGACGACGTCGTCGTGCTCCATCAGGCCGCGCGGGAAGTTGCACACCAGCACGCCTTCGGGGAGCTGGCGCCCGGTCACACCGTCGGTCAGCGTGAACTGTGCGGCATGGCTGAACTTGTTGGCGCGGGGATGCAGGTCGAGGTGGATCCGGCCGATCCGCACCCCGCCCAGCGAGACGTCGTACGACGCGACGTCCTCGTGCCAGGTCGGGACGTCGACGCGCTCGTAGCCGAGCCCGAACAGCCGGCCGGTGACCTCGAGCAGCCCTTGCCGGACCTTGTCGAAGGCGAAGTAGCGGCGCACCTCCTGGGCATCGACGCTGTGCTTCTCGCGCTTGATGGTCTCGGTGTAGAAGCGGCTGTCGGCGGAGTCGAGCGCCTCGGCGTCGGGACGGTCCTGACGGACCCGCTCGAGCAGGACGTCGCGGTCGCGCAGTGCGGACGCCTCGGCGGCTTTGCTGATCTTGTCGACGAACGTCGCGATCGCGTCGCCGGTCTCGATCATCTTGACCTCGGCGTCGTACGCCGGCCATCCGTCGTACCCGAGCAGGGTCGCGTGCTCCTGCCGGAGCGCCGTCAGCTCGACGAGCACGTCGTCGTTGGCCGGCCAGGCGCGGTTGTTGAACGCCGTACTGACGGCGACGCGGGCGTCGCGGTCGGTGGCGAAGGTCAGCATCGGGACCACGTCGGGGTACTCGAGGGTGAGCTCGACGAGGCCGTCGTCTCCGATCGGGTGTGACTCGACCCAGTCCTGCGGGAGCCCGGCGAGCTGGTCGGGGCGCACCTTGACGGTGCTGTCGTCGTCGCGGATGTGGCGCTCGAAGATCTGGCCGAGCTCGGTCTCACGCTCGTTGATGGCCCGGACCCGGTCTCGCGTGGCCTCGTCGCGGTCGACGCCGGATCTCCGGAAGTCGCGGAGCGCGAAGTTGCGGACCCGCTCGGCCTCGTCATCGAGACCGGACGACCGCTGGTCGGCGTCGTCGACGACCAGGAGGTCGTACACCTCGCGGTCGAGCGACAGGTCCGTCAGCAGGCGGTGGGCCTCGACCTCGGCGCCCTCGGCCTGCTCGCGGAGGGCGGCATCGGGATGGACCTGCTGCACCAGACTTCCCGCCGCGAACGCGTTGCTGAGGGCGAGACCGATGTCGTTCCAGCGCTCGAGGAGCACCGATGCCCGCCGCGGCCGTTCGGCCTTGAGGGCGGCGATCAGCTCACGCGCGGTGTCGAGCTGGGCCGTCGTACGAGAGGTGAGCCAGGAGGACCAGGCGTCGGTCCCGGCGTCGGCAGCGGGCAGGGTCAACGGGGCGAGATCTGTCACCTCGCCGACGCTACCGCTCCCAACCCCGCCGAGTCGTCACCTGCCGACCCGGCGTGATCTGAGCGTTCGTCCGCGCCGGCTCGAGGTGTCTTTCGTGACGCTTCCCGCCGACTCGGCGTGAACTACTGCCGGGTCAGCGCAGTGCGGCGTGAACTACTGCCGGGTCAGCGTTGGACGGCGCCGACGGCGGCGGCGGCGGCCGCGACCGCGGCGTCGCGGGCGGCGCCGGTCTCGTGCTCGGTCAGGGTGCGGTCGGCGGCCCGGAAGCGCAGCGCGAAGGCGAGCGACTTGCGTCCCTCACCGACCTGCGGACCGGTGTAGACGTCGAAGAGGCGGACCGACTCCAGCAGCCCACCGGCGCCGGAACGCAACGCGGCCTCGACGTCGGCGGCCGGCACGGAGTCGTCGACGACCAGCGCGACGTCCTCCTTAGCCAGTGGCTGGTTCGAGTACGTCGGCGCACGGGGCACGTCGATCGCCCGGCGCATCAAGGCATCGAGGTCGATCTCCAGAGCCGCCGTCCCGCGCGGCAGGCCGAAGCGGGTACAGACGCGCGGGTGGAGCTCACCGGCGTGACCGATCT
>Ga0302321_100006660_pt1 | contig 10164 bp, 10 predicted proteins | sample Fen_T0_1_FD_202505 | JGI IMG/M metagenome (GOLD analysis project Ga0302321, IMG submission 202505) | Peat permafrost microbial communities from Stordalen Mire near Abisko, Sweden - Fen_T0_1 | ecosystem: Environmental > Terrestrial > Soil > Wetlands > Permafrost | place: Sweden: Abisko... | reverse complement strand
TCGTCGCGGGCGGCATCAGGCTGATCGCCCAGCCTGTCCAGGTGCCGTCCGCCAGGAGCCAGGCGGGTCGCCGCCTTCTCCCGCCGAAGCGGCGACCAGGATCACGACGGCCCCCGACTCCGCACCGCGTCTGACCGATCAACAGCGCCAGCGGGCGACCGGGGACGCCGGCTACCCGCAGCCAGTCGCGGATGCCACAACATCGGGCACCACGCGTCAGAGCGGATAGGGGGCAGACGGGCTCACGAGCGGTCCAGGTGCAGGTCGCCGCGGCCGCGCCGAGCCCCTCGTCGGTCCCGCCATTCGGCGCAACGGGAACAGGGTGTGGCGATGTGGATCATCGGCGTGATCGCACTACTCGTGGTGGGTGCGATCGTCGGGACCACCCTCGGACAGGTGTGGGGTCCGCTGCTCCTCGCGGTCGGCTTCGCCGGCTGGGGGGTGCTGCTGCTGGTGTCGGGCTTCGGGTATCCCCTCCAGGTGGCTGGCGTCGCATGCCTGATGGCGAGCGCCGGCGAGCTCGCAGCGGCGTGGGAGTTCTGGCTGCCCGCTTCCGCGGAGGGAGCATCGCGCTCGTGGCGGGTGGGGGCGGCGCTCACCGGTGTCGCGGGCGCGCTCGGGACGTTCGTCATGCTGTTCGCGCTCGCGGGGGCGATGGTCACCGCCATGGTCATCTGATGCCGCGCCCGCACCCAGGGGCGGCACGCCCGTCGAGGGCAGGCGACCGGGGAGGTTCCTGGAGTCCGCTCGCCCGCGATAGTCAGCGGCGCCGCCGCCACGCGGACGTCGGGTGCGGACGGGACGAACGCTCGGTCGGTGCGCAGGCCTACCTACCGGTCCGATGCGTCCCGAGGATTGGGCACCCTGGCTCGAGTCTCTTTGGTCGAGTCGCTCTACCCTCGATCGCCAGCTTCGAGGCGATGCCGTGTGGTCACCTCGACGCGACCCCGCTCGTCCGTCGCAGGATGCTCGACAAGTGCGATGAGACGGGTGGCCATGAACCGGCCGGTACGCACCACTTGCCCGGTCCGCGTCACCTCCCGCACCTCCACGACGCCACGGGACGTGACAACTTCGAGCCGACGCCCGGCGCGCGTGGCGACAATGTCGAACGTCTGCACGCCTTGCCCGGTGTCCACCATGGCCTCGACCCGGTCACCCTTCATGCGGTCAACGATACTCCGCGACGTGTCGATCCTCACGCCCACGGCCAAAATGATCCGGGGTGGCTGCGCCTAGGATGGTGGTCGCTCGGCGACGCACCGCGAGGTAAGCCCACGCATGGGACCCTCGCCACGATCGAGGAGCCCCGGCTCCGCGCGGAGCACCCGACCAGCTGGCAGGACGCCCCGCGTCCGGGAGCATGATCCGGCAACAGTTCCGGCGCAGTTGGTGCGGACGCAAGCGGCTTGTCCTCAAAGTAGAACGCCTGCCGAGCACGTGACGGCGACGCGACCCTCGTCGACGCCCGTGGCCCCCGTTGCGAATCTGAAATCGAATTCGTGACTTTCCACTCGCATGCCAGTGGCCGATGCTGTGCCGCAGGGCACTGCAGGGACGAGACGATGACCGACACCCGACCACTCGCTCACCGGCCGGTTCAGGTCCTGACCTACTCGGTTCTCATCATCGCCACGCAATTGCTCGACGCTCTTGCTCTCGTGCTCGCCTGGGGCCATGGAGTCGAGGCGAACCCGCTCATGGCGGCCGCCATCGCGGCCGTCGGGCTCGGCGAGATCGTCGCGCTCAAGGCGGTGGTCGGCGTCGGCATCGCCGCGATCGTCTGGGGGTATGACTTCCGGTCCCGCGCCTGGCTGCCGCTCACGTGTCTTGTCGGGTCCGTGGGCGCTCTCTCGGCCCTGATAGCCGTCTATCGATAGCGACCTGGTCGCCGGCGGCTCGGGCCGTGCGGCGCCAGCCGTCCGGGTGAGTCCGATCGTCGCGGTTCCCGGCGGAGCGCTCGACGTCGGGGCGGTACCAGCGACTCGCGCCGGTCAGGCGGATCTCAGCGGCCGCGGCCGAAGAGTCCGCGCTTCTCCTTCGCGACCTGCGGGGCTGCAGCCGCGGCCGAGGCCTTCGGTGTCTGACCGAACACGATGGCCGCGAGCGCGCGGAGCCGTTCGGCTGCCACCGACTTGGGGGCGCTGACGACGACCGGGACGCCCTCGTTCACGGCCTTGAGGTAGGCGATCGGGTCGTAGGGCAGATCGGCCGCGATCGTGGCGCCCAGGGCGGTCTCGATGTCCGAGCGCCGGAGCAGCTCGCGGGCGAACGCGTTGTTGAGCACGAACAGGGTCGATCCGCCAACGGCGCCTGTCTCGCTGAGCTGGTCGAGCAGCAGGTGCACGGCGTTGAGCGCCGGGATCTCGGGCAGCACCGGCACGATGACGGTATCGGATCGGCTGAAGATCGCCAGCATCCGGTCATCAAGCGATGCGCCCGCGTCCACGACCACGACGTCGTAGACCTCGAGCGCCCGGGTGAGGATCAGCTCCACGTGCTCCCCGGTGATCAGCGTCGCGAACCCGGGGACCGGCGGCGCCGCCAGGACGTGGACCCCGCCCGAATGCTGGACGGGGTAGGTGCGGAAGACCTGGGGCTCGTGGAGGGCGCCGTCGTCGCGGACCAGCTCCAGCAGGGTCTGCTTGGGCCGGAGGTTGAGGTGCGAGGCCACCTGGCCGAACGACAGGTCGAGGTCGATGATCAGCGTCTTGCCCGGGTGGGTCTCGGCCGCGATCAGGCCGAGGTTGGCTACGATGGTCGTCGTGCCGACACCGCCCTTGGGGCTGAACACCGACACGATGCGCCGCCCGCCGGACCCGCCGATGACGCCCCCGCCGACCGCCCGGTCCGCGGAGCGCTGGAAGTGGAGCGCCAGGGCCTCGACGCGGCCGTTCAGCTCGGCCCGGTCGAAGGGCTTGGTGATGACGTCGTCCGCGTTCGCCTCCAGGAGGGCGATCCGCGCTTCGAGGTCGGCGGACTGGGCAACGGCGAGGACCGGGACCGTCACGGACAACGGATCGGCCCGCAGCGAGGCGATGACGGACGCGACCGTGCTACCCAACGGCACCTGGTCGAGGATCACCAGGCTGTAGCCGTGCGCGGCGGCCAGGAACTCCTCGGTCCGCGCCACGACCGTGACGCCGTGACCGGGAGCCGCGAGGGCGGCCACCAGCGCATCGCCGGCGACGCGGTCCGTCGCGAGAACGAGGATCGAGAGCTGCACGGGTCCCCCGACATGCTGTCTGTCTGTCGCCGGAGAGGATACACGGGAGGGACCCATCCCCATCGGCATCGCGCCTGCGGGGGCCCGCTCGGGGGCCGCATGCTATCCTTCCGCGGTCCTTTCGGCTCCGTCTCGGCATGTCCGTCAGCGGGGCAGATCCCATTGGAAGGAGTACAGCAGGCCGTGCGCCGCTATGAACTCATGCTCGTCCTCCGGCCGGATGCGCCGGATGAGCGGGCCGCCGCGGTCATCGACCGCACCACGCGTCACGTCGTCGCCTCGGGCGGGCAGATCGTCAAGGTCGCGCCCTGGGGCCGCCGGCGCCTCGCGTATCCCATCGACCGCCATCGGGAGGGCTCGTACCACATCGTGGTCTTCGAGGCCCCCGCCGAGGCGATCCTCGAGCTCGAACGCAGCCTCCAGATCACCGAGGACGTCCTTCGCTACCTCGTGACGCGGGCGATCAAGCCCGTCAAGGTGCGCCGCGATGCGGCCGCGCCCGGCGAGGCCGAGGACAACGACCCGGAGATCCCCGCCATCCCGTCCGATGAGGACGATGAGGACGAGGAGGCCGTCGAGCGCATCGACGAGTCCGAGAGCGAAGCCGCCCCCGCGGCAATCGACTGACGAGGAGAGCCGGCGATGGCGTTCGCGAAGGTCATGATCATCGGCAATCTCGGGCGTGATCCCGAGATGCGGTACACGCCGAGCGGCCGTCCCGTGACGGAGTTCAGCGTGGCGGTCAGCCACCGGAGCCGTGATGCGCAGACAGGTGCGTGGGCCGACGACGGGACCGACTGGTATCGCGTCACTGTCTGGGGCGAGCGCGCCGAGCGGACCGCCGAGCAGTTCCGCAAGGGCAACAAGGTCTTTGTCGAGGGCCGGTTCCGGACCCGCGAGTACGAGGCTCGTGACGGCCAGAAGCGGATCTCGCTCGAGATCACCGCGGACAACGTCATCAGCCTCGACGCCCGTGCCCGCGACGAGGAGGGTGGCGGATCGTTCGCCGCTCCGGCGGGCGGCTTTGCGGGCGGCGCGGCCGCCGGTGGGCCAGCAGGTGCCGGCGAGAGCGTGCGACCGACGCGTCCGGCCGCTCCCCGGGACGACGACCTCGACGACCTTCCTTTCTGAGATCTTCCCGCGGCCGCGTGCCGCCTCGGCGGGCCCGCCCCGCCACCAACCAGGAGACCTGATCCATGCCCCCCAGGATGAAGAAGCGCGACGACTACTACCGCGATCGCCGGCGCCGGAAGGTGTGCTCCTTCTGCGCGGACAAGACGGTCGTGATCGACTACAAGGAGGTCAACCGCCTCCGACGGTACCTGTCCGAGCGTGCCAAGATCGAGCCGCGCCGGAAGACCGGGACCTGCGCCGCCCACCAGCGCGAGCTGTCCGTCGCGCTCAAGCGAGCCCGCCACGTGGCGCTGCTCCCGTACGCTCCGCAGCACCTGCGCCCCTGATCCGGTGAGGCGTCGCGATGCCGGCCGCCCGACGGCGGCCGCGCAGGCGGCGCCGTTCCGGTGACCGCCGGGCTGGTCCTGATCGTCGGCGGCGCCGCGGCCGGCGTCTTCGGTTCGCTCCTCGGGCTGGGTGGCGGCGTGCTCATCGTGCCCCTGCTGACCCTCGGGTTCGGACTGCCGCTGCGCGAGGCGGTCGCCGTCTCCCTCGTGTCCGTGATCGTCACGTCCAGCGCGTCCGCCGGCGTCTACCTCCAGCGGCACGTGGCGAACCTCCGGCTGGGCATGGTGCTCGAGCTGTTCACGGCCACCGGGGCACTCGTGGGCGGGCTCGTCGCGTTCATGCTGTCGGAGCGGGTGCTCGCCGGCTTGTTTGCCGCACTCCTGACGTGGGTCGCGATCTCGATGATCCGGCGCAAGGACCCGCCCAGCGTTCCGGTGGCGCAGACCCGGACGCCGGTCGCGCCGCCCGAGCCGGACCTGGAACGGCCCGAGCCGGAGCTCGAAGCCGCGACGGCCGGCACGCTCGCCGAAGGTGCAGGGGTGGCCGCCCCGGCCGCCCCGGCCCCGGACGCCGCCGCGCCGCCGCCGTCCTTCGCCGACTCGCTGTCGGGCCCGGGATACCACGTCGGGAGGTTCCCGCTCGGGATCGTCGGATCCCTGTTCGCGGGGCTCGTCTCGGCCCTGCTGGGCGTGGGCGGCGGCATCGTCAAGGTGCCCGTGATGAACCTCGTGATGGGCGTGCCGCTGAAGGTGTCCACGGCGACCAGCAACGTGATGATCGGCATCACCGCCACCTCGTCCGCGGTGATCTACCTACTCCGGGGCGAGATCGACCCGTACGTCACCGGGCCGACGGTGCTCGGTGTCTTCGTGGGCGCCTCCTTCGGCTCGCGCATCGCCGGCCGCGTGGACGCCCGGGTCCTGCGCTGGCTGTTCGTCGTGGTCCTCATCTACACGGCGTTCGAGATGGCACGGAAGGCGCTCGGGCTATGAGCGGATCCGCGGGCCGGCGGCCCGGCGTCGACGCAGCCCCGGGGATCGAGACGGTCGTCGCCAGGCTGCTGACCGTCGGCACCTACCTCGCGATCGGCCTCGTGCTCGTCGGCGTGGTGGGCATGCTCCGCGACGGGATCGCCCCGCTCGACCACGTGGCGTTCCCGCCGTTCGACCTCCGCCAGATCCCCGCGGAGATGCTCGCCCTCGAGCCGGCGGGGTTCCTGTGGGCCGGCATCGTCCTCGTCATGTGCCTCCCGATCGGGCGCGTCATCGTGGCCGGGTTCGGGTTCCTCAGGGTAGGGGACCGGCGCCTGGCGCTGGTGTCGGCGGGCGTGGTGCTGGTGGTGTTCGCTTCGATCGCTGCCGCCATCGGGCTGGGGGGCTGAATGGACGTCCTTGTCCTCGCGATCGCGTTCTTCGTCATCCTGCTCGGTGCCGAGCTGTTCACGAATGGCATCGAGTGGTTCGGGCGGAAGCTGGAGCTGGCCGAGGGCGCCGTCGGGTCGGTCCTGGCGGCGGTCGGCACCGCCCTGCCGGAGACGATGATCCCGATCATCGCCATCCTGTTCGCGGGGTCGGAGGGCCACGGCTCGGAGGCGGTCGGCATCGGGGCGATCCTCGGGGCGCCGTTCATGCTCGCGACGCTCGCCATGTTCGTGACCGGCGCGGGCGTGCTGGCCTGGCGCAAGCGCCGGCTCACCGGCACGCGGATGCCGGTCGACACGGTCGTCCTCGTCCACGACATCCGCACCTTTGTCGTGGCCTACGCCCTCGCGATCGGGGCCGCGTTCCTGCCCTCGGAGCTGTCGTTCGCCAAGCCGCTGGTCGCGCTGGCGCTGCTCGTGATCTACGCTTGGTACGTCAAGAGCCACTTCGAGGCAGATGCCGCGGTCGACGTGAGCGACCTGGCGCCGCTGCGGTTCCACCGGCTCGACCGGCGGGGACGCCGCAACGAGCCGGACGTGCCGCGCCTGCGCATCGTCAACGTCCAGGTCCTGTTCGCGCTCGCATGCATCGTCGGGGGCGCCTACCTGTTCGTGGGCGCGGTGCAGCACATCGCGTCCGCCCTGGGGCTCAGCGAGATCCTGCTGGCACTCGTGATCGCCCCAATCGCGACGGAGCTTCCCGAGAAGTTCAACTCGCTCATCTGGGTCCGCCAGGGCAAGGACACCCTCGCGATGGGGAACATCACGGGCGCCATGGTCTTCCAGTCGGCGATCCCCACCGTCGTGGCGCTCATCTTCGCGGGCGACAGCTGGCGGATCACGCAGGACTCGCTGATCGCGTTCCTGTCGGCCGGGATGGCGTTCGTCGCCGTTGCCGCCGTGTTCCTGCCGATGTGGCGTCATGCACGCCTCGACGGCCGCTCGCTGCTGGTCGGCGGCATCGTCTATGTCGCCTACCTGGGGATCGTGGTGCTCGCGCTGGCCGGCATCCTGGCCGTCGGCTGAGACCGGATCGGACTGCGGCGCGCGGCGTTGCCGCAGGACCGTGAGCCGGGGAGGCCGTCCGGACCCGGTGCTAGACTGGCCCCTCATCGAGGTATCCCGCGGCATCCGCCGCACGCGACCTGGAGCCGATCAGATGCTGACGCAGCAGCCGTCCGCCTCCGCGGCGCCCGACACGGCGCCCGCCCCGTCCCGCCCGATCGAGGACCTGATCGCCTATTTCGAGGGCGACTACGTCCCGCTCCGGGACGCGAAGGTCAGCATCATGACCCACGCGTTCATGTACGGAACGGCGACCTTCGAGGGCATCCGCGGCTACTGGAACCCGGCGCAGGGGACCCTGTACGCGCTGTTCGTCCGCGAGCACGCCGAGCGCATCCGCAACAGCGCCAAGATGCTGCTCATGGAGAACCTCCCGTCCGCGGACGAGCTGGTGGCGATCATCGTCGAGACGACCCGCCGGAACCACTTCCGCGAGGACGTCTACATCCGGCCCTCCTTCTACAAGAGCACGAAGGCGATCGGCGTCCGCCTGCACCATCTCGACCACGAGCTGTACGTGATCACGACTCCCTTCGGGAACTACATCGACATCGAGAAGGGCGTCCGCGTCATGACCTCGACGTGGCGCCGGAACGCGGACGAGGCCCTGCCGGCTCGCGGCAAGATCGTCGGCGGCTACGTCAACATGGCGTTCCAGAAGTCCGAGGCGGAGCTCAACGGCTTCGACGAGGCCCTCGTGCTGACCCCGAGCGGTCACGCCTCGGAGGCGTCGGCGGCCAACCTGTTCGTGGTCCGGGACGGGGTGCTGCTGACGCCGCCCGTCTCCGACGACATCCTGGAGGGCGTCACCCGGCGCGCGATGATCACGCTCGCCCACGACCTGGGCATCCCGGTGGAGATCCGATCCATCGACCGGTCCGAGCTCTACGTCTGTGACGAGGTCTTCCTGTGCGGGACGGGCGTCCAGGTGAGCCCGGTGGTCGAGGTCGACCATCGCCCGGTCGGGACCGGCGTGATCGGTCCCGTGTCCCGTGCGATCAGCGAGCGGTACTTCGCCGCAGTCCGCGGCACCCTGCCCGAGTACACGAGCTGGCTCACGCCGATCGAAGGGGTAGGCCCGGGCGCTGCGTCCGGCGACCGTCGAGGCGGCACTGCGTTCCACCCCCGTATCAGCCGACGACGGGCGCCTTGAGGGTGGGCGCATCCTTGCCCAGCGTCACGATCACGTCGACGGGCACGCTGGGGTCGGTCGCCGTGGTGACCGTGACCCCGAGCTGGTCCTCGAGGTACTTGATCGTCTCGGGCATCGTGGCCTCGGCACCGTTGTAGGCGACGATCGTCGTCTTCGGGATCGTGGTCGCACGCTGGTTGGGCGCGGACGCCTCCAGCCCGTTGTAGGCGAGGTAGTCGGCCGTCTCCGATGAGAGCCCGGCCCGGCCGGACCCGTTCCGGACCCAGACCAGGGCGCCCTCGCCGCCCAGGCGCTGCTGCTGCGCGATGAGCGTCGGATCGGCGCTGAACGCCTCCTTCACGGCGCGCTTGACGCGCGGCGTGTTGATCACGATCTTGCTGTTCGTGCCGCCCGAGATCCTCCACATGTCCGTCCCGTAGTACGGGGCCGCGAACATGTAGGACCGGATGTTCTTGGTGTCCACGCTCTCCGCCAGGGTCAGCAGCTTGGCCAGGCTGCCGACGGGCACGTCCGTGGTCACGGACGTCTTCAGCGCGTCGACCAGCGTGGGCAGGTTGCCGATGATCGCGCGGGCGTTCATCTGCTCGCGGAGCGACAGGAGCACGCGCTGCTGGCGGAGGCCGCGGTCGAAGTCGCCGCCCGCGGAGTTGTGGCGGGATCGCGCGTACACGAGCGCGTCCCCGCCGCTCATGTGCTGCGGCCCGGCCGGGATGTAGACGCGGCTGAGAGCGCCGTTCGGCGCCGGATACTGGTCCTCGGCGACGGGGATCTGGACGTTGACCTGGACTCCGCCGAGGGCATTGACGACGGTCTTGAAGCCCCCGAAGTTGACCATCACGTAGTACCGGATGTCCAGGCCGTACAGCCCGCCGAGGATCGCCTTCAGAGCGCTGAAGCCACGGGCCGTGGCCGACTTTCCAGGCCACAGATCCGTCCGGTTGCGATTCTGGGTGAACCAGCTGTTGATCTTGCCGCCGTACACGCTCCCCCAGACAGCCCGGGCGTTGGCCGGCACCGGCACGTTCGACATGTCCCTGGGGAGCTGGAACATGGCGACCTGCTTGGTCACGGGATCGATGGACACGACGATCATCGTGTCCGTGTTGAAGCTCCGGTCGCCCGGGCGCTGGTCGTTGCCGACGAGCAGGACGTTGAGCCGCTCCTTGCCGTCCCAGGGCGGCAGGGTGGGTGCCATCGTGCCGACCGCGCCGCTGGCGATCGGCGTCGCGTCCGGCTGAGTCGAGGCCGTGGGAGCATCGGTCCCGGTGCCGGACGGCGCGGCGGAATCACCGGGGGAGGGGCTGTCGTCGGGGGCCGCGCACGACGGGTCGCCGCCCTCCGAGAAGACGCAACCCACGAGGTCGAGGGCCATCACGTTGTAGCGGGCAACCGAGAGGTGACCGCCCGCCATCACCAGGAGGACGACGAGGAGCCCGACGATCGACAGGGGGCTGAGCGGGAGCCGGGCCCTCCCGAGACGCCCGTCGCCGGATGCGTCCACCGCGTTGAGGAACCGGGCAACCTGCCACGCGTCGACCGCGGCCACGATCCGGTAGATGAGAAGGGCCACGTTGCCCACGAGCAGGGCGATCAGCACCGGCTGGTTGACCAGGAACGCGAGCAGGTCGACCTTGTCGACCCGCAGGACGATGCCGCCCGTGAGGGCGAGCGCGAGGAGCGGCAGGGCGGCGAAGGCGAGGGCGCGCGTGTAGGCGCCCGCATAGGCGTGCCCGAGTCCCGGGAAGATGAGTGACAGGAACGCCGCAGCAAACGGGGATCGCGAGCGGGGAGCCCGCTGGGATGTCGACATCGCGCGGAATGATACGCCGCGGGCGGAAT
>Ga0302321_100006659_pt1 | contig 10165 bp, 10 predicted proteins | sample Fen_T0_1_FD_202505 | JGI IMG/M metagenome (GOLD analysis project Ga0302321, IMG submission 202505) | Peat permafrost microbial communities from Stordalen Mire near Abisko, Sweden - Fen_T0_1 | ecosystem: Environmental > Terrestrial > Soil > Wetlands > Permafrost | place: Sweden: Abisko... | reverse complement strand
GATCTGGCTATCTCTGTGTCGGGCCATCACTCTGCCTCCTGAGGTCTAGACACCCGCAGAAGATCAGAGTCGGTGGCCCGCTTTCAACTCTCTCCACTGAACGACCACGCAAGTGATCGAAATGATCCAACAATTCAACCGTGGCGGTCGCCGCTAACCGACCACGGATGAAAATACCTTACGTTAACCGATGGTTAGCGCAATTCGAACGATTCCGAAATCCTCTCATCGTCCGTGGCAGCCGGCAAGTTCACGTGTTCGGCTCGGACCGCCACCCCGTTTGGTCTTCTTAATCCCCGCTCTTCACGCCGCAGCCGGGTAACGGTGGCGTGCCAGACCTGCCGTGAAGTACGTGCTCGATACGAACGTCCTTGCTCGACTGCTGGACAACGATACTCGTGTCGCACGGCGGCTTGCGGCTGTCGCCACGGCAGCGTTGGCATACCGCCCGTGGTTCTACTCGCAGAACATCGGACCCGACGAGTTCGGTCGGCAGGTCGCTTCGTCTTGCAAGCAGTCCGCCTTCGTTTTGCATGTCGGAAGGCAGAGACCGAGCTCACCAGAGCTAGAAGTACCGCGGCAAACGCCCCCATCGGGACAAACCTGAAGCTTGGTCGAACAGATCGACATGCAAGCCCCGATGGCGTAGCTGTCCGTGTCGCAAAGCGTTGAGCGACAATCCTCGCGAGTCTTACACGGGGCACCGATGCCGCCGCCTTCCCGGGGCGCGAGACACTTTCCAGTGTAGAGATCGCACGTCCCGTTCGCGCAGTCGGAGTCCAGTTGGCAGAGGGGTTGGCAAGCTCTGCTCGGTCCGCACACGAATCCGCTCCGGCAATCGTCGCTGGTCTTGCACTCATCCGTACAAAAGCCGTAAATACTGCAGGCGAGTCCCTGGCGGCAGTCCGCGCTCGACTGGCACTCATGATCGCACACGCCGCTCGGGTAACCGTAGTTGGTTTCGTCGAAGCAGCTCCCCGAGACACAATCGAGATCGCAGCCGCACGGACCACCATCTGCTGCCGTGCGCGGCTCGAACAGGCAGCCGCGGTTTGCGGGCGGAAGGCACACGAGCGCACCTGGTGGAGCCGGCAACGGGATACAGCTTCCGCGCTCGCACGAACCGTCTGCTCTGCATGGCGCGAAACAAAGGCCCATGTCGCTCTTCGGGTCAGCTACATCGCTGGCGCAGACTGCACCCTCTGGGCAGCTCTGCTCCGACACGCTACACGACGCAATGCAGACGCCCTGGCTCTTGCTGCACAGGTCACTCTTGCAGTCGCCATCGATCAAACAAGGCACGCCTAGCCCGAACCCGTGGAGCTCATCCACACTCGCTACGCAGTCGCCTGACCAGTGATTGCAGACGCCAGCATTGCAGTCGGAATCCTGCGTACAGAATGGTCTGCAAAGTCCCCCGTCGCAGACGCGCGAACGCCCACAGTCGGACGTTCCACTGCAATTGTGCGCGCACTGCTTGCCCGGGGTACACGTGTAGCCACTCGGGCAGGCACTCGTTTCGCAGGAGCGCCGACAGAATCCACCCGTGATGGCAGGCTGCTCAAGGAGGCACACCGCCCCTTCCTGGCAATCACTCGAGCATCGGCAAGGGTCTGCGTCTTCGGCGCTGTGCACCGAGAGGCAAGATTCCGGCATTGGAACGTCCGCGGTTGGCACGGCGCGGGCGTCGACGGTCGTGGCTTTTTTTGCGTCTCCACAGCCGGCGAGCAATGCCACGGCCAGGATGCACGAGATACGCACGTGAAGTCGATTTGCAATCATGCCGACACTCTCCCCGATCACTGCGCGAACAAGTCCTCTTGTTTCAGTCCGGTCCCGCGGATGCCAGTGCCATTTCTGTCGTCGGTGGCTCCCCCTCCGAGATTTGTATACATAAGCAGGAGAGTCCGGTCATCCAGGGTGGCCAGCTGCGGCTTCGATTGGTCACCATCGAGTTCGGGCGCCAACGCGAAGTCCGTGCGGTCGCACGCGCTTCGCGAAAACAGAACTCGACCCTCTGCCGACAGGCCGATGCCGCGAAGGTGCGTGCCGACAGCGCTCTCACGTGTGTTGTGTTCCGTCCAAGCCGTTAGAAAGCCGCCTCCGCTGAGGGACGTCATGCCTAGGTCCGTTTCGGTCGCCTCGTCGGTCGAGCCCAGGCGAAATGGGCTACCACCAGGCGAGCGCTCAGAGCGCAACAAGCGCGCCTGGGTGTCAAGAAAGGTTGCGTAAGCGTGCTCGCTCGATTGCTCGTCGGGCGCCACCCAGGCTACGAGGATTTGGGCGCCGTCATAGGCCGCAGCGAGGCTGGTTGGCGCGCCCGAAGGCAAGGGCGTCGAAGTGAGTGTAACGGGGCCCGCAATTACTCGAAATGTGTCGTCGAGCGTGGCAAAGCGCACCCGCGCTCCGAGCGACGAGTTTTCGTACCAGAGGAGGCCGAAGCGCCCGTCCTCTAGTTTGACGAGCGTATGATTGGCAGGGAGGTCCCCGTCGGGCGTTAGGGACGCCTTCGACCCATCGGGTTGATTGACGGTAGGTTGGAAGGTCGCTGCATTCAGCGGAAGTGGCGTGACGACGCCGAAGAGATGCGTGCCGATGTCGTTCGTTCCGCTCTGTGTCTCTTCTGTCCACGAGATGGCGTAGCGTTGCGCAGTGGACGGGCTCGGAACACGCGGGCCGAGCGCTACCGCGTGCGCAAATCCGATGGCCGAACTCGGATCGGGCTCTGCGATCAAGATGGGGGGAGTAATTCCCTGCAGGTTGATGCAACCGTTGTTCGTAACCATCGCTCCCCAGAGCCGGGTCCGTCCGTCGCGAACTTCGCGCCAGACCACGATGCCAGACTCGCCGCTCACCGTCGCCGACGCAGTCACGGGCCAATCGAAGCTCGCCCCCTGCTCTCCGGCGGGCGGACTGATCGTCGGCTCGCCCCTCACTTCGCAAGTCGGGCGCGAATCGGCGGTCGGCCCGGTCCGAGTTCGCCGCACTTCCGCCAAACCAGTGGCCGTGTCGGTCGACGTAAACACGAGCATTGCGCCGCCGCCGACGGTAGCTGCAAGTCCGAACTGCTCGATTGTCTGAGCGCCTTCGGTGCGCGTGTTGACATCGTGCGGGACGGCGCCGCGCTCGCCGCAAGCGTCCACGCGGTTGAGCAACGTGCACGACGATAGCCCCAAAACCCACGCGGTACAGACGAGAGTCCATGACATCGTGGGGATGCTTCTCCGCACCCAGCGGACGTCTTTCCAAGTGCCGATGGCGTTCAAAATCCGTGTGCCCACTTTTGTTCGATTGCCACAAGATACACCTTCGACGCTTCGGGGCATTGTGAGAAACTCAATTGGGCCCAGCGTTCCCGTGGGGTGGGCGCGGGCCCCCGGGCGCGAGAACGACCGGCACCCCTGCCCGCCCGACAGAACCCGCGGCGCTCAGCCTCGCAGCTCGGTCGCGGCGTGAGCTCGGTCCTAACATGCGCGCGACCTGCTGCATTCGTGCTCTCCACGACTCCGTACGCACCGCGTTTCACCTAGTCATTATTTTGTAACGTGTGGATTTTGGGCCCGAACGCCGTCGTGAATCTTTGAGCCTAGAAAATGACCATGGCTTGGACGTTGAGGTTGTGAGACGGTACCACCCCGATAGATTGACGTAGACGGACTAGAGTGTGGGATGCGACCGAGATCATGCGACGATTCGTACTTGCTCAGCTGATCGCGGCGCTTGGCATCGCCGGAACACTGGCAACCTGGTCGCTCGCCGAGCAAGAGTGCATCGAGCCCTGTGAATGCACGGTCGTCCCCGCTCAAGGCGAATGGCGCTACTCGCGTCGTGGGGATCGTTGTGAGGGCCGTTACAACCAGCCGATCTCCAGTCGGAAGCAGCGCCAGCTGCTGCGCCTGGCCTCCTTCACGCAGGGAAACATCGTGTCGAGCGCCGGTAAAGTGCTGCCACTGACCTGGTCCAAACGGAACGAGGCGCTCCGGTTGGCCGCGGCTCCGATTGTCCCCAACCTCTTCTATCGAATGGACACGGCGATCGCGGCGAATTCTCAGTCCTTCAACTGGAACCTCGAAGTTGTGAAGGCGACACACGTTGACCTCCACGAATTGGGCTACGTGCTGAAGACATCGCAGGATCTCTACGTGCCGGTCAGGAGCGCTGGCAGCGAGTCTCTTGCTGCGGCATATTCCTTCGTCGTCGCTCCCCGCATCGTCGTAAAAAGCCTGAAAGCGCAGGTTTTGGACTCGGCAGGACAACCGGTCGACGCTCCTCCCGTCCCGTCCGTGACGATTGCGCGCGACGGCGCCGTGGCGTTCACGATCCCCGCTCCTCACGCCGCTGGCGTCTTTACGCTGCACTTGGAGGCCAAATGCTTGGAAGGCTGCGATGGAAAAGACGCCTTGGTGGTCTCAGAGCACGCGTTTCAGATCCCGTAAGCGCGCGGCTGCAACACGAGTACGATCGGCACTTTAACGAGCTGGTTGCCGAGGCCTCCAGCGGCATTTCCGATTCCTCCAAAGCGCCGCTCGCCGAGCGCATCGAGTTCCTCGGCGCTCTGGAGCACTTGATCCAAAAGCGCAATACGCGACGGCTGCGGGCCATCGATACGCTGTTGGTGCCCGGTTTCATCGTGTTGATCGCAGGTCTCGTCGCCTCGCTAGTTTACCTGAGGGCCGGCGTAGCGGACGTCGAGATAACGACACGAGTGAAGTCGTTCGGCTTTACCACGACTAAGCAGGCCTTCGCCTTTCAGGCGTTTCCAGTCGAATCGGTCACTCTGGCGGGGAGGCTGCGGGAGCCGGCGGGCGGTCGGGCTTGCGACAGTATCGAATTTGCGAAGTCTCCCAATGGAGGATATCTGCTGTTCGACCCGATCGATCTTCCGGCAGGCACCCAGGTGGAGATGAACCTCATTACTGAAGACGCGGTGCTGCTGCGTTTTCGTCCCAAGCAGCCCTCGGAGCTGGTGCTGTCCTTGACTTATCCTGCCGGTAGTGCGCTCAGCGGCTGCAAGGAAGCGACGCCAAGTGTATCCGGCAGGTTCGAAGCGCAGATTCAACAGGGTGAACTCACGGTAATACTCAAAGGCTTGACGCAGTCCGGTCTTCAGCGACTCAACACTGCCATTCCGATTGAGGCGATCCACTTTTTCACTGACTACGAGTGGCAACCAGGAAATGTCGAGCGGCTCTCGACGATTGACGGGGGCGACATTTACTTCGAGAAGCTAACCGAGGGCGCCTTGACGCTCCGCGAGGGGCAGCTGCTCGACATAGGGGTCCAAAAACCCTCCGCGCTCGAGATGATTCGCCTCGAGAGTGGCAGCTTTCGGGTGCGTTTTCGGGGCGTGGTATCCCGCCTGGACGTCCAGGCGGGGGAAGACTCGCGCTCGAAAATGCCTTCCTTGCTGAGCGCATACACGGGCCGCCGTGATTGGACACTGATCTACTCGGGTACCGCGGCCGCGATCGCTCTTCTGGTTTCGGCACGGCGCTTGCTGACACGTGGATGATGGAGACGGCACAATGAAGATCCTCCGATTCGCTCAAGTGTTGTCGTTGTCGATGTCGTTTGCCGCGCTCGCAGCCGCTGAGCCTCGCCAGGGGGCGTTGCTGCGCCTCACCGCAATGGTCAGCGCTGACTTCGACAACGGCACGAACTTCGACAAAGGGGCTGCTATCATCACTGCGCAACAGGACGGGCGCGTCTACCTCGTCACCGCGCGACATGTGGTCCAACGGTGCACTGAAAGCACCGATTGTGCGATCAAGGTCAAGTTTCAACGCGGCAACCGCGATGCCCCGGACGCGAACGACTGGCGATCGGCGAGGGTGGTGAGGATCCCCGCTGCGGAAGCGCTCTATCGCCAGGAAGGGGACCTGTACGATCTCGCAGGTTTGGTAGTCGAGGACGGTCACGACGTGGCCCGGGTCAACTTTGAGGTGAAACGAAATGCGCGTCCAGGTGCAGCAAACGACGTCCTTCACGCCGAAGGATACGTAGCGCAGGTCCCGTGGGCGGTGACGGAATCTGGGCGCATCGCAACGTCATCGGCACGCTTACAGTTCGGTAGTACGCGAGCCTACGAGGGCGCTTCGGGCGGCGCCATTTTCAATGTCGAAGAAGAACTGATCGGAATGGCGCAAAATGTCGATGGAGCCACGATTGCGGTCGTCGGAATTCGTACCGAACAAATCGAAGCGTTACTAACATCCGTTCAGTCGGAACCATTCCCCGTAAGCTGGGACATCGTAAAGCCGGCGTTGCAAGTAACTGGTGATCCGGAAGCTCGGTTCGTTCTGATCGATTCGCAATCCGGAAAACCCAACGAGTATCGAGTCCCCGGTGATCTCAGCGGGCTACCGATGGGCACGTTGCGGTTCGACCTGGTGAAGTCCGGCTACGTTCCGGCATCGGTCGAAATAAAACGACGAGAGGACGTCATGCAGCGGGTCGAATATCGGCTCGTGCGGAAGAGGTTTCCTTGGGCGGCCACATCGATTATTGCCGGCGGGGCCGTCGTCCTTTCTGGGCTCGTCTTCGGCGCCCTCGCGTGGAAGCAGCATTCGGATTTCAATGCGGACCCCTCGCGCACCTCACTCGATAGCACCCAGCGTTTGAACACTGTCGCTGACGTGCTCTTCGCCACGGGCACCACGCTGCTCGCAACCGGCGTCATTCTGCATTTTAGCCTGCCGACCTCGACCGTTCGGGTCGTCGACAACGAATAGTCGCGTCGTGTGCCCTGAAACGACGCGCTCAGGCGCCGAGCGCGCGACCCGATCTGAACAAAACCGAAAAAAAACCGGCTTCGCTGGGTGTGGCCATGGCGTTTGGGGCGCTTGCCGGGCTGAGGCAAGGGCATGCGCTGCGTGTGTCGACGACCGCCGTGGCTTCGGGCTCGACCCGCTCGATTCGAACGGCATAATCGGTCTCACTCAAGACAGAACGATACCTTATGGGATCGGAGCCAGCCTTTCTGAGCCAGGATTCCAGATCGGCCCGACGCGGCCAGCGCGGCCCGTCCGAACCCGGCGCGAGCCCTCGCGGAACGCATGAATGCGCGTAAAATACCTTACGTTAACCGATGGTTAGCGCAATTCGAACGATTCCGAGATCCTCTCATCGTCCGTGGCAGCCGGCAAGTTCACGTGTTCGGCTCGGACCGCCACCCCGTTTGGTCTTCTTAATCCCCTGGGGACATCGAACGAACATCAGGGAGCCGAATCGAGCCAGTCCTCGACGACGAGTCCGCCAATAGCGCCGTCTTTCAACGCGCCATCGTGAGTCACCAACGTGGCCTCGTGCTCGATCGCCGTGCACGCGATCATCAGATCAAAGTCGCTCTTCTTCCGACCACTTCGTTCGAGTTGCGCACGCTCAGCGGCGTATCGGCGAACGACGGCGAGGCCCAGCGGCAGCATCGGAAAGGTTTCGGTCATCTGCTTGATGCGTGCGCCGTTTTGCTCTTTGCGAGCCGACTTCTCGGCGCCGAAAAGCAACTCGGCAAGCACAAGCAGAGGGATGCCGACGTCGCTGGGCTCGACGTCGGCGAGGTGGCTGAGCACGCGTTCGTCGCCCTTCAGCAGGCGAGTTACGATGTTCGTGTCGAGGACGTACTTCACGGCAAATCAGGAACCTTGCGGTTCGAGCGTTGCCGGACGTCGGCGAATAGCGCATCGAAATCCGCGCCGGTCTCCCCTTCCCAACGACCCAGCTCGCGAAATGCGTCCGCAGCTGACCGCTTCGGCGCTGCTGCAGGTTCCACCGCGCGCACCTCGACCGTCAGCTGCTCATCAACCCGGACACGCACGGGGTGCGTTGGGTCGCGTTTGAGGGCCTGAATCGCCTCGTCGAAGGGTAGCGGCTGGCTCACCCAGCAAGCATAGCAGCGTCCGAACCCGTTTCCCCCCAGTTACCCAACGCGGTGTCACTTCCGGTCACCCAGTGTCTCCTTCCGTCGGGGAGGCCGACTCGAAAACCGCGGTTTTCGCGTGGATCGAGCATGAGCAGGCGCCCTCTGTAAAGGCAGCCGTCGAATCTGCCCGCCCCGACGAAGAGACCGCAGAAAAAATGAGAGTCCCCGGCAACCCGAATGCCGGGGACTTTTTTGCTTTGAGGGTACGGCGATCACGGCGTGAGCGCCGCACGTACGCACGAGACGGCCGCCTCAATGTCGCGCTCGACCAGGGCCGCGTCCAACCGGAGCACGCGGGCGCGCGCGAGCACCGCGTCACGGCGCGCATCAGCGCGAGCCTGCTCGTCGTGGTGCCCGCCATCGACCCCGATCACGAGCCGCCCAGCGGGCGCCAAGAAGTCAGCAATGCAGCGCCCGAGCAGCGGCACTTGGCAACGGAACACCACGCCGAGTCTGCGGCCGCGAATGCGGTTCCGACGGCGTGGGTGACGCGCGCATGCCGCGAGCGCGCTCGTCCTGGAGCGCAGACCGCGCGGGATTTCGATTGCGAAACAAGGGCTTGTTGTCCGTTCGAGTCATGCCCACCAATGGCGCGGGCGCCGTGGCAGCCCCCCCGACGTATCGCGCTGGCCCCGACGGGGCTGGCGCGGCGCCTGCACCCTCTCGCAGGACTGGAACCGACAACCAGCCCGAGCCATCGAGGACTGCGATCTCGGTCTCGCTAGACGAAGTGCGGCGAGAACGCCGTAGGACCCTCCGCCGCGCCACGAGGCTGCGACCTATGGAGCGCACGAAGCTGCCGTTGCCGCTGCGGCAGGGACGGGCAGCGCGACACCACGCACGACTACAAGCGGCACGGGGTCTCGGACCTGTACGCGGTGCTCAATATCGCGACGGGCGAGGTCGCCCGCGCCTTGAGCGAGAGCCACCTGCACCCCTTGTTGAAGTATCTCTCGCAGCCGAGCCAAGTCGACAGACCCGAAGAAATCTTCGATGTCTGCCTCCAGCACCCAGCAGCTCCCCAGATCCATCCCCTGCTTCCATATGGCCTGCAGCGCTTGATGCGCCGAGCGCCCTGGGCAAATCCGTACGAGCAATCCAGAAAGTCTTGCTCGTACACGGCATCCGGCACCATGGCGACTGCGCGCTGAAGCACCTTGTCCTCGAATGCAGGGATCCCGATGGGGCGCGTCCTTTTGCCGTCACCCTTCGACATGTACACACGCCGCACCGGCGGCGCGCGGTAGCGGTCACCAGACTTCGCTCGGTCGAGCAGCGAGCGGAGGTTGTCCTCCAGGTGCGCTGCATACTCCGCTGCCGTCTGGCCATCCGCTCCCACCGCGCCGTGATTGCAAAAAAAAGCCGGCGCTGTCGCCCGCGCGACCCACCCCGAGCTCACCCACACGAGCCAGCGCGGAGCGGGGTTGCCCGCCGTCGCGACCAAGCTCGCGAAGTAGCTCTGCAAGCGCTGCAGCAAGCGCGCGGCAAGCTGCTTTTGCTCGTCGATGCCGACTTGAGCCAGGTTGCCGCAACCTGGCGTCGTGAATCCCGCCACCCCGAAGGCGAGCAGCGCGTTGGCCTTCATCAACTTGCTGTCTTGGCGCGGGCGGTACCGGGTTTTTGTGGTGTAAAAGGTGGCCGAGACGTCGCTACCGCAAGTAGCGACGACGCTCGGTGCGTCACCGCAGGCGGAGTCCCCATCTGCCGCGCTGAGGGTGATCGTCGCTGCGCCGGGCGCGGTGCAGGTGAACGTCGGCTTGGCGGCGTTGGCGTTGCTCAGCAAACCACCGCTCGCACCCCAGGTCAGGCTCAGCGCACTCGGGGCGGCGTCCGTGTCGTGCGCGCTGCCGCTCAGGGCGATTGTCGATCCCAGGTACACGCTCGTGGGGTTCGCGCTCAGGGCGTCGACCACAGGGCATACGTTCAACACCCCCTGGACCAGCGCCGTTGGTGGCTCATGAGGCCGGGGGCGATGGTTGCCCAAGGCGCCATCAAGGTCGATAGTGCCCGACTCGTTGAAGCCGTTCTGTCCGGCAATCACGTAGCTTTGGCTATCGAGCCCGACGCCGCCGCCCAGCTCCATCTCGCAACGCGACGTTACTGGCGCGTGAGGCGCCTGCTGGATCTTCCCTAGCGATGCGAGGCCTACTGGCTCGGTTGAATTTACCGATGGCATTGCACGTCGCGACGAGAACCTGATTTGCGCGCTCATTTCTCGGCTTGTGAGGCACGACCACCCGTGCTCTG
>Ga0302321_100006656_pt1 | contig 10167 bp, 10 predicted proteins | sample Fen_T0_1_FD_202505 | JGI IMG/M metagenome (GOLD analysis project Ga0302321, IMG submission 202505) | Peat permafrost microbial communities from Stordalen Mire near Abisko, Sweden - Fen_T0_1 | ecosystem: Environmental > Terrestrial > Soil > Wetlands > Permafrost | place: Sweden: Abisko... | reverse complement strand
TCAGCAGGATTAATCCTTCAACGCCACCATATGGATGATTACCAATTAAGATAAACCCTCCGCTTTTGGGTATTCTTATCAAATCTTCATCGCTTATCCGGTATTTTATGCCGGCATCATGCAAAACATTGCTTGTAAATTCTACTGTTTCCTCCAAATAATGTCTGGCATAGATCTGATTGATTTTATCGAATTGAAAAAGTGACATTAGGATACGTGCTGTGTTTTCGCCCCCGAGTTTTTCCAGCTTCGCTGCTTTTGCAACAACATTGGCATGAATTAATTCCATTCTTTTGTTTCATTTAAGTGCGGCGTCAAAGTAAATGAAGCAATGTTAATTGAACCTGTAGCTCGTATTAAATTTAGTTTTAAACTTTTCTTTCAGGAACCCTCCCCCATCTGCGCTCGAATTGAATGAAATAAAGGCCAACAATGGATCAGTCTGAATGGTTGGGGGCAATAGACATGATATACATTTCAACTCCAAGAGTGATTGGCCAGCTAATGGCAAAAAATGAAGATTCATTAAAATTAATTACATTTTGTAGTCTATCCATATCCAAAAAGTGTCTTCCATATATAACACAACATCAGTTTAAATACAGTCTAAAATAGTATTCAATGAAAGGATTTTAGTCTATGTGCCGCACCAAAACCCATTGGTTATTTTGAGAAATAAATTTCGATTTTTTAACAATAAAAAAAAATGATATACACTGGAGAACACAAAGATAAAAAGATGATTACATGGACAATAAATGAAATATGTAATTTTAATTGTAGCTATTGTACACAATGGCACAACAAAAAGGAAGGAATCAAACCAATAGATATCAGTAAATTATCTGAAAGCCTTCATTATTTGGATAAAGACTGGCTCTTTCTTATAACCGGCGGAGAGCCTTTCTTAGAGAAAAATTTTATTAAAATATGTGAAGAAATAACAAAAAGGCACTATATATCATTAAATACGAATCTTTCTACAACAAATGTTTTTGATTTTGCTGATAAAATTAATCCGGAAAAATCCTTGTTTATAAATGCAGCGGTACACATTCGGGAAAGGGAAAAAAGGGATGTAAACCTTACTTCATACATACAGAAAATCCTTTATCTACAAAATAATGGGTTCAATATTATATCCTATTATGTTGCTCATCCCGACTTGTTTGGCAGAATGGAAGATGATATAGCATATTTACGATCGCGTGGTGTACGAAAGGTTCGTATTAAGATATTCAGGGGTTTTTATAAAGAGAAATATTACCCGTTTTCATTTAGTTTTTCAGAAAAAAGATATTTAGAAAGCATGGAGGCTGATTATCCGGAATTTGAAATCTTAAACAAATCAAATTCGCATTATGGTCACTTGTGTCAAAGTGGACAAAAATTTTTGACCATGGATAGAAATGGTGATTTAAGAAGGTGTTCCAGTTTATTTAAAAGTTATGGAAACCTATTTAATAAAAAATTAAGGCTTGATATTCTTGCAAAACCATGTCCTACTATAAATTGTGGTTGTCCTTATGAGGGAATAAGAAATGCTCTGGAAATAAAAGGTGATTTTGTATCTACTTTTAAGGAAGATGTAAATGAAACCTCACTAAAATTTAGAAGAGTCATTCATAATCCTAAATTGTTGAGGAAGATAAAAGAGAAAACTTTAATAAATTTTGCACAATGGCAGATCAGATCTTAGTTTTGCCCTTTGTACACAGACAAAATACGCAAATGAGGCCTAAATCCTTATAAGTAAATTACATGGTTTGCTGTCTGAAATTTTCCGGTGGAATTCCTGATAAAAAGGATACTGCCCGAACTTATTATGAATGAAGAACCAAATGTTAATTCTCCTTCAGTAAAGAGTGTGGTAAGAGCAATAGTCAATTTAAGTCAATATTTAGATTATTGAATCCACCCTGTTAGAATTGCAATCTAAGAAAAAAGTAAAATGGCCACGAATGCACGAATAAAATATTTGCGGCTAATGAAAGCTGTTGCAGGGAAATTATCCAACAGGCTCCCTCTTACTTGAATTCTTATTCATTTATTCTTTTAAAAATCAAAGGTAGGTACTTTTCAAAAAACACATTTGATTGTTCTATTCCCTCTGCTGTGTCGTGATTGTAATTAATTGCAAATGTTGTATTTATGTCAGGTAAAATAAAAATAAATTGTCCACCATAACCCATTGCATAATTTACTTTTTTGTTTTTATAGGTTGTAGAATACCAACAAAACCCATGAAGGGAATTTTTTAAACCCCATGTAGCTTTTAATTTATTTTCATTTTTAAATAGGTTGCTAACCCATTGTTTTGAAACTATTTGAGTGTGATTAATTTCTCCATTGTTCAATAATAGTTGTCCAATCTTAATTAAGTCATCAGTTTTCATCCAGAGGGAAAGACCACCTCCATCATTATAACCGTCCTTCAACTTATCCCATTTATAGCTAGTAATGCTAAGAGGTTTAAATAAATATTCCTCGGCAAATTTTGCTGTTTCTATTTTTGCTGTCTTTGAAATAATCACGGAAAGCAAATGTGTTGCTGCGGTGTTGTATTGATAGGTTGTGCCAGGCTTCGAAACTAATGGTTGCTCAATTAATAAGGCAGAAGGGTTGATGTTGGTTAACCATTTGTCAAGTTGCGGATACTCAAAATCCTGCAACCCTGAAGTTTGGTTTAGGATATGACGGATGGTGATCTCTCTTTTTAATGTATCCTTATCTGAAAGTAATTGAGGAAAGAATTCTGCAATCGGTTGGTCTACACTTTTAATAAAACCTTTGTCAATGCTAATTCCTATAAGTATTGCCATAATACTTTTCGTTTCTGATTGAATATTGAATAGGTCGTTCTCTGTTTTGCCATTATAGAACTGACGAAAAATCGTTATGTTGTTTTTAATGATTATTGCTGAATATATTCCTTTTCCATTTTTTAGTTCGTCAAGATCTGTTTTCCTGTTGATGCAAGAAGTCAGCTCGATGAATAAAAAAATGAATGATGTAATTGTTTTTATCATTTCTCCTTGTTTACTGTTTGGTTATACCGTCACTTACAATGACCGCTGAACGGCGGCGGTATGGTTTGTTGCCGATTTCGAAGCGATTACTTATCCAGATACAACGAACTTTGATAAGAGGGAAAACCTTGAAATCGGCACTGCATCGGCAATAAACTATACCGCATGTTATAGGCAGGTTATTTATCCTCCTTAATTTTTTCATATGAATTTTTAGTACCACACTTTGGACATGTATTAGGAGCTTTTTCCTTTACAACGTTTCCACAAATTTTACATTTGAATTTCATATTGTTTGATTTTAATAGTTTTTAAATATTGATTTAACTTCTTTCGGATTGAACATAATCCTCATAATCTCGATAGGATTGATAGTGTACATAAAAAAAGGAGAATTTTTATTTGCAAATCCAATACCACAGCCTAATATTGGTGTTCCATTTTCTGAGAGACCAATCCCTGTCATGATACCACCTCCTTGAATTTTTACGCTGCCATCAAAAGATGATAACAAATATGGACCAAAGGATACTCTTTTAAGAACATTTGTTGTCCATCTTTTCTTAGCATTTTTTGGGATAATTTGAAATGGGTAGTATAAGTTTACCAAATTATTTAAATCGCTACTTGCGGGAACCCCAGAAAACTGAGCATTTATTGGTAATGATTTGTTAAAATAAATAAATCCATATTCTTCAGCTTTTAATCTATACGTTGTATTAATATCACTTCTAAAAAGAATTACTAATAACTCGCCATCAACATCAATATAACTTGAAAGCTCATTTTCTACAGACTGATTAATCTTATTCAAATCTTCATTTGTTGGATTAGGATACTTTGCTTTATATTTTAGTTCGAAATAATATTTCAAAAATTGAGTAATGTCAATTAATTGTGATTCAGTATATTTCTTTCCCAACAAAGGGTCAACAGAATAGCCTCCTATTATTAATTCAATTGAGTCTATTTTTGTTGGATCAAAAACAAAACCAACATGTTTATTTTTACTAAAATAGACATTCGAGAATATTCCAAAATCAGGAGAGTAGACAGCCAGTGTATCAACACTTTTACAATCAAACTCTTTTAAAGGAATAGTTGTAGAATTCTGTTTACTTTTAAATCCTAAAAATGTCTGACCATTAGAATAATAACTCAAAAAAGTCATTACAAAAAGTAATCCGATTGTTTTTTTCATATTATTAAGTATTAAGTTATGAAGGTCGATTCTTTAACTTGCCTATAACATTTCAACAACCACAATTGTGTTTGTTACTATTATAGCATACCTGTTTTCCCTTCTGTACAGGCCAAAATAACTGAAAAACATACAATTTGATTGTTTTTATTATGTGATTTAAAATTAACCAGATTGTATATTACTTCCAAATAACTTTAAGATCAAAAATAAACGTCTCCTCAAACCGTCGATTAACAATACATATCGTAAATATTTAAAATGATTTTTATATCTCCATCTACCCAACCAAAATAATGCATCGTTAAAACAGGAATAAAGAATATTCCACAATGTATTTCAGTATTAACAAATACACTTACAGTATCTTTTTAGAAATACCAAACAAGAAGTAAAGTAAAAACAGGAATATAAAATAACAGGTAACCTACAAAAAGGAATACCATATATTCGTGTAAGTTGATAGTAGAAATTAGTGTAAAATCTGTCAAGTTATTTCAGGAAGGTACAGTAGTAAAGTTATGTATATATCATCAATTTAATTCAGATAAACAAAGCCTAATAATAAACCACTAATTTAGGTCTTTTGCTTTTATCGGGATAATCACTCGAAGCCAGAATTACCAACTTATACGGAAACTCTTCATCGAGCCTCAGCATAAAGCCATGGCTTTGGGTTGGATTTTCAATCATATCACGAACCATTTCCGTTACATCAATATCAACATATGATTGGGTAATATATGAACTTTCGGCAATCTGAATTTTATGCAATGTAGTAGTATCGGGTTGGTTATTCCATGTTACCAGATGTTCGTCCCAACTTTCTATTATACGGTAAATGGTAAAAGCATTATCACCGGTATGCTCGGTAAGATTTCTGTAACTAATCCAGAACAACGAAAGTACAGCTTTCGTAATTTTAGTTTTTGGAGTAAAAACGGTCAGGTCGTATTCAAGTAATGCCCTGGCTGTATTAAATAATCCATCGTTTGTCCAGCTAAAAACAGAAAAAAGCACACTATCTCCGAAATTGGTATCCGGCAAAACACTTTCAATAACAGCATCTTTCCCAACCGTTAGACTGGGTTGATAAATCCGGGCGATTTTGATGGTATCCTGTTTCCGGTCAACAATGGAATCTTTTGTACATGAAGAATTAAAAACAAGCAAACAACAGATTGTGCTCCCAAATACTATAAACCGCAAAATTCCAGACATAACTATAATTTTCAAACTAAACGTATATTCATCTTATTGGTTACACCCAACCTTTCCTTAATATTAGGAAATTGTTGGGTTGAAAACCGATATGCCAGTGGAATTAAATAATCCGGAATGATCAATTTAATACCTGCGATTTATAATTATTGTATACTTTAAAACGACTGATTTTACACCGGAACTCTCCGTTGGTGACTTTCAATCTTTTTACCCCATCATCTGATCCAAGGTCACCGGAAAATTTACCAGTTATAATATCATCAGCCTTGCTTTCTATGGTTATGGTTACTTCGCCTTTTGAAGATATTCCCATATAATTTACAGTATCGATTGTGGTAAATGGAGCATCGAATACTCCATTTATAACTTGAATATCTGCATATATGATTCTTTTATCCTCCGTAGGTATTGTAAAGGGAACCACCATGTCGTCAAAAGTAAGGAGGTGCGTTACAAGACTCATACTGATATTCCGACTATTTAGCGATGAATTTTCGTACCCATTTAAAATTAGCACGCCAAAATGAAAGAGACTATCCTTGAACATACTATAAAAACCGTTTTCATCTGATGACTCCAAAGGCAAATAGTTCATGTACTCCCCTCCAAAATCACCCCGGATATAATAATCCTGTTGTTTTGGTGTGAGCACCACTACCAAAGGTCCCTTATCAATTTTTTGGTAATGCAGCTTTAATTCTTCTTTGGTAAATGTTTTCGTATATGTTTCAAATCCAGGTTTGGAGACCACAAGCGTATAATTATTGAATCGTTCCGGTAGTGTTATTTTATTGGTTACACCTAAACTGTCATATACACTGATATGGGTTGAAGTAGTCTGTGATTTTAAATGACCGCTGTACACAAGTACAGAATCAGAATAAATAGAAATGTCAGATGGAATCATCTCGAAGTTGGCTAAGCTTTCGTTATAGATAAATGTGCCAATAAGAAAATCGAAAGTCCCAACTACATTGTAACTGAATGTTGTGTAACCAAAACTTGCAGGAATTGTGCCGGTTGCATCCAGTACTTCCGGTACCAGTTTGGTTGTTTTATCATCTTCAGCACTAAACGCCAAAGGCAAAGGATTCTCAACAAGAAATGCTTTATCCGAACCTTTTACTGGCGATGCATAAAGAACGCTATTATCTGCATCGAGAACCAGAAAACGGGTGAGTCTATAAGTCCCGGTTAATATTGACAATGGTTGGGAAATAAAATAACCACCCATGTTATAAAGCTCTAACTTTTCGGAATTAGAAACGATTTCTCCATTACCATTTTCAATTGTTATAACTACATAGGTTGCCGTACCATTAGTTTTAGCCGCTTTTACAGCACTTTGTAAATTACTGCCAGCAAACGTAAATTCAATTTTACCCGAACCTGGCTTTTCATGCTTATTACACGAACTTAACCCAAAAACCATGGTCATAAAATAACTCATTGCAATTATGAGGTGTAGTACATTTTTCATATAAACTTAATTTTTAAGTTGATTAATTCTTAATTGAAATCAGCACTTTATTAGATGGATCCATACTAAAAAAATCTGTTTTCAGGTTAAAGACGTAACTACAAAAAAACGTTACATTCAAAAAATGATCTTTTTCATAAAAAAAAAGAAAATCCTCCACTAACTGCAACTGTATGAAGATATACTGCCGGATATTTTTTTGAATTATTTAAACTGTAGCCATAATTAAGGGAAAGATGTAAATTAATTTTTGTAGTTAATTTATAAGCCAAATCGGGTTGCAAACCTATTGAAAATGGTGTGTTGGTAATGTCATTCTTTCGCAGTTGCACAATTGCAGCATCGGCATTGGCAACATAATCACTGTTGTTCATTAAGATCCCTGCTGTAAGGAATGCATTCAACGAAAAACCGAATTTATGCAAATCCCAATGATGCCCCACTCCTAGCGAAATGTTAAAATAATTGTAATAATTTTTGATCGTATAGGCTGACTTTAGTAAAATTGAATCGTACACTCCTGAAATATCAGTGGAAGTTAAATGATAGTTATTTGTGTACAATAACTGCTCGTTTACTTTTTTATACCCTAAAGAAAAATTAAATATTGTTTTATTAACATAGCATTGCCAGCGTAGCCCCAACTCATAGATTACTATTTTAAGCACCGATACCGAATCGGAAACCCAATTATTTGTAAATAAACCTGAACTATAGGGGCTACAGTAAATACCCATTTCCTGTTTAGTTAAAACATTTTTGCGGGCATCTGTTAAATAATCAACAATTGTATCGGTAAGCTTAATTGTATCTGGTGCCAGATAAAGAGTTTCGTCAACATATATTACATCTTCGCCGGTTGAATCTATGACTACCGTATCCTTTTGAGGCTGGGCTTCGACATAACCCAAACTCAAAAATAAAAACAACGAAAACCAAACGAACAACTTACCAATTACGCCTTTATTATTTAACATGCTTTCCGTATCCATTTAATCTGTATTCAATTGTCATTCTTCTTTTTCGGTTTTAGAAGATGAATGGTGTCTCTGTTTACAATTGAGGATGGCTTAATAATCTTCACTCTCTTTACCACTCTCTTATTTTTAGGTTTTATTGTATCTATTATAGGGTCTGTGGTTTCTGGCTTCAAACTTTTTTCGGTTACCTTGTCCTCAGTTTCTATAGCTGGGTTACCGCTAATACTGTCATTTTTTGGCTTTTCGATATGCTCACCCTCTCTTACCTCAGGTGCAATTTTAATTACCTTATTGTGGTTCACTTCCGGTTTAACCGTTTGTTTACGGAGGACGGAATCGATTGTGATTGTAGGAAATTGTACTTTCTCTATTTCCTTATGTGTTTGCACAGAATCTTGAAACTTAGGAACCTCCTTCGTTTGCTTTATACCTGAAACACCCAACCACACCAAAACTCCGGCTCCCGTAATCAATGCAGACAAATAGTACACATTAAACCCATTGAAACGAAACCTCCAAAACATGGCGCGCTTAAATTTAGAGGCAACAACTTCCCATCCCCTTTCAGGGGATGGAACGTCGAATGTCTTGAAATTATCCGAGAACAGTTTATCTATATCATCGTTGTCAATACTCATCAACTCTTACTTAATTTAATAAGGCTCAATGTATATAATTCCTTTTTTATGGCCTCGCGTGCCCGCATTAATCTTATGCGCGACGTAGATATTTCTATCTTCAGTAATTCAGCAATTTCCTCATGTCTATATTCTTCAATGCAAAACAAATTGAATACAATACGATATTTGTCGGGTAAAATATCCAGTACGTTTAGCAATTCCTCTCTACTAAAATCAGCTAACTTCACCATCTGGTAATTATTTTGTTCTTTACGATCAGAAAATTCTATCTCGTCTGGTTCAGAGTCATGGTTCGTATTTTCAATTAATTCGGATTCCTGAACATCTTCGATCCTTAAAAATCTCCTGTTTTTATTTTGTCGTATATACGTAATAGACGCATTAATAAAAATACGTTTCATCCATCCTTCGAACGAACCACTACCATTATATTGTTTAATGTTAAGGAAGACTTTCACAAAGCCATCTTGCACTATGTCTTGTGCTAATTTTTTATCATTTAAGTAACGCAGGCAAATACCAGTCATAGCAGGTGCAAACCTATCATAGAGTTCTCGTTGTGCGAACTCATGATATTGTTTGCAGTCTTTTATCAGCTCCTCTAAAGATAACCCGGCCACTTTGGTTTTTATTCAATATAAACTATTTTCTACACGAGTGGATTTCTCCAAATTCCTAATTTTCAAAAAGTATCTCGACTTAAGTGAACTGCTTTCATAAAATACCCCCGAATTCAGAAAACCCATTTATGGGTGGGGTATTCAACGGTAAAAAAATATAAAAGGTTTTAAAACGTGTAAATTATTTCTTATTTCTTTAAGTACTACTGATTTATTTTCTATTGTAGCCATTATATAAAACCCTAAGTAACGCATGCATTATTTTAGTTATTTCATTATACTCAGAATAGGTTCCGTAACATACCCCTGGATCATAAACATTAGGTTAAAATACAATTGTAGTATTGGTAAACAAGGAAAAAAAGTAGAACACCAACGCGACACAAACACTGAAAATGATGGAAAAAGTGGAGGAGTGGGTGGTTGATAACATACGATCGAGACCCTCACAAATATCGTTATTAAAGTTGCTCTATTGCTTTGTAAATACGACAATCTCAGTAGCAGAATACGACAAATATTGATAGTCCATAATCAATCAATCTTTCGATTCAAACACCGCAGTTAAACCGTGATTCGTTAAATCGTGCACGGTTGTTGCTATGGTGTGAATCATATAAATCTGTTTAAAAATTGGGTAACGGATTTCTTTTTTGTGTAATAAATGCAATCATGTCCCAGACATAAACTTACTTATTCAACAAATCAGTATTCAACTCAATAAAAAAGTTGATCTATTTCAATTCATTTACTGTAAAGGTTAATGACCAAACACCTTCAATCCATATTTTTGAATAGTACATTTGTAGGGTAGAAATAAGTAACAAAAAAGGAATTCAATCATGGAGAAAATAGTAATTGTAGGAGGAGTTGCCGCAGGTGCAACAGCAGCAGCAAAAGTCCGACGAATTTCAGCAACAGCAGAAATTACGATGATAGAAGCCGGACCCGATATTTCATTTGCAAACTGTGGACTGCCATACTATATTGGA